>R06__coassemble_413_pt1 | contig 15748 bp, 4 predicted proteins | sample R06__metabat2_high_PE_030 | metagenome-assembled genome bin R06 | reverse complement strand
GCTCTGCTCCTCAAAATCTATTTGAAAATCTGACTGAAAATCGACTTGCGAAACTTGAATAATTTACAATTCATACATGTTTTCTGAGGTGGGAAAGTTCAGTAAATAAAGGTGTATTTCATTGATTTCACACGGTATTTATCAATTCCATGCGCCACATCTGGAAGAAAAAAAAACAGTTGTAGAAATGCCGTCGGCATGTCCTTTGAAAAAGAAACACATTCAAAATCGACACTTCAAAACAACAACACTTACATAACAAATTTTATATTATAATCGACCTGATTTGTCTGAGGTTATTCCAGCTTTGTTTTTTTATCCGCTGCGCACGGCTACACTAATTAATATGTGAGATCAGCATAGCCGACGCGGCGAATTATAGAGTTTTATAATTTTTTACGGTAAACGCAGGAATCAATACTCGTCGGCGAAGACTTCCTTGAGCATCACCATCATTCCGTATACATGCTGGAGCTATGGGTCGCTGATGAGATTGGTGTTGATGTTGACCACTTCAGTCTCTACGTTGTCGTTCTTGAGATACTGCTCTGCTTCTTCGAAGTTGCTGAATGGGACAACGCCGTCAGGGTTGCAGTGAAGCAGCTTGAGCTTGTATTCTGGACTCCATCCCTTGCAGAGGTTCTGACGGTCCATGAGTGAGATGAGGAGCTGGAGGTCTTCCGGATTCTGCGAGGTATAGTCCATGTCCATTATCTCGTTGAGCTTCCAGCCGTTGAGCTTCACCACTACGTCGAGCACGTCCTCACTGTTGTTGCGTATTGCCTCTGGCACACCGGTGTTCCAGCATTTCTCGGTGAAGAAGTCCTTATAGTTGATGTTGGCAACTTCGTCAGGGTAGCTGTTGAACATGCTGTTGATAACCATAGGGATGACGGCGCCGAGGCCCATCTTCTTACCCTCGTTGTAGTCCTCTATGTATGACTGGAAGGTGCGGCTGAGGTCGTAAGGTCCGTCTCCGCAGAATACGCGGTCGAGGTTGATGCGTGCCTGTGTGGCCTTGTCGCGGCGCTGCACCTCGCGGAGTGAAGCCAATGACACCGAACCGCCCTGTGAGTAGCCCAGGATATGCGTCTTGTAGTCATCGCAGAGCTTGAGTCCCTTTTCCTCAGCATAGTCAAGTCCTGCGAGGAGTGCATCGATGCTGGTGCGTCCGTGTACGTCATGGTTGAGGTAGAGGTCAGCGTGGTCCTTTGAGGCGCCGAGGCCGATATAGTCGGGCATTACGCAGAATGATCCTGTAGCAGCCATGACTGCCTCAACGGATGTGAAGTTGGTAGGTATCATCATGAAACCGATCTGTGTGCCGTGATTGATGAGCATCACCTTGTGCATCTTAGTGAAGAGAGGATAGACGATGAGCGCAGATGCTGTGACAGGCTGCATATTCTGGTCGGTGGTGGTGTAGGTGATGCGTGCTGTCTTGTAGAGTGTAGGTACGAAACTGCGCGTGGTGTTGTCGTCGCTGATGGTTCCGTTAGCTTCCTCGAAGGCTTTCTTCATGTCCTGGTATGCTTCCATGCCGGCATACTGCGACATTCCTTGCATTGAAGTCTCGAAGAGTTCGCTTCCAGTCATTTCTTTTTCTTCGACCACAGTGAAATTTGCATTCTCAGCAGTTGTGTTCTCACTTGCCTGTGTGTCGATTGCTTCTTCCTGTGAGCAGGAAACGAAGCTCATGGTTGCTGCAGCCATTACGGCGAGCATGATCTTGTTTAGTTTCATAAATCTGTAAAAAAAAATGTGTAATTTGATATTATAATAATGTATATTCCAATTTGTCGTGACACGCATGCATAGGGGAAATGGCTGTTTGCGTGGTTTGACGGTGCAAAGGTAGGTATTTGTCTTGAATATGGTTAGGATAATTCCGTCAATTGTCAGGAGAATTTCGTCAAAGTGCCTTTTTAGATGGAATGTTTAATGTTGAAAGTGGAAGGTTTAATGTTGAAAGTTGTTGCGATATTTGGATGAAAAAGGGTAATCACATCTTTCCATTTTAAATTTTCCACTTTCCATTTTCCATTTAAAACTTTCCACTTTCCATTCTCCATTTTAAATTTTCCACTTTCCATTTTCCATTTTAAATTTTCCACTTTCTATTCTCCATTTAAATCACTTTTCACTTAATACATGAATCCTCACGCAGAGGCGCAGAGCCGAAGGAGGTTCTCTTCTTTCGGGTTCGCTGCGCGAGAAATGCGGGCGGCTGCGCTTGGAAATTTTATTTTCCAGAAATAATTCAGCGGCACTTTTTTGTCATATAAAAAAAATATGTACCTTTGTCCGCAAAGTATAAAAGTGATTATGAAAGAAAAGTGACCGTGCCGGTGAAACCGCCGCGCTGATTATCTTGAGAACACGAAATACAACGTTTCATCTTGCATAAATCTATACAATAAAATCAAAAATAACATGAAAAGGGAACTATTTGCAGCCATAATGCTGCTCTTTACCGTCAGTGTGGCAAGGGCCGCAGACTCAGACACATGGAAAGTGTCCGACTTCTATACCCTGCTGCAGGCACTCAACCAGAACAAGAACATCGTGCTCACCCAGTCCATTGATGCAAGCGGTGAGAAGAATCTCGGATATTTCAAGGATTATCTGGATTACTTTGAGAACTCCGACACACCAGGACGCTGTATCTATACCGGAACCTTCGATGGCGCCAACCATACCATTACGGGCCTCGCCCTTTCCGATTCCTTCGACTTTATCTACACTGGCATAGTGCGCAAGGCAAACGGTGCCACGTTCAAGAATATCGTGATTCAGGAAGGCACTCTCTACGGCGGCGAATTTATGGGCGCGATCTGTGCCTTTGCCGCCAACTGTACCTTCGAAAATTGCAGAGTCACGGGAACAGTCAAAGGAACTGACTATGCCGGTGGAATCTGCGGATACGCAGTCAACAGTACGTTTACTGATGTCTTTTTCTCTGGATATGTGAAGGGTGACGATTTCGTGAGCGGCATATGCGCATGGGCAGACAAGTGCACCTTCACGCAGGCAGAGATGGAAGGAACAGTGTATGGAGACAGTTACTCGGAAAACCATATCGGCGGCATTGTCGGCAAGGGTGTCAACAGTACGGAAATCGCAGATTGCATCGCTGGTGTCAAAATCACCGCCGATGGCGAGTATGCCGGCGGCATTGCCGGAGAGATCAATGGGGGAACGGTGCGAAGTTGCACTGTCACAAAGACCAGTACCATCTACAGCGCCGGGTACCGTGATCTCAGCTATGCCGGCGGCATCGTGGGATATGCTATCGGCGGCACGCTCGTTACTGGTTGCATCAGTTATGCTGACATCACTTACGGCTTCAATTACATGGGTGGCATTGTCGGGCGCGCAGAAGACAGTTCTGTGACGAAGTGCCGCAATTACGGTCAGATTACCGGTGTCACAAGCGGCGGCTACCTGGCAGAGTATGTAGCCGGCATAGTCGGATATGTGACGCAGGGCAAAGTGGACTGCTGTACTAACTACGGATACATCACAGGTTATTCTGTAGTCGGCGGCATCGTCGGCTTTACTGACAGTTCCATCAGTAATTGCTATGCAAAATGCACAGTCAACTGCTCTCTCTATCACGGCGGCATAGCTTCTCAAGCCAAGGTGGTAACCAACTGCCTGAGTGATGTATGTGATAAAAATGGCAAGTATCTGACCAACTGGGGTGTCGGCTGTGACGAAGATAGAACTACGCTGGATCGTGTGTGTCATACTTCAGGCTCCACTGATGGCACGAACCTGTACGTCAGCAGCTTTTACATAAAGGAAGGCAAAGTGACTTACTACCTCAACAATGAGTCTACGGCGGATGATGTGGTGTGGAGACAGAATGTTGAGTATGGTACGGCAGAAGATGCACCTGTTATCTGCATAACGGAGGAGGATAAGGCCAACCATGCCATCGTCTATGCTTATTTAGATTGCTGGGGGAACAAGAAGTGGGACAGTTACACCAATAACCCTGAAGCGGCAAATGGTCATACTTACGGAGAAGACGGCGTATGCACCATCTGCGGCTACGACAAGAGCGGCAGGAAGACCATCACTACCGTGGACGACCTCTGCAAGTTCTCCTACAACGTCAACAACGGCCTCATCGAGGATGCCATCCTTGACGCCGACCTCGACCTCAGCGGCAACAGCACATGGCAGGAATGCGGTCCTATCGGCGCACAGGATACCTATCCTTTCACTGGCACGTTCAGCGGCTGCGGCCACACCATCACGCTCTCATCCGGTGCGGAGGGTGACCCGCAGAATCTCTTCGGCGCTATCAAGGACGCATATATAACGGGCCTGCACATCACTGGTACGGTAGAGGCTACAAAGCCTTACGCCGCCAGCCTCGTCAACTACGTCTGCGGTGAGACGTCAGGCATATATTCCTGCAGTTCGGATCTTGAAATCGACTCACAGCTCAGCGGCGACGGATCCCACGCCGGCTTCGTTGCAGTCAACGAGAGCAAGACGCTGCGTATCACCAACTGCCTCTACAGCGGCACCATCCGACTCAACACCAACACGAAGTGGTGCGCCGGCTTCGTGGGTTTCTGCAAGGACAGCTGCACGGTAGAGGTCAGCAACAGTCTCATGAGCGGCTCGCTGAAGAACATGCTCAGTTCCGACGATCAGTCGTCTGTCTTCGTGCGTCTTGGCACCGGTACCGGCAAGGTGACGCTCAACACGTGCTACTACCTCAATGCGCAGGGTATCACGCAGGGCATTCAGATCACAGCCGACGAACTGAAGTCGGGCAATGTAACCTATCGTCTGAACGATATGCACCCTGCGGCAACCAACTTCTGGCGCCAGAACCTCGACAACGGCAAGACTGTTGACACTGCACCTGTAGTCTGTCCTACGGACGATGAGAAGTCTGACCACGGTATAGTATATGAGGTCAGTCTCAGCTCTGGCGAGAAGGCTTACTCCAACACGAATCCTAACGCCTCTGCTGCCGGCATCTACGATGTCAGCGCAACAAGCGGCAGCAGCGCAGCGCGCAAGATTATCCGCTCCGGCCGCCTTGTCATCGTCACCCCGCAGGGCAAGACGTACAATGCTGACGGCAGCGTGTGCGAGTGATGACCATTTTTCATTTTAAAAAGCAACTCGTATTTGTAAGCTTCTAAAGATAACAAACTCGACTTTCGCATTTGCGAAAGTCGAGTTATATATAGTTTGGCATAAATGTGGCAAAACATCTGCTATGACTAAAAATATATAGTTCCCTTTCTGTTTTCACTTTTCATTTATAAAGACTATAATGTATTTTTCATTATTCATTTAAAACGCAGTTATCAGTTTTTTCAAAGAAAACATATTGTTTTTCACTTTTTTTGTTTAAATTTGTACCCGAATATATTTAGACGCGCATGAAAGACTACGGGGGATTATTCCATTTTCTGACTTGAAATACGGACTCGCGCGGGACTGGCTCGCTACCGGGCACGACGCGTACCGCAGTGACAATGCAGGGACCTGATAATCTCACGCCACTATGCAATGGGGTCTGAATAAATCACAACTGAAGAAAAACAATAACAATACATTGATATGAGGAAACATTCATCTTACTTTTTTCTCAGGAGCGTCATGATAATGCTGATGCTCCTCTGCACCGCGTCGCAGATGTGGGCCATCAACTACATCAAGGAGGTGGCCGTGTGCGGATCAAGCAACTCCAGCGAGGCACTCCAACGCCTGAAGGAGGAGGGATACACTCCTGTGGAGGTGGACCTCACCGCCGGCAAGGGCAAGAAGATCTACCTGGGATACAAGACGACGACGACTTACACAGATGCCGTCACACAGCTGCTCGTCATGAACGGCAAAGAGTATAAGGACGAGACAAAGCGCGTGACCTACAAAGGCAACATCTACCAGCTTGCCAAGGTCATCAAATGCGGTGACTTCACCGGAGACCTCAATGACGGCGGCGGAATAATGTCATCATACCTCTATCTCTATTACACTAAAGAGACCCTCAGCGAACAGATGGCGGCAAGCCACGGACGGGGCGCGCTGACAGACGTCTCGGTGCTGCAATATGGCAACGAGAAGTCGAACTCGAACTACGCACCGATGTTTGACGGAAGCTCCGACAATTTCAACCCAGACTGTAACCGCGGTGCCGGAGGATCGTACGTCTACATATACCAGACGAAGTACTACCACAACGCCGGTAACGAACTCTTTGAAGAAAACTTCAAGGTCACGCACCTTGGCGGCAAGCTCTTTGAGTTCAGCGTTCCGGTGTACCGCGTGGACACTGTCGACAACAAGGCATATCTGATGGCGGGAAATGCCAGTACGAATTACATCACCTGGGGCGCGTCAGGTCAGAATTATGCCGTAGAGCTTCGCACTGACGGCAAAGTGCAGGACCTCTCGAAGGACTGGGACAACTGCACCGTCAAGGCTATGAACGGAAGCGTCATCAATCCGCAGACTATGTCGGTCGTGGCTACCGGCAGCAGTGACCTCAACAAAACGGAAGAAAGCGCGCTCGTAGCCTACAACTCCGACGGGAAGAACTACAAGGTGCTCAAATTCCTCTGGATGGCTCCTGACTCCATAGACAGCAACTCACTGTCTTTCAGCTTCAGCGGAAAGATGAAAGAGGTTGGCACGAGCCTGGTCAAGATAGTCACTCTGCATACTACACCCGAACTGCCAAAGACAGACATCAGCTCACTCACGGTGACGACTCCGTTCATCGACACGGAGAGTTCGATACCGGGATGGGCGAAACTCTGCGTGGTCACTCCTGCCCAGGCAGAGGCAGCCATGGTATGGGACGCCACTGACGGCAAGATACTCATGCAGCAGAGCTGGGACGAAGCGCAGTCGTACTTCTCCGTCTCTCTGCCTCAGCATGAGGAAGAGCATGAGATATCGGTCATGACCTATGCTGAGAAGACCGACTACACCAACATCACGAACCCTGTCAAGACGCACGACGTATTCAGTGCTTCCGTGCGGCAGAAGCCGTTCCACAGCATTCACGGTTCGGTTACCACCTACACCACAATGGAACGCGACTCTGCCGACATCGCAAAGCGCTTCCCATGCATGATGTGGGAAATAACCAACCCTAACGACTCCGACCTCATCACCGGTGACCAGTACATAGTGGAGAGATCCTACGATGAGAACTTCTCCACCGGTGAGACCGTCGCCGCCATTGCCCTGACGGACGTGATAGTCGCAGACAAGACCGCCACGACCGGCGAGTACAGGCTCACCGACAATGCACTCTCTTACAACGAGAGCGCCACGAAGACTACCAGCAGCTACTACAGCCGCTACAGCATCGGCCTTGAGGATGAGCGCGACAAATTCGAGGGGCAGACGGTGTACTACCGTGCGTACCGCGCACTGGTCAACAGCATCTGGGGCACCAGTGACAGCGCTTACGTGGCAAAGTTCAAGGCTGCACCTTACGACGTGCTGCCTTACGTCACTGCCATCAGCGTGGAGCAGGCTGACGACTGGCAGACTTCCAACCACGTCAAACTGCACGTGAAACTCGCCAACCCTTACCCTTGGGAACACGAGATATTCACCTCCTCGGGCAAAACCTATATTCCACTGAGAACCATAGCTTACCAGATGATGGGCGACTCTGCACGCATGTTCCGCTGGGACAGCAGTGCCAACATCAAGATCTCACGCTTCAGCCCTGACGATGACCACTACCTGGGCAAGGACGAGGCTGAGAAGACACTCACCATACAGGGAAGCAACGTGAAGTGGGACAACGAGGAGAAGTGCTACTATGCCGAAATCGACGACTGGCAGTCGCTCCCTTATACACATTATTATTATAAAGCCTGCGTGGATAACTCCAACTCACTGTACCCTGTCTTCACCTACTACAACACGAAGGGTGAGCAGACTACGGACGGCGAAGCGCAGTCAAGCTACCATGAGGCTCTCTCACAGATAGCAGAATTCAAGGCTTCGCAGGGTACCGCCATCGACAAGGTCGTCCTGGAATGGCATGTAGATGACGGACTGAAATCGGGACTCTCACTGACACGACAGGAGATAAAGTCACCTTCCACTCCGGTGGGCACTCCTGTAGAGGTCAGCATCACTGACGACGGATATACAGTGGACGAGGGTGTAGAGGCAGGAAAGGTATATCTCTACAAGCTCACCTGCACTAACATGTACCATGGACAGGCTTACAGTGCAATAAAGGAGGCTGTAGGCTACCCTTCACGCTACGGAAAGATCTCAGGCCGCGTGCAGATGGCCAACGGATGCAACCTCCCAGGAAAGGTACAGGTGAAGGTGGAGCGCCTCAGCCGCGATGAAGTGACGACCATCGTATTCCCTGAGACGGAATACGGGAGCACCGTCATTCCTGAGTTCACGCAGGAGAAATTCTTGAAGACTGTCGACGTGGACTCGCTCGGCAACTACGAGGTGGACAGCATTCCTTACGACTGCAACGGATGGCGCTACCAGGTCACTCCTGTATACAGAAGCATGGTATTCACCAACTCACAGGGTACCGAGGGACCTGTGGAGATTACTCTCGGCAGTGCCCGCGGCGGCGACTACAAGGGCGTCACCTTCTCACTCTCCGACACCTACAAGGTATCGGGACGCATCCTGTATGCCAACTCCACCATTCCTGTGAGCGGCGTTCGCTTCAAGGTCTCAGGCACCACGGTGGTCAACTCGCAGAAAGAGGAGGTTGTAACCGACGCAATGGGTAACTACTCGTTCCTCGTGCCACGCACCGACATCAACATACAGGCCTACAAGGACAGGCACTTCATGCAGAACGACGGCTACATCCTCGGCAGCAAGAACGACTCTATCGTTCCTACTGACAATGTGGTGTGCACCCTCAAGGACAGCACCACCATACGCCTGGCAGGACGCATCGCCGGCGGTCTGACGCAAGGTTCTAAGCCTGTGGGCCTCGGTCTGAGCCAGAACAACCTGGGTGACTCCATCACCCTCGTGCTGCAACTCGACGGCAACAACACATCGTACACCTACTTCGACGAGGAGAAACCTGACGTCACCCAGCGCAAGGAGACCTTCACACAGAAGGTTATGGCGGGCGACGCCGCTGAGGAGCGCAACAGGACCGACGTGACATTCGAGCGCAAGCGCATCATCATCACCGTGCCTTCCACCGAAATGAACAGAGGCACTGGCGAATTTGCCGTAGACCTCGCTCCTGCCAAGTACAAGATAACGCAGATGCAGGCCAAGGGCTACACCTCATTCTTCAACGAGAACGAGGGCTACCAGGTGCTCGACCTCACCGACAGCGTAGATGCCAAGGTCATCACCGCCAGCAGCGAGACGACAGCAAAGGATGCGGAGAGCACCGTCTACAGTACCACGGTCAATGCCGTTTACAACCGCATATACCGCGCGCCTATCACCGTCAGCGTGAAGCAGAGCAATACGCTGAACGGGGCTGACTACCTGGGCGAGAGATCAGTAAGCACATACTCTTACTACTCCAACGGAAATGACTCTACTGCTCTCGTCGAGGACTCCAAGATAGACCTCTACAATGCCAAGACAGGAAAGTACCTCCTCGGATATCCGGTATTCGCTGGAAAGCAGACTTACACCTTCAACCTCACGGCTGAGGAGCAGTACCTGTATAACAACACGAAGACTACCGTGTATATGGAGACCGTGCCTTACACCGGCAACCTATACGTGAAGAACGGCCTCATCGATGACCGCCAGGAGACAAAGACCATCAAGCTCGACAAGCAGGGATGCGGCGTGCACGCTTTCACAGCAAGCAATACTACGTTTAGCGTAACCGGTGAGGATGCTCTGCGCGAGTTTGACGTCTATGCCGACGTGAACGGCAAGCAGTATGAGGCTGAATCGATAAAGGCTTACGTCACCGGTGACCGCGTGAAGGACCAGACAGTGCTGGCGTCGGTGAAAGATGCCGACATCGTAGTCAACGACGTACTGCGAGATCCTCCGGGAGCCAAATCTTACGCTTACCGCGAGAAGGGAACCAGCTATGAATGGTCATACGATTCTTCGTTTAGTACATCCATAGAATTAGGTCTTAACTTTGAGGTAGGTTCAAGTCTCAAGACTTCTACCGGACTCGGATTCTCCGTCTCCAGCGAAGTGGAGAACAGCATGACAATACCATCGCCAACCTTCGACCTCTGGCACGATGACATAAACAACTCGTCGTACTACACCATGGAGCTCAACGAAGAGATAAGCACCAGCTCAAGCTCTGGCGACGAGGGTGCCATGGCTGACGTTTACATCGGTTCGAGCATGTCGTACGACATAAAGAAGACTGAGCGCATCTGCATCATCGACAAGCGCACGTACCAGGACTGCATCGACCGCTTCAATACAAACGAGTTCCGCGTCATAGCCAACTCGGGTGACTCGCTCTACCTCGTAACCGGTGAGGGCATCACTTACCAGCGCCAGCAGCCTGTACCGTTCGTCTACACACAGGAGTACATCATCGAGACTCTCATTCCTACTCTCGAGGAACTGAACAACTCTATCGGTGTCAATGCTTGGAAAGATGTCATTGCGCAGAACGAGCAGGACAAGTACGAATGCTACATGAACCAGAGCTCGAAGTGCAGCTCTCCTACCCGACAGGCTTCCTCTTCCGGACTGTCAATATCACACTCCGAGGATGCAAGCAGCTACTCTTCTTCTACTGAGCACTCTTACTTCGGAGGCATTTCATTCAGCACAGGAGTCAGCTCGGACACGAAAAACAAAGCTGCAGGAAAGTATACCGCTGCCGGCGGTGTAGAGAAGAACTCTAAGAGCTTGACTGATGACGAGAAGAAGAATGAGGGCAACGTGGGAAAGATTGCTGTTCCCGGCACCTCTTTCTCCTGGGAGCTGAGCTTCAATGCCGATGCCAGCAGTTCTTCAAGTGTTGACTTCGTCAAGACATACAGCGCCGGTACAGGATATACTCTCGAAGCAGAAAACAACTCTGACTACATCATCGACATCTACCCTATCAAGGCAAGCTCAGGTCTGACTGGCGATGTGTCGATGACAAGTGACCTCAAAGACATCCAAGAAGGCAAGGACTCGCAGGACGAGGCACAGGTTCACTCCTTCATCTTCGTCACTCGCAGCGGTGCTTCACGCAACCCGTGGATGGAACCGGACTCCACCTACTACTATCCGAACGAGACAACGCACCTGCCTCTCATGGATGCTACGCTGAAGATCGACAACCCTAAGATTACCATCGAACCTGCGGTGCGCAACAACGTGCCTCTTGACGGCAAGGCGACCTTCAAACTCATCATGTCGAATGAATCGGAGATATCTGCCAACACTTCACTCAGCGGAAGCTTCACTCTCAAGGTGGCTCCTGACAGCAACCCTAACGGACTGAAGATAACACTCGACGGAGCTCAGCTCTCAGGCACTACCGGATGCAGCTTCAGCATCGCACCAGGTAAGAGTCTGACGAAATACATCGAGGTGGAGCGCGGACAGGGATACGACTTCGACGATATCCGACTGCAGTTCTCCGACAACAGCAAGTCGCTGACCGACAAGGCCACTCTCTCAGTACACTACATGCGCGACTCCTCACCTGTCACCATCTCCTCACCTGCCCAGAACTGGGTGCTCAACACTCTCTCGCAGACTGAGGGCGGCAAATACTACAAGCCTATCAAGGTGACCGGATTCGATACGGGCTACGACAACTTCGACCACGTGGAGATACAGTACAAGCGCTATACCGACGATGACAGCCAGTGGACCAACCTCATTTCCTACTACCCGGACAGCGAGGAATTTGACTCCATCTACAACGCTGCGACGGGCACCAAGGCACGCATGGACAACGGTACGATTCCTGAATACCGCTTCTTCGGCGAGAATGACCCTGAGGAGATGAAGTACGACCTTCGCGCCGTAACTTTCTGCCGCCAGGGCACAAGCTACGTGAGCCGTGCCTCGGAGGTGATAAGCGGCATGAAGGACACTCGATGCCCGGAGGTCTTCGGCAAGGCTAAGCCTACGAGCGGCATTCTCACCTACGAGGATGTCATCGCACTGCCGTTCAACGAGCCTATAGCTTACAACTATCTCGACAAGACCGCCAACTTCCAGATACAGGGCTACATCAACAGCGACGACGCCAACCAAATCACTTCACTCTACTTCAAGGGAGCGGAGAGTTCGGCACAGACGGAAGTGAAACGCAACATGCACGGACGCTCGTTCACCATCGACCTGATGGCACGCCTCATGGACGGAAGCACCGACAAGCAGTTCAATGCCTTCTATACTCAGATAGGCGACTCGCTGCAGAAGGAGTCGAACATACTCTTCGGCGTAGAGAACCAGAACGTCAACGGCAAGAACGCACAGGTACTGGTGGCTAACGTCAGAAACAACGTGTACAAGTCGGAGGACATCAGCGACCTCAACCTCACTGCCGGAATGAGACACTACGGCTTAGCTTACGACAACGAGCATGACACTGTCACCTTCTACATCGACGGCAACGAATATCATCCTGCCGTCACCGTAAGCAACAATGACAACAGCGTCTTCCTGCCTAACAGCACCATCTCCATCGGCTTCGATGCTATGAGCAGCACCTGGAAGGGCACCATGGACAAGATAATGAAGCCATACGTTAACATCATGGACGTAAGACTATGGGGCCGCGTGCTCTCACTACGCGACTTCGTGGCTAAGAAGGGCAAGTGGCTACCGGTCGACGAGATGGGTCTGATGGCTTACTGGCCAATGGAAGAGGGCAACGGCGACGTGGCTCAGGATCTCGTGGGCGGCGCTGACCTAAAACTCAACGGAACACAGTGGCTGCGACCTGACAGTTACTCGCTCAAGCTCAACGGCAACACTGTGGGCCTCAACAATACCGATAAGCTGAAGCGCACGGAGACTGAAGATTACACTCTCTCCTTCTGGATGAAGGCGGACCGCATACAGACGGAACTTGCCAACATCTTCAGCGCCGGAGACGATCAGCTCGACAGCATCGGATATGGCAAGATGCGCATCTGCCTGAAGGACAGCACACTCTCGCTCACTACCAACGACTCTACCTACATCTTCAGCAATGAGATAAAGGAGGAGACATGGTATCAGGTGGCAGTGACTACCAACCACTCGCAGAACACTGCCGCACTGTATCTCAACGGCACACTCGTGGGACAGTACGACGGAGCGCTCTTCGACGGAATAGAGTCGGACACGGTGTCGCTCGGCGGCAACTTCTACGGCAACATCGACGACTTCACCTTCTGGCATCTCGCACTGCCTGCCAACTACCTCAAAGAGTGGTACGACGTAGTTCCTCTCGGCACCGAAGCAGAACTCGTCATGCTGCTGCCGTTCCAATACGACGCCTTGGAGAATGGTACGACGCAGACCTTGTTCTCTCCATACAACATGGTGATCAACAAGGAGACGGGAAAGTACGACACCGACCCTGTCATCAGAAATGCTGAATGGTCGGCTGAGACGGCACCGACTATAGAGAATACCGGACTCAGAGACCTCGACTTCTCTTGGACCTGCACCGACAACGAACTGCAGATCAACATACTCAGAAGTGACTACGAACTCAACAACCAGCAGGTGAACATCACCGTGCGCGGCGTGGAGGATATCTACGGCAACGTGATGAAGAACCCTGCCATGTGGACAGTATACTACAACCGCAACGTGCTGCAGTGGAACACCAACAAACTTGATGTCAAGGAAAACTACGGCTACGGCTCTACGGAGTACCTGACGTGGCAGAACAAGGGCGGCAAGTCTATGTCGTACACTATAAGCACCGATGCACAGTGGCTTAAGCTCAGTGACCATATGGGCACCGTAAGTCCGCTGGAGGAGAAGGAATTGAAAGTAACTGTCAGCGATGCCCTCAACCCTGGTGAATACAAGACCAACATCTATATCACCGACGAGAACAACCTCACTTCACGCATCCCTGTCATTGTCAACGTAGAGGCAGAGGCACCTGTCTGGACTGCTACCAACAACGTGGACTACTCACTCAGCATGAGCGTGAAGGGACAGGTGAAGCTCAGCGGCGCCATCGACGATGACACTCGCGACATGGTGGCTGCATACTACAAAGGTGTATGCCTGGGTGCGGCAAACATCACCTCGTACGATGACAATAAGGGGTCGTACGTCTATCTGAATATTGTGGGCACGGCGGAGATGAACAACGCAAACGTTCCGCTCGAGTTCTACCTCTGGGATGCCGCTACCGGCACCATCAGTTCGATAGAACCTGACACCACAATCGTATTCAAGAAGGACAGCTACGTAGGATTACCTCCATTCAAACCTGTCACCTTCACCAAGACGAACAATCAGATACAGCTCATCAACGTCGTTCCGGGATGGAACTGGATATCACTCAACGTAAAGCCTGACCCTACAAGGACACTGGACGTCAACCAGCTCTTCGTCAACAAGAGCGTATTCTCTAAGGAGGACCGCATAAAGATGGTGGGATACGGATTCGTTGAGTTCGACGGCAATGACTGGATGGGTGATGGCATCAACATGCCTGTGACGAAAGATCATGTCTACCAGGTCTACATGAATGACTACGCTACCCTCGAGGTCAAGGGTAGCAAGCTCACCGATGCCGACCGCGTAGTGACACTGAAGCGCGGCACCAACGTGACGGAGAAATGGAACGAGCTGCCTTACCTCCTCGATGAGTCGAAGGCGATAAGCACTGCTCTGGCTGACTACCAGCCGGGCGACGTGGACAAGGTTCCTGTAGGCACCATCGTGAAGAGCCACGACGCTTTTGCCGTTGCGGGCACTAACGGATGGGACGGCTCGCTCAAGACGTTGCGTCCGGGCGAGGGCTACTACGTAAAGCACAGCGGAACTGCAGAATGCACCATACAGTACTACAGTTCGACAGCCTCTGCGAAGAAGAGCACTCTTACTCTTGACGACATCGAGGGCGGCAACGCAGAAAGCACTGCAACCGACAGCGATGAAGCGCAGACGGCTGCTGCGGCTGAATCGGCCAACAACATGCCTGTCATGGCTGTCGTAGGCAATGAGACAGAAACGACTGAAGGCGACCTCCTCGTGGCTTACACCAAAGGCACCGTTGTCGGTGTGGCAGAACTCTCACAGGCTGAGAACCAGGAACGACAGCCTATGTTCTTCCTCTCGGTAAATGCTGCTGACGGCGACCAGATACGCTTCGCTCTCATGCGTGGCGACGAGATCGTGGGTGTGAGCCAGCAGACGGTAAGCTATGACGCTACGGGCATCGTGGGTACTCTAAGCGATCCTTACGTCATAAGCCTCGGTGCTGCCGACGGAGAGAACCTTCCTGTATATGACCTCCAGGGTATACGCCGCGACAAGGACTACTGTCCGAAGAACAGCGTCGTCATCCAGGGCAACAAGAAGATTCTGGTGAAATAAGACGGGTAAAGGCAATGCCGGAAAGGAACTCCCAACCGGCATTGCCCACTCACTCTATCTTCTCTGTCATAAGCACCCAATCTAAATTAATTTTTTATTAAAATGGAAAATTCTTTTAAAAAAAGTATCACAAGTGCCAAGCGTTGATTACCTTTTTCATCCAAGTTCGCGGCAAACGGTATTGCACTGAAGGCTTGTTGTGATATTGGGGTGAAAAAGCAAATCACAATTTTCAATTTTCCAC
>R06__coassemble_401_pt1 | contig 16043 bp, 21 predicted proteins | sample R06__metabat2_high_PE_030 | metagenome-assembled genome bin R06 | reverse complement strand
GCTAGCCTTCTTAACTCCTGGAATCAAACCGGCAGAAGCCATCTCACGGAACTGAATACGAGAGATACCGAACTGACGGATATAACCCTTTGGACGGCCAGTGATCTTACAGCGATTGTGCAAACGGATTGGGTTTGCATTCTTAGGAATAGCCTGGAGCTTACGAGCTGCCTCATATGCCTCTGCTGGATCCTCAGCTGTGTTAACGATCTTCTTCAGAGCTGCACGCTTTTCAGCATAGCGAGCTACGAGCTTAGCACGCTTTACCTCGCGAGCCTTCATTGATTCTTTTGCCATATCGATTAATCGTTTTTAGCGTTTTTGAATGGAAGACCGAATGCCTTAAGCAGAGCAAAACCCTCTTCGTCAGTTGCAGCTGAAGTTACGAAGGTGATGTTCATACCCTGGATACGGTCGATTGAGTCGATGTTGATCTCAGGGAAGATAATCTGCTCCTGGATACCGAGAGTATAATTACCACGGCCATCGAACTTAGACTCAATACCCTTGAAGTCACGGATACGTGGGAGAGCTACACGAACGAGTTTCTCAAGGAACTCATACATACGCTCACGACGGAGAGTTACCATGACACCGATAGGCATCTTCTTACGGAGCTTGAAGTTAGCGATATCCTTCTTAGAGTATGTAGCTACGGCCTTCTGACCAGTGATAGCTGTAATCTCATTGATAGCAACATCGATAATCTTCTTGTCCTGTGTAGCGTCACCGAGACCCATGTTGATAACAATCTTCTTCAGGACAGGAATCTGCATTGCTGAAGAATAGTTGAACTGCTTCTGGAGCTCAGGAGCTATAGTGTCCTTATAGACTTTCTTTAACTGTGCTGTATCCATTACTTGATCTCCTCCCCTGATTTTTTAGCGATACGAACAACATTCTTACCCTCACGCTTGATTGCGATACGGGTTGCCTTGCCGCTCTTAGGATCTATGAGGCTTACGTTGGAAACGTGGATTGGAGCCTCCTGCTTAACGATGCCACCCTGAGGGTTCTTTGCAGATGGCTTAGTGCTCTTTGAGACCATGTTTACGCCCTCAACGATCACGCGCTGGTCCTCAACGAGAACCTTCTGCACCTTACCAGTCTTGCCCTTGTCTTTTCCAGCAAGAACGATAACGGTATCGTCTTTCTTAATATGTAACTTACTCATTTCTTGACTTGATTAAATGTATTAATTAAAGAACCTCAGGTGCCAGAGAAACGACTTTCATATTAACTGCACGAAGCTCACGAGCAACAGGACCGAAGATACGGCTACCACGAAGCTCACCAGCATTATTAAGAAGTACACATGCGTTGTCATCGAAACGGATGTATGAACCATCAGCACGACGGATCTCCTTCTTTGTACGTACAACCAAAGCCTTAGATACTGCACCCTTCTTCAGATCACTTGAAGAAATTACGTTCTGGACAGCAACGACGATTACGTCGCCAACGCTAGCGTAACGACGACCGGTACCACCGAGGACACGAATGCAAAGAGCCTCACGTGCACCGCTGTTGTCACATACTGTAAGTTTGGTTTCTGTCTGTATCATATCTTACTTAGCCTTTTCAATTATTGAAACTAATCTCCATCTCTTTGTCTTACTCAAAGGACGGGTCTCCATAATGAGCACTGTATCACCTACGTTAGCCTCATTATTCTCATCATGAGCATGGTACTTCTTTGTCTTCTGGACAAACTTACCATATATAGGGTGCTTCTCCTTGAACTTTGAAGCAATAACAATGGTTTTATCCATTTTGTTGCTTGTAACGACACCCTGTCTTGTCTTTCTTAAATTACGTGTTTCCATCTGGACCATTGTTATTTGTTAAGTTCACGTGAACGAAGTTCTGTCTGCATACGAGCGATGTCACGACGAGCAATCTTAATCTGAGATGGATTCTCAAGAGGAGAAATAGTGTGATTCAGCTTCATTGTATCAAGAGCTGCCTGAGCATTGCTCAACTTCTCAACCAAATCCTTGGTCTCGAGTTCTTTTACTTCTTTGATCTTCATATCTGATTAAGCATTTTTGTCGTAGTCACGACGTACAACAAACTTTGTTTTAACTGGAAGTTTCTGAGCACCGAGACGAAGTGCTTCCTTAGCGACCTCGAATGGAACACCCTCAACTTCAAAGAGAATACGACCTGGAGTAACAGGTGCAACCCATCCTGCTGGATCACCCTTACCTTTACCCATACGTACGTCTGCAGGCTTGCGAGTGATTGGTTTGTCAGGGAAGATACGGATCCAAACCTGACCCTCACGGTTCATGTAGCGGTTGATTGCTACACGAGCTGCCTCAATCTGACGGCTATCGATCCACTTAGACTCAAGAGTCTTGATACCGAAAGAACCGAATGACAGCAGTGTACCTCTGTGAGCGTTGCCTTTATTGCCACGACCATCTTGAGGTCTTCTATATTTTACTCTTTTAGGCTGTAACATTTTACCTTCTTACTTTTTTTAACGGTTATTGTTTCTCTTACGATTACCGCGACCACCACGGTTGCCGTTGCGGCCATTGTTCTGCTTCTCCTGTGAGAAGTTAGGAGTGAGATCCCTGTCTCCATATACTTCACCGCGGCAGATCCATACCTTGATACCAAGGATACCTACCTTTGTGAGAGCTTCTGCCTGACAGTAATCGATGTCTGCGCGGAAAGTGTGAAGAGGAGTACGACCCTCCTTAAGCATTTCTGCGCGTGCAATCTCTGCGCCGTTAAGACGACCTGAGATCTGAACCTTGATACCCTCGGCTCCAGCACGCATGGTGTTCTGGATAGCCATCTTGATAGCGCGACGATAAGCAATCTTGCCCTCTACCTGGCGAGCGATATTGTTAGCAACGATGTTAGCGTCGAGTTCAGGTTTCTTAACCTCGTAGATGTTGATCTGAATCTCCTTCTTATAGAGCTTCTTCAACTCTTCCTTGAGTTTGTCAACGTCCTGACCATTCTTACCAATGACGATACCCGGACGGGCTGTGCAAATAGTAATAGTAACGAGTTTCAAAGTACGCTCGATGACGATACGTGAAACGCTTGCCTTAGCGAGACGCTCATTAAGATACTTACGGATCTTGAGGTCCTCTGCGAGGTTGTCTCCGAAGTTCTTACCACCGAACCAATTTGAATCCCAACCGCGGATGATGCCGAGTCGGTTTGCTATTGGATTAACTTTCTGTCCCATTCTATTATTTATTTATCTTCATTAGTTTTGGTATCAACAAACAGTGTAACGTGATTGCTACGCTTGCGAATACGATAGCCACGACCCTGTGGTGCAGGACGCATACGCTTAAGAGTAACGCCTTCGTCTACAAACACCTTAGAGATGTAGAGTTCACCGTCTTCAGCCTTACGATCGTTTTTCTGTTCCCAGTTAGCGATAGCTGAACGGAGAAGCTTCTCTACGTCAGCAGCAGCCTGCTTCTTAGAGAACTTCAGCACACCAAGAGCGCGGTTGACTTCCATACCACGGACCATGTCTACGACGTAGCGCATTTTACGTGGAGAAGAAGGCACGCCAACGAGCTTGGCAAAATATAATGATTTGAGAGCTGCTTTTCTATTTTCAGCAGCAATATGTTTTCTTGCTCCCATTTTATCTTAAATTCATTTTAAATGGATATGACCTGCCTTACTTCTTATTACCAGCATGACCACCGAAGCGACGAGTTGGAGAGAACTCTCCGAGCTTGTGTCCAACCATGTTTTCAGTGATGTAGACAGGGATAAATTTGTTACCGTTATGGACAGCTACAGTGTGACCTACGAAATCAGGAGAGATAACTGAAGCGCGTGCCCATGTCTTAACGACGGTCTTCTTACCGCTCTCATTCATAGCGAGAATCTTCTTCTCGAGAGAGACGTTGATGTATGGACCTTTTTTAAGTGAACGACTCATAATTTGTTTTCGTTGTTTTCGTTAATTACTTCTTGTTAGCTCTCTCGATAATGTACTTGTTTGAAAGCTTCTTAGGTGCACGAGTCTTAAGACCCTTAGCGTACAAGCCCTTACGTGAACGTGGGTGACCACCAGACTGACGTCCTTCACCACCACCCATTGGGTGATCAACAGGGTTCATAACAACACCACGGTTGTGAGGACGACGTCCCAACCAACGTGAGCGACCAGCCTTACCAGACTGCTCAAGAGCGTGGTCAGAATTGCCTACAGCACCGATAGTAGCTTTACAAGCACTCAGAACCTGGCGTGTTTCACCAGAAGGGAGCTTGATAACACAGTAACTGCCTTCACGAGAAGTCAACTGAGCGAAATTACCAGCCGAACGAACGAGGAGCGCACCCTGACCAGGGCGAAGCTCGATGTTGTGGATAACGGTACCAACTGGGATGTTAGCAAGAGGAAGCGCATTACCTACCTCAGGCACTGCGTCCGCTCCTGACATCAAGGTAGCACCTACCTGGAGTCCGTTTGGAGCAATAATGTAACGTTTTTCACCATCTGCATAGTAAAGCAGAGCAATTCGAGCTGAACGGTTTGGATCATACTCGATTGTCTTTACTACAGCAGGAACACCATCTTTCTCACGCTTGAAGTCGATAAGACGATACTTCTTTTTGTGACCGCCACCGATGTAGCGAACTGTCATCTTACCGGAATTGTTTCGACCACCGGTAGAACGCTTACCGTAAACGAGAGACTTCTCTGGCACGGATGCAGTAATATCCTCGAACGTGCCAATAACTTTGTGTCTTTGACCAGGGGTAACTGGTTTTAATTTACGTACTGCCATTTTTTATTTTAAATATTGCTGTAAATATCAATTTCCTCGCCATCCTTGAGAGTGACGATAGCTTTCTTGAAAGCGTTCTTCTGACCCTTGATAAGTCCAGCCTTTGTATAGCGAGCTGAACGCTTACCTGCGTAGTTCAGAGTATTAACGTCTTCAACTGTAACATTATAACGAGCCTCAACCTCAGCCTTAATCTGGAGCTTGTTAGCCTCTGGACGAACGATAAATCCGTAGCGGTTTGGCTTCTTTTCAGTGATCTTTGTCATCTTCTCAGTGACAACAGGCTTAATGATAAATGCCATAATTCAAATTCTCCTTTTTAAGTTTACTTGGTTAAAATCTCGTCAATTGTCTGTACTGATTTCTCAGAAATAACCACAACGTCAGCATTCAGTACCTTGTAGGCATTGATAGCGTTAGCGGTCATAACTTCTGCCTTCTGCAGATTACGAGCAGACAAATATACATTTTTATTTGCTTCTGGCAAAACGAGAAGTACTTTTTTGCCCTCTACTTTAAGATTCTTAACAATGTTTAAGAATTCTTTTGTCTTTGGAGCATCAAAAGCGAAGTCTTCTACTACAAGGATACCATTCTCCTGAACCTTGTAAGAAAGTGCGCTCTTACGAGCGAGAGACTTAACTTTCTTGTTAAGCTTGAAACGATAGTCACGTGGCTTTGGACCGAATACACGACCACCACCTACGAGTACTGGTGAGTTGATATCACCACGGCGAGCGCCGCCGCCGCCCTTCTGACGACCAAGCTTGCGAGTTGAACCAGACATCTCGCTGCGTTCCTTAGACTTAGCTGTTCCCTGACGCTGGTTTGCGAGGTACTGCTTAACGTCGAGGTAAAGAACGTGATCGTTAGGCTCGATTGCGTAAATCGCATCATTCAGGACAACCTTACGTCCGGTCTCCTGACCCTGAATATTTAATACGCTAACTTCCATTACTTCTTAATTAAAACTGTTGAACCATTGCATCCAGCTACAGAACCCTTAATGATAAGGAGGTTGCTCTCTGGAATAACCTTTAACACTCTGAGGTTTTGTGTTGTAACACGCTCATTGCCCATATGGCCACCCATGCGCATTCCCTTAAACACCTTTGCAGGGTAAGAACAAGCACCGATAGAACCTGGCTTACGAAGACGGTCGTCCTGACCGTGGGTAGCCTGACCTACACCACCGAAACCATGACGCTTAACAACACCCTGGAAACCCTTACCCTTAGAAGTGCCAACAACGTCAACGAAAGCTGCGTCGTTGAAAATCTCAACAGTAATTGTGTCACCGAGGTTATACTCCTCGTCAAACTTGAACTCGGCCAAGTGCTTTTTAGGTGTAGTGCCTGCCTTCTTGAATGTACCCATCATAGGCTTAGAAGTACGGCTCTCTTTAGCCTCACCGAAGCCGAGCTGAATAGCTGCATAGCCATCCTTTTCTACTGTCTTTACCTGAGTAACGACACATGGACCAGCTTCGATAACAGTGCACGGAATGTTCTTACCGTCAGCATTGAAAACGGAAGTCATTCCGATTTTCTTTCCAATTAATCCTGGCATTTCAATATAAAATTTATAATAAAAATATGAATTGTATTAAACTAAAAAAACGATCTCAAACTGATTGATGTTAATCAGCAGGAAACTACACCTTGATCTCAACCTCTACACCTGAAGGAAGTTCGAGCTTCATCAGTGCATCGATTGTCTTTGTTGTTGAGCTGTAGATGTCGATGAGACGCTTGTAGTCACTGAGCTGGAACTGCTCACGGCTCTTCTTGTTAACGAATGTAGAACGGTTAACAGTGAAGATGCGCTTGTGAGTTGGAAGTGGAATAGGACCGCTTACAATAGCACCAGTAGCCTTTACAGCCTTTACGATTTTCTCTGCTGACTTATCAACCAACTTGTGGTCGTAAGACTTCAGCTTAATTCTAATTTTCTGACTCATTTTCAGATTAAGTTGATTAAAATAATAAAATTGAATATAATGTAAGGAAGAAGATACAATCACTTAAGAGTCATTCGCTAAGCTATGTCTATCTTCCCTTTGAAGAGTCTTAAGATAGAAGAACCGGCATAAGGATCAAACCGTTGCCGGTTCTTCTTCTTTTACTTCAGAGCTTGGCATATCATGGACGGATCATCGATCTTGTTGAGTCCAGCGGATATCCTCGCTAAATTATCTGATTAGAGGTTTCCCTCTTAAATCAATCTTTCAAATAAACCTCGGCATTAAACGAGGTCAGCACGTCCATTGTTCTCCTCGAGGATAGCCTTAGCAATATTGCTAGACACTGCCTCATGGTGATCATACTCCATTGAAGAAGTAGCGCGACCAGAAGTAATGGTACGGAGAGCTGTAACGTAACCGAACATCTCTGCGAGTGGAACCATAGCCTTAACAATCTTAGCACCTGAACGGGCATCGTCCATACCCTGAACCATACCACGACGCTTGTTAAGGTCACCGATTACATCACCCATAGACTCCTCAGGAGTAACAACCTCTACCTTCATGATTGGCTCCATAAGGCAAGGACCTGCCTTTGGACAAGCATTCTTGAATGCATTGCGAGCAGCGAGTTCGAATGAAAGCTGGTCAGAGTCAACTGGGTGGAAGCTACCATCAATAAGAGTAACCTTAAGACCAGTTACAGGATAACCACCGAGTACACCGTTCTTGAGACAATCCTCGAAGCCCTTCTGTACTGATGGGATGAATTCCTTAGGCACGTTACCACCCTTAACCTCGTTGATGAACTGGAGGTCGCCCTCCTTGTAGTCCTCATCCTTAGGACCGATGTTAACGATGATGTCAGCGAACTTACCACGACCACCAGACTGCTTCTTGTAGACCTCACGGAGATTAACCTCCTTAGTGATAGCCTCCTTATAGTTAACCTGTGGCTTACCCTGGTTACATTCTACCTTGAACTCACGCTTAAGACGGTCGATGATGATATCGAGGTGAAGCTCACCCATACCAGAGATAACGGTCTGACCGCTCTGCTCATCAGTATGAACTGTGAATGTAGGATCCTCTTCGGCAAGCTTAGCAAGACCATTGTCAAGCTTAGCAATATCAGCCTGTGACTTTGGCTCAACTGCGATAGAGATCACAGTGTCAGGGAATGTCATAGACTCGAGTACGATTGGGTGATCCTCATCACAAAGGGTATCACCAGTACGGATATCCTTGAAACCTACGCCTGAACCTATATCACCAGCAGCAATAACATCAACAGGATTCTGCTTGTTAGAGTGCATCTGGAACAGACGGCTTACACGTTCCTTCTTGCCAGAGCGTGGGTTGAAGACATAAGAACCTGCCTCAACCTTACCTGAATATACGCGGAAGAATACGAGACGACCTACATATGGGTCAGTTGCAATCTTGAATGCGAGAGCTGATGTAGGAGCATCCTCCTTTGCGTCGAACTTAACCTCTACAGACTCATCACCAGGCTCAGAACCAACAACCTCAGGATTGTCAAGTGGTGAAGGAAGAAGAGCGCAGACATAGTCAAGCATAGTCTGAACACCCTTGTTCTTGAATGAAGAACCGCAGAGCATAGGAACACACTCGAGAGCGAGTGTACCCTTACGGATTGCAGCGATAATCTCCTCCTCTGTAATAGAGTCAGGATCATCGAAGTACTTCTCCATGAGAGCCTCATCAAAGTTAGCTGCAGACTCAAGGAGCTTCTCACGCCATTCGTTGCACTCGTCAACGAGATCAGCAGGAATATCCTCTACGTCATAGTCAGCACCCATTGTCTCGTCATGCCAAAGGATAGCCTTCATCTTAACGAGGTCAACGAGACCCTTAAAGTTCTCCTCTGCACCGATAGGTACACAGAGAGGAATAGGGTTAGCGCCCAATACGTCCTTCATCTGCTGAACTACGTCGAAGAAGTTAGCACCTGAACGGTCCATCTTGTTAACATAGCCCATACGTGGAACGCTATACTTGTCAGCCTGACGCCATACAGTCTCAGACTGTGGTTCTACGCCACCTACAGCGCAATATGTTGCAACAGCGCCATCGAGTACACGGAGTGAACGTTCTACCTCTGCAGTGAAGTCAACGTGTCCCGGAGTATCGATAAGGTTGATCTTATACTGCTTGTCGTTATACTTCCAGAAACATGTAGTAGCAGCAGATGTGATAGTGATACCACGCTCCTGCTCCTGCTCCATCCAGTCCATGGTAGCTGCACCCTCGTGCACCTCACCGATCTTGTGAGTCTTACCTGTATAGAAGAGGATACGTTCTGAAGTTGTTGTCTTACCGGCATCGATGTGAGCCATGATACCGATGTTACGTGTCAAATGCAAATCGTGCTTAGCCATTTCTTTTTCTCCTTTATAAATTTAAATTAGAAACGGAAGTGAGCGAATGCGCGGTTAGCCTCAGCCATACGGTGCATATCTTCCTTACGCTTGAAAGCACCGCCCTGGTTATTGTAAGCATCCATGATCTCAGCAGCAAGCTTGTCAGCCATGCCCTTACCACCACGCTTACGAGCGAAGAGAATCATATTCTTCATAGAGATTGACTCCTTACGGTCAGCGCGGATTTCCATTGGAACCTGGAATGTAGCACCACCGATACGACGGCTCTTTACCTCAACCTGAGGAGTAATGTTATCAAGAGCCTGCTTCCATATCTCAAGAGCTGACTTTTCCTCGTTAGCCATCTTAGACTTTACTGTCTCAAGAGCTGCGTAGAAGATCTCATAAGAGGTATTCTTCTTACCATCATACATAAGATGGTTAACGAACTTAGATACTTTCTGATCATTGAAGACTGGATCTGGAAGAATCACACGCTTCTTTGGTTTTGCTTTTCTCATTTTGTTGTTTAAAATAATTTCTGCTTGGGGTTGTCATTCATTGCCTTCAACGCTCACACCTGAGCATTTACTCAACCTGTTATTAACAATTCTCCAGCAAAACGATTTAAAAGTTGTTGTTATGAATTTGGCTTAAATAAGCAGATCCCGAATACCTTCGACTTACTTCTTAGCCTTTGGACGCTTAGCACCATACTTAGAGCGACGCTGTGTACGGCTTGCAACACCTGCGGTATCAAGAGTACCACGAACGATGTGATAACGTACACCTGGAAGGTCCTTTACACGACCACCACGTACAAGTACGATTGAGTGCTCCTGAAGGTTGTGTCCCTCACCTGGAATGTATGAGTTAACCTCCTTAGAGTTTGTTAAACGAACACGGGCTACCTTACGCATAGCCGAATTAGGCTTCTTAGGGGTAGTTGTATACACACGCACGCACACACCGCGACGCTGAGGACATGAGTCCAGAGCTGGTGACTTGCTCTTGTCTACAAGTACCTTTCTGCCTTTTCTTACCAATTGCTGAATTGTAGGCATAATTTAATTTTTTAATTTATATATTTTATTTTATTTGTAATCAATGTGTTATATTACGAAAAGGACCTATTTATCCTTTCGGGGTGCAAAGGTACGAATAATTCTGCAATCTACCTAATTATATGAGGTATTTAGATATTACACTGTTATGTTTTTAACATACTTTAGTATTTTGCAATATCTTTTAGATAGTTTTTGGGTATTTTAGAATTAAAAGCTGAAGGAAAACTTAATAAGCAGGACAGCGAAAGAAAGAATTGTGTGCGCACACTTTTAATAAAAAATGCGCATACACTATATATATATTATATAATGTACGCGCACGTATGTTCTTATATTACAATAGACATCTGTTATGCCTCTCCGTTTCCGAACGGATTAGCAGTGCGAGGTCCTTGGTTCTGCTGAGGAGCAGCATCCATCTGAATCTTACCGAATTCCTGCTCATAACGCATGATATTCTCCTGAAGAGCCATAGCAAGACGCTTAGCATGCTCTGGAGCAAGAAGGATACGACTTACCACCTGTGCTTTCTGCTGACCAGGAAGCATGCTTGCACAGTCAACTACAAATTCAGCGTGTGAGTGACTGATGATTGCGAAATTGGAATAAATACCCTTTGCCATCTCAGGAGAGAGGTCTATCTGAACTTGCTGTCCAGCCTGATTGTTTTTGTTGTCCATTTTTTATTGTTTAGTTAATTTGTTAATAAAATCAAGTTATCGGAATGCAAAGTTATGAAAAACTTGGCATTACTCCAACATTATCTATATTAAAAAAAGGTAAAAGGCTGCGGAAGTTCAATAATTTTGTGTACTTTTGCCATATGAATCCGAATGACACCAAAACGAAAGCCATAATGCTTGCCGGCACAGGAAGTGATGTAGGAAAGAGCATCATCGCTACAGCATTGTGCCGCATATTCAAGCAGGACGGATACTCCCCTGCCCCATTCAAGGCACAGAACATGGCTCTGAACAGTTATGCCACTCCTGAAGGTCTGGAGATAGGCAGAGCTCAGGCCGTGCAGGCGGAAGCGGCTGGCATCCCTTGCCATACAGACATGAATCCGCTGCTTCTGAAACCGCAGAGTGACCACACGTCACAGGTGGTGCTCAACGGACGGCCTATCGGCAACCGCGACGCTTACGACTATTTCCGCAAGGAGGGTCGGGAGGAGCTTCGGCAGGCTGTCAATGAAGCATACGACCGGCTTGCGTCACGCTTCTCACCAATAGTAATGGAAGGAGCAGGAAGTATCTCGGAGATAAACCTACGTGATTCGGACCTTGTCAACATGCCGATGGCGCGGCATGCTGATGCCAGTGTCATCCTCGTGGGCGATATAGACCGAGGTGGTGTATTCGCATCGGTATACGGAAGCATAATGCTTCAGGCACCTGAAGACCGCAGGCGCATCAAGGGAATCATCATCAACAAGTTCCGCGGCGACCTGCGCCTCTTTGAGGAGGGGCGCAAGATGTTGGAAGAAATATGCGGAGTGCCGGTTCTTGGTGTCGTTCCATATATGCAGGATATACACATAGAAGAAGAGGACAGCGTAGACCTTGCCGGGAAAGAAGCATTATCCGCCGACGGAAAGATAAACATTGCCGTGGTACTTCTGCGCCATATATCAAACTTCACCGACTTCGACACCTTGGAGAGGGATCCACGCGTACACCTTTACTACACAAACAATACGCACGAGCTTTCCAAGGCCGACATTATTGTCATTCCGGGATCAAAGAGTACAATAGCTGACCTATACGAACTTAGGAAAAACGGTTGCGCACAGGAGATCCAACGTGCGCACCGTAACGGCAAATCCATCCTCGGCATCTGCGGAGGATATCAGATCATGGGCCAGGAGGTATGTGATCCCAAGCACACTGAAGGAGAAATCGAAAGACTTCCGGGACTCGGACTACTACCTACAGTCACTACCCTTACAAGCGAGAAGACGACACGTCAAGTCAAGGCAACGCTCATCAGCAGTGGTGAGGAAATATCGGGTTACGAGATTCATACCGGCATGACTTCGCTCATGCAGGAATCTACTGACGCCAAGCCTCTCATCCAACTTGCAAACGGCACTACTGACGGATACAAGACAAGCGACAAGTGCATAGGCACATACCTGCACGGAATCCTTGACAATCCCACATTCATTGACTCGCTGCTCGAACCTTACAAAGAGAAGACAGAAAAGAGTAATACTGAATTTGATTACAAGGAATTCAAGGAGAAGCAATACGATATGCTTGCCGAGCATGTAAGAAAGCATGTAGATATTGACAGAATATACAACATACTGAACGATGAATAATACGCACGGCGACGATCTGTTCCGCTATGACAATATACGCCACAACTTCAGCAGCAACATATTCGGGCATGCTGACCTCTCTGGTCTCGAGTCGCTTCTTGCCTCCCATCTCTCACGAGCAATAGGCGCTTATCCCGAACCTGACCCTGAGTCTGTAGAAACACTGGTTGCACAGCAGGAGAACATACCTGTTGACAATGTGATTGTCACAAGCGGTGCCACTTCCCTCATCTACATGATAGCAGAAATGATGCGCGGGAAGACATACATTGTACACCATCCTGCATTTGCAGAATATGAGAATGCGTGCCGACTGCACGACATGCAGCGTGCTTACCAAGGTGACAAGCCTCGCCTTGAATGGATCTGCAACCCAAACAACCCGGACGGAAGCGTATGGGCTAAAGACAAACTGCTCCGCCACATAGACTTGCATCCCGATACACTCTTTATCATTGATGCTTCATACGAGGATTACACACTCGCACCGCTCCCTGACACCCATGAACTTCTCGAACGAAAGAATGTAATAACCCTCCACTCCATGACCAAACGCTATTGCATCCCTGGCCTGCGCCTTGGATATGCCATAGCTCTGCCTCATCATATAGACCGTCTGAAGAAACTCCGGCAGTCATGGAGCGTGAACAGCATTGCAATAGAGGCTGCACGGTATCTGCTTACAAACAATGTAAATGTACTGCCCCCTATAAATGAATACTTAGAAGAGAAAAACAAACTCAGCGAAGCCATCAGCAGAATAGACGGCTTCGATGTATTCCCTTCAGAAACGACATTCTTCCTATGCACATCAGGACTTGATGCCTCCGTACTCAAAGAGACACTTGCAAAAGACTATGGAATCCTGATAAGGGACGCCTCGAACTTCCATTCCCTTACACGCAATCATTTCCGCATCGCCACACAAAACAGAGAAGACAACGAAGCCCTCATTCAGGCTTTGTCTGAAATCGCTACGAAATAAAAGTCTGCCAACATCAATGTTTCCAATGAAAATGGCAAGGTCATAATCTCAGCATAAGTAAGTGTCCTGAATTATCTTTATATATGGGAAAAGGATCATTTAAAAGGGAAAGTTCTTGTTTTTAAATACATCACAAGTGCCGAGCGATGATTTGTCTTTTCCACTAAAGACTCGTCACGATATTTGGGTAAAAAAAGGTAATCACAACTTTCCATTTTTCATTATCCATTATCCATTTTATCAAGCAACTATATACTTTTAGGCACAGCAGATGCTCGTCAGGAAGACAATACACCTGAAACCGGGCGCATCCTCTCCATTCAGTCGAGGATGTAACCGGATAGTGAATAAGTAATGAATTAATCAAATAACATCTATCCTTTCACGCAAAATTCGCTAGCGAATTTGCTGCAATATCAATGCTTTCATGGCAAATTCGCTAGCGAATTTTGAGTAAAAGGAATGTATTCACTCCTCAATAAGATGACTGCATGCACCTGATTGTATACAGAAAATGCATCCTCATCATTGCAAGACACATTCATTGCGCCATAAAAGCACCATCATTACACCATGATTACGCCATAAAGCGCCATTGCACCGACAGGAATCAGAATGCCAAAGGTGTCCATTCGACCTCTTCCTCACGCACATACAACGACTTGCCGTCGACGCGTATCTTGAACCAGCCGTACTTGTCGAGACCAGCGCATGGATAGCAGACAGCCTTCGCACCTTTTGCCACCTTAATCTGAAATGCTACAGGACTGTTGCCATCATCACGAGTATGCACCTTAGCAACAACCTTATTCACGCCATAAACGAATCCCTGACCTTTATAGGCAGTATAAGTGACAACCTTATGATCTGCCTTTGACACCTCTATCTCCGTGGTGTCATTCACACCGACACGAAAATTCTGCGCATGAGTACCAAGATAGCGGCCAACCACTTTATCATCATTGCCGGCAACCATCTTTGCATATACCCTCTTCGTCTGCTGGGCAAATGAGAGACTGCACATCAGCAGTCCAAGGAAAAACAAGAATATTCTTTTCATAACTTTCTGATTATTTACTTTTCGAGTCACAAAAGTACATCTTTTTGCTGAAACGACCAAAACAAAAACTCATAATTGAAACTTTTTTTATATCTTTGCATTTGAATAAACAACAAGAGAAACAAAAAGAGGAACAAATAAAGTGAGCACAATTGCATTTGCAATCGGATGGCTATTAGATATCATCTTCGGTGACCCCGTCAGACTGCCCCATCCCATTGTATATTTCGGCAAGGCCATATCATTCTTTGAACACAGGTTGAACAAAGGCCCATGGCGCCGACTGAAAGGAGCAGCGACGGCAACAGGCCTCATATCTGCCACCTATGCGGCATTCTTCCTGCTCAATCACTTCATCAAGCCATTCCCTTATCTCTACATACCTGTCTGCGCCATCTGCGTCTTCTATTGTCTTGCGGGCAAGACGCTCATACAAGAAGTGCGCTGGGTCTTCGAGGCTCTCGACCGTTCTCTCGATGAAGGTCGCAAGCAGGTTGCCCGCATCGTAGGAAGAGATACAAGTGAGTTATCAGCCCAGGAAGTACGCAAGGCCGCACTCGAGACACTGGCAGAGAACCTGTCAGATGGCGTCATCGCCCCCATGTTCTGGTTTGCTATCCTCGGCTTCCCAGGCATGATGGCATACAAGATGGTCAACACACTCGACTCCATGATAGGTTACCATAGCGAGAGGTACGTCCGTTTTGGCACAATAGCAGCAAGAATTGACGACATCGCCAATTACATCCCTGCAAGACTGACTGCCTTGCTGATGATCACAGTAGAACTGCGTCCCCAACTTTTACGGTTCGTATGGCACTACGGCGACAAACATGCCTCACCCAACAGCGGGTATCCAGAGTCTGCATTGGCAGGAATCCTCAACTGCCGCTTCGGCGGACCGCATTACTACTTCGGAGAATACTTCCCCAAACCATATATCGGTGATAACGAACGCGAATTAAATACTACAGATATGAAAAGAGCAACAGCAGTAAACCGCAAATCGGAAATACTCATGGCAATCATTGTCATCCTCCTGTCACTTGCGCCTCTCAGCATAAACGCACAGGAGACATACGGCACACAGAAGGACATGCCTGTGTTCTACGAACAGATGAAGTCGCTCCTCACCTTCCCTTGGGCTTGGCAGAACAAACGCGAAATGGAGTTCGGCGACTGGAAGAAGCAGGCACGCGAGAAGGTCTTCGAGACAATGCAGATAGCGCCTCCTGCTCCTACCGAACACTCTTTCGACGTAGTTGCTTCAGAAAAGCGCGATGGATATACTGCAAAAAAGATTTCTTTCTATGTAAATGCATGGGAAAAGACATATGCCTACCTCCTCATACCAGACAAGGCGAAGAAGAATGCAGCCATATTACTGCTCCACGACCATGGGGCTCACTTCTCCATAGGCAAAGAGAAAATGGTCCGTCCGCTTAGCGTTGACTCTGCACGCATGGCCGACGCTGAC
>R06__coassemble_392_pt1 | contig 16199 bp, 10 predicted proteins | sample R06__metabat2_high_PE_030 | metagenome-assembled genome bin R06 | reverse complement strand
ATTTAAAATAGGGTCTGTGGGCGTTGGGGGCTACACCGCCCTCCTTTTTTTAATATTGGTGTCCCCCCGGGGGCGCTCCGTTTAGGTCATGCATCTTTATAACGGCCCTTATGGACCGCCCTTTCAGGTGTCGCCCCCCTTGGGGCTCTGCAAGACATAACACATTACATGTATTCCTGAGGTGGGAAACTTCATTTTAACTTAAATAATCGTGATTTTTAAAGGATTTTGAGTGGAAACTCATTTATTTTGTGTATTTTTGTACCTGAATATATACCATTACTGTACCTTGACATAAACTATAAAGAGAATCAGACATGAAGAAAGAACAGAACTATGAGCAGTCGGTAGCTGAGTTGGAGTCTATAGTGAAGAAGATGGAGAGTGGTGAACTCGACATCGATATGATGGGCACCGAACTGAAAAAGGCCCAGCAACTTATCAAGCTGTGTAAGGATAAACTTACTAAGACCGAAGAGGAAATACAGAAAATCCTCGAGACAAAGTGAGTTTGGTTGTTTAAAAAAAAGCGTTCAGTTCTTGCAGATTTGCATAATTCTTATTACTTTTGCAAAAGTTTATTCGTCAGAACGTTTAAAGACATTACAATATGAAAGATTTAGATTGGGCTAATCTGGGTTTCGGCTACAGACCTACAGATTACAATGTACGTTGCTACTATCGTGACGGGAAATGGGGCGAGATAGAAGTTTGCTCCAGCGAGTATATCAACATGCACATGGCGGCTACATGTCTCCATTATGGTCAGGAGGCTTTCGAAGGTCTCAAGGCTTATCGTTGCCCAGACGGCAAGGTGCGTGTCTTCCGTACCGACGAGAATGCAGCACGCCTTCAGTCTACTTGCCGCGGTATACTCATGCCTGAGGTTCCTACTGAACTCTTCAATGCTATGGTTGACAAGGTCGTTCGACTCAACCAGGAGTATATCCCGACATATGAGAGCGGTGCGACGCTTTACGTTCGTCCACTCCTCGTAGGTACAAGTGCACAGGTTGGTGTTCATCCAGCTACAGAGTACCTGTTCCTCATCTTCGTTACACCTGTAGGTCCTTACTTCAAGGGTGGTTTCTCTTCCAACCCTTACGTTATCATCCGTGATCATGACCGCTCGGCTCCTCTCGGCACAGGCATCTATAAGGTAGGCGGTAACTATGCTGCTTCCCTCTTTGCTAATGACCAGGCACACAAGCTCGGTTATGCTTGCGAATTCTATCTCGACGCAAAGGAGAAGAAATACATCGACGAATGCGGTGCAGCCAATTTCTTCGGTATCAAGAACAATACATACGTTACTCCAAAGTCAACATCCATCCTTCCTTCTATCACCAACAAGTCTCTGATGCAGTTGGCAGAGGACCTCGGCCTTAAGGTTGAGCGCCGTCAGATTCCAGAGGAAGAGCTCGAGACATTCGAGGAGGCAGGCGCTTGCGGTACTGCTGCTGTCATCTCACCTATCTCTAAGATTGATGACCTTGAGACTGGTAAGACTTATGACTTCGGTGAGAAGCCAGGTCCTGTCAGCGAGAAGCTATACACTAAGCTCCGCAACATCCAGTACGGCATCGAACCTGACGTACACAACTGGACACGCGTAGTCATTGACTGATATATATAATAAGGTATAATGGAAGTAGGAAGCGGGAGGCACTGTGCCTTAGCTTTCCACTTCCTTTTTTCGTCTATTTAACCCAATGTTTGATTAATGGTACTGCTGGTTCTTAGCGGCAAATACTAAATAACCAAACGACAAAGAAACTAAATGGGTAAAGGAAAACTCGCGAAATTCGCGGATATGGAGCGCTATGAGAATGTGTTCCAATATCCATTCTCTGTTGTCGACAACGTACCTTTCGAAATGAAGGGCCATTGGAGAGAACAGTATTTTCATAATGATAACCCTATCGTTCTCGAACTGGGATGCGGCAGGGGAGAATATACAGTGGAACTGGCTCGCCTGTATCCGGAGATGAACTTCATCGGTGTGGATATCAAGGGAGCGAGAATGTGGACCGGCGCCACTCAGGCTCTTGAGGCAGGACTGAAGAACGTAGCCTTCCTCCGTACCAACATCGAGATCATCGACAGATTCTTCTCTCAGGATGAGGTGCAGGAGATATGGCTCACCTTCTCTGATCCGCAGATGAAGAATGTGCATAAGCGCCTCACTTCTACCTTCTTCCTTGAGCGTTATCGCCGCTTCCTCGTGGATGGCGGCATCATTCACCTGAAGACCGATTCCAACTTCCTCTTCACATATACTACCTATATGGTGGAGCATAATACACTTGATGTGCTCTTCCGCACGGAAGACCTCTATCACACAGAAGGTCTTGACGAGGAGACACGGAAGATCCTCTCCATCCAGACATACTACGAGTCGATGTGGATAGAGAGAGGACTCAATATAAAATACATGAAGTTCCGCCTTCCTCGCGAGAAGGAACTCTCAGAGTCGGAAAAGGAAATAGAACTGGATGACTACCGCTCTTATCATCGTGATAAGCGTAGTCCCAAAGATACTGCAAAATAAATGATTGTCTGCATAGCGGAGAAACCAAGCGTAGCAAAGGATATCGCCCACGTACTCGGTGCCACTGCCTCCCATCAGGGATATATGGAAGGCAACGGCTATCAGGTAACGTGGACTTTTGGTCATTTGTGTGAACTCAAGGAACCTGACGACTATACACCGATGTGGAAACATTGGTCACTCGGCAGTCTGCCTATGATTCCGCAGCGCTTCGGTATAAAACTGAAAGAAGACCAGGGCATCAAGGCCCAGTTTGCTGTCATCGAGAAACTGATGCAGGCGGCTGACCGTATCATCAACTGCGGTGATGCCGGTCAGGAGGGTGAACTGATACAGCGATGGGTGATGCAGAAGGCACAGGCAAAGTGCCCGGTGCAGCGTCTGTGGATATCTTCTCTTACAGAGGAGGCCATACGTGAAGGCTTCAACAGTCTCAAGGACCAGCAGGAATATGAACCTCTGTACCTTGCCGGACTGTCACGTGCCATCGGTGACTGGATACTTGGTATGAATGCCACGCGCCTCTATACCATGAAGTACGGACAGAACCGCCAGGTACTGTCTATCGGTCGTGTGCAGACTCCTACGCTCGCGATGATAGTCAACCGCCAGCAGGAGATAGAGAACTTCGAACCACGTCAGTCGTGGGTTCTCTCTACTCTGTACCGGGATGTAAAGTTCAATGCCATTGCCCATGACGAGGAAGCAGAGGCAGAGGATAAGGCAGAGGTAGAGGCTGCGGCGAAGGAGGGTAAGACCGTAAAGTCCAAGGGACCTATCTATCGCCAGATAGAATATGCAACTCAGGAAGAGGGGCAGAAAGTACTCGACAGCATCAAGGATAATGACTTCGAGGTCATCTCGATAGCAAAGAAGAAGGGCACGGAGACACCGCCACGCCTTTATGACCTTACCTCACTGCAGGTGGATTGCAACAGGAAGTTCGGCTATTCGGCTGACCAGACTCTACTGCTTATCCAGTCTCTCTACGAGAAGAAGTTTACTACCTACCCTCGTGTAGACACCACCTTCCTCTCTGATGATATCTATTCGAAGTGCCCGCAGACGATGAACGGTCTCTTCAAGACTGAATTCGGAGGCGTCGCAGTGTATGCCGACCTCGTCAAGCAGCTTGGAGGCAAACCGCTGAAGAAGAGCAAGAAAGTGTTTGATTCGTCAAAGGTAACCGACCACCATGCCATCATTCCGACGGGTGTTCCGCCCCGCGGTCTCTCTGACATGGAACGCAACGTGTTCGATCTCGTCGCCCGTGCCTTTATTGCAGCTTTCTATCCTGATATGAAGTTTGAGACGACTACCGTAATGGGAAAAGTGTCGCTGAGCTCAGCTGAAGAACCTTCAGATGGTAAGATGGATGCAAGCGGTGAGGTCAGTGATGATGCAGCAAGCGTACTCTTCCGCACATCTGGTCGCGTGATCATTGATGAGGGGTGGAAAGTTGTCTTCAAGAAGAATGAATCCAATGATGCGGATGAAGCACAAGCGGACTTAGCGTCATCAAATACTCTGCCTGCTTTTGCCAAGGGAGAGGCAGGTCCTCATGTTCCTTCTCTCTCAGAGAAATGGACACAGCCGCCAAAGCCTTACACCGAGGCAACACTTCTTCGCGCAATGGAGACGGCAGGAAGGTTCGTGGATAATGACGAACTGCGTGATGCGATGAAGGAAAACGGCATCGGTCGTCCTTCTACCCGCGCAGCTATCATCGAGACTCTGTTCAAGCGCCATTATATAAGAAAGGAACGCAAGACCCTCGTGGCAACACCGACAGGTGTGGAACTCATCCAACTTATCCACGAGGAAATGCTGAAGAGTCCTGAGCTTACCGGTATCTGGGAGAAGAAACTCCGTGACATAGAGCATCGCCAGTATGATGCCGGGCACTTCATCAATGAACTCAAAGAGCAGATTACCGTCATTGTGAATCAGGTGCTTGCCGATAACTCCAATCGCCGCGTGACCATTATTAATCCGGAAGAGGAGAAGAAGGCAAAGACAGTGAAGAAGAAAGCCACTGCACGAAGAAAAACAAATACATCAAAAGGAAAAACGGAACAATCTTCATCTTCGGATGCTTCTTCGCCTTATGCTGCTGAGGGAACGCCAGGAACTTCCATTCCTGTGGTAGGAACCGTCTGTCCTCTCTGTAAAAGCGGTAAAATAATAAAAGGTAAGACCGCATACGGATGCAGCAACTGGGCTAACGGATGTGGCTACCGGATACCTTTCGTATAAAGAAAAACAGAACAACACAACTTGTAATAATTACAAAAAGAAAGAAAACTTAACACAATACTTTGAGTTTTCTTGACTGATATCAAGAAAAGACTATCCCATGATGTCGGGATGGTCTTTTTTTTGCGAAAAGTTTGTTTGGTGTAATGGATTTGACATAACTTTGCACTCGCTTTCAAAAAGCAAAAACGTTATTGAAATTTTATACACACATTTTATTAAACGGTAAAAAGATTTATTTAAACAACTTTTAATTATGAAAAAGATTTTTGCAATCGCATTCATGGCTGTAGCTACTCTTACAGCAAATGCACAGGTATTCATCGGTGGTGAGATTGGTTACACTAACACAAAGTCTACTGCAGAGACAACAGTTGCTAACACAACAGTTTCTACAGACGGTACAGTAAACGAGTTCGCTTTCAAGCCAGAGATCGGCTATAACTTCAACGAGGATTGGGCTATCGCTGCAAAGCTCGGCTATGCTCATGCAAGCGGTGACGGTGTTTCTAACTCAAACACTTGGTCTATCAACCCTTACGTACGTTACACATTCGTTCACGCTGGAAACTTCTCAGTATTCTGCGACGGTGGTATCGCTTATAGCTCAAAGCACTTCAATGGCACAACAGACTATCGTACAAACACTAACACATTCTCTATCGGTGTCAACCCTGGTATCGCTTACAAGCTCAGCGACAAGGTTTCTATCCTCGCTCACTTCGGTGATCTCTCTTACTCTACATCTTGGTACAAGACAAAGGGTACTGTTGAGTTGAAGAACTCTACCGACAAGTTCAACCTCTCTGCATGGGATTCAATGTCTTTCGGTCTTGAGATCGAACTCTAATCCATCAGAGACAGTATAACTACAGACGGCTTGCGACTTACCTCGCAGGCCGTTTTTTTTGTTCCTTTAATTTCTTTTTGCTTTATATATTAGGTCGTTCCGTTTTTTAGTTGTATTTTTGCAAGAAATTATTCAGTAGAGAACTTTAAAAACAAACGAAATACAATGGCATTATATCCAAAGCTCATAACAGACGCACTGGCAACAGTCATCTATGCAGGTACAAAGAAGAACATAATCGAGAGTGAGATGCTTGCGGATACACCGAGCATCAACGGCAACAAGGTTACCTTCACCCTCATCTTTCCGCGAGATACGGATCCTTTCCTGAAGTCAACGGTCAAGGCTGCAGAGGCTGCCATCCATTACCATGTGGGTAAGGAGGTTGAGGTGAATATCAATCTTGAGTATAAGTCGGCTCCACGTCCGGAGGTCGGCAAGCTCCTTCCGCAGGTGAAGAATATCATAGCAGTCAGTTCAGGAAAGGGTGGGGTAGGCAAGAGTACTGTCTCTGCCAACCTTGCCATAGCCCTTGCCCGTCTTGGCTACAAGGTAGGCCTTCTTGACACAGACGTGTTCGGCCCTTCTATGCCGAAGATGTTCAACGTGGAGTCTGAACGTCCTTATGCCGTTGAGGTTGACGGCCGCCAGTTGATAGAGCCTGTGGAGAAGTACGGAGTGAAACTCTTGAGCATAGGCTTCTTTGTAGGTCAGAGCACTGCCACCCTCTGGCGTGGCGGCATGGCTTGCTCGGCACTCAAGCAGCTCATCGGTGATGCCAACTGGGGAGAGCTCGACTACTTCATCCTCGATACACCTCCAGGCACAAGTGACATACATCTCACTCTCCTTCAGACCCTTGCCATCACAGGTGCTGTCATCGTCAGTACCCCGCAGCAGGTCGCACTTGCCGATGCACGCAAGGGCATCGATATGTACACCAACGACAAGGTCAACGTGCCTATCCTCGGTCTGGTGGAGAACATGGCATGGTTTACTCCTGCCGAACTGCCTGAGAATAAGTACTATATCTTCGGCAAGGAAGGATGCAAGCAACTTGCAGAGGAGATGAACGTGCCTCTCCTTGCACAGATTCCTCTTGTGCAAGGTATCTGTGAGAAGGGCGATGCCGGTACACCTGCTGCCCTTGATGAGAATACCGTTACGGGGCAGGCATTCCTCGCCCTCGCGCAGAGTGTTGTGACCGTTGTCAACCGCCGCAATGCGGAGCAGGCTCCTACGAAGATTGTAGGCACACATTAAGGTTAGGTTCAAAGCAATAAGATTCTGCCTTACACAGCCGATTAAGAAGATGAAGCACCTACTGACCATATTCGCAATAACCTTGCTGGCACTGACAAGAGTGTCTGCACAGAGTATTGATGCCCTGTGGAAGCAGTTTCAGAAAGCGCAGAGTGCAGACCAGCCGAGGACTGCCATTGCCTGTCTGCAGAAGATAGAGGACAAGTCTGTCAAGGAAAAGCAATATGGTCATCTTATCGTAGCTCTATTTACTGAACTTGACTGCCAGCAGGATATTTCCAACGATTCCGTAGCACCAATGCTGAGGAGGATGACGCTGCGCGATTCCATCCTTGCAGATGAGGACAGGGTGGCGTCATTGATGTATCGCGTGGCGATGCACTATAAGAGCACTGTTGCTTATGATGCATCCGAATTCAAAGATCCTTTGGAAGGCTATAGGAGCGGGAATAATTCTCATGGCAGGAAGAGTCTTGTTGCAGAATTGCTGGCCGACAATTCAATGTTGGGCGCCCTCACGGCAAAGGATGGTGCGCTGAAGTATCTTCCTTTGGTAGTAAAGGGTAAGGATAGTCAGTACTTCAATAACGACATTATCAGTGTTATCGCATTCGTCTTCGGTGATTACGAACCTCTTGTCGCTTATTATTCTGCAAAGGGAGAACGCAAAGCCGCTTGCATTGCGTCTTCGAGAATGATCCGGGAGGATAACGGCAAAGCAAGCATAGCCCAGATAGATTCGCTTATCAGCCTGTATTCCGATTTGCAGGAGTGTGGTGCATTGGCAGTGGATAAGTATCGCAAGTTGGATGCTACTGAAAAAAATATAGGTAAGCGCATTGCGTGGATTGATGAGGCTCTGGGCAGATGGGGCAGTTGGCTGGAAATGAACGAACTGCGTAATGGGAGAGAAGCTCTCACACGTCCAGAGGTAGAGGTCCTTTTCGAACAGACTGCTCGTCCTTCCATAGAGTCAAAGGTCTATTTTATCAGAGTACGTAATCTTTCTTCTGTTAATCTGAAGATAACCCCTTTCGTAAAGTCCTTGCCGAGGAAACTGCTACCCGACTTTGAAGAGAATGAGAAGAAGATCTTCTCGTATCTGCAGAAGGATAAGTCCGTCACTGTCAGTCATCAGTTTGCAGAGCATGAGGATTATGAATGTTTCAGGGACTCTGTCTCTTTAGATAAATTGCCCATTGGAGTTTATCTTGTGGAGTGTAACAGTTCAGATAAGAGCATGAAGTCACGCAGAAGCATCCTTTACGTCAGTGACCTGAAGGTAATGGCTATCCAGCAGGGACAGAATCAGATCCGTTACGTTGTGGTCAATGCAACGACAGGACGTCCGGTGCCAGGTGCTACGCTTCATCTTTACCAATCAGGCGGGAAAGAGACTACATGTACTGTTGACGGGAAGGGTGAGTATGTACTTGACTATTCCCAGCGTATTACACATGGCTATGCTACAACGGCAGATGACTATGCTATGAAGGACGCATCTCTGTGGACTCAATATTCTAAATATAGCAAGAATCAGAATACACTCGTCCGTCATAAGCTATTCACTGACAGGGGCATCTATCGTCCGGGCCAGACTGTCCACGTGGCAGTGTTGACATATAATCAAATTCATCAGGACGATACCTCTGTCGCTCCTTCGCAGACTGTCAAGATAACTCTGCGCGATGCTAATCGTAAGGAAATAGCTGATACGACTCTTACCACAGATGAATATGGTGTAGGAAGCGCGGATTTTACTCTTCCTGCCAAGACGCTGAACGGAATATTTACGGTTCGGACCGACAAGGCAAGCACTTCCGTTCGTGTGGAGGAATATGTCCGTCCTACCTTCGATGTGACTGTCACCCGTCCGGAGACTGATTATAAGGCAGGCGATACTATAAAAGTAGTGGGGACGGCGAAGACTTATAGTGGCGTACCTGTAAGCGGAGGAAGAGTCGTTTATACCGTTAAGCGCAGCAGCGCCTGGTGGTGGAGAGTAAACTCCATTAGCGACCAGACCGACAAACCACTCATCACAGACACAGTTCAGACAGATGCTGCGGGCAACTTCATCATGCGTATGCCGATGATTATGCCTGAGGGTAAGAGCACTTCGGCGGAAGAGAGAAGATACTGGTGGTGTTGTCCGCCGGCATTCTTTAATATTGTGGCAGAGGCGACCGTTACGGATATTGCAGGCGAGAGCCATTCTGCCTCATTGTCTCTGCCTGTAGGTAACCGTACGTCTATACTTACTTCTGACTTGAAGGACAAAGTGCTTGGTGATTCTGCCGTCTCTGTAAGATTCACAAGGAGGAATCAGGCTGGAACTGTTATAGCCGGAAAGATATCCGTCTCACTGGACGGACAGAGTTCAGCGGTTGTAAATGCCAATGATGTTTATACCATTCCTTCTGATCTCGCATCAGGCAGGCATACCTTGAAGGCTATTTGTGAGCAGGATACTCTCGAACAGTCTTTCATCGTGTTCTACATGAAGGATGAGCGACCTGTTATCAAGACAGATGACTGGTGGTACCAGAGCAGTGACAGATTTCCTGTAGAGGAAGGTAAGGGCGTTGATGTGCAGTTTGGTACTTCTGCCCGCAATGCTTATGCTGTCTATTCACTCTTCTCTGGGGATAAGTTGATAGAGAGCGGATCTCTTGATATGGACTCTTCTCTTGTTCATCGTCAGTTCAAGTACAGAGAGGAATATGGTGATGGCATCTGCTTTACTGTAGCCTGGGTTCGTGACGGAAAGACTTACAGCCACACTGCTGCCATCACCCGTTCGTTGCCTGACAAGACTCTGAATCTGAAATGGACTACTTTCCGCAATCGTCTCCTGCCAGGTCAGAAAGAAGAGTGGCAATTGTCAGTCACAGATAAGAATGGCAAGCCTGCCAAGGCAAATGTTCTTGCTACACTGTATGACAAGTCCCTTGATGAAATAAAAAGTTTCGCTTGGAGTTTCCGGGATCCCCGCAGTGTCTACCAACCTTCATATTCTTGGATATCAACAGGTTTTGGGAATACAGCTTTCTGGATGAGGGCTGACTATAAGCGCCTTCCGACAAGTAATCTTGAATTCTCGAGCATCAGTTTGCAGTACATGACCACTTCTGCGAATTATAGGACATGGCGGAGACTGACAGGTAAAGTAGGTGATTCGCGTGCTTACATGGCTGCACCGCGGATGGTGAACTCTGTAATGGCTTCCAAGTCGAATAGTGAAGTTGCCATCGGTTTTGCCAATGTTGCTGAAGATGGTGGTGATCTGATGGAGGAAGTACGTGTAAAAGGGATGGCTGCAGCTGATGAGGCAGCAAGCGAGCAGGAGCAGTCAGAGGCAGCATCCATACGTGAGAATCTCAGCGAGACGGCTTTCTTCCTCCCGCAAGTGCATACTGATGCCAGCGGCATAGCGAATCTTTCTTTCACCCTTCCAGAGAGTGTCACGACATGGAAGTTCATGGCTTTCGCCAATGACAAGGATATGCGTAATGGCATCATGACGGATGAGGCTGTCGCTCAGAAACAGCTGATGATTCAGCCTCGCATGCCTCGATTCCTTCGTGAAGGCGACATTGCAGAGATTCCTGCCACTGTATCCAATCTCTCCGATAAGAAGATAGGTGCCAGGGCAACGCTTACTCTTATCGATGCAGAAACCGAGAAGGTGGTTTATACTTATTCCTGCAATGTGAATATCGATGCAGGTGAGACATCTGCAGCACTCTTCCCTTACGATTCCAAGGGACAGGACGGCAGGGTGCTCATAGCCCGCTTCACCGTTGCCGGACAAGGTTTCAGCGATGGCGAGCAGCATTATCTGCCTGTCCTCTCTGCCAAGGAACTCGTACTTGCTACGCGTACCATGATCCTTCGGCATCAGGGTAAGGCAAGTGTTGATGTTGCCTCCATGCTGCCTGCTTCTGCATCTGCAGTTCGGCTCACGACAGAGTACACCGATTCACCGGAGTGGCTCGTCATCCAGACTCTACCTTATATAATGGAGGCAGATGATGATAATGCAATCTCACTCGCTTCTGCGTATTATGCCAATTCACTCGCTTCCTCAATTGCCGCTTCCAATCCGGAGATAGAGCAGGTGATAAAGGATTGGAGCAAGGATGGAGATGCATTGCAGAGCGCCATTGACAAGAATAGTGACCTGCGTCTGACACTTCAGAATGAGACTCCATGGATATGTGATGCAGAGAAAGAGACTGCGCAGAAGAACCGACTCTATCGTCTCTTCGACAAGAATGCTCTCTCTTATCGCACAAAAGATATGATCGACCGTCTTAAGAGTCTTCAGAACTCCGACGGTTCATGGAGTTGGTGGAAGGGAATGGCGGGAAGCAGATATATGACGACATGGGTCATGGAGGCTCTTCTCCGTATCAATAACATGATTGGTAAGCAGAAAGAGACTTCTTCAATTATTGCTCGTGGATGGAAATTCCTTGACAGCGAGATGGCTGACGACATCAAGGAGATGAGGAAGGATAAGCAGAAGTATATCTCTAACTTTGCTTTCAACTATCTGTACTGTCGTGCGATAAGTGGAAACAAGGCATCTGGCAGCGCACAGTCCAATATTGACTATCTCATGAAGTGCCTTGCCGAGGAAACCCGCTTCGATAATATGGAGACGAAGGCTTGGGCATCAATAATCCTCGCTGCTAACGGTAAGAAGAAAGAGGCAAGGGAGTTCGTGGAGAGCATTCGGCAGCATACCGTCTACCGTGAGGACATGGGACGCTATTTCGATTCCGAACGTGCGGGATATAGCTGGCGTAATTATCGCATCCCTACACAGGTCGCTGTCATCGAGGCGCTCAGGAAAGTCCAACCGGAAGATACTCTGACAGTCTCAGAGATGCAGCGATGGCTGCTTCAGAGTAAGCGCACTCAGGCATGGGATACTCCTGTCAATACTATTGATGCTATCTATGCCTTCTTTGGCAATAAGACAGATCTCCGTAAGGGAGCGCCTGCTGCAGTCACCATTGATGGCAAACCTGCCCGGCTGATGATCTATACTCCTGCCCTTGGATATGAGAAGACTTCCCAGAATATAAGTAAGAATGTCGGGAAAGTATCCTTCAATAAGCAGAGCAATGGTGAGTCATGGGCAAATGTGTTCATTCAGTATACTCAGCCGGTTAAGGATATTGCCGCATCTTCCACTGGTCTCGTGATAGAGAGGAAGATGAGCATAGCTGATCCTAAGGTAGGCGACAAGGTGACGGTGACGCTGACCATAACAGCAGACCGTGACTATGACTTCGTGACGGTGACCGATCATCGCCCTGCATGCTTTGAACCTGCCAATCAGCTCTCTGGCTATCGTGACGGATGCTATCAGGTGATGCGCGATTCTCAGTCTCAGTATCATTACGATAAACTCCGAAAGGGCAAGCATGTCATCACTACCGACTACTACGTCTCAAGGGCTGGCACCTTCGCCGCAGGTACTGCTAATGTACAGTGTGCTTATGCTCCCGAGTTTACTGCTCACACAGCAGGGACTACCGTTAAGGTCACCCGGTGACAGCATGAGTCTGGAATCCGGCCCTATAGTGACTGCACTCTACAGAATCGCTCACGGTCTGACATAAATAACTCAACTATCGCAAGTTCGCACTTGCTGCAGTTTCAAGGAGTTAAGTAGATGAGGAGTTAAAGAAACACTTGCTGCTGGCAAGCGGCAAAGCCGAGCGAAGACAATACTCCAGTTCTCTCAAAGGGCACTTTAATGGAAAAGACATTTGTCTTAACTCCTTAACTCCCTTTAACTCCTTAACTCCAAAGAAGTTTAACACTTACGAAACTTAAGTAAATAAGAAAAATATAAACATAAAAATAAATGAGAAAGAATCAAATACTTATCCCACTGATGGCGATGCTGACAATGTCTGTCTCCGCTCAGAAGATAAAGGTAAACAACCCGGAGATAAATCTGGGACAGGTGCGCTACTGTGTGCCTGCAACAGCTACATTCACAATGAAGAATACAGGGGCTTTGCCTGTAGCTATCAAGGATGTGGATACAGGTTGCGGATGTACTACGGTCTCTTATCCTAAGGGGGAAATCGCCCCTGGACAGGAATTTCAGTTCAGCGTCACCTACGATGCCAAGCTCCTTGGCCACTTCACACGTGTGGTAACTATCTTCGATGACTCTGCCAGCGAACCGTTTGATGTTACGGTCAATGGACAGGTAGTGATGAATGTAGAGAATTATACGGGAGAGTATCCTGAGAAACTTGGCGATCTCTATGCAGACAGGAACTTCCTTGAGTTTGACGATGTGTATAAGGGCGAGAAGCAGGTACAGGACATACATATTATCAATCCAACCGGTCAGTATGTAGAACCTGTCGTGATGCATCTTCCTGCCTACCTTCGTGCTGACGTCTCTCCTAAACGTCTCGCTCCAAAGCAGGCTGGCGTAATCCACTTCACTCTCAATGGCGCCTATATACATTCTTCAGGTCTTAACCAGGCAAGTATATACCTTGGAAAGCAACTCGGTGAAAAAGTGTCGGAGGACAAGGAGATAGAGGTGTCTGCCGTGCTCCTTCCACAGAAGAATGAACCTACTGCGCAGGAACTTGCCAACAGTCCACGTATGGAACTCTCTACGGCTCTTGTTGATTTCCATGACTTTGGAGGTAAGGCAAAGAAGAAGGTTGAGATCCTTGTGTCCAATAAGGGAAAGTCAGACCTGAAGATAGAGACAATGCAGATGTTTACCCCTGGTTTAGAGGTAACCTTGCCTAAGCGTACACTCAGACCGGGTGAAAGTACCAAGATGAAGATAACGGGTATTGCTGACGTGATAAAGAAACTCAGAACACGCCCACGTATCCTGATGATTACAAACGATTTTAACCTCCCAAAGGTAATAATCGAGGTGAGGAAGTAGCCTCCTTGCAGCATATGGAAAATTAAAATGGAGAATGGAAAATGGAAAGCTGTGATTACCTTTTTCATCCAAATACAGCGGCAGGCCTTCACTTTAATATTACGGCAAGCCTTCAGTGTAAAAGATAAATCATAATTTTCCATTTTTAAATTTTCCTTTCGTAATAATTGAGGTGAGGAAGTAGCCTCCTTACAACCTCATAACCTCATAACCTCAAAACCTCATAACCTCAAAACCTCACAATATGGAACATCCAGAGAATAGTGCAGAATATGCAGGCTTGACAGTCAACAGTGGAGTGCAGCAGCCTTCCATCGTTAACCCATACCTTAACCGTAAACGGTTCGCCCGTCGTTCGCTGTCTGTAGATGAAATGGTCGACGGCATACTGAAAGGTGACGTCACTGTATTATCGCAGGCTGTAACTCTTGTTGAGAGCGTCAATCCTGACCATCAGCAGAAGGCTCAGGAGGTGATAGAGAAGTGCCTGCCTTACAGCGGGAAGTCTGTCCGTATCGGTATCAGTGGTGTTCCTGGCGCAGGCAAGAGTACTTCCATCGATGAGTTCGGTATCCATGTCCTTGATACCTACAAGGGAAAACTGGCAGTCCTTGCCATTGATCCTTCTTCCGAACGGAGCAAAGGCAGCATACTTGGTGATAAGACGCGTATGGAGAAACTGTCGCAGCGCCGTGATGCCTTCATCCGTCCCAGTCCATCGGCTGGCAGTCTTGGCGGTGTGGCTCGTAAGACGCGTGAGACGGTAATACTCTGTGAGGCTGCCGGCTATGATAAGATATTCATAGAGACTGTGGGAGTAGGGCAGAGCGAGACGGCATGCCATTCAATGGTGGACTTCTTCCTGCTCATACAGGTTGCCGGCACTGGTGATGAACTTCAGGGTATCAAGCGCGGCATAATGGAGATTGCTGATGGCATCGTTGTCAATAAGTGCGACGGTGACAATGTGGACCGTTGCCATATGGCTGCCACAAGCTTCCGTAATGCCTTACATTTCTTCCCTGCTTCAGAGAGCGGAAGGATGCCGAAGGTGCTCTGCTACTCGGGCTTCTATGGCTATGGCATTAAAGAGGTATGGGACATGATTTTTGAGTATGTTGACTTCGTTAAGCAGAATGGATACTTCGATGTACGCCGCCGCCGCCAGAACAAGTATTGGATGTATGAGACTATAGAGGCCAGCCTGCGTAATAACTTCTATAACAACCCTGATATTGCAGAGAAACTTATAGTGGCAGAGCGGAGCGTACAGAACGATGAGAAGACGAGTTTCATGGCTGCTCATGCTCTTCTTGATGAATATTTTAAGACTATGGGGAAATAACAGTTCCTCTATGACTCTCATGAATAAAGAAATGATAATTGAAATAGACAATGGCTCCGGATTCTGCTTTGGTGTCACCACGGCAATACAGAAAGCGGAGGATACTCTCAAGGAAGGACAGAAGCTATACTGCCTTGGAGACATCGTGCACAATGGAATGGAATGCGAGCGACTCCGTAAGATGGGACTTATCACGATAGAGCATGATGATTTTGAGAAACTGCATGATGCTACTGTCCTTCTCCGGGCGCATGGTGAACCTCCATCCACTTACGAGACTGCCCGGCGCAACAATATTACAATCATCGATGCTACCTGTCCTGTTGTACTCGCTCTCCAGAAGCGTATTAAGAAGAAGTATGAGAACCGAACAGGACAGATTGTCATCTTCGGTAAGAACGGTCATGCTGAGGTTCTTGGTCTTGTGGGACAGACTGCAGGCAATGCCATTGTCATCGAACATGCGGAAGAGGTGGAGAAACTGGATTTTACCAGGAATATATATCTTTATTCCCAGACTACAAAGTCTCTCGATGAGTTCCATCGCATCATAGACTATTGTCAGGCACACATGATCGGTGATGCTCAGTTCCAGTCCTTCGATACTATCTGCCGTCAGGTGGCCAATCGTATGCCTAACATTTGTCAGTTCGCTACCAAGCATGATCTTATACTCTTCGTATCTGGACGCAAGAGCAGTAATGGTAAGGTCCTCTTCAATGCTTGCTGTGAGCATAACGGCAATGCACACCAGATTGAAGGACCTGACGAGATAGATCCAAAGTGGCTTCAAACCATCCATAGCATAGGCATCTGCGGAGCCACCAGTACACCAAAGTGGCTGATGGAGCAGGTCGCTGCGAGACTCAAGGTGATGCTGAGGGGTGAAGGTTGAGAGTTGAATGTTGAGAGTTGAATGTTGAATGTTGAATGTGGAGTGTTGAATGTTGAATGTTGAATGTGGAGTGTTGAATGTGGAGAGTTGAAT
>R06__coassemble_387_pt1 | contig 16251 bp, 19 predicted proteins | sample R06__metabat2_high_PE_030 | metagenome-assembled genome bin R06 | reverse complement strand
CCACCACGATGTATGCACACATCTATATAACCGACAGCATTAAGCATCTCTGCTGTTGATTCATGAGTTGCAGGAAGGAGTCCTACGACATCAGGATTCACACCATATTTCTCAAGAACGCTATGGATTAGATTAACAATAGCCTTATTAGAATCATCAGCATCCTTTCCTCCCTTCAGCACGCAAGCATTTCCACTCTTAAAGCAAAGAGAGAAGACATCAAATGACACATTAGGACGAGCCTCATACACCATTCCGATAACGCCAAAAGGCACAGACACCCGACGAAGATGAAGACCATTTTCCAACGTTTTCTCTTTGAGCACCTTACCAAGTGGCGAATGCAGCGATGCAACGTGGCGCATATCAGAAGCTATACCATCAAGGCGCTCAGACGTCAACTGAAGACGATCATACAGAGGATTACTCTTATCCATGCGAGAGAGATCCTTTGCATTAGCCTCTAACAAAGAAGTCTCATTTCCCTTAATAGCATCAGCAACAGCAAGAAGTATCTCATCCCTTTCAGCATCAGGGATTATTGCCAGACTTCTACTTGCGTTCTTTACTTTCTCAAAAAGCGGATTCATATTATATTCTTATTTAGGAAGGAACTCTGTGTGGACAGTTTCCTCAGGAGATTCAACCAACAAGCGAAGGATATCAGGACGATTACCATTTGCAATAATAACCTTTATTCCCGCATCAGCAGTAAGGCGAGCGGTATTGTACTTTGACTCCATACCACCACGACCGGCAGAACTCTTGGAAGGGAGGATATACTTATCAAGGCTCTCACCAGGAGCCACTGTACGTATCACTTCCGAATCCGCATCGGCAGGATTACCGGTAAAGATACCATCAATGTTTGACAGCAGGATTAGAGTCTCAGCCTTCAGCATCTGAGCAATAAGTCCAGACAGCTCATCGTTATCCGTAAACATCAGTTCCGTAACACACACTGTGTCATTCTCATTCACAACAGGGATAACACCGTTCTGAAGCATCACTTCCATACAAGCCTGCTGGTTACGATACTGGTCCGGAGTCTGAAAGTTGGACTTCATGGTAAGTACCTGACCTATGTGAATATTGTACTCACGGAAAAGGTCATAATACAGATTTACCAGTTTTACCTGACCGATAGCCGAGAACAGCTGGCGCTGCTCTACAGAATCAAGATGATGATCCACCTGCAGTTCCCGACGTCCGCAAGCCACAGCGCCCGAACTTACAAGTATGACTTCATATCCATGCCATCTCAGCCACGCGATCTGATCCACGAGAGACGACATGCGAGTGATGTCAAGTTTGCCGGAGTCTGTTGTCAGGACGTTAGATCCTACTTTTACTACTATTCTTTTCATACAATTACTTAAGACCTGCCTTAAGACTCTTTATTACAGCAGATTTGAAACCTGCGTGGTCGAGTTCGTTAAGTCCCTTGATTGTAACGCCACCAGGAGTTGTAACTTTGTCAATAGCAGCTTCAGGATGCAGACCCGTCTCCTTCAAGAGAGAGACTGCTCCCTGCATTGTCTGCAATGCTATCTGCTTTGCCTGCTCAGGATAGAAGCCCATCTCGCATCCGCCTTCCATCTGCGCACGGATATAACGCATGACATATGCAATGCCACAGCTCGCCATCATCATGCCAGGTCCTACAAGGTTCTCTGTTACTATGAGGGTATCACCACAAAGGTCATACAAAGCCTTTACCTTATCGAGGCTATCATCTGAGGTATCTTTACCCTTTGCGATGAAGCTCATACTTGCACCGAACTCTGCAGCAATATTAGGAATGACATAGCAGAACTGTCCTGAAACACCTAACTGTTCAGTAAGTTTCTCTGTTGTGTAGTTTGCCGCATCAGAGACAACGATCTGTTTCTTCAGGTCCAATGCAGGCTTTATCTCATCCAAGACTATTGGCATAAACCAAGGTTTAACTACTACAACAACTATGTCAGCCCCCTTAACGGCAGCAACATTATCTGTAGTTATATTAATTGCAGGATATGATGCCTTGAAACTTGCAAGCAGTGCCTCATTCTTGTCGGAAACCGTAAGAGAAGAAAGCTGTCCGCTCTTAGCCCATCCGTGAACCAAAGCACCGCCCATATTGCCGGCGCCAATAACAGTAATATTCATTTTCTTATCCGTTTGTTTATGTTGTTATTCTATATTAAAGCACAGCCTTCAAGCGTACAACGAACTCATCAGCATCAGCCTTTGTCAGGCAAAGAGGCGGAAGGAGACGAAGTACGTTAGTACCAGAGCAACCCGTAAAGCAATGCTGTTCCTTGATAAGGCGGGTACGTGGTTCCTTGTAAGGTATATCAAGTTCGATACCAATCATAAGTCCCTCACCACGCACTTCCACTACATGAGGAAGATTACCGGCCTTCATTTCAGAAGTAAGTATATTTATAAGGTATGTGCCTACCTCATTAGCATTCTCCACGAGATGCTCCTGCTCCATAATGTCAAGAACAGCAATAGCACCAGCACAACCAAGATGATTACCACCGAACGTAGTACCAAGCTGGCCATATACAGGTGTGAACTTAGGAGAGATGAGAACGCCACCCATTGGGAAACCATTACAGATACCCTTAGCAACAGTAATCATATCCGGCTTCACATCGAGCCACTGATGAGCAAAGAACTTACCGCTACGTCCATATCCACATTGTATCTCGTCGCATATCATGACAGTGTTGTACTTATCACATAGAGCACGTAGTCCCTGAGCAAACTCCTTGCTGACCATACGGATACCACCAACGCCCTGAATGCATTCAAGTATTACAGCGCAAACATCCCCCTTGCTGAGCTCGGCTTCCCAAGCCGCAAGATCATTCAATGGAAGATAAGTGACATGATTATTGTCGTTGATTGGAGCAATGATCTTCGGATTATTGGTCACCTCAACGGCAAGTGAAGTACGGCCATGGAATGCCTTCTCAAGAGAAAGGACACGGGTACGACCATTATAGAAAGACGATAGTTTCAGCGCATTCTCATTAGCCTCTGCACCAGAGTTTATGAGGAAGAGCTGATAATCATCATAGCCACAAGCTTTACCGAGTCGCTCTGCAAGTTCTTTCTGCAAAGGATTCTGTACTGAATTGGAATAGAAACCAAGTTTAGCCACCTGATTACTTATAGCCTCAACATAATGAGGATGAGCATGACCAACACTGATAACAGCATGACCTCCGTAGAGATCAAGATATTCTTGTCCCTCTGTGTCCCATACGTGACAGCCCTTGCCATGATCGATGGCAATGTCAAAGAGGGGATATACGTCAAAAAGTTTCATAAATACAGCCTTAACAAGTCCTCCCAAATGGAGGGGTATTTATAAGTTTATTATTAATTTATTTCACCTAACAGAAATAGCATAAAAGCTATCATACATCCTTCCCGTCGGGAAGGTCTGGTTAGGTTTTAGAATGCTGAAGCCTTAAGGTTGAGACCAGTTTTCTCGTCCAGACCGAACATTATGTTCATATTCTGCACAGCCTGCCCCACAGCACCCTTGAGAAGATTATCGATGATAGAAGTAACAACTATCTTGCGGCCGAATACCTCTACATGCACCAGAGCCTTGCTGGTATTCACAACCTGCTTCATATCCAGAGCCTTGTCCGAATAATGAGTAAGTGCGGCATCCTTATAGAAGTCCTTGTAAAGTGCAACGATTGCATCCTTATCCTGTACACTGTCACATGTGACTACCTCTGTACAGAATATGCCTCGAGGGAAATCTCCACGATATGGAATAAAGTCAACGGTAATACCATCAGCATCAAATCCTTCATTGAGTGTATCCACAACCTTTGGAGCCGATGCCGGACGAAGTTCATTCAATGTCTGACAGATCTCATGGAGATGCTGATGAGCGAAGAGCTTATATACAGAGAAATTATTGTTACGCCAAGAGAAATGTGTCGTTGCGCCCGGTTTCTGACCTGCACCTGTAGAACCCGTGATAGCATTGACAGCTATATCGTGGGTAATCAGCCCAGCCTTTGCAAGAGGAAGAAGGCCTTCCTGTATGCAAGTAGCAAAGCAACCTGGGTTAGCAAGATGCATGCACTTCTCTATCTCATCATGGTGTATCTCCGGAAGACCATATACATAGTCATGGTCGCCCTTGATGCGGAAGTCCTGCGCAAGGTCTATAATCTTCACATTGGCAGGGATAGTGTGTTCCTTAAGGAATGCCTCACTCTTACCATGTCCAAAGCAGAAGAATACCACATCAACCTTATCAAAAGGCATTTCACTTGTAAACTCAAGTTCGGTCTCTCCGATAAGTCCCTCATGAACATCATACACCTTGTTGCCAGCATTCGATTCACTGTTAGCGAAAACGATTTCTGCCTCAGGATGATTAAGGAGAATTCTTATAAGTTCACCACCTGTATAGCCTGCAGCACCTAATATACCTATACGTACCATTAATCTATTTTTAAATATCCATTTAAGCCCGACCTGTAGGAGCCAAAAGCCACACAAGCAAATACAACCATATGCTTACACCTCCAAAGAAAATTGCGCAAAACACCACAATGCGAACCAACAGAGGATCCACTTCCAGATATTCAGCCAATCCGCCACAGACACCAGCTATTTTCTTATCGGTCTGGGATAAATAGAATTTCTTTTGCATAAATTACATTATTACGATAAAATACAGAGTGGAATATTAGTCTCTTTCTCCCGGATGAGCGAGATAGTAAGCACGCAGAGGAGTAGATGTAACCTTGATGAAACCTTTCGCATCCTCCGATGTCCATGCCTTAGCAGTCTCACCATATTCACCGAGCTTATTCTTAACGAGGTCGTTAGGGGAATCCACGCCTACTGTCTGGAATCCGAGTGGACGGAGCTCAAGAGTTACCTCACCTGTTACATTGCGCTGTGAAGAAGTAAGCATGGCCTCGATATCAGGCATTACAGGCTCAAGATACTGACTCTCGTGAAGGAACATGCCATACCAGTTGGATACCTGATCCTTCCAGTACTGCTGCCACTTTGAAAGGGTATACTTCTCAAGGAAGCGGTGAGCACCTATGATAAGCATAGGAGCAGCAGCCTCAAAGCCTACACGTCCCTTTATGCCAATGATAGTATCGCCTACATGACAATCACGGCCAATGCCGTATGCAGCACCAATCTTCTCAACTTCCTGAATAGCCTTGATCTTGTCGTCATAGTGAGTTCCGTTTACAGAGCAAAGTTCACCTTTGTCGAAACCGAGTGTAAGAGTCTCCGGACCTTCCTTCGTTACGTGCTTGAGATAAGCAGACTCAGGCAGTCCCTGCTTAGAATCGAGTATCTCGCCACCGCAGATGGATGTTCCCCAGATACCTACATTATAAGAGTACTTCAACTTTGTGAAGTCTGCGAAGTAACCATTAGCATTGAGGTAGTCAACCTCCTCCTGACGGGAAAGGTTGCGGTCACGTGTAAGAGTGATTATCTCCACACCTGGAGCCATAACGAGGAATGTCATATCGAAACGGATCTGGTCATTGCCAGCACCAGTAGAACCATGGGCGATAGCATCAGCACCAATCTCCTTGGCATAGCGGGCAATGGCTATAGCCTGGAAGATACGCTCTGAAGAAACAGATATAGGGTAGCAGTTGTTACGGAGCACATTGCCGTAGACCATATACTTCAGTGACTTCTCGTAATACTCCTTCGTTACGTCAAGAGTAATATACTTCACTGCACCAAGCTTGTAAGCATTCTCTTCGTTTGCCTTCAACTGCTCTGCACTGAAGCCGCCAGTATTAGCGCATGCAGCATAAACCTCGTATCCCATCTCCTTTGTGAGATACATTACATTGTAACTTGTGTCAAGGCCGCCACTGAAGGCAACCACTACTTTTTTCTTTGCCATATCTATTTTATTGTTTTTTGTTTTCTATATATATAATAAGGAGGCGAACCCGATACGGCTCGCCGAATCAATCAGAACGGAATTCCTCGCAAGGTAAGAGTCTTTATCACATCCTGGAATACCTCACTTGGCGTAGGTTCACCGTGATGCTTCTCAGGATCATAAAGCATACCCGTACAGATACAGAACTTACGGTTCTTTGCCATAAGGATATCATGATTGGTACATCCCTCACATCCATGCCAGAAAGCATCGTCATCAGTAAGCTGGTTGAATGAAACAGGTACATATCCAAGCTGGGTATTCATCTTCATCACAGCATCACCACTCGTAAGAGAGAATATCTTTGCATGAGGCCAGCGTACACGTGCAAGGGTGAACGTATAGTTCTTGATATGCTTAGCTATACCACGACCAAGATAGTCTGGATGCACAATAAGACCACTTGTGGTAACATACTCCTTGTTGCCCCAAGTCTCAATATAGCTGAAACCTACGAACTTATCACCAAGTTCTGTCTGCTGCGTAGGATCGAGAGCAATAACCGCCTTACCTTCCTTCATCTTAGTCGCAACGTACTCGTGTGTACGCTCTGCAATTCCAGTACCACGCTTCTTGGCCGCAATACGGATTGTGTCCAGGATGAAGTCAACGTATTTCTCGTGAGAAGCGTCAGCTACCAAAATCTTTATATCTTCCATTTCTTATATCTCGAAAATTCTATAATTTACTATTCTATATTATCACTTATGTTCGGAATAACCTCAGAAAGAGAGTCTATCACTTCATCATACGATATATCCTGCTTTACGACAATGAATATCGTATCATCTCCGGCAATTGTTCCCAATATGCAATCAAGGTCCGCTGTATCAATATTGTAAGCTATGCTGCTTGCATAACCGGGATTAGTATGTATGACGCCCATATTTCCTGAGAACCTGATGTTCTTGAATCCATTAGGCGAGAGAGTTCCCGCATGCTGTGAGACACGGCGGATTCTCTTGTACAATGTCTCAGTAGGAAGAACGTATATATATTTGCCGTCAGGACGTGCAGCCTTCACTACCTTCAACTGCTTCATATCACGCGAGAGAGTTGTCTGATGAAGAGGAAATCCCTCACCAGCCAATGCCTTGAGCACCTCTTCCTGCGATCCCAACTCTCGAGTTGATATCAAGTTCTTTAATACTGCTATCCTATCTGCTTTTGACTTCATTTCTGCATATTTATTCGTTTCGGAGTGCAAAATTACATATAAATATGCAGACAGCAAAATAAATATGCAAGAAATATGGAATAAATTTTCAAATTACTTCATATTTCTTGCATCAAGAGAATATCAACTGCATAAATATGCAGATTTCTATCATCTACAATCTATCCTGCAGTTATTTGCGGTCTCCGAATATACGAAGCAGATAAATGAAGAGGTTGATAAAGTCAAGGTATAATGTCAGAGCACCAACAAGTGCGACCTTCTGTGCACTTTCATCCACATACTCATAATTAGCAAGAATCACGCGCAGTTTCTGCACGTCATAAGCAGTGAGAGCCACAAAGATAGCGACACCGATATAACTTATTATCATCTGCATCATTGACGACCCGATAAATATGTTGACCACGGTAGCAATAATGATACCGATAAGTCCCATGAAGGCAATCTTACCGATTGACGACAGATCTGTGCGGGTAGTATATCCAATAAGGGCCATGACGCCAAATGTGCCTGCGGTAATAAAGAATGTGCTCGCTATGCTTGATGCTGTAAACAGCACGAAGATGCTTGCAAGTGTCAGTCCATTCAATGCAGAATAGAGGATGAAGAGTATCGTAGCTGTAGTGAGACTCAACTTATTGATTGCTCCCGAGATGCCCCATACGAGTGCAAGTTCAGCAATAACAATTCCCCAAAACAGAATACGGTTAGTGAAGACCGCATAAAGTATGGTCTGACTTGTAGCCACCTCATAGCTAACGAGTCCGGTGATAATAAGGGCGAATGCCATCCACACATACACTTTCCTCATAAGAGCAGGAAGAGCGAGGGAGGTAGGACGAGCACCTTCCATGCTGTCTACCGTTCTATTAAATTCATCGTAGTTCATTTTCAGTTTCTTTTTTGTTGTTATACAATTTTTCTGTTCTCTCTATAATATTCTTAATGCAAAAGCCATGCCAATGCAATTACATCATACACGCTTGTCAATACAGAAAACACGTGTTAACATTCCATCATAAGAATTGACATTCACATAGATGCTGTCGCCTTGCATGAAGCTATCGGCAGGTACACTGACATACACATTCTGAGTATAATACTCTGGAATTGAATTTTGGTTATGGTACAGAGTGTAATATCTCCGAGCAGTACCTTCATTGCTTATGATGACTGAGTCACATACCAAACCAAGTCGTTGCTTTAGAGACGCATCATCAGCATTACCAGTCTTCAATCCCAAAAGAAGATTCAGATACGATCCATTAGCCGACTGCCATGCACTAACCAGCGTCACTGGGTCTGTCATCACCGTCTCTATACTGTCACGGTCGATAGGATTGAGTAACGGTACCGTCTGCATCGAGACAAGTCTGACAGGGCTTTCGTCTGACACCTTATTATAATATAGCATCATGCGATAAGTAGTATCATTCTTTTCGAGATAGGACGACACTGAAGCATCATCTGCCAGCATAAGTCTGTCACCAGCATCCGTAATTACCGACTTCACACTCCTACCCTCCACATGCACCATAGCCATCTCCGCATGCAGATACGACAATGACGTATCGCCCGAGTCGTAAGCGTCATTGGAGCAAGCCACAAGGACAGCAAGCAGAAGACAAAGGCACGCAAGATTCCTCATACCCCTATAGTCACTTCCCTGTTGCCGCAAGATAGTTGCGAGCAGGATTAGCATACATTGTCATAAGGCGTTCACGCAGGAACTCTACGTCAGGATCAGGGACGCGGACCTTTGAGATACGCTCACTGATGTAAGCCTCAAACACATCCTTGTCCTTCTCCGTGTACTTATCCTTATTTGCATCATTGCCATTGATTGCATCAAGGGCAATCCAATTGCCAGGATAAAGCTTATAGCGGGAATGAATTTCCTTGTCTATATGTTCTGCAACCTTGGCAAACACCTCTTGCTTAGGCATGTCTGCAGGGAGAGTGTCAAGCCACGCATCTATGCAAGGGGCTGCCTCGTAATGAAGACCACCTTTCTTTCCGAAGATGCCCGTCTTCATATTATCCAGGTCATCCTGCTTTTTCTTCTTCCATCCAGGCACATCACGCTTGAACTGGAACTCCTCGGCCTTCAGATAGTCGCAAGGATCGTACTCATAAGAGATAGTAAGAGGCACAATGTGCAGGTCCTTCAGTTTCTCAATGACAGAGCCTTCACCTCCCATGGCAAACATCTTCAATACAGCCTCCTGTGTACGGTCGTCTGAGTCCTTTGCACGTCCCTCCCGCTGGGCTATCCATACATTCTCACGCTTCTGATTGACTGCAAAGTGAATGTAGTTGCTCATAAGGATACTTGAGCGGAGCATCTCCTTCGGCGTAAGTCCGCGGCGAACCGTGAATGACTTGTTGAGTTTCACCATCTTCCTTATCCATGGATAGATAAGCAGGTTGTCACCGATGCCTATCTCGCAGGTACGCTGAAACTTATTATTGTAGAGCATCACATCGAGGAATGCACTGTCAAGAACAATGTCGCGATGGTTGGACAGAAACACATAACGGCCGTCCTTACTCAGGTCTTCCGGATAGCCGAACGAGTATTTGCTCGTCGTCCTGAACATCAGGAATCTGACAACAGGTTTCATTACACGCACCTGAAAGTCCTGGGTGCTCTTTACACCATGCAAAAGAAGGCGGATGAGTCCGTTGCGGATTCCCTTCGGAAGCCAAGGCACGAGACCTTTCAGTACAAGAGAGAACTGACGGTCAGTGAGCAGTTCGTCAATGACACCTGAAACCTCCTCCGGCTCGTATGGACGTATCTCGTCAAAATCGTGAATAGTCATATAATCAGAACTGATTCTCTACAATTTCAGAAAGCACATCCTTAATGTCAAGACCGGCAGCACGAACCTGCTGAGGAATGAATGACGTAGCTGTCATGCCAGGTGTGGTATTGATCTCGAGCATGTTTATCTTGTCAGTACCGTCAGCATTCTTGGAGATGATATAGTCTATACGGATGATGCCGTTAGCATGAAGTATGTCGTATATCGAAGATGTTATCTTAGCCACACGCTCGGATGTCTCCGGGGCAAGGCGCGCAGGAGTTATCTCCTCCACCTGACCATTGTACTTAGCGTCATAATCAAAGAACTCATTTGATGTAACGACCTCTGTTGCAGGAAGTACTACAGCCTTCTCTGATGTCTTATAGCATCCCTGTGATATCTCTGTTCCATCAAGGAAGCCCTCCACCATTACGGTGTCGCTCTCCATGAATGCCTTGCGGAACGCAGGAGCGAGCTGGTCAAAGTTCTTGACCTTGCTCACACCGAAGCTGCTTCCGTCGGCAGCCGGCTTCACGAAGCATGGGAAACCTACGGTATCAAGCAGGTCCTTCTCTGTGAGTTTATCTTCGTCACCACGACGCACGAGAATGCTCTCTGCTACAGATACTCCGAAACCGCGGAGATAATTGTTCAGGGCGAACTTGTCGAAGGTCAGTGCCTCTACAAGGACGCCACTGGTGGAATAAGGAAGATGTATGAGGTCGAAGTAACCCTGGAGCACTCCGTTCTCACCTGGAGCGCCATGGATTGTTATGTAGGCATAGTCAAAGAATACGACCTTGCCGTCCTTCTTGAATGTAAAGTCATTGCGATCGATGGGAGCCGTCGTTCCATTGTCGAGGTTCACATGCCAGTCCTGTCCCTTGATGTCTACGATATAGATATCATAACGCTCTTTATCAAAGAAAGAATAGAGTCCCTGGGCTGAGCGGAGGGATACATCGTGTTCTGAAGAATCGCCACCACAAACGATGGCAACAGTACGCTTAATGTTGCTCATTATATATAAGGTATTTATTATTTATATTCTATTTCACCTGCCGTGCCACCTATATAGACACGCCATTTGTCTATCAACTTGCTGAAATCCTCCGGCCACTCACTGTCAAAGTCCATCTGCTTGCCTGTCTCTGGGTGAACGAAGCCAAGCGTCTTGGCGTGGAGTGCCTGACGCGGACATATCTTGAAGCAGTTCTGGATGAAGGCCTTGTAGGTAGAAGAGCGGTTGCCACGCAATATCTCTGATCCGCCATAGCGCTCATCACCGAAGAGTGGATGGCCGATATGCTTCATATGGGCACGGATCTGATGCGTGCGACCGGTCTCAAGTATACACTCCACGAGTGTAACATAGCCGAATCGCTCTATAACCTTCCAGTGTGTCACTGCTGGTTTGCCTATGCCTGAGTCCGGTGACATGACAGTCATACGCAGTCTGTCCTTCGGATCACGGGCGATATTACCCTCTATCCTACCCTCATCTTCTGCGAAATGTCCCCAGACAAGGGCATTGTATGAGCGGTGAGTCGTCTTATTGAAGAACTGCTTTCCGAGCTTTGACTTAGCGTCAGGAGTCTTTGCCACTACGATAAGTCCACTTGTGTCCTTGTCTATACGGTGCACGAGACCCACCTCGGGCGAGTTCGGATCAAACTCAGGTACATCCTTCATGTGCCATGCCACGGCGTTGATAAGCGTTCCGTGAAAGTTTCCTGCACCGGGATGAACTACCATTCCCGCTTCCTTGTTGACCACCATCAGTTGGTCATCCTCATAAGCCATGGTTAACGGAATGTCCTCCGGTACTATAGTGGTATCATGCTTAGGCTGCGAAAGCATAAGCGTAACGACATCTCCGGGACGAACTTTATAGTTGCTCTTCACCGGACGGTCGTTGACATGGATGTAACCCGCCTCTGCTGCTGACTGGATACGGTTGCGAGACGAATGCTGCATGTGCTCAAAAAGGAATTTGTCCACACGCAAAGGCACCTGACCAGCATCTGCTACGATACGGAAGTGCTCATACAACTGTCCCTCTGCATCAGAATCTTCCTCCGCCGCAACGCCTTCTATATCCAATTCGTCAATATCTTCGTATTCTATGTTTTCTGCCATTTTCGTTTTTTTATTCAGTCGACTTACTATATTCCGTCAACAACTTCGAAATTATCCACATCGCCATTGTCTGGCATCGGTTCCTCCTCACTCTCCTCGTATTCAGGGTCTGTAACGTAAAGCGAATCACTTGCATTACGCGTTCCGTCACCCACCTGAATGATGAGAACGTCATCTACCGACACCCTTGCGCCTGCCACAATTCTGTGCCCGCCGCACTTCACGCCATACACCCAATCTTTCTCTCCAGAGACATACTGAGGAGGTCCAAGTTTGAATCCCATTGACGTGAGTTTTGCCTGAGCCTCTCGGAGTGAGCAGTTATCAATTATGTCTGGCAATGTAAGCATCGGACTGTCCGTGGCATTGATAGTAAGATATACAATACGTCCGGTCTTCACCACCGTTCCAGGTAAAGGTGTCTGCTCAAGGACTGTACCAGGAGGAAGATTCTTGACATACCCTGTATCTGCAACGACAACCTCAAAGCCTGCATCCTCAAGAATATGCTGTGAGTCCTCTAAGGAATGCCTGCGCACGTCGGGTATGGACACAGCCTCACCATGATGAGTATAAAGGTCAATACCGAACTTGACACCCACCGTCAGTATCAAGAGGACAGCAGCCATTGCTGCAAGGTTACTCCATAGATACCTACTGCGAAACTTTTGAATAAACTCGTTTGTATCCATCAGTCATGAATCGGTTACAAAGGTAAGACAAACGGACGGAATAACAAAATTTTTTCATCTCTTTTTTATATGCAGAGCGGCATCTCTGCTGATTTTAGTTTTTACACATAAATGTGAAGCACTACCTAATTTCGGAGCAATGAAAAAATCAGATTCAGGTCTCATAACTTGTTCTGACAATATCTACAGTGAAAGAAAAAAAAGATTGGGACTCCGTGAAACGCCAGAGTTTGCGAGTAAGTTTCAAAAAAACAAGAAAGGCAGCCATCCAATGAAGGAGACTGCCTTATGTTTCTTTTTACTTTAGATAAGTAGCCGTGCCTTAAAAGGCTCCACATCTACTTACTTGCCATGATGCTCGCTGCTTACTGTGAGCTTCTTACGACCATGAGCACGACGAGAAGCCAATACGCGACGACCATTCTTTGTAGCCATACGCTGACGGAAACCGTGCTTGTTTACGCGGCGACGGTTGTGAGGCTGAAATGTTCTTTTCATTGTTGTATATATTATTTTTGTTTATTGATCTGCGTTGATTTATCCACAAGATTTCTCTTTCTCACGCAATTCAGGGTGCAAAATTACTCATTTCTTTTGAAATAAACAAGAAAATCAGGGAATTTAGCACTCAAAAAGCGTAAATAATTCATTTTTTACTTAATTTATAGCAGTTTTTTAGCAGAAATATAGTACCTTTGCAACAAATTACAAATAATACAAACAATTAAAAGACAATGATTAACTCTCAAGACATTAAGAAGGGTGTTGCTGTCCGCATGGATGGCGGCATTTGGGTGTGCATCGATTTCCAGCACCGCAAGCCAGGTAAGGGCAACACTATCATGAACGTAAAGCTGAAGAACGTGACTGACGGTCGCGTGCTTGAGCGTCGCTTCAACATCGGTGAAAAGCTCGAGGACGTGCAGATCACACGCCGCCCTTACCAGTATCTCTACAAGGAAGGTGAGGATTACATCTTCATGAATCAGGAGACATTCGACCAGGCTCCTATCGCAGCTGACCTTGTTTCTGGTGTTGAGTTCATGAAGGAGAATGATGTCGTTGAAGTTGTCAGCGATGCTGATACTGAGACTATCCTCTATGCAGAGATGCCAGTGAAGACTGTTCTTCGCATCACACACTCTGAGCCAGGCGTAAAGGGTGACACTGCTACAAACTCACTCAAGCCAGCTACACTTGAGACTGGTGCTGAGATTCGCGTGCCTCTCTTCATCAACGAAGGCGACCTCGTACAGGTTGACACTCGTGACGGCAGCTACCTCCAGCGCATGAAGGAGTAATCACTGCTCAAGAATCACATATTACAGGAAAAGGACAGGAGACATTCATTGCGATGACTTTTGTCCTTTTCTCTTCCCATAACCATTCCTATTTATTATTACCCTATGACATATTCCATTATAGTCCCTGTCTACAACCGCCCTGACGAGGTCAACGAACTGCTTGACAGTCTGACACGACAGACACTGAAAGACTTCGAGGTCGTCATTGTGGAAGACGGTTCGTCAGTTCCTTGCCGAGACGTATGCGAGAAATACTCTTCCTCACTTGACATACGATACTTCGAGAAGCAGAACTCCGGTCCGGGACAGACAAGGAACTACGGGGTACAACATGCGAATGGTGATTATGTACTGATCCTCGACAGCGACGTAGTAGTACCAGAGGGATACGTCAAAGCAATTGACGAGGAGCTCAAGACGAAAGAATGCGAGGCTTTCGGCGGTGCAGATGCGTCACACCCTTCGTTCACTCCTGTCCAGAAGGCTATCTCCTACTCCATGACGTCTTTCTTCACAACAGGAGGCATACGCGGTGGTAAGAAGAAACTTGACAAATTCTACCCTCGCTCATACAACATGGGCATACGCCGGGATGTGTATCTTGCACTGAACGGATTCACCAAGATGCGCTTCGGAGAAGACATAGACTTCTCTTACCGCATAATAGAGGCGGGCTACAGTAGCAGACTGTTTCCTGAAGCATGGGTGTGGCACAAGCGCCGCACGGATTTCCGTAAATTCTTCCGTCAAGTATATAATAGTGGTATAGCGCGCATCAACTTGTCAAAGCGTCACCCTGGCACTATGAAGCTTGTGCATCTACTCCCTATGGTATTCACAGTCGGCGTCATCGGTCTCATACTTATATCTGCAATTGGAAGAGTGCTTATGGCATATGATGATCCACATCGCTGGTACTGGCTGTGCGCTACGCCATGGTTGCCAATTCTGCTCTACTCACTTCTCATCTTCACCGATTCGTCCATACAGAATAAGTCAGCAAAGATCGGATGCCTGAGTATCATTGCAGCTTTCGTACAATTGATGGGCTACGGATTCGGGTTCCTGGAGGCTTGGTGGAAACGCTGCGTACAAGGTAAAGACGAGTTCCAGGCTTTCGAGAAAACCTTTTACAAGTAAAAAGACAAGCATAAAAAGTAAGATACATGGCAGACTGGAAAGTATCAGAGATTTACGAACCCGAGAAACTGAGCATCAACCAATGGGCAGAGGAGGACCGTCCGAGGGAAAAACTGATGCAATCAGGTCCAGAGGCACTGACATCTGCGGAACTTCTGGCCATCCTCATCGGATCAGGCACAAAGAAGGAAACTGCTGTTGACCTAATGAAACGTCTCCTTGCCAACTGCGACGGAAGCCTCAACGTCTTAGGACGCATGACACTACGCGAACTGATGACTTACAAGGGCATAGGAGAAGCGAAAGCCATCACTATCCTTGCAGCCTGTGAACTCGGGAAAAGGAGGGAGAAGGAAGAAGTGATGAAACGTGAGAAGCTCGACGCGCCCAACCTGATTTATGAGCACCTGCGTCCATATATGCGCGATCTCGACGTGGAAGAAGCTTTCCTGGTACTGATGAATCAGAATTACAAGCACATACGGACGACACGCCTTTCACATGGAGGAATAACGGAAACTGCTGTTGACGTCAGACTCATAATCAAGGAGGCAGTGGCGAATAATTCAACCATCATAGCCATTGCGCATAATCATCCAAGCGGCAACACACGCCCAAGCAGAGAGGATGACAATATCACCAAGCAGGTAAAGCAAGCATGTGATCTGATGCGCATTCATCTCATCGACCATCTCATCATTACCGACGGTGGATATTATTCATATCAGGAGAACGGGAAGATATAATTAAAATTTCAAATGTAAAGTGAATAATAGAAAAAAACAATATGACACAAGAAGAAAGAACACATACAGAAGAGCGCATCGTAGAAGTGCTTAAGACGGTATACGATCCTGAGATTCCGGTAAACATCTATGATCTCGGCCTCATCTACAAGATAGACCTTGCAGATGACGGCACTCTTGATCTTGACATGACCTTCACAGCGCCATCATGCCCTGCTGCCGACTTCATCCTTGAGGATGTACGAACAAAGGTGGAAGCCGTCAACGGTGGTACAAGC
>R06__coassemble_383_pt1 | contig 16322 bp, 11 predicted proteins | sample R06__metabat2_high_PE_030 | metagenome-assembled genome bin R06 | reverse complement strand
GGTGATCTTGATCCTTTCCGCCAGGGATTAGAAACATTTGCCTGCAACGAGGACAACCCATCTAACAACTACAGAAACTCAACAACAAGTGAGATATATTACCGACTTACCGGAAGCAGTGACGATGGCCGTTCGATGGCTGGCAACTTCTCTGATGAATATCCCGGCTCATGGGGTGCTTCAGCAAGTTCTGGCATCATAGCCCTTTCAGCAACTACACCAACTGCAATATCCGGCATTACAAACAACTGGAACCAAAACAGTCCTAATCCTATAGCACTCAACTTCCGCCTATACTGGGATGGAGATCTCTGTGAGGAGACATTCAACGGTCCTGGCTCATCAGAAGGTGAAATGTTTGTGGACAAACTTGGAACACGTGTTATCCAGACATCAGGATGCGCCAATATCAACGGGACAAAGAAAAACCCATGCGCATTGGGCGACATCATCGGTGACTGGCGTGAAGAACTCGTATTACGTTCTTCCGACAATACTGAGTTCCGCATTTATACCACAACCGATGAAACAGAATACCGTATACCGGCTCTCTGGTACGATCATGAATACCGCCAGGCTATGGTATGGCAGACTGAGGGCTACAACCAACCACCTCATACAAGTTTCTTCCTCGGTAAACTCGAAGATATCACAGCTGCGCCACCAGCACTCACAAACACAGGCAAGACAGAGATTGCTGCTGATGCAACTATAACGACAGACCAGAACGATAAGGATCTCCTTATCACTGTAGAACCTTCAAAAGCTACAAATAACCGCTACGCTGTATATTACTCTGGCAAGATTGCCCCTCATTCTCTTACTATCAACGTTCCTACAATAGTATCAGGCAACGATGACAACAGTAATATCACAAGTCAGACATATACCTGTCTGCTAAATAATTCTGATGGTAGTAGCGGATTTTCCGGAGCTATGCGACTTGTAAAGCAAGGAAACGGAATACTCAGTCTTGCAACAAAGACTCTCGGTCATACTGGTCAGACTGATGTATGGGGAGGAACGCTCAACTTCAGCGGAACATTCTCAAGCAGTAAGGTTTGGATGAACCGCCACACCACACTAAACACTACAAGCGGCACATTCAATGGTGGTATTGAGATGAACTATAATTCAACACTTGCTGTCACTACAGCAGTCACTGTCAGCGACCTTACCTTGAACTATGGTTCACGCGTTGTACTTAATGTGGCAAGCACAACGGATAACACACAGAACAGCCAGCTTAACATCAGCGGCACCCTCACCATCGGCAAGAAGGAATGGTCATACGGTCCAGAGTATTCCACTCCGGTACTTGAGGTTAGTTCCTCATCCGCTCTCGAACTGGGAGATTATCCTATCGGAAGTCTCTCTACTGTCAGTGGAGACCTGGAAGACATCGTCATTGAAGGCAGTTTCTCACCAGGCTCGAAACAAAAGCTTTATGAATCAGACGGCACGCTGTACCTCAAGGTTTACGATGATGAAGAATATATCGGATCAAGAGACAACACTACAGCATGGTGGAATGATTTCTCTGACTCATACACCATAAAGAGTGGCTATAAGTACAATTTCAAGTTCAAGAACTACAGTTCCGGTACAGAGAACTACCATGACTGGGTTCTTGTAACCACTAACGGCACAGGTCATTCCACAAGCGACCGTAGCGACTATGCAGAGTATTTCGTTCTTCGTGCCGACCAGTACGGATGGGGCAACTATTACAACGCTCCTACTCTAACACTCGTTGACGGTACTCTTGACTGGAGCACCTTCAAAACCGATATGGCAGCAGGAGCAGATGTGGATATGGAACTGACATTCCAGAACTCCATCGTGTCCGTTGATGCTACTATCACCTCCGCTACAGGCAATGTGTACACATACACCTTCGCTTCAAAGGAAATCTCAGCTGACGAGATAACCGCTTTCTTCACAGTGGACTACTCACACATGACCTACCCTGAGATTGATGAAACAGAGATTGAACCAACGAATACAGTTACAGGCACTTCTACAACATATGATTTCACCACTACTTCAACTGGTTCCGGCATTGTATATCTCACATCTGCAAGTGACTATAAGAATGTAGGTCAGTCTGATTGGTCATATAATTCTGTATACACTACAGAAGTAGGTACCGGCATAGCATTCACACGCTTAGCTAGCTCAAGCAAAATGTATGGTTTCTGCTACCGCTATGGCGGACTGCTATGCCTAAGTCAATCACATACATTGACATTGGTAGGACTTGAAGCAGGAACAGAAGTTACAGTCACAACTTCTGCCAATGCTATCAGTAATGCATATCAAGGCAGCTATGGTGGTACATGGGTATCGTCAACAAATGACGATGCAACAACCACCACATACACTATTACAAGTGATGGAGACCTCAACCTGCAAATAGCAGCTGGCGCTTATATCTATACAATAACAGTTGCTGAGCCTGTTTCGCTCACCCTCGAGCCAAAAGCAGTAGATGACTATACAGCAGGAATTTACCAATTGGTAACAGTGAACAGAAGTTTCAATGCGGGATACTCTACACTGTGCGTGCCTATTAACACAACCGTGAGTGAGTTTACCGGTGGTGATGAGGAAGCGCATGCCTACTACCTGAGCGATACGTCAATAAACACTGATGGGACATATACTCTGACATTCACAAAAACTGACAACATAAAGGCCAATAAGCCATACATCATCTATCTCAGTAAGGCTCTAAGTGCTCCCGCATTCACGAGTCAGGCAGTTTTCGCTGAAGAACCTAAGACTGTAACCTGTGGCAATTGGTCGATGACTGGCAACTATACTGTAGGCAAGTCTATGGCAGGCCTCTATGGCGTGGCTAAAAATGCAAGCATCATGAAGGGCGGAGCAAATTCCACACTCAATGGCATGACGGCTTTCCTCACCGGACCTTCCAACGCGAATGCCAAGATATCCTTCTGGAATACAGATATAGAAGACACACCAACACTCATCTTGCAGGCGGAAACTGATGAGGCCTCAACCATAGAAGCAATTTATTCTATCGATGGTCGACGTCAAAACGATCTGTCAAAAGGAATCAACATCGTTAGGATGAGCAATGGTGCTATTCGCAAAATCAATGTCAAACAATAAAAACGCAAAAACTTTGAAAAAATATATCAAACCCCAAAGTATGAGGGTTGTTCTACATAGCTGTCATCCCATAAATGTGAGTAACTTGACTAAAGACACAAACGGCAACACCACAGGCAAAGCAAATGGAGACGAATTCGATGGAGAATTTGATGCCAAGCGTTCAAGACTGAATTTGTGGGCTGATGATGAAGAAGAATCTTCAAATGAGAGATAATTTCTGCAGACTGCATGTATAATAATAAGAGAGGTGGTTGCCATCACGGTATCCACCTCTCTTTATTTATGAATATAATATGGAACGTATTGTCACATGATTCCAAATTATTGTCCCTACAATAGATGATCAAGAGAATGTAGGCACATTGGTACACAGATAATTGCTTCCGGAGTTTTTTGCAAGACAAATATTTTGCAGTGTCACTACTTTTGCTTATCTTTGCAATCAATTTGCAAAGCATATATTCCATTCTTCAACATGGACAAAAAAAGCGTATAGATAATTTTGCATGGTAAAAATGGGCTATATACCAAAATCAAACATAACCTCAGCGTGATATTCTGGTTAACATGACCACGCGAACAACGGGCAGAAGAATTTCAATCGAAGAAGATATAATAACTTAATCAATAAAAATGAATACATTACTACACACAACAAGATGTTGGTCATTAAGGATTATGGCAACAGCTTTAACACTAATGCTAATGCATTCTACATCTAAGGCCGACAACGATGTCACAGAGGAACTGCGGGATCAGAACACTCCTACAGGATGGACTGCCGTAAGCCTGCCTGTGATACCAGAGATCACAACAGAGAATACCATCACTATCACAGACGCCGCATATGGTGCTTCCATTTCATCGACAGACAATACGGCTGCTATCCAGGCTGCTCTTGACGCTGTGCCATCCACAGGTGGCATGGTGGTAGTCCCTGCAGGCACATTCCTCTGCGGTCCTATCACCATCAAGTCAAAAACAGTGCTGCACCTTGCTGCAGGCGCTACACTGAAACTGCTCCCTTATGGTAACGGCACAGATGGAACGACAGCTTCACCAGAGGGATGTTATCCTACTAACGGAACTAACAGCAGTGGTCTTTTCAATTACAAAATGTTCATCACATGCACAAAAAACACGTCTACAACAGACATTATCGTAGAAGGAGAAGGTACTACGTCAGTGATTGATGGCCAGGGAGAAGACTGGTGGGACAAGAGAAGCGTTCTTGGCACACGTCCTCCATTAATACGCTTCGAAAAAGGTTCCAGATTTCTTTTCAGGAACTTCAAACTTCTGAACTCTCCTGGAGTAAACCTGACATTAGGCAATGGCGGTGGTGCCACAGACTTCACCGTGCACGACATCACCATCTCCAATCCTTCCTCCGAATCAAGCCAGCTGGCTTCGGGAGAGGTTGTTTCGCATAACACCGACGGTATACCAGTATGGGGCGCCCGCTGCAACATTTATAACTGCGACATCTCCACAGGCGATGACAATATCGTAACAGACAGCCATGCACAATATGTCCACGCATGGAACATCACATGCGGCTATGGTCATGGTATGTCAATGGGCAGCTATACGGAACAGATGCACGACATCATCTACGAAGGCATCACTTTCACGAGTACTACTGCAGGTTTCCGCATAAAGACCGCCAACGGCAGAAGCGGCAACAAACAGAGTGGCACAGACAGCAATGGCGCAGTAGAGAACATCATCTGCCGAAACTCTACCATGACAGGTGTGAAAGGTCCTATCAAGATAACATCATGGTACGACACAGATCCTTCAGACCCTTCATCCTGCGGTTCGACAACTGTCACTTATCAAACTCCTGAGTTCTGCAACATAACATTCCAGAACATACAATCAACAGGAACAACAGGATCAACTGTCAAAAGTTGTTCACCTATATACCTGTATGGTCTTCCGGAGATAAATATCCATGACATAACATTTGACAACGTACAGATTTCAGCACAACTTGGAATGTTTCTTGCATACTGCAGTGGAATTACATTCACCAATGGCTGCAAGATAACGAATACAAAGAACTCGTCCACTCTTGTGGGCACTTCATACAGTGCTTCAATTTCCGGTTCGTACGATGGGACGGAAACAGCTACGACATACGAAGTGAAGTTCATGAACGGCTCTAGCACTTATTTCACTGAAAGTATATGTGCCAACAGTTATGCCTATCCTCCATCCGCTCCAACAAAAGCAGGTTATGACTTCAAGGGATGGGCTACTTCCGAAGACGGCACAGCCGTCTCACTCGCTGCCACCCAACTCTCTACCGGTGGTACATACTATGCCCTCTGGGAAAGCAATGGAGAAAGTGTAGAGGAAGAAACTATCTTCTCTCTTACAAATACAGCCACGAGCAGTGTCACAATAGGTTATGGCCAGGACCAAGACCTTGCAAGCTATGCAACTATTTCTGGAGGTTCCGCTCTTATTCATAACGGCCACAGTTCTACAGATGCGGCAATGATAACCGCTGACGGCTATAAATGCAGCAATTCCGGAGGTTCATATATCAAGCTGGTACTTGACAAGGCTATTGCAACAGGTGATGTTCTCACCACAATAGGCGGAGACGGCGGACTTGTGGCAGCAGCCTCATCAAATACGGCTACTGACAATATCTCTGATAACACCTTCACATTCACTTCAGATTATGCAGGCAAGACAGAGATATACATCTGCCGCGGTAGCTCCAAACCAACTATCTCTGCTATAACCATTACCCACACAACGGAGATCAGCGATGATGGTTCGTCCAAAGAAGATACCCCTGCACCGATAATCGTATCTACCAAAAAGAAGTTTGACTTTATTGTCGGGACAGATGGTGATGCTGATGCTGCCATTGCAGCTGCCAATGCAGCATCAGGAAGCGACCGCTATTATATCTTCGTACCTAACGGGACCTATGATATGGCGACAAAACAGACATGGACCCTTGGCTCTGAGAAATCAGCTATTAGTGGCACAGACGGATCTACAGTCAATCCAGGCGAATCATTCTCTAACAATGCTACATGGCTCACACGCAGCAATGTATCAATCATTGGCCAGAGCATGAGTGGCACCATACTGCGCAACACCCCTATCTATCCAGGCATCTCATACACCTCAACATTGGAGATACGCTCTGGTAAGACAAATACATATCTCCAAGACTTCACCTTATATAATAATTACGCAGACGGTGCCAATGACAAGGGTGTCGCAGTTGCTTTCTACGACCGTGGTACGAATACTATTTTGAAGAACGTTAAGTGCTGGTCGAATCAGGACACATATACCTCTGCAGCAACTCGCTGCTATTATGAGACAAGTTCTTTTGCTGGTACCGTTGACTTTATCTGCGGCTCTGGTGATGTATGGTTTGAGAAACCGGAAATCATCATCAACGACCGTTCCGGAAACGTCATAACAGCTCCAGCCACCGCATCAACAGAGGAATGGGGATACGTATTCAATAAGGCAACAGTAAGTGCAGCAACAGGCGCAACAAAGTGTACAAGCAAGAGTTATAATCTTGGACGTCCATGGAAAAACGCGCCAGCTTCCACCTTCCTCTATACAACATTCAATCTTCTTCCTTCAGATGCTGGCTGGACAAATATGACGAGTAATCTGGATGTACGCTTTCATGAATACGGATCCATGGATTCTTCTGGTGCGGCACTGGACCTGTCAACCCGAAGCGTATCGGCCTGCTCCGGTGCGAACTCAGATGACCCTGTGCTTACATCTGCACAGGCTGTCACATATACTGTAGCTGATGTAGTCGGCAATAATGGCACGTGGACGCCAAAGAACTATACCCTGCAAACGAGCGTGAGCAATGTAGTACTCAATGGATCCACTCTTACCTGGGATGATAACGACTACGCACTATGCTGGGTAGTATTCAAGAACGGCAGTTACTATGCGAATCCTACGACCAACTCCATCGAACTGACAGAAAGCGGTTCGTACACTGTTCGCGCAGCAAACTATATGGGCGGTCTTGGAACTACATCAGATGCTGTCTCATACACTGCGTCGGTTGAAAAGTATACTATCACGGCTTACGCAACAAAAGGAAGCATAGCCATCGCCAATGGCAATGCCGCCGTAGAGAGCGGATCGGAAGTTGACAACATGACGTCTCTTACCCTCACTGCAACTGCAAACAGCGGATATGAGTTCTCACAATGGAGCGATGGGAATACAGAGAATCCTCGTACTCTGACGGTCAACGGAACCAATGTGTCTCTCACTGCGCTCTTCGTTGCCAAGTACTCTCTCTCTGCTTCTACAAGCACAACAGAAACAAGCGCCAAGACATATACCTTCAATAACGGATTCAGCATATCCAACACGAACGACAAGACATATTCGGCTGTAAGTGGAACTGACTACATCAAATACTCCGCAACCCAATACACAGTCAGCATACCTGCAGGAGTTGCGGTAACAAAGATTTCATTCATAGGATATGACAACTACAGCGAGGCAGATTCATACATCAAGGAAGTCAATGGTACAGACTACTCCACTTCCGACTATGTATTTCCAGCGAAAAACTCTGACGGAACTACAAATATCGTAACGCAGACCATAACACTCAATGAATCTGCCGTGGGTAGTCTTACATTTACTGTCGGAGGCAAACAATGCTGCTTCACTATTGACATATACGGATATGATCCCTACACTGTAACAATTCCAAGTTCCGGATTAGGTTCTTTCTCTTGCCCAGAAGGACTGGATATATCTAATGCTACATCCTCCGCTGCAGAAGTACTCAAAGCATATTATGGCAAAAGCAAAAGCGACACAAGTCTCAGACTCACTAATATAGAAAAGGTTCCAGCTAACGAGGGAATAATTCTGCAAGGCACTCCAGGTGGCACTTATATTATCCCTGTCTATACAGGTAGCATGGAATCCATTGACAATCTCCTCCAAGGAACGAGTCTCGGCACATTCACAGTGACAAGTTCGCTACCTGACACTTACTATGGCTTCAATAGTGGCGAGTTTAAAAAGGTTGATGCTTCTGCTAACGATGTAACGATACCTTCATACAAGGCTTTCCTCAAGGTAGCAAACAGCTCAAATGCTAAGTTTGCATTCTTCTTTGATGATGACGAGGCTACCGGCATCAAGTTCACTCACTCCCAGAATGACAATGATGCAGTCTACAACATCAGCGGCCAACGAGTAGAAAAAACTTACAGAGGTATCGCAATAAAGAATGGAACGAAGATATTCATCAAATAAGTTCAGAACACAATGAAGAAAAAGTATATAAAGCCAAGAACATTGAGAGTCAAACTTCAACAGCTTCCAATTCTGAATATCTCTATAACAGTTGATAACAATGAGACCATAACTGACACAAATCAGTTTGAGGCCAAGCGAACAAAGCTCAGAATCACGAATGATGAAGAGTATGCAGATGACAATGAACTCCCTACACTGAAATCTCCCAATCTCTGGAACGAATGAGCACATGCATAACATGAAGGCAATACCCCGCAGAAGTAACGGGACATTCGCTTTTCATAGCAAATATTTCTGCAGTTGACAACTTTCGCTTAGTCCCGTTGAGAAGAATAAAGAAAACGGGGAAAACGATCTGAGTCTGAGCACCTTACGGACATTCTATTTCTAAGACAGATATAGTTCCGACAGTTAACATCAATGATGAAATTCATGTTTTTATAGAAAATATTGGCGGATTTCTGCAGACTACATGTATAATAATAAGAGAGGTGGTTGCCATCACGGTATCCACCTCTCTTTATGCAAAAATATAATATGAGAAAATATTTATGAAAAACTACTTCTTGTGGTATGGTGTATCGTATGCGAGTCGGATGCCATCAGCAGTCTTGCTCACATTGAGAACTGTGCCGTCCTTGTCTACAACGTAAGAGAAAACTCCTTCCTCAGCTGATACCTGATGATATATAATATTGAATGTGGTAACGATGATATCCAAGGCATTGGCTTCAGTCTCAGGTACGTCAACGATGAGCTGACCCAACCGGCTTGGCTTTGTGACGTTGACATAATCGAATGAGAGTCGGATCTCCTTGCCATGACAATTTCCCTTAAGACTGTTGGTTGCCTCATCAAAAACATATCCCTTGGAACTTACCATACGGGTAATCTCACCTACACTGGCATTGAGGTCTATACCATCAAACTCAAAAGCATTTGCACTTACACTCATAAGGAGAGAAAAAAGTGCGATAACCATCTTCTTCATATCAGTATGATTTAAATTGTTATTGTTTTTATTTCTTGATGCAAAGGTAAGTATTTTCCTTTCATAGCGCAAGGATTTACCAACAAATTTAACCTCGCGTTTATATTTTTTAACATCAATATGTAAAGCATAAAGTGTCAAATGCTCCTATTTTCAAACCTTACACTTTACTTTTTGATAGTTTACTTATAGTTTTTAACACTTTTTCTTAAATAAGTCACACTTTACAGAAAGCAAAATGTAAAAATTTTTTTAAGACTTCAAAATATGATGATCGAGTCGATTATTTGCCAATATGGAAAATAATCAGTACTTTTGTAGTCAGTAAGAAAAGAGCATACATAAAAATAGCGAAAATGCACGACAAACTGAAGGAGATATTCAACAAGGACTATAAGTACGGACAGTTCCTCCGCTTCTGCATCAATGGAGTGCTGGCAGTAGGAATACAGTATGCCATATACTGGATACTGATGCATTGGATTGACGTCAATGTGGCATTCACCTTGGGCTATATCGTTTCCTTCTGCTGTAATTTCATCATCACGAGCTACTGGACTTTTCACAGCAAGCCTTCATGGAAGAAACTTGTCGGTTTCAGCAGTTCGCATATAGTCAACTACTTCGTGCAGGTTGGTTTCCTCAACCTCTACATCTGGTTGGATATACCTAAGTCGTGGGCAGGGCTACTGGCTATGGGGTCAGCTGTTCCTATCAACTTCTGCATTCTGCACTTCGTGTATAAACCACACTCAGATACTTCCAATGAGGAGTGATACTAATAATAAGAACGGAAAAAATCCTTTCATTAACAGATAGTCCAGATGCATTTACTCGATAGATTCAAATATTGCCCGGCATGCGGTTCAAAGAATTTCTTGGAAAATGACTTCAAGTCAAAACATTGCAAAGACTGCGGGTTCACATATTATCTCAATGCTTCAGGGGCGACCGCTGCTTTCATACTGAATAGCAAGGGCGAACTCCTCGTTGCACGAAGAGCTAATGAACCGGCGCGTGGCACTCTTGATTTGCCCGGCGGTTTCGTTGATCCTGGTGAGAGCATAGAGGACGGCATGATGCGAGAGATAAAGGAAGAAACAGGTGCCAAAGCCGTAAAAGTAGAGTATGCCTTCAGTCAATACAACTGGTATGAATATTCCGGTATGCAGATTCCCACTTGCGATGCTTTCTTCTACGTGACGCTTGAAGAAGATTCTGCAGTTACCCCTGCTGATGATTGCGAGGAACTGATATGGATGTCGCTTGACAAAATTAATCCAGCAAACTTCGGTCTCACTTCCATTCGCCTTGCTGTAGAAAGGCTGCTCTGCGAACGAAAAATATAATCTTAAGGAACAAGAGAATAATTTAAGTTCATGATGAGGAGTAAGAAACATTATAAAATCATACCACGCAAATTCTGCAGACAAAACTGATTTTCTTACATTCTTCCAATTTCACACGAGAATATAAAAGAGATTTTTCCAAAGAGGACATAAAAGTAAAAGCAATGAAAATAGGATTCGACGCAAAACGATATTACCATAACAACACTGGACTGGGTAACTACAGCCGAACCATAGTGGGAGGACTTCAGAAGATGTTCCCCGAGAACGAATATACGCTATATGATGAGAAGTCATTTGCACGAACATTCCGATTGGGAAGGAAAGCTGCAGACGATGGCTGCGACATCTTCCACGGGCTCAGCAATGAGATTCCATTTGACTTAGTTGGCAAACGCACAAAGTCCATCGTCACTATTCATGACGTAGCCTGGCGTACATTCCCCGCCATGTATCATTGGGCTGACCGTCAGATCTACGATTACAAGTATGGGCGCTCTTGCCGCAAGGCTGACATGATAGTAGCTATCTCGGAATCAACAAAGACTGACGTAATGCGATTCTACGGCATACCCGAAGACAGGATAAGAGTCATCTACCAGCCAGTACAAGAGCATTACTACACCCCCTTACCAGACATAACTTGTGAGAATCTCATCAAGACGCATTTCGGCGAAGCTGGTCTTCCACCTTATTTATTATATGTAGGCAGCATCAACTCGAGGAAGAATCTTCTATCTGCACTCAAGGCGCTGACGCTTATTCCAAAGGAAAGACGTCCGCTATTGCTAATAGTAGGCAACGGAAGGGAGTACAAACGCAAATGCGAGGAGTTCATCAAACATAACGCACTTGAGGACTGCACCCGCATTGAGACAAATCTCCATGACGACAAATTGCTCCAAGCACTTTATACCAAGGCTCTGGCATTCGTGTATCCTTCATTCTACGAAGGTTTCGGATTACCTATTGTGGAAGCTGCACTTCAAAAGACACCCGTCATAACAACAACAGCATCTTCACTACCAGAGGCTTCAGGCATAGACGCCTGTTTCATTGACCCTGTGGAAGATGACATTCCAGAGCAGATAGCGTACCACATTGAGCAGCTTACAACAGATGATGCCTACCGGTCAGACATTGCCCAGAAACAGGAAAATTACGTTCGCGAGACATTCAAGCCAGAAATGTTAATGCAACAGATGATGAATCTCTACAAAGAAGTAGCCGGCAAATGATAAGAAAGGCATAAACTCCGAGTCTGGCAGAAGTGCAATGAAAGAGTCGAGAATAACAAGGTTTCAAAGTTTTCACGACCGAAAATTGTATATATTGAAAATAATTAGTAATTTTGCAAAAACTAAGTGTAAACACAGACTTTCCTTTAGATAACAATAAACATCAAAAAAAATCACATATGAACTTTTTAGACAGAAACGAATTTAATTTCAAGCCTTCACAAAAGGTTATAGATGCAATAAAGAATTTTGATCCAGAGACACTTTGTTTCTATACACGCATCTATGACGAAGGCAAGAAAAGCATAGTTTCTGTACGTCTTTCAGAGATATACAATGTACCGGAAGAGCAGGTACTCCTTGGCTATGGTGGTGAGGACATACTGAAGAATGCCGTTCACTACTATCTCATGAAAGGTGACAACAAGACTATCCTTATACCTGAATTCTCGTGGTGGTACTACAATCGCATCGCAGGCGAATGCGGTGGCAACTTCGAAATGTACCCACTGCATCAGTTGGATGACACATTTGCATACGACGTAGACGAAGTAATAGAATATACCAACCGCATTCACCCACGAATGCTACTGCTCGCATCACCAAACAATCCTACCGGCAACTGCCTCACTCCTGATGAGATAGGCAAGATAATGGAGAACATACCAGGTGACACAATGGTACTCATCGATGAAGCTTACGCATCGTTCATTACTACGGACACCGACTACATAGCGCCACTCGTATCGAAATACTCCAATCTCATCATCTCACGCACACTGAGCAAGTTCTATGGTCTTCCCGGACTGCGCATGGGATTTGGATTTATGGGCAAGGGGCATGACAGCTTCCTCAGTTATGCAAACAAATATCTCGGCTACAACCGTTTCACAGAAGCTGTAGCCTTAGCTGCATTGGAGAGTGACGACCACTACCGTAAGGTTGCCGATGACATGGAATGGGACCGGCAGTTGTTCAAGAAAGAGCTCGGCAGCATTCCGGGATTCAAGGTTTACAAGAGTGTTGCCAACTTCATACTGATAAAGTATCCTGCAGCCATCAAGGAACGTCTGCAGAAGGCTATGGCAGAGAAGGAATACAAGATAAAGTTCATGAGCGACAAGGGACTCGAAGATTGTCTCCGCATTACCCTTGGCACACGCGAGCAGATTAAGGTTGTTGTCGACACAATAAAGAATGTTGCACTCGAAAAATAATATTATAAGATGAAAGCTATTATCCTGGCTGCCGGCATGGCTTCCCGTCTACGCCCGCTGACTTCCAATACACCCAAATGCCTGCTGAAGGTTGGCGAGCGCTGTCTTCTGCAGAGGTCTATGGATGCTCTGATAAAGAATGGCATCACAGAATTCGTTATCGTCACCGGCTATCTCCACGAGATGATTGAAGACTTCGTCAGACAAAAGTATACAGAAGAGGTCAAGGTTACGTTCATCCACAATGACGTGTACGAATCAACCAACAATATTTACTCGCTTTGGCTGGCTCGGCCAGAGGCAGAGAATGAAGACACACTGCTGCTTGACAGCGACCTGCTCTATGATCAGAAAATAATAGCTCGAGTTCTTGCCAACAGTGCTGACAATATTCTAACGCTTATAAGACATGAACTCGGAGAAGAAGAGATGAAGGTCGTTGTAGACAAAGACGGAGCAATTACAGAGATCAGCAAGACATGCAGCGTAGCCGCTGCTGCTGGTGAGAGTCTCGGTATCGAGAAGATGGGCAAGGAATACACCAAGGCCCTATATGCAGAACTTGAACCGATGATGAATGAGGAACACCTCGAGAACAAATTCTATGAACTCGCCTTCGAACGCCTTCTGCGCAAAGGACATACCTACAAAGTTCTTGACGTCACTGAACTCTTCTCATGCGAACTTGACACTATTGAAGACTTCGAGAATGCCAAAGCTATGATTCCGAAAGAATTGTACTGATGCCCAGGAGAAGCTGATAATGACTCTGCTATCCTACCCACTCGAAATAACAGGAAGTCACAGTTTGAATCTGCATGCCGCGACCTAATTCATAAACATTCACCATTCATTAAATAATAATGGCTTCATACGACATAAGACCACTTCAACTTCACCTTCTGGACATCTTGATGGTAATACAGAAGATGTGCGAGGAACACGGACTAAAATACTATATTGTTGACGGATCGCTGATAGGAGCCGTCAGGCACAAAGGTTTCATCCCATGGGATGATGACATGGACATATGTATGCCTCGCGAAGACTATGAGGCACTCATCAAGAATAGCAAAGAGTGGTTACCACAACCATACGAGTTCGTATGCTTCGAAAACGACCCGAAGTATCCACTTCACTTCGGCAAGATACAGGATGCAAGCACAACATTGGTTGAACGTCCCCACCTATATTACCTCGGTGGTGTATACGTCGACGTGTTCCCTATCGACGGAGCTCCTGATAACAAACTCGTACAGCGTCTCTACCAAATGAAGTACAATTACCTCCGTAAGGTGCTCTACTTCCTTTTCCGTGATCCTTATCGTCACGGACATGGACCTTCTTGCTGGATACCTCTACTGGCAAGAAAGCTGTACACGCTGCCAGGCATACAGATGAAGATAAAGAGGCATATGATGAAATACGACCTCAAGACAAGTCGTCTCGCAGCAGTCAACCACAACGACGGTTTAGGCAGTATGGTAGACAAGAAGAATGTACTTGGAGAACCGACTCCCATAGAATTTGAAGGAAAAATGGTTTGGGGAATGAAGGATAATAACTCATACCTCACCCAACTATTCGGAGACTATATGACACCACCTCCTGCCGACAAGATTCATCAGCATAATTTCTTCTACATGGACCTCACAAAGCCATACAAGGATTTTGATGAAAGTACATTAAAGCATTAATGCAATTAAGGAACAAGCAACATAAGACTACATATTCTTTATGATGGACTTAAGATCTGATGATGAAATGCCATCGGTACGAGGAAGGACTACAACTTGCCTGCCGGTCTGTTCACAGTAACTGACAGCCTCTTGAAAACCGGCATGATTCTGGTCCGGTCCCTTGGCAAAGATATCAAAGTCAACCTCCTGCACTATATCCTTGACATCACGATACACAACAACTTCATCAACATAACGAAGGGCACGGACCATATAGCAACGTTCCTCTGTACTATACACAAGGTTTGCTTCTGGTTTGAACTGAAGAACGACATCTGAGTCCTGCACTGCGACAATAAGGTAGTCGCCAAGAGCCTTTGCCTTGCGAAACAGTTCAACGTGACCTATATGCAGAAGATCGTAAACACCTACGGTAAGTACCTTTTTCATCTTATGATGCGTAAATAATATTATTAAGAATACAGTCTTGAGATTCTCTATTTCTGAAATTCGAATGCAAAGTTAAGCATTTTCATTGTTTCCGAAAAAAAATCAGGAAAGAAAATCACAAAAAACATAAAAAGACAGATTATGGGCAATATAAAGAAGATACTCGTTGTTCGCTTCCGACAGATGGGTGATGCTATTCTCACAACAACATAATTTTCACTTATTGAATTTAAAAAAAGTCATAAAAATGTATAACGGATTCTCTATACTCATACCTACATGGAATAATCTCGATTACCTTAAACTATGCGTCCGTAGCATCCAAGAACATTCCGAATATAAACATCAGATTATCATCCATATTAATGACGGTTCGGACGGAACTTTAGAATGGGTAAAGGATTCTGGACTAGATTTCACTTATTCAGAAGAGAATATAGGTGTTTGTTTAGCCATGAATAGCATGCGGCGGCTTGTAAAGACAAATTACATTTATTTCATCAACGATGACATGTACGTACTGCCAGGGTGGGATAAGATTATGATGAAGGAAGTGAAGAGTCTCCCTGACAATTTGTTCTACCTATCAAGTACTATGATCCAACCACATAACGAAAACGATGTTGGGCTCTGCATCAACTATGGTGACGATATCAACACATTCAAAGAAAAAGAACTACTCAAGGAATATATGAACGAGCAGTACACAAACTGGCAAGGTTCTACTCGCCCCCCGTCACTAGTGCACCGAGACATTTGGGATTTGGTAGGTGGATATAGCATAGAATTCTCACCTGGCATGTACAGCGATCCTGACTTTACTGCAAAACTCCTCATGGTAGGAGTGAAATACCTAAAGGGACTTGGCGATAGCCGTGTCTATCACTTTGAGACAAAGACAACAGAAAGGATAAAGAAAAACGATGGCAACACACAGTTCCTACTAAAATGGGGTATAA
>R06__coassemble_357_pt1 | contig 16831 bp, 14 predicted proteins | sample R06__metabat2_high_PE_030 | metagenome-assembled genome bin R06 | reverse complement strand
GATTGAAGAGCGTAACGACACCAAGCCACTTGTATGTTCTCTTTATATTCTCCATATGCCTTGAGCCTTTCCTTTCAGTATTTTACTGAACTGCACCATGTTCACCAGAATGCTTGGTGCTATACATCCACACATGACAACCATGAAGCAAACAATGTCATGCGTTTCTTTGCTTACCCACCATGCTAATGGAATAAAGAAAACTGTCATCACCGTCATCCACATCTGCAAGCGTAATGCCCCTACGCCATTAAGGAAATAGGAATAGCGCATACTGAGCACCATCAACCATATATATATGGCCATCATCACAGTCATAGAGAATGGCACATCGCATTTGTCACCTACCCATACATCATACAACCATGGTGATACAATTACCATCAAAGCCATACCTGCTGTTATTATTGCCATCATCAGGTTCATCTTACTGTTTGCCTTACGTATCCAGTCCATGTCACCTCGCTCATAAGCATCGGTCGTTGCATTCCAGAATGGCATGCAGATAACGCTGAATGCAACCATTACAAGACTCATATAGCGGTATGTGATCTGATAAGGAGTCACCATTGCAGGAGTGAAGAATTTAGAGATGAGTATATTGGCAGTCATAAACTGTATCACTCCAGCTATCTGCAACCAAAAAAACTTGAGACCCATATTGCACAGTTCCAAGGCCGACCGCATATTGACGCTTTTCAACGTTGGACACAGGAATCTGTACCTGACTTTGAATGTATATGGATATGCCAACATGTATGTCACTAATGGTGCCCCGGTATTTACCAGTACTATATTAAGAAAGTCTGCATTGCCTGTAACGTACAGTATCCATGTAGCCGCAAGAGCCATGGTCTGCCCTATTACCATAATGAAATTGCTGACTGCTGGCATCTGCATGCCCATATACACATTGCCGATAAACTTAAAGACAAATGTCATACAGACAATGACAACAGCAGCCAAAATAGATACACGCATCTGAGGTATCACCTGTGGGTCTACATTCAGGAACGTGTAGATATCAGTAAACCATACCAACGCTGAAAGGACAAGTATCACGGGTATAGTGATGGCAAAGAGCATTGCAAAAGTAGAACTTACTATGCTGCGTGCTTCATCGTATTCCTCGTGAGCTATATGTGATGCTAACTTATTACGCAGTCCATTGCCAAGGCCAATATCCATCTGGTCTATCCACACCAACATACTGCTTATGGTGAGCCACACGCCATTGCTATATTTACCTAAGCAAGACAGCGTAAGTGGGACCATCAACAATACCACTACAGCCGACCATCCCTTAATAAGGAATGAGGCAAGAATATTGCTAATGAGCAAGGAACTTCTTCCGTTACAAATCGCTTTATGGTGGATATTAAAATGCATTTTTATTTATATATAGCCAAACTGATTAATGCGAATGCCGTACAGTAAGATATACATTGCGACACCCATAACATACACTCTTCCCACCCATGAAGGACGTAATGTATACATGACGGACGCAAAAAGCAGAAATTCCGGGACTTGGAATAATTCTGAAATTCTTACTGCAAAGACTGCTGTTTCACTAAGTCCTCCCCATGCAAAGAGCCCTAATGCTTCAGCTATGAGAACTATATTTATATGTTTAAAATATTGACGTATGGTATCATAAAAACATAAAACATAGAAGAATGTTGCATAGCGCAGAAGTGCTATCGGATGATAAAGCAGAATAGTCTCCATCTCTTCTCCTTTGGAAATCGACAATTCATAAAGTGCCATCTTTGCTTCAAGCAACGGAATTGGTATTAGCGAAATGAGATTTATCTTCAATACCCATATCACGACTCCGGCAAAGACCAGCACCGAGAGCATCACCCTTACAAACTGGGACAGCGGTTTCTGAGAGCATAGCATCAGAGGTGCTAAAGCAACAGCAGAAGTGTAGTGGAAGGTTATTGCCAACAACCATACAGGCACCCAGACATACCATTTCTTTCCCTCTGTCCTATAGACATAAGCCATAATAACAAAGGCCATCGCAGCTCCAAGTCTTATCTGCTCTGTATCATGGAGCAGAAAGAAATTGGATAAATATATTGGCAGGCCTGCGAAAAACAAATCATAGGACGAGATTCGCCTGAGTGCATACATTTTCAATGGAAGAGCAATAATGGCATAAATCCACGTCATCACTCTAAAAGGACCACCGACGGAATTCACGAAACGTGAGATGTACAGATAAGTAGGTTCTACAGACAACTCATATTTCAGAGAATCATAGTTATTAAACATATCAAGATAGTTATTGTAGTCTGATGCCGTGGTAAATGGCTTCGTCGCAGCAAGGATTAGCATCAAGACTGTCATTGTCCACATAATCACACTAAGTACCTGTTTGGGGATGTATTCCGTAAGGAAAGACAGTCCCCAAGACAATAGCATCAGGATGAATATATAGACGTATATCATGTCAGTACTATCAGATGGTTGTACAACTGAATATTATATATATGGCGCGAACCGTCAGGCTGCCTACTCATTGACTTTGGTCACTATGCCACCATTCTTTGTCAATACCCATACCGAGATGACAACAAACGACAATATCATCATAATAAGTGATGTGAGCATGCGCTTGGGACCTACTGGTTTGACTGGAACGCTGGCACTCTCAAGAACTGTAAAGGCGGGCGTGGCTTCCTGTAATTTGGCTTGAGCTGCCTGCAACTGAGAATTCATAGCTGTGTAAATGTTATATTTCAACTGCATTTCATTCTCCATATCATCAGCCTTAAGGTGATAACTTTTCAGCACAACATCCTCGTTGGCATCAGAATATGCTCCATACGACTGACGGATGCGATCATAATTTACCTTAGCCTGTGCACATAGTTTCTTGTAGTATTCATAATCTATACGTGCCTTCTTCGTACGATAGGCTACAATAAACTCCTGAAGTTTCCTACATGTAGCATCTGCAATTGTGGCAGCAACAACAGGGTCTTGATCCTCTACTGTTATCGTTGCGACATCAGTCTTCTTGTCAACATTGCACTTTATCTTTCCAGCTACACCATCAAATATTTCACTTTGCCGCTTTGTCAGATTGAATATCTTTATTTGCTCCTTACCTGTATAGGTATCGCATGGTGCAGGCTTAAACAATTGCATGACCCATCCCATCACGGCACTCCATGGGGCGACTGACTGCTTATCTCGCAGATAGGTATAATATGTACCTAAATTCTCTCCATCCTTATTTTTCACCTCTACAGGCATAAGGGTCACGATAAAGTCTTTAGAACTTAGGATGTTAGGATATATTTCTACATTGATGGCATCGTTATTGCCGCCAAGCTTTGACAATGAACCTAAACCAAAAGAAGATGCAAGCGAACCTAAAGAGCTACTTCCAGAGTTACCAGTGCTCTCTGGAGCAATGCTTACTTCACACCTGTAATAACGTGGCACGCAAAGTGTCAGTAGATATGTCAATACTAATACAGTAGGCATCACAACGAAATACTTCTTACGATGCTGCCATAAGACTCTGAATATTCTCACCAGGTCTATTTGTCTCATTTCCTTCTTCTCGTCCATATTCATTAGTAACAAGACTATACTCTAAAACAATAGTTATCACTTTATCAGATTAGCAATTGTAGCAAGCATGGTAGCGATGGAGGCTGTTGATGTTCCGATAGCTAACCACTGACTGAGCTTACTTGCATCTGTCTTTGGCTTTGTTGGCACGATTATCTCGCATCCAGGAGTTGGCTTCTCGCCCTTACCTATCTGACTGACTGTGCCATTCATATGCACAATGTACGTATGGCTCTTCTTGGCGCGCTGACCGAAGCCGCCTGCCTGCTGTACATAATAACGTGCGGACTTTCCTTTCTTGTATGCCACGGTATTTGGATACATCACGTTGCCGCTGACCTTGACTGTGTTGGAATACTCAGGAATGATGATACGGTCTCCTTCGCGCAGCACAATGTCGTAGTCCGTTCCTGGATTAGCCAGAGCCTTGTCGAGCTCGATACCTACATAGTATGTCTCGCCGAGGTCAAGTTTCTTCACATCGATTGAGTCGCCCTCGCCACTCTGCATCTGCGACATCTTGAGGACCTGCTGCATACGCAAGCGTTCCTCATCCGTGATGCGACGCTCAAGTCGGGCTCCCTTGACATAAGCCAGTTGAGTTGCTCCACCTGATGCCTTCAGCACATCAGTCAGACGCTCGTCGCGCTTGCTCAGTGTATAGCTGCCAGGGAAAGCCACCTCGCCTTCTATCGTAACATTCTTCTGAGTATAGTAGCCTGGAGAGCGGCGTACATAGACCTCATCGAATGGCATGAGCACAAAGCCTTGCTGACCATCTACCACGAATCCTTCTTTCAAGGAGAATGAATATGTCTTGGCTATGACAGAATCTGACGATAGTGCGGCAGCATTCTTGATACGGCGCGCTACATCGACTTTCACAGTCGAGGCTGTCTCCTTCAAGCCTCCTGCCTGAAGCACAAAGTCTTCAAGCGTCTCATTGTCTGCATAGCGGTATACACCAGGATACTGCACTTCACCATGAATCGTTATGGTGCGGTCTTCCTGAAGCTCACTCTTTGTTGGCACGAAGAGTACATCTTCATTCTGCAGCGGGATGTCGGCCACGCGTCCTGAAAGGATTCCTTCCACATCGACACTCAGAACTTTCAATGTTCGGTCCTCATTCATGCGGTGCATCACTGCATGTGCTGTAAAGGCGTCCTCGGTCACTCCCTCTGCATGCTGGAGGAGTCCGCGGACTGTAGTTATTTCGCCACCGAGCTGGTACATTCCTGGACGGAACACGGCACCTTTCACTTCTACCATATTCTCATATCGGGGAAGTATTGAGTCCACGCTTACGGAGTCTCCGTCTGCCATGTAGAAGGAGTTCATGTCAAACTCTCCTACATTGAATACTGCATAGCGTGAACCATTCTTGCGGACTACGCGAACGGACTTTGTATAAGCATCGCCTGCAAAACCGCCTGTGTACTTGATGAGAGTTCCTACACTCTCATTCTTCTTCATCTCATAATACATCGGGCGCTTCACCTTGCCTGACACATTGACGAGGCAGTCATATGGACTAACGACGATGACGTCATTATCTGCAAGGCGCACATTGCCCGTCAGTTTTCCATTGAGGATATAGTCATACACATCGACGACGGTAATAAGCTTGCCTGCGCGATATACCTTTATATTACGCAGTGTACCTATCTCGCTGATGCCACCTGCCATATACAGAGCATGGAACACTGTAGCGAAGGCGGAAAGTGTATATGTGCCTGGTGTCTTCACCTCTCCCATCACGTTGACCATTATGGTGCGTGTCTGTCCGAGGCTAAGCTTTATGCTGCTGCTTGAGTAGCGGCTTCCGAGAGTGGAGCGGAGCTTGGCATTGGCCTGACTGATTGTCAAGCCGCTGAGATTGACTGGTCCGTAATTATCAATGGTAATGTCTCCGTCGGGACTCACTATGTATACTTCCGATTTCTGTGAAGCGCCATAGATATCGAGCTTCACCTGATCGCCTGGACCTACGACATAGTTTTTCGGAGTCGCAATGTTCATTGCAGGCTCGAAGGTGAGGTCCTCACGGTTGAAGATGTCGCGGCCGAAGACTTTCTTTCCTTTATATAATGTAGGATCCGACTCTTCCTCATCGTCGGAGAAGAAGAGACCGTTCAGTTCTTTCTTCATTCCCTGATACTGCTGGTCGTCCTCGTCTATTTCGTTCATGCCGGCATAGTCGCTGGTGTTCTTGCGCACCATTTCTGTACTTCCATCACGCTCCGACTTTGCATTCTTCTTGGACTTCGTGGTCGTCTTGCTTTTCTTTGTTTACCCATTATTGGTACGCAAGGTTGACTCTGCCTTTGTTACTGTCTCGTCGGCAACGACACCTACGCCTCCACCATCCATCTGGCGCTGATACTTCTTGCGTACACGACGTATCTGATTGATGTCTACACCTTTCTGGATAAGTTTCGTCACTATCTGAGACTGGGTTCTTCCAGCTTCATGCTCTTTTATAACAAACTGCACTACCTGATCATCCGTCATAGTTGACTGCGCCAAAGAGGCAGACATGCTTACAATTGCCAAAACAAAGGCTAATATATATCTTCTCATTCTTTATCTTGTTTCTTTTTTCTTTAATTGTCCTATATTTATATATAACTGACTTTTTCTTTTTTTATTGTAATAACAGATAAAAATTTAACTGCCCAATGTAAATCAATCTGCAAAGTTAGCAAATTAATTGATAAAAACATACTATACAATCTTATTTAATTAAAAAATAAGTGCATTACTCTGCTTTTCTCAAAAAAAAATTGTAGATTTGCAGAAAATTTACTACAAAGTAATAAAGAAACTATGAAATTAAGATATTCCTTTCTCGCAGTAGCTGCACTTTTACTTGCATGCATTTCATGCAGCAAGAAACCTAAGGCAACGGATTCTGCGCTGACAAATCAGATTGATGCGACAAGCATGATAAAAGGCGACTCCATGATTTATGGTCTCGCCTGCGAAGGTTCAAACGATTCTGTCATTATAGTATATCCATTTGATGGCGGAGACCCTGTAAGATACAAGTGCTTCAATGCCTTCCGTGAAAACAGAATCATCGGAAAACCGGAAATAGGCGACTGGATTGGCCTAATGCTCGATCCGGAAGAAAAGAACACTGCCACCATGATTATCAATCTCGATGAGCTCAAAGCTACATGGACATATCCAGTCATGCCGACTTTCAAGGATCTGCAGCATATGAGCAAGAAAATGCAAAAACGCATGGAGGCGCAGATGATAGCCAACATGTCTGATTCGCTCAAAGAGACTTATCTCATCCCACGTGAATACGGTTTCTCCCTGAAGCGCAGTCATGTCGCACAGTCTGTCGGCTACATACGCAACAGCAGTTCGATTGATGAGGAGAGTCCGGTGGAATATCCTGCAGTGAAGAACTACAGCCAGTGGTTCATGTGGAATGGCAAGCTCATCCTTGTTTCATCTGACAGAAACATGGGCAACACGCAGAAAAAGCCAAAGATTGTCTTTGACACTCTGAGCTTCGTTTCCATGACCCAGGACTCATTAATACTGATGAATCATGGCAAGAGAATAGGATTCCATCGAAAGAGCAGCGCGATATCTGCCAATGCACAAGCTCAGAAAAAAGCAGAGGCTGTAGACAAGATAAAAGAAGAAAAGCTGAAATAGTCACACTGACAACATTCATAAGCAGTATGCCAACTCACTAATGCACAGTAAAAGGGCATGCTGTAACCAGAAAAGGTCCACACATAAGAACAAATGTGTGGACCTTTTAGTTTCATGCAATAAGCTTAAAACATATCAGTATTGCCTTCCATCCATTACATAGCAAGCAATACGGCTATAACTGGTTATGATCTCGACTTTCGCATTTGCTCAAGTCGATGAAGTTTAAGGTTTTAAGGTTATAAGTTAATAAGGTTAAGTTAGCTTTTTTACTGGAAAATTCCCGGAATATCCAGCATTCTTACCTTAAGACCTTACAAGCGAAGCGACCTTAAAACCTTATGACCTCTCAGCTTTAGCCAAATGCTAAAGCTGAGTTATGATTCATGAAGCGTGTCTCTGCCAGTTTCTCATACTTGGTGCCTGGACGACCGTAGTTGGCATACGGATATATACTGATGCCACCACGAGGTGTAAAGATTCCTATTACCTCTATATATTTTGGATCCATCAGTTTTATAAGATCCTTCATAATGATATTGACACAGTCTTCATGAAAGTCGCCATGATTGCGGAAGCTGAACAGATACAGCTTCAAACTCTTGCTCTCTACCATCCTCACATCAGGAATATACTGTATCTTTATCTCCGCAAAATCCGGTTGACCTGTAATAGGGCACAAAGAGGTAAACTCAGGGCAGTTGAACTGTACCCAATAGTCATTACCTGGATGCTTGTTGACGAAAGATTCAAGAACTTCCGGAGCATAGTCACTCTTATACTCTGTCTTTTTACCGAGAGCCTGGAGATTATCAGATAACCTGTTGTCTTTATTCATTCTTATGTTTTATTTTTAAAAAAGGTATTATTCCCTACACACTTACTGCGCTGCACACCGTGTATGCCATGTAAGCGGCAAACAATGCCACCATGACAAATCCCTCCCAACGCTCAACTTCATATTTCGTAAACGAGAACAGCCACAAAAGACTCACGCTTGAAAGCATCACTGCAAAATCAATCCACGTAAGTCCTTCTATAGTCAGAGGTGTAATGACACTCGTAAGTCCTATGATGAGAAGAATGTTGTATACACACGAGCCGAGAACATTACCCATCGCTATAGCAGACTGTCCCTTATGGGCTGCCACGACACTTGTTGCAAGTTCTGGAAGCGACGTTCCGCCAGCTACAATCGTGAGACCGATAACAGCATCACTAACACCTAACCAGGCTGCAACCTCCGTAGCACCATTGACAAAGATGTTACTACCTATGACAAGTGCCACAAGTCCTCCTACCAATCGTGCCAATGCTACCCATAGACTGTATTCTTTCTCCGCTACATCCAAGGAATCATCAGCAGAAGCAGTACGCACTGCATAGAGTGTGTACAGAACAAGAAGAACGAGAAACACTATTCCATGCCATCTCTCAATGGTACCCGACAGACCGCAGAACAAGAGTAAGGCGGAAGCACAGGTAACTACAGGAACATCACGTGTAACAGTGCTCTTCATTATAGCCATCGGTGCGATAGCAGCCGACATGCCGGCAATAAGAAGCACATTGAAAGTATTGCTCCCTACAACATTTGCCACGGCAATATCAGCCGTACCCTGAACAGCAGAAGTCACGCTGACGAAGAGTTCAGGCATGGAGGTGCCTATCGCCACAACAGTGAGCCCGATAAGCATCTCTGGCATATGCATACGTTGTGCCAATGACACAGCACCATCCGTCAGGTAGTCTGCGCCACGCAGCACAACGTACATTCCTATTATTATTTCTAATATATCAACACCCATTATGCCTCTGCACGATCATCGATGTTGTCACCCTCAGTAGGAGACATAGACTCCTCGAAATCGGTGACACCTGCAGCAACAAGGATGTTATACCACTGCAGAAGTTTTTTGATATCACTGTTGTGTACGCGCTCACGGTCGAAATCAGGAAGGACTGTTGCAAAATACTCCTGGAGCTCTGCACCACTTGCCTTCTTGTAATCAAGAGAAGACTTCTGAGCATTCTCCTTATCGCGAAGTGAAGCAAGGATCTTCATCAATGGAACATCCTCTTCATATGTATACATAGCGATGTCAGCAAGTGAAGTAACGCGGTCGGAAGCAAAAACAGGCATACGCTTGTGTGATGCATCGAGAGATTCAACGATAAGGTTCATCTTACCACGTGACACTAACTTGTAAAGACCTGGTTTGCCTGAAACGGCAAGAATTGTCTGTTGCATAATTTTTTCTGTAATTTTATTATTTTGTTATTTATATTGTATTCAACACTATTTCATTAAATCCTGCTCAACCCATCAAGCAGGGAGTCAATCTGCATGTCCAGGGACGCCATGCCGTCATTAAGCACTACGGCGTCACACATTTCCGCAACTTTCTCTTGCGACATCTGGCAATCTATCCATTCGCATGCCTTTTCCGCAGTTATGCCATCGCGTTCCATGATACGGCGCACTCTGATTTCCTTCGGAGCCGTAACACATACGATATAGTCTACAGTATGTTGCAGATGTGCCTCAAAAAGAATGGCACTCTCCATCCATTGCAAACCAGAAGAATAGAAATCTTCTATCACGGCAGGATGAACGATAGAGTTTATCGCAATCTTATTGCTTTCCGAAGCAAGAAGGAAGCGCGCTACAACCGCCTTATTCAGTCTACCGTCCTGATAAGTATCCGGACCAATAAGGTCGGTCAGTTTCTGACGCAAGCATACAGAATCATTCATAAGCCGCTTTGCATTAGCATCACAATCATATATTCTGATACCACGCTTTTCAAGCAAACGACAGACATAAGACTTACCTGCACCAATGCCACCTGTTATAGCAATATGACTGATCATATATTTTCCTACATTCTTCTATCCACCACTACTTTGTGCTTTCTATAAGGTAGTCAACCTCCTGCACTTCAAGATTCACGCCAATAACTCCATTCGGAGTATCCGTAAGTACCAGCCTGCACTTCTCTGAAGTCTGGTCGATATCCTTGTAGTTCACCACGACAGAGAACATGTCAGGCGTTATGGCACTGGTATGTTTCTGACCATACGTCACCTTCACAGGAACTGTATTAGGAAACGTACGCAGTATCAAACCTTCCGGCATACCAACTGCGGTTATAGGAACATCTACCACTTTCTCTATAAGCACGTCAGTATATAGAGTCATCCTCACTCTGTCCGGTAGTATCTTCACACCTGGTATCTTTCGGATTGACAGAATGCGCGTAACCGTAGACGTCAGTCCGGAAATATCAGACTTCACCACGTGCACCTCATTAATACTGTCAAGTTTTTCCTGTGAGGCGTAAATAGTGACGTATCTCGGTGAGAACCGTATATCTGATATATAATAAGAGTCAGCAGCCATCGGCGTACTGTTCTCATCCAATACCACAGGAACCTTCTTACTTAACCCATAGTTATAGGTAAACTCAATCTTATCAAACTTCGCCCCGACTATCTTGGAAGAGATCGACAACTGCGGAGACAGAAGTTTCAAGAAGTCGGACGCAGTCACTACGCCCTTCATGTTACCCTTAGCGTAAGAGTTGAATGGCACTTTCACTGGCTGGATGGAATTGCCGTAGGTATAGTAAAGGAGCACATATCCCTTGTCACGCACTGTGACACGAACAGTATCCGGGAGTGAATCAGTCACGACAATGTTGCCAGGTACATCCACGAGGCTTACAGGTATAGCGATATCCTTCTCCCTTGTCTCGTTGAGCACCATCATCAACCAAAATCCGGCACTCGTGGCAAGGAAGAACAAAAAAATCAGAAACTCCTTGTTCATAAATCGGAACAAGAAGCCTCTGAATATGCCATATATGCGCAACATTCTCGTGGAGTCCATATAGTCAGAACACAGTTTGTATGCTACTCTGTATAGGCTAAGCCCTATGATTACTTCTGAGGCTGCTGACCTGATGCTGCATCAGCAAAGATATAAGCACGATCACAAGTAACCACTACGCCACGCGCAATCTCTACATCTACCGTATTCTTTTCAAGGTCGATACGACGAACGGTACCATAGAGTCCACCGCCGGTCACTACCTTCGAACCCTCTTGAAGCGAGTTCTGGAAGTTACGGATTTCCTTCTGCTTCTTCTGCTGAGGACGAATCATAAAGAAATACATAATGGCAAAAATTGCCACCATCATGATGATCATACTCATACCACCACCACTCTGAGCACCCTGTGCTGCCAATGTTATTGAATTCATTTCTCTTTATATATTTTCTTGTTTATTATTCCTTTAATTATTTGTCAGCCTTTTCATTGCGTTCCGGCATGACCTTCATCATCTTTCCTGAGTCTATAAGATGGCGGGCAATGGCATCAAGCATTCCGTTGATGTATGCACCACTACGAGGAGTAGAATACAGCTTTGCAAGATCCACATATTCATTAATGGTGACATTCACCGGAATATTTGGGAAATTAAGCATCTCAGCTATCGCAAGTTGCATGATGATCACATCCATGTATGCCAGACGAGAGAAATCCCAGTTGAGCGATGCCTCTGTCATGTATTTCTGATACTGCTCTGTATTGAGGATACATGATCGGAAGAGTTTACGTGCGAAGTCACGGTCTTCCTCATCATCATATTCACGGAGAAGTTCCTGCTTTGACTTTGCATCTTCAGCAAATCTCTTAATCGTCTTGAGGACGAAGGTATCAACAACCTCCTTATCGTCGTTCCAGTAAAGGCTTATTTCCTCAAGTACAGCCTCCAGTTCTTCATTATCCTGGATGAACTGCTTGTAAAGTTTACGCCAGAGTTCACGGTCAGTCTCATAGTCGTCAACCTCAGAAGCCATATACTCCTGATAAGTCTCACTGTGCTCTATCTGTGTGAACAGCTTCTTCACATACTCGATGTTGTCTTCCCAGATATCATTCTGCTCCTCAGCAAACTCACTAAGCGACTTGTTTGACTCAAGCTGCAAAGCAAAACGGTTATTCACGAAACGCGAAGAAGGCAGACTCTTTCCTTCACGTTCTGCACGCGCAGCAGCAACATCATGATGCTTGCGAGCCATCTTATTAATGGCAACAATAAGGAGCAGCAGGTAGTTGTAAAGATGATATGCTTTAGAGAGACTGAATACGAGTTCTTTCTCTGCATTATCTATATTATGGTTTCCATTTTGGAAATAGGCATAGGCTAACTGAACTGCCTTGATTCGGATAAGTTCTCTGTTTATCATCTTTACGGTCTGAATTACTGTGTTTTATAGTTATCTATTACTATATATGTTTACTAAAGAATTGACATCACCATTAGCAAAGCCTGCGCCTCAGGCAATAATCGTTGGCAAAGTTAAGAAAAAAGTTGCGATTAACCAAAGAAATACTTTTTTTTTAGCATAAAAAAGTACTTACCCAACAAAAACGCAACTGCCACGCACCATATAATAAGGTGTGTGGCAGTTGATATTATGTATCTGCTGGAATGGGACGAATTCCGTTCCAGATTCTTTGCATTATTCAGAGAATGTGACTACAGCAACGCGGTTCCAGTCATTCTCTACAGAATATGGCTGCACGGTATCACCCTTGCTGACAGTCGTGATGCGAGAAGCATCAATCTTATAGTTCTTCACAAGAAGTTCCTTTACGGTATCAGCACGACGCTGAGCTATGTACTGGTTATATACAGGTACACCAGTGTTCTGGTCTGCATAACCGGTAATTGTGACATTAGCATTAGGATTCTCCTTGAGATGCTTAGCCACAAGACCTACAAGGCTCATCTGTGCAGCGTCTACCTTATACTTGTCAAGCATATAGTGGATGCGGATGCTGTTATCCGTAGTATTGTTAACTTCCTCCTCATTCTTGACACGTTCCTGTGAAGCCTCTGCAAGCTGGCGTCTAAGTTCGCTCACCTGATTGTTGAGGTCTGCTACCTTGTCAGCATCCGTATATGTAGCATACTTCATGCGACGGTCGCCATAGTGATCCTTGAAGTGGTAGTTGATACCGGCAAGCAACTGTCCATAGCTATCCATCGGACTGCGGAAGAGTTTACCATTGAGCTTGTCATCACCTACATGAGCTACAGCCTCAACAGTAAGGTCCACAGCTTCGCTCAGCTTTACTGCAAGCTGGAGTCCAACTCGCACTGCGAGCAAATGATGCGACTTATCCTCTACACCATAAGCGTTATAAGGAGCCTGGTTCACCTCATCGTCATATCCCCATGCATAGTTATAGCCCAAGCCCATGATAGCATTGACATTCAACTTGGTCGTCTCACGATACTTGCAGAACAAAGAGTTAAGATTGAGGAGACCATCGAGGTAACCGTTTACTGAATGGAAGCGGTAGTAGTCAAAATAGATTCCACCTCCATCAGCGGTTACAAGTCTGTATGTACCCACAAGATTATTGTATCCACCGGCAACGCGAAAACCGAGTGTAGGGTTGAAGAACTTACCTACTGATATCTGACCGCCATAGCCTATTTCTTTAAGGAGGTTAGCATTAACAGAGTTCTCCATGAGAGGTAAGGTACCACCACCCTGTATGCCAACGAACCAATTGTCACCAGCCTTGTAATTACGCAATACTGTAACTGTCTCTGCTGTGAGTTCCTGAGCGAACAAAGAACCAGAGAATAAAACTCCAGCAGCAAGCAGACTAAAAAATTTCTTTATCATAATGTCTGAAGTTTTAATCGTTTATATAAATGTATGATACGTTGCGAGCTGTCTCTGGAACTTTGATTGCAGAAGCATCCGAAACGATGTTCACTTTCGATTCACTTACGCTGTAAGTCTCAACGAGTTCCTTCTTAACAGCCTCAGCACGCTTATTGAAGAGCTCCTCATTTCCGTCAGTTGTCTTACGGGTGATATAAACGACATCAGCATCATACTTCTTCGCATTTTCAGAAACTGTGTAGATAACTGGCTTCTGACTGTACTCAATGTCACTCTTCTTTGGAGCAAAACCTATATATGTAGTAAGGTTCTTTGTCTCTACGACATTCTTGACTACGCGGATATTAGGATGCTCCTGCTTGTACTTCACCTGAGCACGCAGGTTGTTGATCTCTTCGTTGATAGCATCGTACTTACTCTCTGGTATTGCAGTAACATAAGTAAACTTACGCGATCCGTCTGAATTCTTGAAATGATATGCAAGACCGACCGAGAGATTAGCGTGACCTGAGAAGAAGGTATGGTGATTGTCCGTACCATCATACATTGCATCATAGAAGGTATTTGTAGCCTCAAGCGTCAAGTGCAGCTTATCATTGAGACGGAAGTCTCCAAGGAAACCTGCACGTGCACCCCAGAGCCATCTGTTCGTCAGGTCATCGTCATCACCGTTGAAAGTGCGGGTACCACCGACACCGAGTACACCACTGAGTGTAAAGAGTCGGTTTTCCTTATAACCACAGATAAGGTTTGTGATGTTAGGAAGCCAGTCTGCATAGAAACTTACATCATGGAAATCATAGACCGGTTTGCTGTAATCTGCAGGATTCTTTGAACCGTGATTCCAGTTGTAGTAAAAACCAAAACGGATGTCACCGGCAGTACTCAGCTGCTTACCAAGAGCTATGCCGCCACCTGCACCAAGATGATCTGCGAAGTCAGCCTTGCTCATGTAATTTCCCCATGAATAAACACCACCAGCGCAGATGCTAAGATACCAGTTGTCCGTGAACTTAGTATTGTTGAGGTGCTTACCATCATTCAGTGGCACATTGTCCGAGCCACTGGCAAATGCATTGCCTGCTGCAAGTAATGCAACAGCAACAAAAACAAAAAATTTACTCATAATCCAATACCGCTTGAATTAATTTTGCTAGTATATATTACCATTGTTTATTATCTTTCAGTCCGAAGCAAATGTAGGACATTTGGTCTGCATGTATAGTTACGATGATTGATAAATTTCTATTCCTGCATAAGATTAAGTACTAATAGCTTATCAACAAATCCAGGTTTCTACCAATTTGAATATCGACATACTACAAATCCGCTGCAAAGATACTATTTAATTTTGAAAATCAAAACAAAAAGTAAAGATTTTTTATTATTTCATTATATTTTAATGATTTACTTCTATTCCTTCATGGTATAAGAGGCATCCTAATAGTATCTTTAAGATATTTCATAAGCGACTTATGCAGAAGAGCCCGCGCATATCACAATGAAAGACATGCGCGGGCTTTTGTCTGATAAAAAATGAGGTTCTATTTCAACTTCTGATCTATGGCACGGCGTGTTGCCACTGCCATTTCATCATATGTGCGGTAGTCTGCTGGAGAGATATGCGGCAGATACTCCAGTTCTATCTTTGTAGGAAGAGGAACACGCCTACCCCGCGGGAGAGACTCGAAAGCGCCCTTGATGCATACAGGAACCACAGGAACACCGAGTTCCATACTCAGAATGGCAAAAGTCTTCTTGAAGTCTGTCGTCTTACCGTTACGGCTACGGGTTCCTTCCGGGAAGATCACGATATTCTTGCCCTGGCGAAGCACCTCTGCAAGCTTGAGTATTGAATTCTTGAGGTTATGCTTCTCCATGAGTATTATGTTGTGATGGCTTGCCAGGAATCGGAGTACGCTTCCCTGCACATGTTCTTCCGTAGCATAGAAATAGCAGTTGCTTACCATTCCCCACTCCACTCCTGCCATAACAAGGGGTCCGTCAATAAAGCTCTGATGGTTAGGTGCCAGGATAAACGGTCCCTTGGCCGGAATATTTTCCTTTCCTTTAACGGTCAGACGATTATGGAAGCGGAGCAGCATCTTGCTTACTTTCGCCATGAGTGGATAAGTGAATGAAGCGGTAGGGAGCGGTAGCTTGACCTTCGACTCTGCAAGGATGGTATGCCAGTCGTTGTGCTCCACTTCCATACGTGTCTTGTAGTCTGCCACATGTCGTGCGAGAGCATGTACATCAGTGAAGCCCGCCATGGAGTCAGCATTAACCTCTACGCCGAATGCCTGCTCTATGAAACTCTGCAGTCCCACTTTATCAAGGGAGTCAAAGGCAAGGTCCGTCTCCAGATGTGCATCTGCATGTACAGGCAGTTTCTTCTCTTCCTCTATATATTTCTTTATTATCTTATATTCCTCAAAGGTAGGTTCATCAGCAGCAGGCAGTTCTGCGGCAGGTTGCACAGCACTGTTGCCGGCTATGATATCCTTTAGTTTGAAGCGCTGTATCTTGTCGAGCTTCGTACGAGGCAATTCACCACGATATACAAAGATGTTCATTATCTTCTTGTAGTTCTCTACCGTGCGGTTGTAAGGTTCGAGAACTTCGCGTTTCAGGTCACGCTCAACATCCTGGTCAGAGAGTTCGGCCGCCCATTGTTCCTGAGGCACGATGATAGCCCTGAGCATATCTCCGTCCTGCATCACGGCAGCCTCCTTCACGCGGGTATCGTATTTCTCAAGTTTATACTCTATCTCATTGGGTTGCACGTTCTTTCCATTTGAGAGAACAATTATTTCCTTTGTACGTCCTGTGATGATAATGCGT
>R06__coassemble_350_pt1 | contig 17042 bp, 15 predicted proteins | sample R06__metabat2_high_PE_030 | metagenome-assembled genome bin R06 | reverse complement strand
GTCACTGGTCTGTATAATGGGAAGCGGATAACGATTCAGAGTACTGGCATAGGCTGTGATAACATCGACATCGTTATGAATGAACTCGATGCACTTGCCAACATTGACTTCGAAACACGTACGGACAAACCCCAACATCGTACGCTCACTCTCGTCAGGATTGGTACGTGCGGTGGTCTGCAGCCATATACACCTATCGGCACTTATATCGCTTCTGTCAAGAGCATCGGATTCGACGGCCTGTTGAATTATTATGCAGACCGTAACAATGTGTGTGACCTTGAGTTGGAGAAGGCTTTCAAGCAGCATATGAACTGGAACCCTCTCAAAGGCAGTCCTTATGTCGCAACGGCAGATGAAAGTCTTATACAGCAGATTGCGGGTAAAGAGATGGTGCGTGGCATCACAATAGCTTGCGGAGGATTCTACGGTCCGCAAGGACGACAGATACGACTGAAGGTAGAGGATGAGAACCAGAATGAGAAACTGCGTTCATTCGTGTATGGTTTTTCTTCAATGTCTGAAGATAATCCATTGCATATCACTAACATAGAGATGGAGTCATCCGCTCTTGCTGGTATGTCTGCCATGCTCGGACATCGTGCCATGACTTGTTGTCTTGTAGTAGCCAACAGATACAGCGAGCAGATGAACACCGCATACAAAGGACAGATAGGTGATCTTATACAGCTTGTACTTGAGCGTATCTGATATTACCGTCGAGTTGCTGAGTGAGACACTATCTATGCTTGCCGAGGACATTCCTCTCCCCGATTCATATCAAGTATATTCCTTTACTGATGAATATGAAGGGTGTTTGGAATGCCACATTGAAGATGATTGGCTTTTAGTGTGGAGAAGATATGAAAGAAAGTTAACTCTTCTATTTACTAACATCGCTTCACACAATGACTTGTTTAATCGAAGGAAATAATGCCTTAAGAGAAAATAATAATGAAAGAATTAATATACGTGTTCTTGGGAGGTGGTGCAGGATCTGTGTGCCGTTTTCTTGCTTCCATGTATTGGAAGCATCTCGCGCTTGATCCACGCTTCTCTGATATGCATTTCCCCTGGCCGACTTTTATTGTAAATGTCATTGGTTGCTTGATGATAAGTCTCTTCTACCAGTTTTCTGAGAAATGGGGTATTACGCCAGAGATGAGGTTGCTGCTTACTACTGGATTCTGCGGTGGATTCACAACATTCTCTACATTCAGCTATGAAGGTATGACACTTATTCGAAGTGGATTTTATTCCACTTACGCACTGTATCTGCTTGGGAGCATATTCCTCGGATTGATAGCGGCTTTCTTGCCAACATTGTTTTCTCAGAGCTGATTCCTTGATATATGTAAGTAAAAGATAAAATGAATCAAATTAAATCTAAACTCGTAGAACGGAAGAATTTAGTTACGTTCATACTGATCACATCTCTATTCTCGTTGTGGGGATTCGCCAATGACATAACCAATCCTATGGTTGCTGCATTCCAGACAATCATGGAATTGTCTGCTTCCAAGGCTTCCATGGTTCAGTTCGCTTTCTATGGTGGCTATGCCACAATGGCTATTCCTGCCGCACTTTTCATCAAGAAATACAGTTATAAGGCAAGCATACTCGTTGGACTGGCATTATATGCCATTGGAGCATTCATGTTCATACCAGCTGCATTGTATCAGCAGTTCAGTTTCTTCTGTGTTTCACTTTATGTCCTTACTTTCGGCCTTGCTTTCCTCGAAACCACTGCCAATCCATACATTCTTTCTCTTGGCGCACCGGAGAATGCTACACGACGCTTAAATCTTGCTCAGGCATTCAATCCTATGGGGTCCCTATGTGGAATGTTCATTGCAAGCAACGTTGTATTATCTTCTCTGCAGTGTGATACTGAGACTGTACGTAGAATTGGGTTCAGTGCTCTGGACCAGGCAACAAAAGACTCTATACGACTCCACGACCTTGAAGTAATCCGTGACCCATACGTGGCACTCGGATGTGTTGTACTGTTTGTCTTTGCTGTTATTGCTTTCTTCGTGAAAAGTGAGAAGAAAGAATACACAGAAGAACCAAAAGCAATGGAGTCTTTACGCCGCCTCATTAGAAATTCTCGATACAGGGAAGGTGTTATAGCTCAGGTGTTCTATGTTGCTGCTCAGATAATGTGCTGGACGTTCATTATACAGTACGCAGACCGTTTGGGGATAAATAAGTCTACGGCTCAGATGTATAATATTGTTGCAATGGCATTATTCCTCTGCAGCCGCTTTATAAGCACATTCCTCATGAAATATGTTAATGGCAGTAAGCTCTTGATGGTATTTGCGCTATGTGCTATGTGCACAACTGCCGGTACAATAATGATTGATGGCATCGGTGGTCTCTATTGCCTCGTCGCTACTTCTGCTTTCATGAGCCTCATGTTCCCAACAATCTACGGAATTGCCTTGGAAGGAGTGGGCAAGGACTCTACACTTGGTGCTGCTTTTCTTGTGATGGCAATTGTGGGAGGAGCTCTGATGCCTCCTGTTCAAGGGGCTATTATCGACATGAAACAGGTTGCAGGCATTTCTGCAGAGAATGCATCATTCATCCTGCCATTTATCTGCTTCTGTGTCATTGCCGTTTACGGATACCGTTGTATGCGAAAATCATAAACACTAATCTTATTGAATTCTTTTTGAAATCTTTCCTTAGTGTGAATAATCAGTTGTGGAAGAATAGGCTCGTTTTGATACAATACAAATTGTGCGGAAATTTAGTGATGGTGTAATAAAGTATAGCCTATATCTTCGAAAATGGCAAACTTGAATGTAATATGAACCCTTTTGGGAGGTAAAAGGGCTGCGTTTACATGGTAAAAGGACCGCTTTTACCATGTGATTTGATGGCGATTTGTGGATAGAAAAGCTGATTTCAGAATGCGAAATCAAGTGGTGATTTTGAAAGATGCTGATTATCAGTGACTTGGTGAATGCTTGAAAATTGTTTTTTTTTTCGTGCTCATGGAAGTGAATTCGGAAAATTTCGATTCTCGTGGCTTTGAAATGTTGACTTGAAACTTATTTTTGTTACATGTTGGCTTTGGGATGAATAATCTTTGTTTCACCGTAAGTTCGCCGTAAATTGATCAGTAAATTTTCCGTAAAACCTTTTTCTTTCATTAATGCTAAATATAAAATCGGGAGATAACTTTTGAAAGTTATCTCCCGATTTAATTTCTATGCTAAGTTCTCTTCTCAAAAATTGAGAAAAGATATTACTTTAAGCGAGCTTTACGATTTCTGCATTACCAGTAACCTTACCTTCCTTGAGAAGCCATCCGATGCCCAGGTAAGCCTCTTCTGTTGTAATACCAGCTGCTTTTGCAATCTGTGCTACAGACATCTCTGCATTAGCACTTGCGAGTGCCTGGTATACATCACCAGCCTTGAAACCAATGTTCTCTGCATTGATGTAAAGTGTAGACTTTGGTGCTGCAGCCTTCTTTGGTGCTGCTGCTTTCTTGGTAGTTGCTTTAGGTGCAGCTTTAGTTGCTGCTTTCTTTGTTGTGTTTTTTTCTGCCATTTCGCAAAAATTTAAAATGACCTCATTGGGTCTGGTTACTAAAAATTTAGTTTTGACCAAAAGTCTGATGACTTTGTTAATTCAGAAACTATGTGCATTAGTCAGTCTTGGATAACTAACTGTTTGCAAAATTAGTTAAATTAATTAAAGTAATGTAATTACAATCTCTAAATTATTGAATTAGAGAAGTTTATTTGATATTTGTCAATGTGCCATTTGACACAAATTAAGTCACAGCCCTAAAGTTTGACTTTTCTTTTCACTATTGCGCTTTCATTACTCATGCGGTCGAGAACGGTTACGACATATACTTTTTTGTTCTTTCCGTCCTCGAAAGGAAGTTTGAAGAATGGCTCGCTTGTTATGCCTGCAATATGCTTAGGATCGTCAATGTTAATCTTTTCTCCTTTGTCGAAGGCATATACAACGTATTTATAAGCAGCGTCTTCCCAGTTTGTCTGTTTTGGCTCTATCCATACAAGCATGTATCCGTCTTCTGTCCATATAGACTTAAGGCCTTTTACCTTTTCAGGAGCTTTGTCGTCAATGAATGGCATCTTGGGTTGAAGCGCAGGGTATTTCCAATAATGTTCGCGTAGCAGCGTACCGTATTTTCCCGTATCATCAGTGACGGCTTTGGCATACCATAGCACAGTGCCATTGACATTCGGCATCTGACTGTGTAGAGCATATTTCGCAATCATCTGATGCTGGTTAGGATTGTCCTTGTCTGCATATTTTACAGTTCGCTCTACGTCTTCGCCAATGTATAGTGGACGGTTGCCAGCATATTTGTTCCACCATCGTATTAAAGTCTCATAGTCTGCTGCTTTATTGCCTATTTCCCAATATACCTGTGGGGCACAATAGTCAATCCATCCATTATTCACCCATAGCATCACGTCGGCATAGAGCCCGTCATAGTTTTCGAGTCCGTTAGTATCCGAACCGTTGCGTGGGTCAGATTTCTTATTGCGATAGATGCCAAATGGTGACACGCCGAACTTTACCCATGGCTTAATGTCTTGTATCGTCCGGTGCAGTTGATTGATGAATTGGTTTACATTATATCTTCGCCAGTCTCCGCGGTCTTTTATGCCATTGTTGTATTGCGCGTATTCTGCGTCGTCGGGTATGTTTACGCCAGCAACGGGGTATGGATAGAAGTAGTCATCTATGTGAAGACCATCCACGTCATATCTGCTCACGATGTCAGCCACGATTTTGCAAATGTAGTCACGGTTTGACTGGAGTGCAGGATTAAGCAGCACGAGTCCGTCGTAGTTGAAGCAGTCGTGTGGACGTGTGATAGCGACATGGTTAGTAGCAAGCGTACTTGTCGTCTTTGTCTTTGCGCGGAATGGGTTGATCCATGCATGCAGTTCCATGCCGCGTTTGTGGCATTCTGTGATCATCCATTGCAACGGATCCCAGTATGGTGCGGGCGGTGTGCCTTGTGTACCAGTCAGGAAGCGGCTCCAAGGTTCGTACTTACTTGGATAGAGTGCATCGCATTCTGCTCTGACTTGAAAGATGATAGCATTGACTCCATCCTTCTGCAGTTCATCGAGTTGTGAAGTCAGGGTGCTTTGCATCTTCTCTTTCCCTAAACCGAGGAACTGTCCGTTGACACATTGTATCCATGCTCCTCGGAACTCTCGCTTGGGCTGCGATGCGGCAGAAATAGCAATGACTGCCAGCAGAAGAACCGCCAGCAGTCTGTTAGTCTTTATCTTCATTGAGATAGAATGATTTTTCTATTACAAATAAAGTTAGCTGATGAGGGATTACTGTATGAAGCAGTAGCCCTTTTCCTTTATTATCTCTACAGCTTTGACCCAATCGGTGTCAAGACAGAAAGGAGTGACGTTGTTCTTTGTCTCATTGACATAGACCATTGTTGTCTCCTTCTCCGGGTCATTGTAGCGTGGACAGGCAAGACTCGCCTCTTTGAACACTTTCATCACGTTGCGCTTGCCGTTCTCTGACTTTGCACGTTCGCGAGCCTCTTTATAGTTGACAATGAATTCATACATGCCGTAAGCCTGGGAGTCAAGCGTCACTGCGCTGCTGTCAGGCGTGAGTTCACGGGCTTTGATAGCCATATAGTCAAGGGCATCAACACGGAACAGACCAATGGAGCGCTCTTCATTGCTTTTCTTGGGATCAGCAGAGATGTTGACAGAGAGACGTTGTATCTCCTTGTAAACGTTCTGTGCACTGGCTGTCATCGTAGATGCAGCAACGACAAATAGGGTCAGTAGTACTTTTCTCATTTTTGTATTCTCCTTTATTTATATATTCATTTATTACGTTTAATAGCTTTGCCTCTGAAGGCTGTCGCTGTTTACTTTGATTCTTACTTCGTATCTACGTGCTTCTTAAGATAGATACTGTTGGTTATACAGCGTGGAAGATTCTCTTTGTAGTGGGTTACCATTATCAAGGTCTTGTTCTTGCGCTGGCAGAAGGTGTCGATGATCTCCTTCACCATTTCACCTTTCTGGCTGTCAAGACCGTGCAAGGGTTCATCGAGGATGAGAAGTTCCGGATCCTTGACGAATGCACGGGCAAGGAGTACCATGCGCTGTTCACCGCTTGAAAGTTTGAGGAATGTGTGTTCGGCAATATCCTCTATACCGAAAATCCTCATCCACAGGCGACAACGCTCATAGTCTTGCTCAGTAGGCTTGACATAGAGACCGACAGAATCCTTGAGTCCGCTTGCAACGATGCGTATGGCTGGCATGTCACGGTTGTATGCCCGGTGCATTTCTGGTGATACATATCCGATGTGTTTCTTTATGTCCCATATCGTCTCGCCTGATCCACGCTGCTTGTCAAAGAGGACAATATTGCAAGCATAAGACTGTGGATTGTCGGCACAAACAAGACTGAGCAACGTACTCTTGCCGGCACCGTTCTGTCCGCTGAGTGCCCATCGCTCACCATTGCGTACAGTCCAGTCGAGGCTTTTCAGAATAGTGCGTTCACCGTATTTTATTGAGACGCCTTGCATCTTTACAACTTCAAGTGTATTGTATTCATTGCTGTTGTATGGCATGTTGATGATAGCCTGACGGTTTTCTTCAGACAATGGAATGGCTTTCGCAATGTCGGAAGCATTCGCGGCTTTGTATTCAAGATAGTCCTGCCGTGTTCTCTTTGCCAGAACTTTCATATCCTTTACTTCAACCACGTGAGTGATGAAGTGGGGAATGTCCTCATCCTTGGCGAGGATGAGTATTATCTGCAGTTCATGCTCATGGGACAGTTGCTCGAGCAGTTCGCGGAGTTGCTGTCGCGTCTCTTTGTCGAGCCCGATGAATGGGTTGTCCATGATGAGCACCCGTGGATCGCACATCAATGCTTTTGCCAGTTGGAATTATCGGAGTTCTCCAGAAGAGAGCAGGATAAGATATTTGTCGAGGAGATAGTGGAAATTGAAGATGTCATAAAGGTGGTCGCGCATCTTCCTGCGTTCCTCAGTGTCTGCACCCATATGCAGAAAAGCCTCCTGCAGAACTTTCCCAACAGTAGGTGTGTTCTCGTCAATCTCTGCCTGGTTCCAACGTTGCTGCAGGTAATAGTTGCGGTCACTGTCGCCACCGTAGCAGTCGCGGAAGGTGATGTATTTGATGTTGTCGGATGCAAGATGGCTTGTCTTTGGGGAGAAATCATATTCCACGTCCCTCATCAGTAATGGATGCGCACCCGTGATGATGTCGACAAACATTGATTTTCCTGATGCATTGTCGCCGACGATGGCGATATGCTCTCCATTGATTAGTGTGAAATCAACAGGTTCTGCCATGCGCCAAGCCGGCATGCGTGTCACTCCCTGTTCTATATTTATAATTTTCTGCATAAAAATCTAATTTAGTCTTTTTACGTTTGAATCCGGTCTATATATAGGAATAGTCCAAACTATTTCTGCTTACGCATTGCAGCGAGAAGTTGCTCCTTAGGCGAGAGTTTGCCGGTAATGGCCTTCTGCTGTCCTGAACTGCCACCGACGCGTTTCTGATTCTTTGTGGCGAAATCCTTCCAACTGGAGTAGTGGGTTCCTATGGTAGGAGTGCTCAGTTGCATGAAATGGCAGTATGCGGCCCCTAATGCATCCGTTGCATCCATGAATTTCGGCATCTCTTCCTTGTCGAGGTGAAGGATACGCTGCAGCATTCCTGCTACCTGCTCCTTTGACGCGGATCCCGTGCCTGTTATTGCCATTTTTATCTTCATGGGTGCATATTCGTGAATGGGAACGCTGTGCTGTATAGCAGCAGCGATGGCAACTCCCTGGGCACGGCCAAGTTTGAGCATGGATTGAACGTTCTTTCCAAAGAAAGGTGCTTCGATAGCCATCTCATCTGGCAGATACTCATCTATAATCCCTGTCACGCGTTCGTATATGTGTCCAAGCTTCAGGTAGGGGTCATCTTCCTTGCGCATGTCTATAACGCCCATTGCAACCATTTCTGCTTTCTTTCCTACAGCCTTTATCACCCCGTATCCCATCACGTTGGTTCCTGGGTCAATGCCAAGAATTATCTTCTCCATCATTTTTGACTTATCTGTCAAGGTATGGGTTTGAGGCTAATTCGTAACCGATGGTAGTCGTGGGACCATGTCCTGGGTAGACTTTTACATCGTCGGGATACTGCGTCATCATTCTCAGAGACTGTATGATCTGGAACATAGAACCGCCTGGAAGGTCCGTTCTGCCAATACTTCCTCTGAACAGCGTGTCACCGGAGAATGCAACCTTTTCGTCCTCCGAGTAGTAGAAGACACTCCCTCGGGAATGTCCTGGGGTCTCTATAACGCGAAAGGTATGTGATCCGAACTTTACTTCATCACCATCCTTGACAAACATGCCGACTGCAGGCAAGTCATATTCGGGTGTGATACCGATGAAAGCTTTTGTCTGCTCCTGAAAGCTGTTGTATAACTCTTCGTCTTTTTTGTTCAGTACAGGTGACAATCCATACCTGTCATTGATGAATCTGACACCGAATATATGGTCGGCGTGTGCATGAGTGAGGACTAAGAGTGCTGGTTTCAACCGGTTTTCTATTATGTAGTTGGCTATTTCCTGATGTTCATGCTCGGTATATGCACCACAATCGACAATCATGCACTCCTTGGTCTCGTCGCTGACAACGTATGTGTTCTCCTGGAACATGTTGCAAGGGAATTCCTGTATCTTCAGCATAATGTTTATGTTTTTAGATTGGAAGGTAAATCAGATGTTTCTCCTTGAACCATTCTTCTGTAAAGAATGAAGAGAGGTCCGTCTGTTCAACTATTTTGCGGAATGGTTGTGTCTCCGACTGAAGATTTCCTCCTTTGAGACAGAAGATTCCATTAGGCATGGCATTGTGCTGCTCTTTGCTGATATTCTTGCGCACGATTTTGACCATGTCAGGCAATGGCATTACTGCTCGTGATACGATGAAGTCGAATTTTCCCTTTTCATCCTCGCCGCGAAGATGTTCTGCTGTGAGATTATTAAGTCCGATGGCTGTAGAAATCTCCTGGCAGACACGGATTTTCTTACCAGTTCCGTCAATCAACTTAAATTTGCATTCAGGAAACATTATGGCGAGTGGAATGCCTGGAAAACCTCCGCCACATCCGAAATCCATTATCTTTGTTCCTGGTTTGAAGCGTAATGCCTTTGCAATAGCGAGTGAATGCAGTACATGATGCTCGTATAGATTTTCGATGTCCTTACGCGAAATGACATTTATTTTTGAATTCCAATCCGCGTAAAGATCATACAGCGCGGCATACTGACTGCGTTGCGTCTCTGTTATATCAGGAAAATATTTAAGTATCTGTTCCATTCTTGCTGTAGTTTACTTGTTTACAAGTGCATGCCCGAGCAGTAATTAACATATACGCGTGCATGTTCAATATAAAGTATATTTGGGTACAAAGTTATGAAAAAAATATCATAAATTACAAATATTACGTTGTTTTCTCAAAATAAATCCTTAATTTTGCAAACCTAAAGACATTTATACGATTTATTAACATAAAAAAGCAAAATAAAGAAATGAGAAATAGAGTCTTCAAGGCTGCATTATTTGATCTTGATGGCGTTGTGTTTGACACAGAACCTCAGTATAGCATCTTCTGGGGAGGTGAATGCCGTCGTTACCATCCAGAACAGCCAGGGCTCGAGTATGCCATAAAGGGACAGACTCTGACAGAGATTCTTGAAAAGTATTTCTCTGATGAGCGTGAGGAGTGGGATGCCATTGTAGGGCGTCTTAATGATTATGAGCGCAGCATGGACTTTGTATATGTCGATGGATTCGTTGATTTTATCACAAGTCTGCGTGAAGAAGGACTGAAGACTGCTGTGGTGACGAGTAGTAATGTGCCAAAGATGAAGTCTGTATATAAGCATCATCATGAGTTGAGCGAGCTCTTTGATGCAATTCTTACTTCAGAGGATTTTGACAAGAGTAAGCCGGATCCTGACTGCTATATAAAGGGGGCACAGCGTTTCGGCGTGTCAACAGAAGACTGTCTGGTGCTTGAAGACAGTTTCAACGGACTGATGTCTGCACGTGCCAGTGGAGGTGTCGTCATAGGATTGGCGACAAGTAATCCACGCGAGAAGATAGAATCTTTAAGTGATATTGTAATAGATAATTATAAGGGCTTGAATTATAATACGTTAATCAATAAATTCTAATTAAGTAAAAGAACTATGAAAAAGAGAATTTTGGGTGTTGCATTACTCACACTTTTTTCTCTCTGTACTATGGCACAGGGATACTATTCCAAGGCGTTCTATGACAAGAAACTGAACAAGGAGGCCCGCAAATGGGTAAAGAGTGGTCAGTGGCGTAATGGCTTCACTGCAGCTTCTCCATACAAGGATATCAATTGTACGGATTGGTATACACAGTATCAGAAGAACAAAGCTCAGTGGGATGCCGCTTTTGATTGGCTTGCTAAGACTGACTTGCTGGCTATATCAAAAGGTAACCATCCAATTGAAGGTACGTCACTCGTTGCAAGTGTGCAGGACTCAGAGAATCGTCCGATAGAGAATCAGAAGAGTGAGAGTCACTATCATAAGATAGATCTTCAGTATTGCGTTAAGGGCATAGAGCGCTTTGCTGTTATCGATCATCTTACGTCAACTCCTAATTGCGCATACAAGCCAGACGTTATCCATTATGACTATGATAAGAGCAAGGCGCGCTTTTATGATTCGCGTCCTGACGAGTTCTTCCTCTTTTTTCCTGGCGACTGGCACATTGCCAAACTTGCTAATGATACTGACGACCAGAACATACGTGTGATAGTTATTAAGATAGATTATATTGACGATTGATTTGTACGTCTTTTATAGTCGTGGAAATAATTGAGGTTATCTAAAAAAAATCCCCATGCAACATTGAATAGTTGCATGGGGATTTTATATTTAGTGTTGTTTAAGAAAATAAGGATGGTTTACACAACTTTTCAGCCTTAAAACCTTATAACCTTATAACCTTAAAACCTTAAAACCTTATAACCTTAAAACCTTCTAAATCTTAATAGCTTCGTGCGATGAGGACGCGGCACTTGGAAGGCTTGCCAGATACCATGTCTGTGCCAGGTGTCTGTTCGAAAGCAAATGGGACGCAGCGTATTGTAGCCTGTGTGTCTTCCTTTATCTTTGCCTCGGTCTCGGCTGTGCCGTCCCAATGGCAAAGGAAGAATCCGCCATTCTTTACTTTCTCCTTGAACTCCTCGTAGTTGTCGCATTCGTAGATATGTTCGTCACGGAACTTGCGAGCCTTCTCGAAGATATTCTTCTGGATGTCGTCCAGGAGGTTCTTAACATATTCTACTATGCCTTCGAGCTGTACGGTCTCTTTCTCGAGCGTATCACGGCGCATTACTTCGATAGTTCCATTCTCAAGGTCACGACCGCCCATTACGAGGCGTACAGGAACACCCTTGAGCTCGTAGTCGGCAAACTTAAAGCCCGGACGCTTGTTGTCAGCATCATCGAGTTTTACGGTGATGCCAAGAGCGCGCAGACCTTCAATAACTGGCTGCAACTTCTCAGATACCGCTGCCATCTGGTCTGCCTTGCCGATAGGAATGACTACAACCTGTATAGGAGCGAGGCGTGGAGGTAGTACAAGACCATTGTCGTCAGAATGAGTCATGATAAGAGCACCGATGAGACGTGTGCTGACGCCCCATGATGTGGCCCATGGAGTATCAGGCTTGTTCTCCTTGTTGAGGAAAGTAACGTCGAATGCCTTTGCGAAGTTCTGACCAAGGAAATGGGAGGTGCCGCTCTGAAGGGCCTTTCCATCTTGCATCATGGCCTCGATGGTATAAGTGTCGAGAGCACCGGCAAAGCGCTCTGTCTCACTCTTTACACCCTGCATGACAGGCACTGCCATCCAGTTTTCAGCGAAATCAGCATAAACCTTAAGCATCTTCTGTGCGTTCTCGTCTGCCTCTTCGCGCGTAGCGAATGCGCAATGGCCCTCTTGCCAAAGGAATTCGGAAGTACGGAGGAATGGACGGGTGCGCATCTCCCAGCGCATCACATTGCACCACTGGTTGCACAGTAATGGCAGGTCGCGCCAGGAGTGAATCCAGTTCTTGTATGTGTTCCAGATTATTGTCTCAGAAGTAGGACGGACAATAAGTTCTTCTTCAAGTTTTGCAGAAGGGTCAACGACGACACCGTCATGAGTGTCGTTTGTCTTAAGACGATAGTGGGTAACTACAGCACACTCCTTCGCGAATCCCTCTACATGCTCAGCCTCGCGAGAGAGAAAAGACTTTGGGATAAGAAGAGGAAAATAGGCGTTCTGTACACCTGTTTCCTTGAACATCTTGTCCAACTGCTGCTGCATCTTCTCCCAAATAGCATAGCCATAAGGCTTGATAACCATGCAACCGCGTACTGCAGCCTGCTCTGCGAGGTCTGCCTTGACCACAAGGTCGTTGTACCACTGACTATAGTTGTCAGCGCGCTTTGTCAGCTCTTTTAATTCTTTTGCCATTGTTATGTTGCTTTGTTTTTTCTGTCAAAATAGTGAAAACCGAATGCAAAAATACAAAAAAATGTTGGAATGTGGGATATAGTTTGCTTTTTTTATGTTGTTGTAATGAAAATTTGTTTAACTTTGCAGTCGATTGCGGTAAAAATACTGCATAATGCAATACGAAAATATGAATTTGTTCAAGAAAATAGTGAAGTGGATAGTGATAGGATTCTTTTCTTCAACTATCCTTGCTGTGGTGATATACAGGTTTATACCTGTTTATTACACGCCTCTGATGTTTATCCGCCTTGCAGAGCAAGCGACCTCAGATGAGTATGAAGTCAAGATGCATCACAAGTGGGTACCTTTGGATGAAATGTCGAAGTACATGCCTGTGGCTGTCATGGGCGGTGAGGATTCACGCTTTCTTCAGCACCATGGCTTTGATTTCAATGCTATTCAGAAGGCTGCCATAAATAATAAAAAAGGAGGCAAAGTACATGGAGCGAGTACTATATCACAGCAGACGGCGAAGAATGTATTCCTGTGGCCAGGCCGCTCATGGAGTCGTAAAGGCTTTGAGATGTATTTCACCGTGCTTATTGAAGCTCTATGGGGAAAAGAACGTATCATGGAGGTTTATCTCAATTCTATTGAGATGGGAAATGGTATTTACGGAGTAGAAGCTTGCGCCCAGGATAATTTCGGAAAAACAGCATCGGAACTCACGCGCTCTGAATGTGCCCAGATTGCAGCTACACTGCCTAATCCGCGTAAGTTCTCGAGTAAGAATCCTTCCCCATACATGCAGAAGCGTCGTAGGGACATAGAGCTGAATATGCATTTCATACCACTTTTCAAACCATAAGGACAATTGGAATTTTTAAATCAACTGAATGAATCGCAGCGTAAGGCTGTGGAATATATAGACGGGGCCTCTCTTGTGATTGCTGGAGCAGGTTCTGGTAAGACACGTGTATTGACATTTAAGATTGCTTATCTTTTGGCAAATGGCTACAAACCATGGGAGATAATGGCACTTACGTTTACCAACAAGGCTGCACGTGAGATGAAAGAGCGCATCATTGCTATTGTCGGTGCTGATGCCCGTTCTCTTCAGATGGGTACATTCCATTCTATATTTTCAAGAATACTTCGCGTTCACGCAGAAAAGGTGGGATACTCTTCGAATTTTACCATCTATGATGAGAATGACTCACGCTCTCTCTGTAAGAGCATCGTAAAGCAGTTCGGTCTCGATGAGAAGGTTTATAAACCTGCTGATGTGCATAATCGTATTTCATGGGCAAAGAACCAACTGATGCTGCCAGAGCAGTATGATGGTAACCCTAAAGTTATAGGTGTAGATGCAGACAGAAAAATGCCAGAGATGTCACGTATATACAAACAGTATGTGGCAGACTGCAGAAAGAGTAATGCAATGGATTTTGATGATCTGCTGCTTTACACATTTCTCCTTTTCAAAAATAATGAGGATGTACGAAAGAAGTTTCAGGAGCACTTCCGTTTTGTGCTCGTTGATGAGTATCAGGATACAAACTATGCTCAGCAGCAGATTGTATGGCAGCTGTGTTCCGTCCATCAGCATATATGTGTTGTAGGTGATGATGCCCAGAGCATTTATGGATTTCGAGGCGCCGATATCGACAATATTCTTGATTTTCAAAATCAATACGCAGGAAGCAAGATGTTCAAATTGGAACAGAACTATCGCAGTACCCAACGAATCGTGCAAGCTGCTAACAGTCTTATCCAGCACAACAACCGTCAGATAAAGAAGGATGTGTTCAGCTGTAATGATGAAGGTGACAAACTGTTGGTACACATGCTTACGAGCGACAAGGAAGAGGCAATCAGTGTCTGCCGCGAGATAAGGAACGGCATTGCTTCTGGTGAAAACATTTATTCCGACTTTGCAATATTGTATCGCACTAATTATCAGAGTCGTACCTTTGAAGAACAGTTGCTGAAGGATAGTATACCTTATCGCATTTATGGAGGTATGAGCTTTTATCAGCGCAAGGAAATAAAGGATATTGTGGCTTACTATCGTCTTGTTGTCAATCCTCATGATGAAGAAGCATTCCGACGAGTAATCAACTATCCTGCAAGGGGAATCGGTGATACTACGGTCAACAAACTGATTGCCAGTGCGCAACAAAATGGTGAAAGCCTTTGGACAATAAGTTCTAATCCTGTCGGCTTTAATGTTAATATTAATAAGGGGGCGATTGCAAAACTTGCTGCTTTCCGTGATATGATAGAAGGTTTTCAGGAAAGAATGGCTACTGACGATGCCTACGAACTTGGACGAGATATTATCAAACAGACTGGTATATCGGCAGATCTGTATAACGGTACGAATCCGGATGATCTCTCACGACAGGAGAATCTTGGTGAATTCCTGTCATCACTTCAGGATTTCGTGGAAGGTAACCGTGAACAGGGAGAACCTACAGGGTTGGCGGACTTCCTTCTGAATGTGTCGTTGATGAGTGACCGGGACAATGATGCGGATGATGATACTAATCGCGTAACATTGATGACAATACATAGTGCTAAGGGCTTGGAGTTCCCGGTTGTATACGTCGTTGGTCTGGAGGAGAACATATTTCCTTCACCGATGTGTACTGAATCCGCCCGTATGTTAGAGGAAGAACGAAGGTTGCTCTATGTAGCTATTACACGCGCCGAGAAGCGTTGCATTCTTACATGTGCCAAGAGCCGTTTCCGTTTTGGACGCATGGAATTCGATGCCCCAAGTCGTTTCCTGAAGGATATAGATCCGCAGTTACTTAAGATACAGGATAGTACGGCTGATGAAGATTCGTCTTATCGTAGTCGCCGGGGGGGGAATGGATATGGCTATGGTGGCTATGGAGATAGATATTCGCGAATGCAGAATTCTAATCCGGTGGCTTCTCAGTTCAAGGCAGACCCAAAACCGAAAGAAGCGGGTTTGTTGGATTTTCCTGCTGGAAGAAGTCCTTTTAGAGAGGCATATGAACGGAAAGAACATGATAGACGCAATATGCGCCCCTTGCGAAATGTTGTGAATCCCCGAGCTGATATAACAAGAAACACTGGTAGTGCTTCGTCCTCAGCAAATGCAGGAGCCTTGAGTCTTACTGTTGGCGATATGATAGAGCATGCGCGTTTCGGCAAGGGGACAATCTTGAAAATAGATGGCAGCGGCGATTCTTGTAAAATTACTGTAGAGTTTGTTAATGCAGGAGCTAAGCAATTGCTGCTTAAGTTTGCGAAAATAAAGAAATTATAAAGGTTAGCATCATTATATAATGAAAAAACCGGTATTGAAAGGAAAATCCTATCGATACCGGTTTTTTCTATGTTGGAGTTCATTTGGTTCTATCCTTCATAATTGCGTAGGGCCTTCAGTAACTCTGTGTTCTCCTGTGGAGTACCAACTGTTACGCGGAGACAGTTATGGCAGAGTGTGATGCGAGTTCGGTTGCGAACGATTATTCCCTCATCAACAAGGTAATCGTAAATTTTCTGTGCATCGGTAACCTCGGCCAAGAAGAAATTGGCATCCGTGGGGTAAACGCGTTTGCAGATAGGAAGCTCGCGGAATGCGGACATTATCTGACTGCGTTCGTTGAGAAGCAGCTTTATCCATTGCGTAACCTCGTTGGTGGCATTGAGACGTTCAAGTGCTTGCTTCTGCGTGAGTATATTGATGTTGTAAGGATACTTTACCTTATTATATATATCAATGATTTCCTTGCTTGCAAAGGCCATTCCGCATCTGATGGCTGCAGATCCCCAAGCTTTACTCATGGTGTGGAGGATTATGAGGTTTGGGTATTTGGCAAGCGATGCCGTCATACTTTCTTCTGCTGCAAAGTCGATATATGCCTCATCAACAATGACGATGCCTTCAAAATTCTTCAGTACTTCTATGATAGTGTGATGGTAAATGCTGTTGCCGGTTGGATTGTTTGGAGAGCAAATCCATATTGCCTTCGTATTTTCATCAGTAGCATCAAGAAGTTTCTTGGCATCAATTTGAAAGTTGTCGTCAAGAAGAACTGGACGATACTCTACATCATTGATGTCAGCGCAAACCTTATACATGCCATATGTAGGTTCAATGGCAACAACATTATCTTTCTGCGGTATGCAGAAGCAGCGGTATACGAGGTCTATAGCCTCGTCAGAACCATTTCCGAGGAAGATGCACTCCTCAGGTACGCCTTTCACTTCTGACAGACGCTTTTTTACATCTTGCTGGAGAGGGTCTGGATAACGGTTGTATGGTGAGTTGTATGGATTCTCGTTGGCATCGAGGAAGACGTGCGCCTCGTGTCCGCTGTATTCGTCGCGGGCGCTGCTATATGGCTTCAGCGCCCAGATGTTCATTAATACGAGCGGTTCAAGTGGTTTGATCGTGGTAAGCTTGGGGTATTGGTT
>R06__coassemble_311_pt1 | contig 18455 bp, 13 predicted proteins | sample R06__metabat2_high_PE_030 | metagenome-assembled genome bin R06 | reverse complement strand
GGTGTAACATTACCGCATGATGGGCATGTGCTGACATCGCAGTCGGTATAGTTGGCTGCTTTCTTGAAGTAGGTGACTGCTTCGATGGGGTTGCCGTCGTAAATCGGGTAACCGCCCCTGTCGAGTATCCAGAGACGGTCAAAGAGCTTGAAGATGTCAGATGATGGCTGGTGTATGTTTGTTACGATGAGTTTTCCTCTGAACGTCTGTTCCTTGAGCAGATTGATGACGGTTTCGGCGTCGGATGAAGACAGGCCCGATGTCGGTTCATCAAGGTACAGTATGGCAGGCTCGCGTATGAGCTCCAGGGCTATATTGAGACGCTTCCTCTGTCCGCCTGATATGTATTTGCGTATAGGAGATCCTACTTTCAGGTCTTTAGCCGTCTCAAGCCCGAGGTCACGGAGCATGTACATGACTTTTGCGTGAAGCTTGTCTTCAGACAGCCACGCAAATGCCAACTTGGCCGTGAACATCAGGATCTGGTATACAGTCAGTTCCTCTATGAGCAGATCGTCCTGCGGAACAAATCCTATGAATTTTCTGGCATCGGCTTCGTTTATGTCGTGGCCGTTGATCGTGATAGAACCCCGTTGTGGGCGAAGTGTGCCATTGAGCAGTGACAAGAGTGTCGACTTGCCTGCATTAGGAAGACCAACAAGACCGACGTCAGCAAGGAGTTTCAGCTCCATGATGACTGTCATCTCCTGCATAGGTTCTCCCGGCTGGGCAAAGCGTGGTGCCTGGTTGGTTGACGTGCGGAACTGGAAGTTGCCGAGTCCTCCGCGTCCTCCCTTGAGAAGGAGCACTTCCTGACCATCTTCCATCACGTCGCACACGAATTTGCCGGTCTCTGCATTGTAGACTACTGTTCCGCATGGCACGTCGATGTAGATGTCCTTTCCGTTGGTGCCATGGCATTTGTCACGTCCGCCGTTGCCTCCATGCTCTGCATAGATATGGCGCTGATAGCGCAGATGGAGCAGTGTCCAGTAGTTGTGGTTGCCACGGAGGATTATGCTGCCTCCCTTGCCTCCGTCACCACCGTCAGGACCTCCGTTCGGATTGTATTTCACGTGCTTTAGGTGCATACTTCCTCTGCCACCCTTTCCAGAGCGGCACTGTATCTTGACGTAATCGACAAAGTTGCTTTCCATTCAGTCTGAAGTTTTTTTATGTTTTTATGCTTGCAAAGGTACAATAAATCTTTCAATTGCACAAATTTAATATCTTTTATTCCGTTGCTTTGAGAAACGTGGAGAGCGAAAAACGGGAAAATCTTTGCATGAGTCGGAAAAATGTCGTAAATTTGCCTCGCAATCTATCACGTCGGTTGATTGCGCAAATGTATTTAGATTATGAAAAAGACCTTATTCTTTGTAAACTTTTTACTGTCAGCCTGTTCATTGCAGACATGGGCGCAGCTCTCGCGCAGTGATGCCTTCCATCAGAAATACACACTTGAGGAGGCTGTTGTCTTCAGCCGCCATAATATCCGCGCCCCAATGGCGGCACCCGGCAGCATCATCAACCAGGTGACTACTTATCAGTGGCACGACTTCGGTGTCAACTCACAGGAACTGACGATGAAGGGCGGTGTACTTGAGACGATCAACGGTCAGTTCTTCCATCAGTGGGTGGTCAAGGAGGGGCTCTTCCCTGAGAATGCCGAACCTACTGACGACGAACTCTTGGTAATATCCAACAGTAAGCAGCGCACCATCTCCACTGCGAGGCACTTTTCTTCGTCGTTTATGCCGATGAAACGTGCCATCACCGTCAATCATGAGGGGGAGATAGGTGACCATGACCGTAACTTCACACTGTCACTGATGGATGATCTTACTGATGCAGACGTCGCTCAGATGAAGGCAGAGACAGAAGCTCTGTATAGTGCTGACTCCATGAAAAAGGTAAATGAAGAACTGGCACCAGCCTTTGAACTTCTGGCTGATGTCATTGACCTTAAGAACAGTGAGGCCTATAAGAATGGTACTGTGACGAAGTTTGATTGCAGCGACAGCTATGTGACCATGTCGGTTGGTACTGAGACTGCCATAACAGGTGGCACTCTCGGCATTGCCGCTGACATCGTGGACGCACTCATCCTGCAATACTACGAGGAGCCTGATGCTCAGAAGGCAGCCTTCGGTAAGACTCTTACAGAGGATCAGTGGCGCCAGTTGGCCGAGATTCTTCACTACCGTGACCTGATACGCTTCTCTTCACCATACATGCAGCAGTATGTGTCAAAGCATCTGCGTGACCTCATTGCCCAGGAACTGCAGCAGGACGGACGTAAGTTCACTTTCCTCTGCGGTCATGACACAAACATCCTCAATATCCTGAAGGCTATGAAGACGAAGAAATACGACATGCCTGATGCCATAGAGGGAGGTACACCGATTGCAAGTAAGATAGTGTTTGAGAAATGGCGTGATGCCAGTGGCAATGAGTATGTCGCCGTCAATCATGTCTACCAGGGACTCTCACAGCTGAGGGAGAATACTCTGCTCAATATGCAGACCATGCCGCACATCATTCCATTGCAGTTTGATGGCATCACTGCCAACGAGGACGGACTCTTCACTCTGCAGGATATGGTGAAGCATCTTACTACTAATGACGACATGCCGTCAGGAATATCATCTGCTTCGGCAAAGAGCAATGCAGCAAATGCGGACAGAGCATATACAGTCAGTGGTACACCTGCTTCTGACTCTTACCGCGGCATCACCATCAAGAATGGCGCTAAGACCGTGGCGAAGTAATGCTAAACCTTATGTGATTTCCAAATCTTTATACATTTAGCGGAGCCCCAAGGGGACGTCACCTCAAGGGCGGTCCGAAAGGGCCGTTGTAAATATGCATGACCAAAACGGAGCCCCGAAGCCGCGGCACCTATATTCCTATTGTTGTCTGTAGGTGTCGCACCTTCGGCGCTCCTGCTATGTGAATATTCCATGACGGCCCCATTGATAGGGGCAAGCTTTAACCCCGCTTAAGCTGAAACAGACTAAAGCTTGTCTATTCCATCCAAAATGCACTGGGTAGCACCACTCCTGCTCATGACGTAGTCACCTGCCTTGCGGCCAGCTTCACTGAGGAAGGCTGCATCCGAGATGAGACGGTCCATGCTGGCAATGAAGTCTTCATTGCAGTTTATTGCTATTCCACCACCGGCAGCCTTCAGTTCCATGGCTTCCTGGAATCGTTCGTGGTTAGGACCGAAGATGACAGGGATGCCCCATACGCCAGCTTCAAGCACATTATGTATGCCCACACCGAAACCACCGCCTACGTATGAGACCATTCCGTAGCGGTAGATACTTGAGAGCAGACCGAAGCAGTTGATGATCAGCACGTCGGCTTCAGCGAGACGGTCTGCCATGGCCTTCTGCCTTATGGCATCGCCGCTTTCCCATTCCTCTCTCGCTTCTGTGTAGCGCACTACCTTGCGGCCTGCGAGTAAGGCGTCAATCTGCTGCAGATGACTTTCTGCTATGACGTGAGGCGCTATGATCATCTTCCAGTCCGCATGGCGGTCGTTGAAATAAGGAATGAAGATATTCTCGTCGGGCTGCCAGCTGCTGCCTGCCACGAATGCGTTGCTGCCGTTGACGAAGGCTTCCACGACAGGAAGCTCCATTGCTCCTTCCTTTATCTGAAGCACTCGGTCGAAGCGGGTGTCACCGCTCACACTTACGTTATTTATCCCGAGTGTGGCCAGAAGGTCCTGCGACTTGCGGTTCTGCACGAAGAAATGCGTGAAGCACTTCAGTACCCTGCCGTATTGCTTGCCGTACCAGCGGAAGAATATCTGTCCGTCGCGGAAGATACTGCTGACGCTGTAGACTGGTACGTTGCGATGGCGGAGTATGTGAAGGTAATTGTACCAGAACTCATACTTTATGAAGAATGCCATTACCGGACGTATCGTGCGGAGGAAACGTCGCGCATTGCGCACTGTGTCGATGGGCAGATAGCACACGATGTCGGCACCCTCATAGTTCTTTCTCACTTCATACCCCGAAGGAGAGAAGAACGTGAGCAGTATCTTGTATTCCGGATGCTCGGCACGTATGCGCTCAATGATCGGACGTCCCTGCTCGAACTCTCCGAGCGAAGCTGCATGAAACCATATATACTTGGCTTCGGGATCCAGTTTCTCGCGGATAGTCTTCAAGGCATTCCTTTCGCCTTCCCACATTGTCTTCACCTTCTTGTTGAAAAGACTTGCTATGGCAACCCCGCAGAGGTAAAGAAACATTATGATGTTATACATATTTCTCTGAAATTATCCAAATGGGAAATTGAATACGGGAAGTCAATCTTTCCATTCTCATTCTTAATTTCCCTTTAAGGAATAGGGTTATCCAAGTTTCTCAACAGCACGCTTGATGCGGGATATGGTCTCTTCCTTGCCAAGGTAAGCCGAAATGTCGAACATGCCAGGACCCTTGCCCTCACCTACGAGACAGAGGCGGAAAGCATTCATGACGTCGCCGAGCTTGTAGCCCTTACTCTCGATCCATGCCATCACAACAGGCTCCTGACCCTCGATGCTGAAGTCATCGATGCCTGCGAGAACATCAGAAAGTTCGGTCATCACCTCTGCCGAGTTCTCCTTCCAACGTTTCTTCACAGTCTTCTCGTCGTAGCTTTCTGGTGCGATGAAGAAGAAGGAACAGAGTGGCCAGAGCTCGTTGACGAAGCTTACACGGTCCTTCATCATAGCCACAACCTTGGTGATGTTCTCAAGACTCTCGTCAATGCCGTTGTTGGCTACTACAGGAGCGAAGAGTCCGGCAATCTCTTCTGCACTCTTGCGCAGTATATATTCATGGTTGAACCATTGGCACTTCTTGTAGTCGAACTTAGCACCTGCCTTTGAGCAGCGTGAGATGTCGAATGCCTTGACGAGCTCGTCAAGTGAGAATACCTCCTGCTCAGTGCCTGGGTTCCAGCCCAGGAGAGCAAGGAAATTGATGACAGCCTCAGGGAAATAGCCGCTCTCACGGTAGCCTGAACTTATCTCGCCACTCTTAGGATCATGCCATTCGAGAGGGAAGACAGGGAATCCGAGACGGTCACCGTCACGCTTTGAGAGCTTGCCCTTACCTTCCGGTTTGAGGAGAAGTGGCAGGTGGGCGAACTGTGGCATAGTATCAGCCCATCCGAATGCCTTATAGAGGAGTACATGGAGCGGCGCACTTGGAAGCCACTCCTCACCGCGGATGACATGTGTTACTTCCATGAGGTGGTCGTCAACGATGTTTGCAAGGTGGTATGTAGGGAGCTCGTCAGCACTCTTGTAGAGCACCTTGTCGTCGATGATGTCGCTCTTGATGCGCACCTCGCCACGGATAAGGTCATCGACCAGCACCTCTTCACCCGGCTCGATCTTGAAACGCACAACGTACTGGTGCCCGTCAGCGATGAGGGAGTCTACCTCCTCTTTCGTCAGACTGAGCGAGTTGCGCATTTGCAGGCGTGTGTGACTGTCGTACTGGAAGTTCTGTATTTCATTACGCTTGGCTTCAAGCTCCTCTGGAGTGTCAAATGCGATATAGGCCTTGCCTGCGTCGAGAAGCTGCTGGACGTATTTCTTGTAGATGTCACGGCGCTCGCTCTGACGGTATGGACCATGCTCACCACCGAAGCTGACACCCTCGTCAAACTTGATGCCGAGCCACTTGAAAGACTCGATGATGTACTCTTCTGCTCCAGGTACGAAACGATGTGAGTCTGTATCCTCGATACGGAAAATGAGATCACCGCCGTGCTGGCGTGCAAAGAGGTAATTATACAATGCAGTGCGCACTCCACCGATATGCAGAGCACCTGTCGGACTTGGGGCGAAACGCACCCTTACTTTTCTGTCTGTCATTATTTTGTTATCTTGTTTTTTCCTTATTTCCGTGCAAAATTAATATTTTAATCCCACTTAAGCGAACTTTTTTGCTCATTTTCGACTTAAAGTGATTCTTTTTTTGTATTTTCGCAGTCAAAATAGAAATTATGGTTAATTAAACCGCAAAATTATCCACTATGTCAAGTATGTATTCTTCTGACGGGCATCTACTGCGTGACCTCCTTACACGAGTGGTCCTCGTCTTGATATCTACAGCGCTGATAGTTCTCGCAATGCCGAGTGGCGTAAGTTCACAGTACAAGACTGACGAACGTAATACCGTATGGAATCACACCACGGTGACGGCTGAATTCGCATTTTATGTTGATAAGCCTCAGGAACAGTATGACAGAGAAGTGGACTCGGTGAAGAGCAGCTTTGCCCCATACTATACCTTCAACCGTCTTAAGGGTACCGACAATGTCAGACGGTTCCGTGCCACAGCTACAGCTGGCGGCAGCGGACTCTCTGCCGGTGAGATAGATGCTGTGGCACGATGCATCGGTGATATGTATGACATGGGCATCATGAAGCATTCGGACTACGCACGCATGAGCCGTGACACTACCAGCGCCATACGTCTTATTGTAGGTAAGTTTACGCGCAACTATCGCGCTGTTGACATGCTTACACCAATGACGGCCTATGAGAAATTCTATGCCAACCCGCGTATGGAGGCTTTGCGCCCGCAACTTCAGCGTCTTAACATCAATGACTACTTCGATGCCAACGTGGAGTATGACAGCATACGAAGCAAGGGCGAGCTCGATGCTCTCATCACGAAAGTAGCTAAATACAAGGGACAGATACTTAAAGGACAGCGCATCATTGAACGAGGTGATATCCTTACCGACGACAAAGCCAGCATCCTGGAGTCTTATTCAAAGAACCTTAGTGAGCATCAGAGCGCAAAAGGTCTGAAGACCACGTTCTACGGTCATGTGCTCTTCGTACTGATAATGATATCGCTTTTCACCGCCTACCTTCATCTCTTCCGATCTGACTATTTTGAGAAGACGCGTTCGCTGGCGATGGTCTATTGCCTCATAACTCTTTTCCCGGTACTTGTGTCGCAGATGATGAAGTATAACCTGTTTACCATATATATACTTCCTTTGGCCATGCTGCCGATGTTTATCCGCGTCTTCCTGGACTCACGGACAGCTTTCATGGCGCATTTCACTACTATCATCATCAGTGCTCTGTCAGTAAACAACCAGATGGAGTTCATTATGATAGAGAGCGTGGCCGGACTCGTCGCCATTTACTCCCTACGTGAGATGTCAAAACGTGCGCAGGTGTTTACATCTGCCCTTATCACAACGGGCGTGGCCCTCATTACTTATTTTGCTACCCAACTCATAAGGCCTGGTGATGACCTCGCTATCTCATGGGGAATAATCAACCAGTTTATCATCTCTGGCGTGCTACTGCTCCTTGCTTATCCGCTGATGTATCTCATAGAGAAGGTGTTCGGCTTTACATCGACTATCACGCTCTTTGAAATATCCGATACCAACAAGGATCTTCTGCGCCGCCTCTCCGATGTGGCTCCCGGTACTTTCCAGCATAGTATCACTGTTGGCAATATTGCATCTGAGATAGCCCAGCGCATCGGGGCACGCGCACTTCTCGTACGTACCGGCGCACTTTATCACGACATAGGCAAGATGGCCAACCCTGCCTTCTTTACGGAGAACCAGGCGGGTGCCAACCCTCACGACAACATGCCGCCGCAGGATAGCGCACAGATTATCATCGGACACGTTACGGAAGGTGTCCGCCTGGCGGAAAAGAACGGGCTCCCAGACTCCATCCGTGACTTTATCCTTACACACCATGGCGCGGGAATGGCAAAGTACTTCTATATCACAGAATGCAATAACAATCCTGACGTTGAAGTGGACAAGGCTCCTTTCACTTATCCCGGACCTAATCCCTACACGAAGGAACAGGCTATTCTCATGATGGCTGATGGAGTAGAGGCTGCCTCACATTCGCTCAATGAATATACGGAAGAGAGTATTTCCAATCTTGTCAACAAGATTATTGACGGTCAGGTACGTGACGGCTTCTTCCATGAATGCGACATCACCTTCCATGATATCGCTATAGCCAAGAAGGTTATCATAAGCAAGCTTAAGAGTATCTACCACACCCGCATCACATACCCTGAACTAAAAAGCCCTAAGAGAGATGATCAGTAATCCATTCCTCTTCCTCCGACGTATACGACATAGCGCAGGCTTCGGCATTCAGTCACCGTCTGACTATGCCTTTGTACGGGAAGTAATATACGAACACTGGCCATACAGTGCCTACGCGGACCTTGAACAGAAGTATCCCGATGTCTCACCTGTGGAGCGATGGAAACTTCAACTTCTCCTTCGCGTTGCTAATTGGGCACAGACTGACCATATATTCCTCTTTGGCAGCAATCCTGCCATGATCGACTACCTCCATGCCGGTTGCTCGAAATCCTTCGTCCTGCCGTCACCACAACTGCCGGAGGAAATGCATGCTGTGGATGCAATGCATCAGTTGGGCAGGAGGATAAGGGAGATGCATAAGCCTGTTCCCGGTACTCCTTATTGGAATACCGAACCTCTCATTATTGTCGACGACATACAAGGCGCAGGCAAGAAAACTTGGGAAAAGGTGAAGACCATACATCACGTTATTACCTTTGACCTGTATTATGTAGGCATCGCTTACCACAGACTGAAGCGATACAGTGAGCATCATGTCATTAATCCGTATTGATATTGACGTGAATAAAAAAAACTCTGACTTTATGAAGATAACAAAAGTATATACAAAAACCGGCGATGCGGGGAAGACATCACTCGTCGGCGGGGTGCGCATCGACAAAAGTTCGGCGCGCCTTGAAGCTTATGGCACTATTGACGAACTTACTTCGCATCTTGGACTGCTCGCATCAATGATACGTCAGCAGGCAGACCAACTGCAGCAGGAAAAATCGGATGAATTACTTGCCATCAATAAACTGGTAGAGCAGATACAGAACAACCTGTTCAATGTGAGTTCATACCTCGCCACCGATCGTACCTTGCTCACCGATAAGCCTGAATGGTTGGATGCTTATCTCGTAGCGCAAAGCCGACAGGTAGAGGCTCTTAGCAGTCATACCGCCATTCTTGAGCATGAAGTAGACCTCGCTATGCAGGTGCTCCCTACACTCAACAGCTTCGTTCTCCCAGGTGGAACGCTATGCGCTTCCCAGTGCCATGTGTGCCGTACTGTGTGCCGTCGCGCTGAGCGTCGCATAGTGGCACTCATGCAAGAGTCGGAAGTGCATGCCAATGTTACCAAATATATTAACCGCCTCTCCGATTATCTCTTCATTCTTGCCCGTAAACTGAACTTTATTGCAGGTGAGAATGAAAAAATATGGAGAAAAACTTGCAATTAAGAAAAAAAGTATTACTTTTGCGGGCGAATTCCATATAGGACTCCCTGACTGATATAGAAACAAAAGTTAGAATTTATAAACTATTAACCACATAATAATATGTACTGGACACTTGAACTAGCTTCGAAATTAGAGGATGCACCTTGGCCAGCAACCAAGGAAGAGTTACTTGACTACGCCACACGTTCCGGCGTACCATTGGAAGTAATAGAGAACCTTGAAGAGATAGAGGATGAAGGAGACGTCTACGAGAGCATCGAAGACATCTGGCCCGACTATCCTACCAAAGATGATTTCCTGTTCGACGAGGAGGAGTATTGAACGTAAATGATATGGCTATGGAAGGAACTGCAATTTTTACTCCCGCGCAATATGAGGTACTAAACACTGTCTCTTGTTTACAATCGGAAGAAGATATCCGTTCATTGAAGGATGTACTCGTAAGGTTCCTTAATGAAAGACTTCAAAAGGAACTTAACCGTTTGTGGGATAACGGTACTTTAAGTCAAGAGAAACTTGATGCAATGTCACAAGAGCATCTACGCACTCCATATAAATGATATAAGGAATGCGCCAGATTGTTTTAGACACTATTGCATCTTGCAGTCCGTTTCGGAGAGGAGCAGATACTATAAGATATGGAAGGACTTTGTTGATGGAGTCTACACATTATGTGTGACAACAGAAATACTGGAAGAGTATGAAGAAATTATCAGCAAGAAGATGTCTCCTCTTGCTGCTAAGATTGTCTTAGATGCTATATTGCGAGCCAACAATGTACTTAGGGTCGATGCTCAATACAGATTTCAATTGATTAAAGTAGATCCAGATGACAATAAGTTTGTAGATTGCGCAATAGTTGCCAATGCCGAATTTATTGTTTCTGATGATAGTCATTTTGATGTCCTCGAAAAGATACCATTTCCTAAAGTGTATGTCAAGAAGATAAAAGACTTCTTTGAGGAGATAAACGTATGAATAACGGCTTCGCTGTTGGTTCCACGCCGGGAAGGTGGTGAAGTCCGCCCGCACGACTTCCCGCAGCAGAGGATATAGTAAGTGATAAGTCTCTACTAATAATATCGAAAAAGGCTGACACCGATGGATGTTACTCCATACGATGTCAGCCTTATATCTTGTCTGACGGCGTCATTATCTTGTCTTTAATTCATATTTCTTTAGAGCAATTTGATAGGCGGCTCGTGCTGATGATAGTTGATCGAGGGTTTTGCGGTTGAGCGTCTCGGCATCAAGAAGGTCGGTGATGGTGATGACGCCTGCACGATACTGCTCTGTCTGCATACGAAGGTTCTCCTCTGCCTCTGCGACGCTTGTCTCTGCAATGCCTATCTGCTTGTATGCCTTCTGAAGGTTGCACCATATTAGGCCATTTCGTGTCCGTACTTCTGGTAGTCACCAAGTATCTGCTCAACGTGAATTACATCAGGGCAGGAATCCCAAGTGAACCCATTGCCATAGATATACCAATCTCCGCGTTCAGCCTTTGGTACAGCCTGTACGGATGGGAATGCAGAAATAGGCATTATCACTACTCTGCCGTCCTTGAAGTCAACGCGCATTCTGGTACCATTATAAGGAAAGGAAACATTCTTTACCTCAGGTACGATATTCCAATAACCTTCTACCATGTCTTTATTTTTTTATCATTGTTACAGGCTTACCCTGCTTGAATAACTTCCACTGTTCCAGAATCTCTTCTCTATACTGCTTAGCTATCTTAAGAGCTTCATTGGCTTCGGATGAGTTTAGTTCTCCCTGGTCAACTAATTCGACTTCAGGCTCCAACCATATCTTAACTCAGCTTTAGCATTTGGCTAAAGCTGAGAGGTCATAAGGTTTTAAGGTCGCTTCGCTTGTAAGGTCTTAAGGTAAGAATGCTGGATATTCCGGGAATTTTCCAGTAAAAAAGCTAACTTAACCTTATTAACTTATAACCTTAAAACCTTAAGCCTCATCGACTTGAGCAAATGCGAAAGTCGAGTATCTTAACCAGCCTTCGTGTACCTCTATGTCCTGCGTGGACGTGAGCTCTATTCTCGTTTATGTCAGTATCGTAGAAAGAGAAGATCCACAAAGAACTTAATATGATTTGCAGCACCTTGGCATTTTGAGATTCTGTTTGATTATTTATTTGCCGTAAAGATACATCTTTATTTTTAATAAAACAAATTTTATAGCAGACATTTTAGTAAAAACTGTAAATAAGTAAACAAAATACAACAAGATATTGTCATGCCGTGTTTGTTATGATAAATTAACTTTCGCAAGTTCGCACTTGCTACAGTTTCAATGAGTTAAGTAGATGAGGAGTTAAAGGAGTTCTTGCTGCTGTCAAGCGGCAAAGCCGAGCGAAGACAATACTCCTGTTTTCTCAAATGGACCTTTAATGGAAAAGGCATTCGTCTTAACTCCTTAACTCCCTTTAACTCCTTAACTCCTAAGAAATTGAATACTTACGAAACTTAAATATATAAAAGCCAGTAAGTTAAGAATAAATTATTTTCTTGTCTTACTGGCTTTTTGTCATGCCTGAGTTCTGAAAACCGCAAAGAAAATTGCGGGAAATAATGTCGCATACAGAGATATTTTGCTTCGCAGAGCATGTTTTGCCCACAAATTCTTTGGCGAATTAAAATAAATAATGTAATTTTGCGCCAAGAAAGCTGAAGTATTAACAACTAATGCGTTTTGATATGACACACTTTATGGGATTTTGCATGACTGCTGATGGTAGGACTGTAAAGCAGGCAAAGCGTATTCACACAGGAAAGGAACACGATAATGTTAGAGTTACCCTTACAAGACCAATGCGACGTGATATATGTACCGTGCCTGCTGGAGAACCCGTCAACTGGCAAGCATTGTATGATTGGTGCGGTGCTGGATACCGGATCTCAACGAACAGCAATAAGTGAGGAAGCGTTCAACGCAATAGACCTTAAGCGTGGCGCCGATGCTCAGGTACAGGGAAGTGCAGGCGTTACAGATGGTTGGGAGGCAGAATGTAAGGTGCTGCTAACAGAGTATGACTAATGGGAGATTGTGGTTGACGTATTGCCAGAATTGCCAGTTCACATGGTGATAGGCATGGATATCATTTCGACCGGAAACCTTTCGCTAACATACGAAGAAAGTGGCTATACATTCAGATTTGAACAATTATAGCAAAAAGGTTTAACCTAAAATTAATTTCTCCGATTCGCCTTTTCTTGCGCTCCGTAGGTGCTCAGGCGCTAAAGCGGAGTCTCGCCTTTTATGGCGAAGTTTGTTTGTTGGGAATGTAGTTAAAAGAATGTTCTTCGCAAACTCAGGCGGCAAGCCGGAAGTCCATGACTGATAATCAGCGTATTAGGCGGGTATTCGACGAAGAGGAGTATTAAATCGCAGCATAACACTTAAATACATAAAAGCCAGTAAGTTAAGAATAAATAATTTTCTTGTCTTACTGGCTTTTTGTTTTGCCTGATGGCGCCTTTTTCTTGCCTAAATTACACTTTTTAACGCCAAATATTTCGACTACTGCCATCGCAACTATTCAAGCCTGGGCATTCGGCATTGCATAACCATATCTGTGTGGTTATATAATGCTGTGTTCATATTTCGTCTTTTATGCATACTGGTTCGTCTATCAGCTTGTCAAAGTTCTCTTCGTCTGCCTCGCCCGTATCTTCCGTCTTCCATAGATGGATAGATTCCCTGAGCAGTTCAAGCATGCATACCGCCCAGTCTATGTCGGGTAGCAGTTCTGCAAAGAATGTGGTATTTCTCAACAGGCGCGCCAGGCATATCTGATGGTCTTTGAAGTTCTTGCTCATAAAACGTCCGCGAGGGGTGAGGACTTTTTACGGCCCCATCCCTCGCGGTTAAAGAGTATCGTCAGTATGTATCGTTAATGATATGTGTCGTTAGCTTTGCTTACTTCATCTGTGCACCGGTGGTGCTGAACATCTTGTCGTTCTTGATGATGACAACCTTACCGTTCATGAGGTATGTTCCATCCTTTACAGACTTAACGTCAGCGGTAGGAGCACTGACAGCGGTTGAAACGAATTGAATACCATAGCCCTCGAGGGTGTCAGAGAGCGCTTTGTAAGCATCGTTGACTTCACTGACAGAGCTCTGTGCGTTATATACTGTCTCTGCGTCAGAGATAGACTGTGTCAGAGCCTCCTGCTCTGCCTCGTCCTCAAGCGATACTGTCTTAGCGAACTCGATGATCTCAGAGAGTGGCTTACGAGCAGCAGCGAGCTCAGTGTTCATGTAGAAGGTGTAGTCAGAGTAAGAGTAGTCAGCAGGGTTCAGGCTGCCAACGGTCTTTGTGCTTGCAGCACCGTAGTACTCGAGAGTCCAGTCAGAAACGATAGCCCAGTCCATAGAGATAGTAGCGTCATTGTCCTTAGCGATACCGATACGTACTGTGTCACCCTCAGCGACCTTGATGATCATCTCGTTGGTGTACATCTCGTTGTCAGCATAGACACGGAAAGCAGCCATGGTGTTAGCTGTGTACCAGAGAGTGTTGTCATACTCCTCAGAGAATGGTGCTACGCCGGTGTCGCCGTCAGAGAGAGCCGATTCCTGTGCCTGCTTAGTGATGTGAGTTACAGGAACCTTGATGATGTCAGCCTTAGCGAAGTTGTTGTTGTAAGCGATAGCGTAGATGTAAGCACCTGACTCCTCGCTCTTGAGGACTGACTGGTAGTCTTCTGCTGTAGAGCCAGCGCGATAGAATGCCTGTGCACCGAGCTTGTAGGTACCTGCAGGGAGTGCTACGACATCCTGGTAGATGTCAGACTTGACACCCTGGTACATCTCAGCAGCCTTTGCATCGGTGTTGACGCTGAGGTTACCTGAAGTTGATGCTAAGGTCCAACCTGTAGAAGCGGCGTAGTCAGCATTCTTAATATAAGAGGTGTAGCCGAGAGGTGTCTCGTCAGAAGGCTCATTACCCTCTGGGTTTACAATGCCGAGCTCACGGATAACCTCAGCGATTGTCTCGATAGCCTCAGCAGCCTGAGCGTCGGTGAATGTTTCACTGCCTTCAAGTACTGCAGAGCACTTCTTGTAGAAGTCAGAAGCTGTCAGATAAACAACAGGAGCAGCACTCTCCTTAGTGTTATTCAGGACAGAGCTGAGCTCGTTAGTCTGTGTGGTGAGGGTCGCGAAGAGAGTCTTAGAGTCACTGACCTTGCTTGAAGCAGCGTAAACGTCAGTGAGGGCATTGAACATCTCCTCACCGTCGTTGTCTGCGATAGCAGTGTTGGCAGCGGTACGTGCAGCCTCAACAGCAGTCTTCACGTCAGAGCCGTAGATACCGTCTATTGAAGGCATCTCAGCGAGGGCAGCCTCAAGGGCAGACTTCACAACCTCAGCATTGTAAGCTCTGTAGATGAGCTTGAAGTTATCGAAGATACACCAGTTAGCGCCGTTGAGGAGGTCACCCTTCACACCGATTCGCATCTCGTCACCTTCCTTAGCAACGATACCGTAAGCACTAACCTTGTACTCGTTCTTATTGAAGCAGACAGCAGCAGACTGCGCGTCGTTAGGATAAGCATACATCTTACCACCATCGACATTCCAACCACCGGTCATGTTGAGAGTGGTCTTGTTATTGTCAGTATAAATAGCCTCGTTAGGCTCGTAGTAAACAGACTTGAGAGGTGTCATAGCGTCGTTCATGTAAACATAGCCGAGTGGGTCTGGCTGTGGGTCCTTCCAGCTACGGTATGTGTCATCCTCGTTGAAGTAGAGGTGCCATGAGGTGAGGTTAGAGTCGTCGTTACGCTCCTGGCGGTAGAAGCCCTGTACCTCGATCTCGTAAACGCCGAGAGGAGCGTTCTTCACAACCTGGTAAACGTCGAACGCGCCAACGCCGTACTTCTCGCCGCAGAAGTTGTTGATAGCAGGAGAACCCTCCCAGCCATCTGCGCTGTCCATGGTAGGATTAACGAGGAGCGCTGTCATGTCAGCACCGTCCTTAGCAGAGTTATAGCGTGCGTCAGAGATCTTTTCAGAGAGTGTTGTCTTCATAGCGTTGATCTCGTCGGTAGTGAGTTCATGAGCGTTAATAGCGCTGGTGACATCGTTGTTGACATAGTTTGCCAGAGCTGTCATAGAAGGAGAAGAGGTGTTGTAAGAGCTCTCATCAGCCATGATGCCCTGAGCCTCTGTCTTTGTGGTCTTGAGGTCAGACCATGCAGTCATATTTGCCTTGATGCGAGTCTCTATCTCCTGGATAGCAGCTACGTTAGCCTCATACTCTTCGAGAGAGTATGCTGTGATGTATGATGGGCAAGAGTTGAAGTAGTTCCCTTCATCAAGAAGAGCCTCATAGTCTGCTGTGCCGACAGCCTTTGCCCACTCATCATAGAATGAAGCAGAGAGGAAGTTGCTCTCGTCATTATAGTCAGCATAGTTGGTAAGACCCTGCAGATATGTGTCCATCATCGCCTGATATACATCGATAGAAGGCTTGGTGTATGACAGTGTTATCTCACCGAAGATGTTCCACAGAACTGTGCTGGCACCGGCGATGGTGATTGTCAGCCCCTTCTCGTTGTCGAGATCATCCTGTGACAGCGAAACATAGACAGGATTGATAGGGTACTTACCCTCAAGGAATGACTGATAAGAGCCAACCATGTTGCTCTCACCATAAGCAATCTTAGGGAATGTTGACTTAGCGTCATTCAGAGCGAAGTAAGGTAGCTCTGTGTCAGTGCCGCTGTAGAAAGCCTGTGCGTTGAGGGTGTAGAGACCCGGTACAAGCCACGAGTTGTCAACGCTCTGAACAGCCTTGAAACCGTTTGTAGAGTGGTATGACTCAGCACAGTTGACAATATTACCATCCTGACCCTGGTTGAAGTTGTTCACCTTAGAAGTGCCGTCGAAGGCTGTGATGGTCCATGTAGGATAGTACGAGGTGTTGGCGTTACGCTTGATAGATCCGTTCTTAACGAGCTCCGGAACCGATACTGTTTCACCTTCTGGGGTGTTCTTCATACGCTCGATGACATCGGCGATGGTGTACACCTCCCACTTAGAGGCGGCAGAAGTCTCAGAGGAGAAGAGCAGAGAGGCGTTCTTCTCACCTGCTGTAGCGTAGGTGCCCTCTGATGACTTGAGGTACCAGTATCCATTGCCGGCATCCTCGAGGGTCCATGTGCAGCCGGCGTTGTCGAGGTAGCCGGTGTTCAGATAGTGGTCTGTAGCACTGTTGTACTGATGCGAGTCGAGTTTGTACACGCCCTCGGCATTTGTTGCCTCAGCCATGAAAGACTGTGGTATGCCAAGCAGAGACACGTTGGTGCCCCACCAGTTACCACCTGCCATCCAGTAGCCTGTCGACACATTCTTGAAGAAGTAGTCCTGACCTGCTTCAAACTGTGCGCTTGCCGAGATGCAGAGCATCATCAGTGCGAAAAAAGAGAAAAAATGTTTCTTCATGATTTTTTTCGATTTTGATTGTTAATATTTGATGAATGTACCCATAAATCTTACTTCGTTTTTTGAAAAGCACATTACATGCGTATGCAAAGCTCAACTTTTTCTTCGAATAAAAGAATATGTTGGCAATAAAATTAGAATTTTATCTCAAAATAGTGTTTTTTGTTCATTTTTAACACCCATACCCCCTTCTTCTTTGTGCCGTGGTTGACCCACGTGGACGCTCAGTTGCGCTGCCTCCTATTACTTCTTTAGAAAATTTACCAGGTTTTCAGATACAGAAGACCAACGTTCGTAAACGTCCTTTTTGTGACTTTGCCGTTTGCCTACACGAGACTGATACGCCAATATGTCTGAGGCTGTTACGCCTCACCTCCAGACGCTTCCAGAGGTGCGGCACGAAGCCGCTCGCTCGGTCGGTTGCCCGGCCGCTCTCCTAAGAGAGAACTCACCTGCCACTATTGAGCACCTACCGCCGAAGCAGAAGGCTCACACCGTGGGCAAACTGGATTCTTGGATACAAAGGTACTAAAAAATTTGAAACAACCAAATCTTTTGCGTAGAATTAATCTTTTTGCGCAGAAAACGAGCCTCGCAGAGCATCTTTTTCTCCGGATTCTTTGGCGGATTAAAATAAATAATGTAATTTTGCAGTCGAACCGACTGCTTCCTCCTCCTTGCAAGGCATAGCATGCATGACTCTGCTCTTCTTAAGACTCGCTTCGCTCATATAAGCGTGCAGAGCCCGAGCGGCTCCGAGCGTCGGTTGCAATTGAAATTAAAAAATAAAGCCTATGAAAGCAAAGAATTTTATTGGATTCAGCATGCCGGTTGACGGCAGAACCTTCAAAAAGGCGAAACGAGTAGTAACCGGAATAAAGACAGATCCAAATGTTACGTATAGAATTACAAGACCATTGTCCCGCAATATATGTCCCTTGCCTGTTGGTCAACATGTCAACTGGGCAGCAATGTACGATTGAGGCAATATGGGATACAGGTGCTTCACGTACTGCTATCAGCCAGGAAGCTTTTGATGTCCTTGGTCTTACACGCGGTGAACCAGTGATGGTCTCATCTTCTGGTGGCGAGACTGAGGGATGGTCTGCTGAGTGCCTTATAGCACTAACCGATGAAGACCAATGGCTTACCGAGGTTGATGTGCTTCCAGAGTTCCGGTACACGCCGTAATCGGCATGGATATCATCTCCGATGGTGATTTCTCACTGACATACAAAGACGGTCTGTACACATTCTTCTTTGAACAATTGGAGCAAGAGTAGAGACACATTTTTCAATACCATTGTTTGAGATATGTGCAAATATAAAGATACAAACGTAGGCATCAAGAAACTCAGTTTCAGGGAGAAATTCCTCTGATTCGCCTCTCTTGCGTTCCAGCGGGTGCTCAGGCGCTAAAGCGGAGTCTCGCCTTTTATGGTGAAGTTTGTTTGTCGGGAATGTAGTTAAAAGAATGTTCTTCGCAAACTCAGGCGGCATGCCGGAGTTTATGACTGATAATCAGCGTATTAGGCGGGTATTTGACGAAGAGGGATATTAAACCGCGTTATATCGCTTAAATACTCAACTTTCGCAAGTTCGCACTTGCTACAGTTTCAATGAGTTAAGTAGATGAGG
>R06__coassemble_304_pt1 | contig 18738 bp, 18 predicted proteins | sample R06__metabat2_high_PE_030 | metagenome-assembled genome bin R06 | reverse complement strand
CCGGCGCCACCTCCGTTGTGCTGACAGTGTCCTACTTCAAGGACGGCAGTTATGCCAGCGGTGACGACCTCGGCGAGATATGGAACCTCTCCTGTATGCCTTCAGTGGACCTCGCAGATGGTACCTCATATGAAGGCACGGAGCAGACGGGTGTGAACGCGACATATAGCCGCACCGTATCGAATACCTACGGCACGATAGTATTGCCGTTCAAGCCTACTTCGGCTGATGGCATAACATTCTATACCATAGGGAATCTGACAAGCGACAATATTGTCCTTCAGGAAGTTTCGCTTGCCAATGTTGAGGCCAACAAGCCATATATCTTCAAGGCCAATGCTGCTGGCACGCTGACCTTCTCGGCTGAGAACACCACAGTCTATGCGGCAAGCAGCCTGACTGACAACGAGACTCCAAGCGGCGTCACCATCCTCGGTTCGTATGATCAGATGGGATCTACGGGTGACGTGGCAACCGACAAGTCCAGCTACGACTACTATTACATCTCTAATAATCAGTTCTGGCACGCTACAGGCACATTGGAGGTAAATGCTTACCGTGCTTATCTGCGTATGCCGAAGAGCAGCAATGCCAAGTCTAAGCTGAACATCATCCTTGACGATTTCTCAACAGGCATCAATAGCGTGGACGCTGACGCAGACGACAATGCTCCTGCATACAACATCGCAGGTCAGCGTGTGAACAAGTCACATAAGGGAATCATAATCAAGAATGGACATAAGTATCTCAACAAATAAACTCAACACTACAATGAAAAAGAAATATAGCATTCCATCGATGAAGGTAAGACCATTATTAGTAAGCGAGATTCTTGCTGCCAGCAACCCCGTAAAAGATGACGGCGGGCATGGCACTGCTGATGCAAAGGCCGCTACTATAAAAGGGCTTCACTTTGCCACAAATTAGCATTCAGGCATACTAACATTGACGCCTTCTGCATTATCTTGTGCAGAAGGCGTTTTATTTGACTTGTCTACGTTAGATTTGTTGTCATAAAAAAAAACTGGTAAGCAAAATATCCCTGAAAAGTTGCAAGATATGATAACTTTTAGTAATTTTGCAGTATGATTCGAGAAATTATCGCCTACGGTGGCCAATATCAGGAGTTCATGAGTGGGCTTTCAGTGGCTGAGCGCAATAAAATACTGAGAGCGTTGTTGCTCTTCACTGACAACGAGCGCATACCGGCACATTACATAAAACATCTTGAAGATGGCATATACGAGTTCAGAGTTACCTATATCAGTAATGAGTTTCGTATTATGTTCACATACGATGGAGATAAACTGGTTGTCTTATTCAATGCATTCCGTAAGAAGACACTGAAGACACCACGCAAGGAGATACAAAAAGCAAAGATACTACGAGAAAACTACTTTAAAGAAAAGGAGGCAGAATAATGAATACATACAATATAAGTGCAGAACTTGACAGAACATTCGGTGCAAAGGGAACAGAGAGTCGCAGACTTGCAGAAGAAAAGGCATGGCAGGAATATGATGCGCAAGTACTGCTCGATGCCCGCAAGGCTGCAGGCATAACCCAGCAGGCTCTTGCGGAGAGATTGCATACATCCAAGAGCTACATATCAAAGGTTGAGAACGGTCTTGTCACTCCTTCCATCTCCACTTTCTTCCGTATGCTCAATGCCATGGGATTCTCAATGGAGTTGAAGAAGAGCATCTCTGTCATATAACAATCCAAAGGCGAGCGGTACAAATCGTTCGCTTTTGTGTATGAATCGAAGTCCTCTTAAAAACATTTCACCCAGGATTATGCATGTATCCCAGAATATGTCGCTGAAAGCACGTAACGAATGGATGATACTCGACCATCAGTATTTCACCTTCGAGCACATGACAAGAGTCTATTCCATCCTTGATCTGATTAATTTGAGCACTACTACAGCATAGTCACATCAGCATGCACTACAACCACCACTCGCCACCCTTATGTGCAACTGACTCGATATCAAGAGATTTCATGAGATTATCAGCCGTTTTGTTTGGCGGAATGAAAACTTTTTCGTAGCTTTGCAGTCGTAACGACTGCTTCCACCTCCTTGCAAGGCATAGCAAAAGGGGTTTCTCTGCTCTTGCTTCGAGCGTCGGTTGCACACAAAAACAAGATATTATGGCAATAGCAATAAAATCAATTCCTGTGCTTACTGGTGAGGCCGCTGAGCGTTTCGTCATAGAAGCAGAAGCAAACAGCAAGAGGTCAACACCACATCTTTCCCCCGAACGTAGGGCAAGGCTGGACATGGTATTACGTCACATGAATGATTACCAGCTGTAATGGCCGAGCCTACATACATATTAGTCGAACAATGCGTCATGAAGCCCTTCACAGAGGACATCAAAGAAATATGTGCGCCTTTCTCTTGTGGAAATGGGAAGATAGAGCAAGACCTCAACGATTTCTTTGCTAACGACTCTTTCCTTTATAAGGATGAGTTGTTGGGCAAGACATATTGTTGGGTGACAAAGGAACTGCCGAGACGTATCGTCGGAATGTTTACAATATCCAACGACAGCATCAAGACCACGTACTTGGAACATTCCACAAATAACCGACTGAACCGTCACATAAATAATGCCAAACGCGGACGCAGTTATCCAGCAGTACTGATAGGAAGATTAGGGGTTGATGAGCACTTCCAAGGCGAAGGGAGATACGTCGGAACACAGATTCTGGACATCCTCAAAGACTGGTTCACGGACGAGAAAAATAAAACTGGCTGCCGCTTCATGGTCGTTGACGCCCATAACCACCCTCGCACACTTCACTTCTATGAGCAGAACGGGTTCAAGTTTCTGCATAAATCAGAAGATGAAGAACGAGAGTACTATCATATCCCTGAAGACGAACAGATACATACTCGCCTGATGTACTTCGATTTGAAGAAACTATAGAACTGCGAAGACACCACCTCGATGCTTCGGTCAATATCTCATAATAAATTATGCACAACCGCTACACATACCACACACACGTAACCACCTCCGCTCTTAGGGGGGGGTAAAACGGTCGCATTCAACATATTACGACATCAAGGCCTGCTACAAGCATCCAACTTGACGGATGCCTGTAGCAGGTTTTTGCGTATATAATAAAGGATACAATCTGAGTACTCCTTGAATCAAACAGTAAACAACAAATATTCTTTAATTCAAAATCTAATAATTTACTAACGTATGAAGAAAACATTTCTACTTACCACAATGCTAACAATGGCATTGACGAGGGTATAAGATTCCGATGACAAAGGTAAGACCATTATTAGTAAGCGAGATTCTTGCTGCCAGCTCCATAAAAGATGACGGCGGGCATGGCACTGCTGATGCAAAGGCCGCTACTATAAAAGGGCTTCACTTTGCCACAAATTAACATTCAGACATACTAACATTGACGCCTTCTGCATTATCTTGTGCAGAAGGCGTTTTTATTTGGGGGGCACATGCAAGGTGCAAGGTCTGATGATACGGACATATTTTACCATTGGAAATTTGCCCGTACAGTTTTTTTTTATTACCTTTGTACCACGAATATCATAATTCCTTATTAACAACATTATAATGCTTACAAAAAAATCCGAAGACACTGCACAGAAGTGTCTCCTTATGCTCTTCATGCTTCTGACTTGTTTCAACGCAATGGCTCAGCAGAACATTGTTGCTGCAGACGACGGTACTCAGTCGCTCAGTCCTACTGTGGAAGCTCCTGCCTTTGGTGCTGTGATAGACTATTCCGTCTTCCCACAGCTCACGAACCTGCCTACCATGTACATCACCGTCTATAAGACGACCTATGATGAAACGACAGGCAAGACAACCTACGACGATACCCAGACGATGGATATCTCTACTACAAAGACTGACTGGTACTATCAGTGCCGTATCGTCATCGCAGACATGAACGGCAAGATGAAGCAGCGCGACGAACTCGTGCAGCTTCGCGGTCGCGGTAATTCTACATGGACATGGGTAAACAGTGGCAAGCGGCCTTTCCGTCTTAAGTTTCCCGCCAAGACAAAACTCCTTGCTGACTATGACCTCACAACAGGTCAGGAGGTAAACGAGTTTGCCAACGAAAAGAACTGGACACTCCTTGCCAATGCCTTCGATAAGACACTCATACATAATGCCATCACGTATGAGATAGCACATAACAAACTGACCAACCTGGCGTTCTGTCCATCATATCGCTTCGTGGACCTTGTGATCAATGGAGTTAAATATGGTACTTATCAGATTAGTGATCACGTGCAGGTGGCTTCCGACCGTGTCAATGTCGACAGTGATACGGGCTGGTTCATGGAGTTCACCGGCGGAACAGGAGATGCTTATCTTGAAGAACCATACTTCGTGGTCAACAATAATCTCTATGTGAACATAAAGAATCCCGAGACTTCGGATGATGACTATGCTGCAATGAAGACATACGTCACCAATCTATATAATGATGTCATCAATACTTATACATCGTCTGACATTCCTTTCTCCGACTATATCGATGCGAACTCGTTCATTGACTGGATGATAGGTGAGGAGATATCAGGCAACTACGACGGCACGAAGGGTAATATGTACAACTACATGGAGTCGACAGATGACAAACTCCACTTCGGACCTATGTGGGACTTCGATATTGCATACGGTGCCTATGGCAGTATGCTCAACGATCATCTGTGGGGTTCTTCCACTGACCACTCATGGCAGGGCACGTCAAGAATGTGCAGTAAGCTGTATAATGATGCCAAGTTCTTCAAGGCTTTCTATGCAAGGTGGCAGCAGGTGTATGATGATGGCAACCTCAAGACTTTTATCAGCAACAAGGTTGACGAACTTGCAAACACATTGAACAATGGAGACTATACTACAGAGAATGCCAACTCTTCGCAATACCTCAACTTCAATGTCGCTACTCCTTTCGGTGCAGGACCTACAAGCATCAGCACTGCCGACAATATGGGAGGATCGTTCAGCTCCTATGCTGCGGCAGTCAACGCGACGAAGACTTTCATCTCTGACCATATAGACTGGTTGAATACAGAATATACTACACAGTATACTACTCTTGGCTGTGCTGACATCCAGGATGAATCAACGGAAGAAGCAGGCTCCGAATGTACTGAGCACACGTACACTGCCGGCAATTATACAAAGCAGGATGATGGCACTTACCGTCGGGCATGCGACAACTGCGCTGGTGCAGAGACCGACGGGGAGACATTCTATCTCTTTACCGTGTATCCAGAGAGCAAAGAGAGCACAGCAGTGTATGCTACGTCATGGGAACCTGATGCTGCTACCCCTAACGCTATCGCTACTGTTGATGTGGCAACCGCCATCGCCGACAATATATCAGGATACAACATTGTAAGTAAGACGGGAAAAACCTGCAAGAGTCTCGTCATTACCGACGGCCATCCATTCTATAATCCCTTGAAGTTCACAGCCACTGCAGCCACCTATAGCCGTAGCCTCAGCAATGACTGGGGAACAATATGTCTGCCTTACAAGGTACAGAATGTCTCAACCGACGATGTGACGTTCTATCAGCTCTCAAGCGTAGCAGAGAACTATGGTACACTCGTCTTTGAGACCGCGACGTCAAGCGGTGCCTATACGCCTTTGGCGTTCCGGTACACAGGAACTGGAGCAAGCAAGTCTATCACGGTTGATGCAGCAGATGTAACGGTCAAGGCTTCCAGTGAGGACAAGACGAAATCATTTGTAACCAACTGGACTATGGTAGGCACGACAGAGAAGACGCTGGTAAAGGAAAAAGGTGTGGACATCGATGGCAAGACAATATACTATATTGCCAACAATGCATTCTACTATGTGCCGACATCTTCAAGCTATACAAGCAATCCGTTCCGTGCATACTTTGAGTTTGCCAGCAGTTCATCAGAGACGTCAGCAAAACAGTTCAGCATTGCTCTTGCCGGCTTTGACTATCAGGATACTGCAACCGGGATAAAGACTGCTGACGCAGACTCTGTCACTGCAGTGTTTGCCAAGCCTAATGGCATGAGTATCTATTCTCCTTCAGATGCAAGCATCAGTGTGTACTCTGTCAGCGGAGGTGTCATCGCAACAGTGAATATTGCTGCCGGCAGTATGGCAGATGTGGCACTTCCTGCAGGAACATACATTGTTAACGGTGCAAAGGTGTGTGTAAAGTAATTTTCAAGTAAGAAGAATCAATGGAAAAGAAAATATATACGAAGCCTTGCTCCCGCATGTTCATCCTCAAGCCTTACCGAATGATTGCCGTGTCGGTTGAATATGGCGGTAAGGGAGAGGAAAATACTGAGTTGTCGGGAGAGGCCAAACGGATCAGTAGGTTCCAGCCCTATGAAGACTGGGGGAAGGTGGACTTCTCTAAGTAAATGGCAACAGCTGGAAGGTTTTGACTACTTTTTCAGCACAGCACGCAAAACAAACCACAGGTGCATGGCGATGGTGGTAAGCAGACCATAGTGGGCTGCCATGATATGAAAACGTTCCTTGAGTGAGGCATGGTGGTTCTTCACCGACATTCCTCCCTCGAGGTATGCACAGAGAGTCAGATGAGTGTTGCAGATAGGCTGTTGACGCTTCTCTGACTCTTTCATTATCCTTATGCACCAGTCTACGTCGGCAGACAGCTTGTAGTCAAGGTTATAGCAGACGGCCTTGGCAATCTCAGTGCTTGCATAGAAAGACTGGTGGCATACGAGCATGCCGTACTTGAATGACTTCCACGAGAGATGCTCAGGCGGAGCGAGACGACGCTTGCGTATGAAGTGGCCCGCCTCATCCACTATGTCCGTGTCGCCATAGATGACACCAGCGCTGGCAGTACCGGCAAGTTGCGTGCTTATATCTTCGAGGGTGGAGTTTTCTTTAAAGATGTCGCCAGCATTGAGGAAGACGAGATAGTCACCGCTTGCCAGCGAGATGCCCTTGTTCATCGCATCATAGAGACCGCGGTCCTTCTCACTCCTTATTATAACAGAGCGGTCAGGGAATGTCTCATACTGCTTCCGGGCATAAGCCTCCGCCTTGCCTACCGTACTGTCCTTGGACAGACCGTCGATGATGAGGTGCTCTATGTATGGATATGTCTGATGGAGCACACTGTCAAGAGTGCGGTCAATGTACTGCTCTGCATTGTACGTGCAGGTTATGATGGTGAATGTGAGCATTGTCTGTCTGTTTTGTTTTGACGGCGAAGGTACTCAAAATTTTCCGCTTTTACAAGAAAAAGCGCTTCCATTACAATTTATCTTGCGTATTTTACGTTTTATTATTATCTTTGCATTGTAAAAGAAAATGTGAATGGGCATAAATCAGATTCTACATAGGTCACGCCTTTACCGGTGGAAGGTTGAGTTCAAGAGACTCAACCGTGAGCACTTGCGCAGTCTTGAGCAGTACTATTCGTTTGAGTACGGTGACAGTCAGGAGCAAGACAAGCATGTCGTCTGCGTGATGAACGGTAATTTCGAGGCTGGCGGTCTTGCTGACAGGCTCCGTGGCATCGTTTCAGTATATCAGGTGTGCAAGGAACTGGGCGTGGCGTTCCATGTCTATTTCACTTGCCCGTTCACTCTGCAGGATTATCTTGAGCCTGCGGAATACGACTGGACCATCGAACCTGAGGACATGAGTTTCGGACTGGGCACTGACATAGTGTGCTGTGAGGTCACGGATGATACGGACTATCAGGCAGCAAAACTGCACAAGTGGCTCTCCGGTCGCATACGGAAGTCGACGAGCCATGTCATCCATATCTATGGCAATCCTGCTTTCTGCTATAAAGAGAATACATACAGTGCATTGTTCCATGAACTGTTCCGTCCGAGTGAATCCCTGCAGAAGGCATTTGATGAGGCTGTGAATACTCTTGGTGACGGATTCGTCGCAGTGCAGTTACGCTTCACGCATCTGCTCGGTGATCTTGACGATTATGGTGAGGTACTGCCGGAAACGCAGCAGAGAGTGCTTATTGATGCCTGCTTGGAGAAGGTGCAGGAGATAAAGAGCGGACAAGGTGGTCAACCGCTTTTGTTGCTCAGTTCCGACAGTCGCACCTTCCTTGCTGAAGCAAGAGAGAAAGTGGAAGGCGTGTATGTTGTGGAAGGAGGAATAGCGCATACCGACTTCACGCCCGACTGTGCTTCTTCCGTTCATGAGAAACTCTTTCTCGACTATCTGCTGATGGCGCGTGCGAAGCATATCTACAGAATAGTAGGTCCGGGAATGCGCAAGAGCGGTCTGCCTTATTCTGCATCTCTTCTTAACGCGTGCCCCCTTACTGACATCGTATTCTCACTTGATACTGCTAATGCTTCTTGCGACTAATGCCTATGGGAACTAACGACAGCAGCAATCACAGGTCTGCCTTCAGACAGATAATGAAGGGTACTGCCATCTTCGGAGGTACCCAGGTGATAACCATGCTCACCAATATCGTTCGCGGCAAACTTGTCGCGATGATTCTCGGTGCCTATGGTATGGGCGTCACGTCGCTGCTCAACTCTGCCATCCAACCGGTACAGCAACTCTTCTCATGCGGTCTGCCGATGGCATCGGTGAGCAGTATAGCCAATGCTGCTGACGACAAGGAGCGTGCACAGCGTACAATAGCCTTCCGACGCTGCCTTACGATACTTTCCATCCTTGCGTGCATCTTCGTCATTGCCTCCTCGTCATTGCTTTGTAAGTGGACCTTCGGCAACACAGGCCATTCTTCCTGGTTCGCAGGCTTGGGACTGGCAGTGCTCTTCCTTATGCTCTCAACCGGCGAAAGTGCCATACTGCAGAGCCACAGGGCGCTGAAGCAACTTGCCAAGTGCAATATACTGGCACCTATGCTCGGTCTTGTTCTCGGCGTACCGATGTACTTCATCTGGGGAGTGGACGGAATAGTGCCGGCAATGATTCTTCTTGCCTTTATCACCTGGGCATATTCCCGATGGAATACCCGTGGTCTTGGTATACGTGACAGTCAGTCTTGGAGGGAAACGTTGACATACGGCAGGGGGATGATGATGCTCGGTGCTACGATGATGGTGGCAGGACTTATCGGCAATCTCTCCGTTTATCTTATCAATACATTCATAAACGGCAACGGCAGCACCGATGACGTCGGTTTCTATCAGAGTGCCAACACCATTACTACACAATGTACGGCAATGGTATTCACTGCCCTTGCTACCGACTTCTATCCGCACCTGACGCAGGTAGCGAAGGATTTCAAGGCAATGACGCGGCTCATTAACCAGGAGGGAGAGATAGTACTGCTCGTGACGGCTCCTGTGGCGGCTCTGCTGATAGTATGCAGTCCTATAGTGGTTCGTCTGCTGCTTACTTCGGAGTTCGACTGTATAGTGCCTATAGTGCAGATGATGAGTCTTGCTTTCCTTATGCGTGCTTATTATTTCCCTTTGGATTATATCTGCCTTGCCAAGGGCGACAAGACCTATTACTTCTGCATGGAGGGCATCTGGGCAAATGTAAAGATGCTCGTTATTTTCATAGGTGGATACAGGCTGTGGGGCTTGATAGGTTTAGGCTATGCCGCTGTGCTTAATGCGGTGGTCGACATAATAGTATCTACCGTTCTGGTAAGATGGCGTTACAATATCGTGTATGGTGGTCGTATGCTTCTGATGTCGGCGTTCCTTATACTGCTTGCAAGCAGCACCATGCTTGCATCGCTTGTCGGTGAAGGGTGGATAAGCTATGTGGTCTCTTCTGCCCTTGTTGCAGTAATCATCGCTTATTCCCTCGTTCAGTTGAACAAGAGGATATCTATCGTTGATGCAGTGAGAAACAGATTGCACAGGCGAGAGTAATTCCCTGAGGAATACCATGCCTATCTCCTTAATATTGTGCGTGCCAGTCCGAATAGGTGGTACTCCATGAAAAACAGTGGCCAGCACCATCTGAATGGGTAATATCCGGGTTTCATTGTGTTGACTCTGTACAGGCGCTCTGTCTCTATGGTATTCCAAATGCGCCTTATCTCTTTACGGAAGAGTTGACGGTCGGAGGCAGACAATGCCTTGCGGTTGCGGACATAATAGACGCAGACAGAAAGGAGCGTCAGCCATCTCTCATTCTCATATATTGTCATGATGTCGTCACTGCATCCGAGATCAGTGAGTTGGCGTTTCATGCTCTCATTGGCTTTAAGGAAGTCAATGAGTGAGGTGCTCACTCCGTGGGTAACGGAACTGCTCAGCTGGCGGTAGTAGTATTTACCGTTGCAGCATCTTACTTCACGCGACTTGAGGTAATGGATGCGTGTAGTGTTGTCATCACTGTAGTGACGGCAAGTGTCGTCATAAGGGTTCTCCTTATATATATATGCGCGTGAGGCATACCATCCGTGGACGTTCCATGTGAGACTCTCGCGAAAGGCCGTATAGCCGTCCATCCGCTCGAAAGGCGGCGTCTTGTAACCATGTTCCCTTCCGTCCTCATAGATGTATCTCACGTTGAAGAGAACGCTGTCCGTCTGCTCGTTCTCCTGGAAAACCCTTACCATCTGTTCCACGGCATCGTCAGCCAGCCAGTCATCGCTGTCAAGAAACATTATGATGTCGCCCGTAGCATGAAGCATGGCGGCATTCCTCGCCTTTGCCTGACCAGCATTCTCCTTCTGCTTCCAGACGTGTATGCGATTGTCCCTTGTCTCGTAATCACGGAGAATGGATAATGATGAATCCGAGGAACAGTCATCCACGCACAGTATCTCCAAGTTACCGTACGTCTGTCGGAGCAGAGAGTCAATGCATTCTGCAAGGTATTTCTCTGTGTTGTAGACTGCTATAAGGACTGTGACCTTCGGATTTGACATGCGATATATATAAATGGAAAGTGGAAAATGGAAAGTGGAAAATGGAAAGTGGAAAATGGAAAGTGGAAAATTTAAAATGGAAAGATGTGATTACCTTTTTCAATCAAGTATTGCGACAAGCCTTTTAAAGTGGAAAATTCTCAATTCTCCATTTTCAATTTTCAATTCTCAATTTTCAATTTTGATGTATTCTTATCCCAAAACCGGAACCAGGAAGCGAGCGAGCAAGTATCCGCCACCGACGAGCCAGATATATAGCAAGCCTGCCAGATAGAACGGTTTGGCACCTGCCTGCTTGAACTTCGCGATGCTGGTATCGGCACCGAGGGCGGTCATTGCCATAGTGAGCATGAAGGTGGAAACGATATTGATGATGTCGCGACAGGTCTTGAGCCACTCCGCATCACCAAAGGTGCTTGTAAGGATACTGTTCACACCAATCATTACGAGGAAGATGAATGCGAACCAAGGCACATTGATCTTACCCTTCTCTCCATCAGCCGAGTTACTCTTCGACAGCCACCAGCTCATGATGAGGAGAACAGGTACGAGAAGAATCACGCGTACCATCTTAACGATAAGCGAAACAGACTCTGCTTCGCCACCTATGGCTGCGCCAGCACCTACCACGTGGGCTACCTCATGGAGCGTGGAACCGGTGTAGATACCTATCTGCTGTGGGTCGAGACCTGTCAGCAGTCCGGCACGATAGGCGATAGGATAGAGAAACATGGAGATAGTGCCGAAGATGACGACGGTACTTACCGCAACGGCAGTCTTGTGGGGCTCGCCCTTTACGATAGGTTCAGCGCCGAGCACAGCGGCTGCACCGCAGATGGCACTGCCGGTGGATGTGAGCAGCGTGCTCTCCTTATCGAGGCCGATAAGCTTGCCGAGCCAGTAGCCAAGGAAGATGGTGCCAGTCACGATGATGCAGTCAACGACGAGGGCAGGTACTCCGACGGCTACCACATCCTGGAAAGTGAGGCGGAAGCCATATAGGATGATACCTGTGCGCAACATTCGCTTGCTGCAGAACTTAAGTCCAGGTTCCCATGAAGCAGGCACGCGGTCGCGGAGTGTATTGGCGAATATCATACCGAGTACTATGCCCATTATCAGCGAACTGAGAGAAAGGGCTTTAATCGCAGGAATCATGGCAAGAAACCATGCAGCGATGCTCATCACGGTTATCAGTGCCACTCCATAGAGAGTTTCTTTTTTCATCTTTTCTATCTTGTTTCTTTAAAAATTTAAGTTTCGTGAGTACTCAACTTCTTAGGAGTTAAGGAGTTAAAGGGAGTTAAGGAGTTAAGACGAATGCCTTTCACATTAAAGTTTCACTTGAGAAAACTTGAGTATTGTCTTCGCTCGGCTTCGCCGCTTGCCAGCGCCAAGAACTCCTTTAACACCTCATCTACTTAACTCCTTGAAACTGTAGCAAGTGCGAGCTTGCGAAAGTTGAGTTAAAAAAATGACTGATTTATATTACTCATTATGCAACAGTTCCATTCTCTGAAGTCAGTGCTTCCTGTTTGTAAAAGCATTGATATTGCAACAATTTTCCTAGGAAAATCCATGTAAAAGCGGCCCTTTTACAACAGTACTGAAATTCAGAGGCTTACAGAAGCAGACGCTTTTGCCGATGAAAGACGCCGACTATAATGTCAGTTCCCAGGTGTCGTAGATGATACCGCGCCCGCCGAAGCCCTCCTTCTGGTAGATAAGACTCTCATTGAGCACTTTGCCGCCATCCTCATTCGAGGTACCGAAATCGAAGAACCTGTGGCTTGTGGAGTATTGCCTCATGACGTGGCGGAAGAGAACGTCAACGGCATGCAGATGCTTGCCTTCAGGTGAAGCCGAGATATACTGCGCATGGGCAACGTGATTCATCAGGTAAATCATTGTGCCAGCAAGCGGAGAACCGTCACGGCCGTATGCCATGAAGAGGTGTATCTCACTGGGGAAACGGCTCTTAAGCAACTGCATCTCCTCAAGCGAGTGAACAGGCCGTGCACCGTATTTGTTATGCAGGTTGTCTTCCAATATCTTCCAGAAAGAAGCGAGGTCGTCAGTCTCCTTGGAGTAAAGTCCGTCGGTCTCTGCCTTGTTGGCTCCATAGCGCCGCTCCCTGTTCCATGGGATGGGCTGGGTAAGGTCAACGACGGAGGCGATGTTTCTCGCCTTGAGAGTAGCCTTGCCGGTACGGAAGAGAGCATAGAGGTCCTCTTGGGATGGGTAGCGGTGATAGTCTGTCGGTACTGGCTTGTATATTATCTTGCAGTAGCCGTTCGCCTTGGCATACTCCATAAGTGCGCCGAACATCTCCAGCACATCGGTCATCGTTGCCTTAGCGCTTAGGATGAGGCTTCCGTAAGTGAGTCCCTGGTGAGAGTAGAGTATGCTTCCAGCTTCGTTGGCAGGAAGTAAGCCGATGAGTTTACCCTTCTGCAGGAAGAGAAGCGAGTGATCGCGGAACCGGTCGGCGTGGTAGTCCATATACGCACGTCGGAACAAGAAAGTGCCGTTGCGCGACGAGTCCACGAAGGCATCCCAAATATCAGCCATAGAGGCTTCGTACCGCTTTATCTCAACCATTCCAGATATTCGTTATAATCACGTATGTAGTCGTTCTCATCGTAGTGGTCGTCGCACAGTACGAGGCATACAGCGCCAGGGGAGAAGAAGTCCTCTGAACTCCATTCCCCTGGTTCTACGAGTAGTCCATGCCAAGGATTGTCGAGAGTGAAAGCCTTCTGCTCTTTGCCGTCGTCCACGTTTACGGTAAAACTTCCGGTTACTGCTATCAGCAACTGGCGCAGTTTCTTGTGGGCATGCGCTCCACGGGACTTTCCCTCCGGAACATTGTAGTTCCAGAATACGCGTTTTACTTCGAAAGGACAGCCGCGGCCCATTGACTCTACAACGGAAAGGTCACCACGATGGTCACCGAAATTTGGTATGTCTATGTATCTTGATTTCATTCAGCTTTATTTCTCCATATATGGGTCGGTGCCAAGAACGGTCTTTGCAAGTCCCTTTGCCTTGGTGCGGAGAGCATCGAGGTCAGCATCCTTCTCACCGTAGCAGAGCACTACGCCCATGCGACGTCCGAAGTGGGCTTCCGGTTTGCCGAAGATACGTACGCGGGTGCATTCTTCCTTCAGCGCATCCATAAGGTTGTACTCCGGTGCCTCAGTGTAATCCTTGTCGGCAAGTACGACAGCAGAGCATCCTGCATGCTCAAGACGGATATCGTGGATAGGGAGACCGAGGATGGCACGCAAGTGGAGTTCGAACTCGGAGAGGTTCGTGGTGTGGCCGAGTGTCACCATGCCGGTGTCGTGCGGACGTGGGGAGAGTTCAGAGAATATCACTCCGGTGTCGGTTAGGAAGAACTCAACGCCCCATATACCATAACCGGTGAGCGATGCTGTCACCTTCTCTGCCATAGCCTGTGCGTCCTTGAGGTCCTTGTCGCTTATCTGGTATGGCTGCCAAGACTCACGGTAGTCGCCACCCTTCTGTACGTGGCCGATAGGAGGACAGAACAGTGTCGGACCGTTCTTCTGTGTGACGGTGAGCAGTGTGAACTCGGAAGTGAAGTGGATGAACTCCTCGATGATAACCTCCTTCACATCTCCGCGCGCACCTTCCATTGCTGCATCGAAGGCAGGCTTCAGTTCCTCGTAAGTCTTTACCGTGCTCTGACCATGGCCCGAACTTGACATGAGAGGCTTGATGACGCAAGGGAACCCTATCTCCTCACTTGCAGTCTGGAGCTCATCGAAGGTCTTTGCGTAGAAATATTTTGCTGTACGGATTCCAAGTTCCTTGGCGGCAAGGTCGCGGATAGCCTGGCGGTTCATGGTGAAGTTTACGGCACGCGCAGAAGGTACTACCTGGATACCTTGCTTCTCGAAATCGAAAAGGCGCTCGGTACGTATTGCTTCTATCTCCGGCACGATGATATCAGGATTGTGCTTTGCTACAACAGCAGCAAGTGCATCACCGTCAAGCATGGAGAAGATCTCACGTTCATCAGCCACTTGCATGGCTGGTGCATTATCATACTTGTCGCAAGCTACGACGTAAAGGCCTTTACGCTTTGCAGCAATTACGAGTTCTTTACCGAGCTCGCCTGAACCCAAGAGCAAAATCTTTTTCATTTTTCTGTTGATTATAAGTTATAACGTAAATGTATTTCTTTTTTTGAAAAAAGTTGACAATGGAAAGTGGAAATTTCAAAATGGAGAATGGAAAGTGGAAAATTATGATTAGCCTTTTACGCTGAAGGCTTGTCGCGATACTTGATTGAAAAAGGTAATCACATCTTTCCATTTTAAATTTTCCATTTTTCAATTCTCCATTTTCTATTCTCCATTTTCCATTCTCCATTTTTCAATTCTCCATTTCAGTATTCAATCTCGTAATAAATTCCGCGACATACTCTGCCGTGCCTTCAATACCGAGGAAAGAAGAGTTAATGCAGAGGTCATAACTCTCTGCCGCTCCCCATTTCTTGCCGGTGTAGTAGTTGTAGTATTCGGCGCGGTCAGCTTCACGCTTCTCTATCAGCTGGCGTGCTGCAGATTCGTCGCATTCCTCCTCCTTCATGACTACCTTCACGCGGTCAGCGAGGTTGGCAGAGATGAAGATGTTGATTACGCCCGGCATGTCGCGGAGCACATAGTCAGCGCATCTTCCCATGATGACACACGAGCCCTCTTCTGCCGCCTTGCGGATAGCGTCACTCTGGAATTTGAACAAGGCTTCAGGTGAGAGTTTGTTCTCGTAGATGGCATTGTCGGATATCAGCGGCAGACGTGAATGGAAAAGGTGATGGAGGAATCCGTGGTGTTCATCCGACTCCTTGAAGAGTTTCTCGGAGAAGCCACTCTCCTTTGCAGCAAGGTTGAGCAGTCCCTTGTCGAGATACTTGGCATTGAAGTCCTTGGCAAGGATCTGTGCAATCTCGCATCCTCCGCATCCTATCTGTCGGCCTACGTTTATTATTATCTTATTGTCCATTCTGTAGTTTCCTTTCCTGTTTTTTGAAGTGTCTCATATATTTTGTCATCATGCCGGCAGCGAAGAATGTTGCCATGGCATCGGAGAAAGGCATGGAAGCCCATACACCGCTGAGTCCCCATATTGGTGCCATGATGGCAAGTGAAGGGAGGAGGAATATAAGCTGGCGCGAGAGAGACAGGAAGATGCTTATCTTCGCTTTGCCTATGCTCTGGAAGAAGTTGGTTACTACAATCTGGTAACCGATGATAGGGAACATCATCATCATTATGCGCACTGCATCTTCCGACAGGTCGATGAGTGTCGGGTCGGATGTGAAGAGGCGCGCGCAGTAGTATGGCATAGTGAAGGCTATGGCAAAACCGACGATGCAGACTGCAGTGGCTGCAAAGATAGCCAGCTTCACCACTTTCATCAGTCTGGCATAGTTCTGCGCACCGTAGTTGTAACCGGCAATAGGCTGCATGCCCTGGTTGATTCCCACGGTTATCATCACGAAGACGAAGGCCACCTTATTGGCAATGCCGTAGGCTCCTACTGCGAGGTCACCGCCGTATTTCATCAGACTCGTATTGATGAAGATGACAACGACGCATCCGCATGCGTTCATCGAGAACGGTGAGATGCCGATGCCGATGATGTTCTTCACGATGTCCTTGTTGATGCGAAACAGTGAATAATCGAAGTGTAGCAGTTCGTTCTTGTTGGAGAACAGTTTCCATTGCCAGCACAGGGCAAGGAACTGCGAGAGTATGGTGGCATAGGCCGCACCGCGTATGCCAAGACCGAATGTATAGATGAAGAGAGGGTCAAGGATGGTATTGATTACCACTGTGAAGATGGTGGCATACATTGCCATCTTCGGTTTGCTGGCAGAGCGAAGCACGGCATTGAGACCGAAGTAAAGATGCGTGAAGGCATTGCCGGCAAGTATTATCTCCATATACTCACGGGCATAAGGTAGGGTATTGTCGGATGCACCGAAGAACCGTAGGATAGGATCAAGGAAGAGGAGACATATTCCTCCGAAGAGAATGCCGATGATGATATTGAGCACTACGTTGTTGCCAAGTATCTTGTTGGCAATGCCGTAGTCGCGCTGTCCGAGTTTTACGCTAATGAATGTGGATGAACCGATACCGATGGCTGCGCCGAATGCTCCCGAGAGATTCATGAAAGGGAACGTGATGGCAAGGCCGGCGATTGCGAGCGGACCTACTCCCTGTCCGATGAAGATGCTGTCCACCATATTGTAGAGCGATGAGGCTACCATCGCCACGATTGCAGGCAGGGCATATTGCATCAACAGACGGCCCACGGGCTTGGTTCCTAATTCGAGTGTGGCTTTCTTGTTGTCCATTATTCTTTACACCTTATTATTTTAGGTGCAAAGTTACTCTTTTTTGACTTGAAAACAAAACAAAATGCATGAATTGTTTTGCAGGACGCGGAATTTAGGGTATCTTTGCATACGGAAAGGAGTATCTATGGCAGAAATGCCTTATGCACTCCTCACATATTCTTTGACCTAAGTCGATGACAGCGATGAATCTTACACTTCTTCAACTCAACAATATGGTTCGCCAGACTCTGGAATGCTCAATGCCGTTGTGCTATTGGGTAGAGGCTGAACTGTCTGAATGCCGTGAACTGAACGGTCACTGCTATATGGACCTCGTGCAGAAGGATGAGGGAAGCAATACTCCCGTGGCACGTGCGCAGGCCCGCTGCTGGCGCAGCAACTGGATACGTATAGCTCCGCGCTTTGAGCGCGTGACGGGACAGCGGCTGCATGCGGGGATGAAGGTGCTGCTTTCCGTGAGAGCCAATTTCCATGAGGCGTATGGCTTTTCATGGATAGTCACCGACATAGACCCGAACTACACGATGGGTGACCTCGCCCGCCGTCGCCAGGAGATAATAAGAACTCTGAAGGAAGAAGGTATCTTCGACCTTAATAAGTCATTAGACATTCCGCTATTTGCGCAGAGGATAGCCGTGATATCGAGTCAGACGGCTGCTGGATATGGCGACTTCTGCAAGCAACTGGCGGATAATGATTATGGATTCCAGTTTCGTACAAGACTGTTTCCTGCCGTGATGCAGGGCGAGCAAGTGGAGGAAAGCATCATTGCGGCGCTTGATGCCATCAATGATTGCATTGACGACTTCGATGTTGTCGTCATTATCCGTGGCGGCGGCGCCACGTCAGACCTGTCGGGCTTCGATACTCTCGCACTAGCAGAGAATGTGGCAAACTTCCCCCTGCCGGTCATTACCGGTATAGGACATGAGCGTGACGAATCTGTTCTCGACATGATATCTTGCGTGAGAGTGAAGACGCCTACGGCTGCTGCCGCCTATCTCATCGATAATCTATCGGTTACTCTGAACATGGTGGAAGAGGCAGGTAGCAGAATAGTGGACTGCGTAAGGCGCAGGATGGAGATGGAGAAACTAAGGTTGTCGCGCATACAGAATTTCCTCCCTGTGGCATTCTCGCTGAAGAAGACGCGCGAGGAAGCAAAACTGTCACAGTTGGGTACCCGCATCCAGACCACCCTGTACCAGCGGTTGGGGATAGAGAAGAACCGGATAGATACTATCTCTGGCAGGATACCTCTGCTGCTGACCACAAGGATAGAGCGCGAAAGATACCGACTCGAAATGCTTGCGCAGCGAACTAACGCTCTCGACCCGATACATATACTGAGGAGAGGATACAGCATCGCCCTTCATGATGGTAAGGCTGTGAAGAGTCCGAAGGATCTGAAGGTGGGTGACGAGGTGAGCATCATGATGGCTGATGGCGCCATTCAGACG
>R06__coassemble_292_pt1 | contig 19086 bp, 6 predicted proteins | sample R06__metabat2_high_PE_030 | metagenome-assembled genome bin R06 | reverse complement strand
ACCTGTATTTTTCACTTTTCATTTTTCATTTTTAACTTAAACTTTCGGCATTGTGTCTAAAAGTATATAATTGCCAAGTGTTTTGCTGAGCCCCAAGGGGGGCGTCACCTAAAAGGGCGGTCCGTAAGGGCGTCATAAAGATGCATGACATAACGGAGCGCCGAAGGTGCGCCACCTATATTCCTGTTGCTGTCTGTAGGTGCGGCACCTATATTCCTGCCGAATTATTAAAACTTGTAACCAAAATGCCAAAAATAATGTAAAATAGTTTGGCAGATAGCATTTTTTTATTAATTTTGCACTCGAAATGTAGGATAAGGATAAAATAGTCCCATTCCTCCCCCATTTTTATAATAGCTGACATAAATAATTAATCATATATATTAACAACTAACTTAACTCAATTTATGAAAAAGCATTTACTCTTGGGTCTCATGGCCGGTATGACTGCTCTTTCCGCTTCAGCATTTGACAACGGTGAGTACGTTTATACTAATCAGGGACGTTTCCAGATTACTAATGCCCAGAATCTGTATACAGGTAATTTTACAGATTTCTCTGGTTGGACAGCAGTTTCTGCAACAGATGGTACTGAAATTTCTTCACTGTTTACATCTGCTAACGATGAGACTTACCCTACAGCTGTCGTGTCTCAGACTGCTGCTCTTACAGAAGGCATGTCTTATACCTATACTCCTACTGATCCTTCTCAGCCATTCGTTGTTAGTTTGAAGATGAAGGGTACTGAGAGTTCATCTGGCACACCTCTTTCTACTGTTAATACTTCGTATTGCGGAGAAGTTGTTATTGGCTCAACTTCTAATGGTGCTAACCTTGTTAAGGTAGAGGGTATTGACGACGCAGGTGAAGCTGTAGTGCTGAATTCTGGTCTTACTCTTCCTGCAGGATGGTCAACAGTAGCTTTCGGCGTTAATGCAGATGGTTCTTATTCATCTTACAAGATTACAATCATGTCTCTCAATACAAATATTGCTGTAGCAGACGTTCAGATTCAGTCAGCAGTACAGGTTGCTGACCTTCGTCAGAGAGACGCTGTATTGAAGTATGCAGAAGCCTTTGCTGCAGCAAATCCTGAGGCAGTAGATGATGATTATACAGAGAATTATGATCTCGTGAAGGGTATTACTGATGAGTCAGCTCAGGAAGCACTTGATGATGCTATCACTGGTCTTAATACAATTCTTACTGATAATATTAAGCCAACACTTGATGATCAGTTGGGGCAGTCTCAGTCGCACTGCGGCCTTTGGAAAACTAAACTGGCTAAGGTCTCTACATGGGGTGAATGGACGACATATCCTTCTGGCCGTACACACTGTACACCTGTTGCACAGGAAGATGGTACTACTTCTGCTTATCCTGACTTTGGACACTATGCAGGCTCCTTAAACTGGGGCGGTGCTTCAGGTGGTACTTGCGGTATCTCTATGGATACTGAACTTCAGCCAGGTAAGTATGTGTTCGTAACAAATGCTCTCGGTCAGGCTCGTCAGGCAAAGAAATCTACTTGTTGGGATGTATCTACATCTCTTGATTACGTATATGGCGTAATGTACGTTTGTAAGGCTGATGCTGATGCTGCTTATACAGATACTCTTGCTACAACAGGTAACTATGGTATTTCTCCACTTAATTATACACAGGGCGTTCTCTCATTCGAGATTACTGAGGCTGGTACTTATCAGGTAGGTATGAAGTCTTATGCATACGCTGATAATGATGCTTCATTGCTCGGTGGTGCTCTTATTCTTAAGGACGTTGAGTTCTATGGTAAGACCAGCGCAGAGTATACAAAGGCTCAGGAGCAATACTATACAAATGTTGAGACTCAGGTAACTGCTGGTCGTACTGGTCTTGAGACTGCTGCTGCTTATGTTGCAAACGCTGACTATAAGTGGGGTAAGGCTGACCTTCAGGCAATGATTGATTCTTGCACTTCTAAGATCGTAGCTTATGAGGATTCTCTTAAAGATAAGGCTGCTGTCATCGCAACAATGCCAGAGGGCTATTCTGGTGGCACCTCTACTATCAGCAATGGTTCTGATGGAGTTGACGGTATGGTTTACAGAGCTTATGTTGACGCAACAAAGTATGTTCTTGATGCAAACACTAAGTTCGTCGCAAAGAATGATACTCTTGCATCCCTCGCTACAGCTATCGCTTCTGCTAAGAATCTCATTGCTAAGCGTATCTATGACTCATCTACAACAAAGGAAGATTTCCAGGCTGAGATAGATCAGGCTGAGGCTCTTAATGCTGAGATGCTCGCAGCAGAATACTCTGAGGAGAATGCTGCTAAGATCGTAGCGGAGAACGCTGCTCTCGCAACTGCAGGTGATCTCTTCTCTGTTTCTGTTCCTGCTGAAATTATCTCTGACATCATTGATATCGACTTCAGCAATGCTGCTACTATCGATGATGCTAATAAGGAAACAGCTGAGACTGACAACAATACCGGTGTTGCTGCTACTATTGCTGGCAAGTCTGGTGAGATGGCATTCACAAACTTCTCTAATGCAACTCCTTCTTCTACAACAAACTCTGTTTATGAATTAGGTATTGCTGCAAGCAATGGTGAGAGAGACTCTCTCGGTATCCTCCGTGTAGGTAATGCTGTAGCAACAGTTGCTGTTGCAGGTGCTCCAGTGAAGTCAACAGATGTCGTATCTGTTTCTTTCGACTATTACTTCGGTCTTCTCTCTGGTAAGAATGCAGGTTATTACATCCTTTCTGAGGAAGGTGATACAATCTGTGGCCTTGTATGCTCTAAGTACAGTGGTACTGATGTGCTCAATACATTCGCAGTAAACTATAACAGCAATATTGCAGGTGTAGGTTCAAGTGCTGCTTCCAATGCTGCTATCGCAGCTTCAAGCAATGCAACTCACTTCACCATTATTCTTGACTATGGTACTGGCAAGATGTATTGCACTACAAGTGGATCAAAGGGTACTTTCCTGACTGATGAGGTTGAGTTCAACACAGAAAAGAAGATTGGTACTTTCGTTCTTTACTCTAACTACAACAACAAGGATCGTCGTTGCTGGTTCGACAACCTGAAGGTTCAGAACTACGCCGCTGGTGAGCCAAGTGGTATCTCAAGCGTAGCTGCTTCTACTGTTGCTGATGATGCTATCTATAACATCGCTGGTCAGAAGGTTGGTAAGAGCTATAAGGGTATCGTTGTAAAGAACGGTCAGAAGTTCATCAACAAGTAATCTCTTGAATTGCGCATAGTCGCATTAAAGACATAATAATATCAATATCCCCCGCTCCGGATGGAGTGGGGGATATTTTTTTGCGCCTTTTGAAGGAAATCGATTGCAGAGATGCAAGATATTTGTGGTTTGGGGTAAAATAGTATTATAAAAAATTGCTTAATTCGATTTTTTTTTGTTATTTTGCACAAAATTACGTTATAGTGCCTCATTGTGTCCGTATCCTAGCAGCATTGTGAGCCTTGATGTAAACTAACTTTGAATTAATAATTAATTACTAACTATAACAGACTTTATGAAAAAACTCATTTTGTATGCATCAGTCTTCTGCATCGGAATGGCGTCCTGCTCTAAGGATTACCTCGTTCCAGAGGATGAACTGCCAGAATGGTTGGGTGAAAGCATCTATGGAGAACTTAAGAATCCTAAGTCTCTCGATGGAACCTTCAACACTTACGTTCGTCTTATTGACGATCTCGGATATGCTGAGGTTCTTGGAAAGACAGGTAGTAAGACAGTTTTCCCTGCCAACGACGCTGCATTCGACGAATTCTTTAAGGATGGAAACAACATCTATGGTGCAACAAGTTATGATCAGTTAACCTACAATCAAAAGGCTCAGCTGCTTTATTCTTCAATGCTCGACAATGCTATCCTTGTCGGCAATCTTTCCAACGAGCAGAATTCTGCAGGAGAACTGCTTCAGGGTAAGGTTATCAAGCACCCTACAAACATCTCTCTCGTCAACTCTGTAGAGTCAATGTTCTCTCAGTACTACCCGAAGAACAATTCTTATTTCGACCGTTTTGTTTCAGATGGTGGTATTAACGTCGTTTACGACAATACTAATGCTCCTGTCGTTCACTTTACCAGTGAGTATATGCTCAACAACAGCATGACCGTTGCAGGTGATAACAGTGACTTTGAGGTTATTACTGGCTCAAAGTATGAGGACGGAACTGCTTACGTTTACAACCACAAGGTGATAAAGGAGAACGTAACCTGTCAGAATGGTTATATCCACCAGCTTGATGGTGTGCTTGCACCTCCGGGAAACATGGCACAGCGTCTTCGTGAGGAGGTGAAGGCAAACACTGGTACATCCCTTTTCTCACGTATGCTTGATTACTACTGCGCTCCATTCAATGACAATACTGTCAAGACAAACTATAATGCCTGGGCAGTGGAGAATGGTAGTCCTACATTGAGCAATATCTATGCTATCCGCTACTTCAGTAAGAACTCACAGCGTGCTAAGCTCAACCAGTACGTTGACGATGAGGGCAAGAGAAGTGAGGAGATGCCTGACGCACAGCTTCTTAACTTCGATCCAGGTTGGAACTATTATAACCCAACTACATCAGGAAGCTCTACTTCCAACGATGCAGAGATAGCTGCTATCCTTGCTCCTACCGACGACGCTCTATGGAACTACTTCAAGGAGAATGGTGAGGGCGGTGCCTATATCATCAAGAATCTCGGTAACAAGAGTCTTTCCAACACATACGATAATCTTGGTGAGAACCTTGATGCAGTCTACAATAACGACCCAAGTATCTTCGCCAACATGATTAATAATGTGATGAAGGAGTACTTCTCAAAGACTGTCCCAAGTAAGTTCGCTACTGTGCAGAATGATGCCTTTGAGTTCATGGATGTCACTCTTGATGATGTGCATAAGACCGACGAAGGCAAGTATGACGTACTCATTGCCAACAATGGTGTCATCTATAAGATGGACAAGTTCTTCGCACCACAGTTGTATAACTCTGTTCTCGGTCCTGCTTCTATCTATGAGAACATGCGTTGCATGGGACAAATGTTCAACGACCACTCTACTGAAGCTGGTGTAGCTTCAAAGCTTGGCGCTGATATGTACTACTATCTTATGTCAATGACATCGAAGTACGCAGCATTCGTACCAGAGGATAACAGCTCATTCATCTATATCGATCCTACATCCATATATGACAATGACGGCCTCAAGGCTCTTAAGTTCACTTGGAGCAATAGTGCAGAAAGCGGATTTAACGTAAGAGTACGCAAGGGACTATATAATAATGGTGAGTTTGCTGAACTTGCAGACTATAGTGAAGAGAGTATCGGTGCTGGAACTTACAAGTCTCAGATTCAGGACATGCTCAACTATCATACAGTAGTCCTTAACAGCACAGATGACGGTCTTAACGGAAATCACTTCTACAAGACAAAGCATGGTGGCGCTATCTTCGTACCTGATGGCTATGGCTATAACGGATCTACAGTCAAGGGTGGCTGTCAGATCGACGGTACCGTAAGTTCTGCTACCGTGATGTCTCAGTACAGTAAGTCAGGCCGTAAGGATGCTGACCCAGAGGCAAATATTCAGAATGGTACTTGTTACCTTCTCTCTACTCCTATCCAGCCAACAATCACAAGCGCATATAAGATTCTCTCTTCTGACTTCAAGAAGTTCACTGAGTTCATGAACGGCTTCGATGCTTATGATGAGATCCTTACTTTCGCAGGTATCAGCGACGAATATGTAAGCACCAGCTCTACCAAGACTGATCAGGATGCATACAAGATGTTCGTTTCCAATAACTCAGATAATGGAAACGAGGACTATCGCCTTCGTATGCTTAGTGCCTATAACTATACCGTCTATGCTCCAACGGACGACGCAATGGACGCAGCTTATGCTGCAGGTCTTCCAACTTGGGATGACCTTGTTTCTCTCTATAATGAATGGAGCGAGCGTAAGGGCGAAGATGGTTATTCAGAGGCTTCAGCCAAGGCAAAGAAGATGATTGACGCAATGCGCTCTTTCGTATTCTATCATATTCAGAACAGTTCAGTATTCGCAGATAATGTTGTTGCTACTGGTTCATATCAGACTTTCTGCACTGATGCCTTCGGTATCGCAAAGTCAATCTCTGTAAGTGGTGGCAGCGGTACTCTTAAGGTGAAGGATGCAAGTGGCAAGTCTGTCAGCGTAACCTACGGAGACAAGACAGCAAACATGCTTGCACGTGATATCGTAATTGATACAAAGACCACCCCTAAGGCTCCTGCTATCAATTATTCTGCGTTTATCACTATCCACGGAATCTCTACGCCTCTCTGCTTCAATGCAGATGGTCGTTATGATGACGCCTGGACTTCTTCTTCTGCCAAGAGAGCAAGGGCGAGAAGGAAGTAAACACTGAGTTTTTTTAGAATAGAAAACAAACAAAAGACTAAATATTATGTCAAAATCTAAAATTCTACTGACAGTCTTGATGTCTGTCGTAGTTCAGTTGGTGATGGCACAGAGTAAGGTCGTCTCAGGAACCGTAGAGGATGCTATGGGTCCTGTGATGATGGCTAACGTTACAGAGCGTGATGCCAACAACCGTATCGTCAATGCCACGCAGACTGATATGATGGGTAACTTCTCCATGGAGATTAAGAACCCAAAGAATAAGCTTGTCATCTCCTATGTGGGTAGTAAGACACAGACTCTTGCTATTGGTGACAAGTCAACATTCCAGGTAAAACTGGAGGATGAGAAGACTACCTTGGGCGAGATCACCGTTCGTGGACGTCGTGCTAATGCAGGTGGTCTGAATATTCCTAAGAAGGAGATGACAATATCTCAGCAGACCTTCAACCTCCAGGAGGTGGAAGGTATGGCCTTCACATCTGCTGATGAGGCTCTGCAGGGTGAGATTGCCGGACTTGATATCGTAGGTAACTCAGGTAACCTTGGTTCTGGATCTACCATGCGTCTGCGTGGTGTGTCTACCATCAGTGGTAACGCCCAGCCTCTTATCGTTGTTGATGATAAGATCTTTGAGTATAACTCAGAGGATATCGATATTGAGAATGCCGATAATGAAGCCTTCTCTTCTCTCCTCTCTGTGAGTGTGGATGATATCGCAGACATCACAGTACTTAAGGATGCTGCCGCTACTGCTATCTGGGGTTCACAGGGCGCTAACGGTGTCATCCAGATTAAGACAAAGCGTGGTACACGTGGCAAACCAAAGGTAAACCTCTCTTATAAGTTTACCGGTACTTGGATGCCTGCCGGCTACACTCTTCTCAATGGTGACAACTATACAATGATGCTGAAGGAGGAATTCTATAATCCAACACAGAGTTCCGACGCAACAACCAACATTGCCGAGATCAACTATGATCCTACATGGTCAGAGTATAAGTACTGGAACCGTAATACTGACTGGGTGAAAGAAGTAACTCAGTTCGGTGAGCAGCACGAGGCAAACTTCAATATCACCGGTGGTGGTCAGAAGGCAACATTCCGTATCTCTGCAGGTTACAACCATCAGACAGGTACTATCATCAAGCAGCAGCTTGATCGTCTTACCGCACGTCTCGTACTCGACTACAACGTGTCTGACCGTATCCGCTTCTCTACAAACTTCGCTCTTACATATACTGACAACCTCAAGAACTACACTCTCGGCAGTTCAAAGAACGGTAACAGTAATAACAACATCCTTGCAATGGCACTCGCCATGGCACCTAACATGGCTATCTATCGTGATAATGGTGAGTACTACCTGATGAACAATTACTCTTCAGGCAAGACACCATACGATGGCAACTACTGTTCAGAGGAAATGGTCAACGTATATAATATAGGTAACCCTGTAGCATACGCTAACTCTTCTTGGCAGAAAGAGCAGACTTACAGTATCGTACCTGACTTCGTTCTCAAGTATGAGCTCCTCGGAACAGAGAATGATCAGAGCCGTCTGACATTCAACGGCCGAGTGTACTTTGATATCTACTCTTATTCACTGCCTACCTTCATGCCAGCAAGTCTCGCTAACGACACTTATACTGACACCTATTATAATTACGCAACCAACACTGAGAAGAACCAGTTCAAGACAGGTGCGCGTGCAGAACTTATCTACACACCTCACTTCCGTAACGAGGATCTCTCTCTTACAATGCTTGCGCGCTATGAGTGCATCACAGGTAAGTACTCTTATCAGTATGCAGCTCAGAGCCAGTTGCCTAACGGTCTGACATCAACAACTGTCGATGCCAATAAGAGAGCAATGAGTAACTCAGTCTCTACTACTCGCTCTGCATCGCAGAACTGGGTTTATAATGCCCACTTCTCATATAAGGAGCGTTACAATGCAAGCTTCTCTCTCCGTGCTGATGGCAGCTCTTCTTTTGGTCCTGATAATCCATGGTTCTACTCTCCTTCCGTTTCTCTCCGTTATAACCTGAGTGACGAGAAGTTCTGGGAACCACTCCGTAAGGTTGTCGACATGGTAGGTCTAAAGGGCTCTTGGGGTATCACTGGTCGTTCGATCGCTTCTGCAGCTTCTTTCTATAATACATATACAAAGAGCGCAGGCTACTACGGTACCGATTCATATATCACCCTCTCTGGTATGAAACTTACTAACCTCAAGCCAGAGAAGAAGAATGGTCTCAACTTCGGTCTTAGCCTTGGCTTCTTCGACGACCTCATTGAGGCAGACCTTAATGTATATAAGGAGACGACATCTGACCTTATCATGAAGACTGTGCCTGTTCCTTCTACCACTGGTTATACTTCTCTTAGCTATGGTAATGTAGGTAAGATGCAGAACCAGGGTTGGGAGCTCACTATCTCTGGTAACAAGTTTATCAAGGTTGGCAAGTTCTCACTCTCTGCAAGTGTTAACATGGCGCAGAATGCCAACAAACTCCTTGAGATGAACAAGGACGTGCTTGCCGGTCTTAATACAAAGTATGAGGATGTTTACACAACACGTGGTTCCGGTTCTTTGATGAAGCAGGTTGTTGTTGGTGACCCTCTCTGCTCTATCTATGGATATAAGAGCAAGGGCGTCTACCAGTATTCATACGAATACCTTCAGAACTACAATACAAAGATGAAGCAGAGCAGCAGCTCTTGGACTTCTTCTGACTATGAAAACCAGATCAATGCTTGGCTCGCAGAGGGTAAGACATTCCCTGTAGCGACCGATGCTAACGGTAAGGTTATCATGACAAACTCAGGTGAGCCACAGCATGTAGTATATAACTACAGCGATGGTGAGTACGAGTATATGTTCAAGGGCGGTGATGCTTATTATGAGGATGTGAACCATGACGGTCAGATCAATGAACTTGACATCCAGTATCTCGGTAACTCACTTCCTAAGCTTCAGGGTGGTTTCAACTTCACTGCACAGTATGGTCAGTGGAAGCTTGTAGCACGTTTCACTTTCCGTTACGGCAACAAGATCCTGAATGCCGCACGTATGAGTCTTGAGAGTATGTATGGTACAGAGAACCAGTGTGCATCAGTTTCTTACCGCTGGCGTAAGGATGGTGATGAGACTGTTATCCCACGCGCTCTATATAACTCGGGTTACAACTATCAGGTAAGTTCACGTTTCGTAGAGGACGGTTCGTTCCTCCGCTTCCAGAATCTCCAGATCTCTTACAGCTTCCCTAAGAAGCAGATTAAGAAGTGGGGACTCTCTAATCTCTCTGCTTACGTTACGATGAACAACCTGTTCTGCTGGACAAAGTACACAGGTATCGATCCTGAGGTCAGTGCTTCTACTTATGCACCTGCTATTGACTCCGCTAACACACCACGTTCTAAGTCAGTAACAGCCAGCCTTAGCTTCGGCTTCTAATCAATATTTGACATCTTAAATAGAATTATATAATATGAAAAAGATATTTTCAGTTATCTTGGCAAGTATTGCTCTGACTTCCTGTGTTGACACTGTGATACTTCCAGATGATAAGACTGTAGATGAGGATATGTGGCAGACTGCCGATGATGTGAATGGCATTGTCGCATGTGCCTACAGCACTTTCCGCAGCGCAGAACTGCAGCGCGACTTTGTTGTGTGGGGTGACTTCCGCTCTGATGAGCTCGTTGTCTCTTCATCTGCACAGCTGACTAACTCGTCTGCATATAAGGTGGATCTCAATCAGATCTACTCTCTGAATATTTTGCCTTCCAATCAGTTTGCTAATTGGAATGAACTTTATACTACAATCAACTACTGCAATCTTGTGATTGCCAAGGCTGAGGGTGTTATGCAGCTTGATCCTAACTATACAATAGGTGACTATCAGGCTGACTGCGCAAAGGTAAAGGCACTTCGTGCTCTCTGCTATTTCTATCTTGTACGTGTATTCCGCGATGTTCCTGTAACTGATGGCGTATATATGTCAAGTGACCAGGATACTCAGGTCAAGCAGACAAATCCTGAGGCTGTACTCGAGATGTGTATCGATGACTTGAAGGATGCAGAGAAATATGTTCTTTCATCAAGCGCTTATTCTTCCGGTTATTCACAGGACTGGCGTGACAAGGGTTATATGACGCGTGATGCTGTCCGTGCCCTTCTCGCAGATATTTACCTCTGGCGTGCTTCTATCTATCATGATGCTGCAGACTATCAGGCATGTGTAGACTATTGTGATAAGGTTATCGCAGCCAAGAATGCAGCCCATGTCCTTGGTCGTGGTGAAGAGGAGGCAGACTATTATCTCTCGGACTACGATGACTTCTATGATGATTTGTTCGGTATCTCAGGGCAGAACGCAGAGGAAAGCATCTTCGAGATACAGTACAATTCTTCCGGTGATGGTTCTTTGGCTACTATGTCAAATACAGGTCTCGCTCAGATGTATTATAAGTACTATAACAATAACTCTTCTACTCCTTATCTCAAGACTACTACGAATTACGCAGTATGCAATGTCAATGCAAGTAGTAGCAATGTCTATAAGAATACAAATGATAAGCGAATGTCTGAGTACTGCTATGATGCAGGTTCTACATCAGAGACACAGTTCAGTGTACGTAAGTTTGTTGCAGAAAGAGGTGTAGACAATGACAACTCAAAGTCAGGTTCAACGAACTTCGCCAATTTCTATCACAACTGGATCATCTATCGTCTTGCAGATGTGATGCTGATGAAGGCAGAGGCTCTCGCTCAGCTTTATGAACTCAGTGACAAGACTGATGACTCTGACAATCAGAAGGCATTCAACCTTGTCAACTTCATCAACCGTCGCGCTCTCCCTGAGGGATCTACAGATACATTGCGATATAACTCCTATAAGGATAAGATGGAAACTCTTATTCTCATGGAACGCGCCCGTGAACTCTGCTTCGAGGGTAAGCGCTGGTTTGACCTTATGAGATATAACTACCGTCATGTGGAGGGTATACAGTACGATAAGACTTTTGAAGAGATGGGCGGTTCGTACGTTGCCAACTATGACGAGATGCTCAAGCTTGCTGTAAGTAAATATTCCACTACGGCAATGACTACCAAGATGCCTACAGAGCCTTATCTCTATTGGCCTATAAACTCCGATCAGATGGATGTGAATACTAATCTGGTTCAGAATCCGGTCTGGCGTTCATCAACTACTACGGAGCGTAAATAATACATAAGGTTATTCGTAATAAATTTAAACAGAAAGTATTATGAAGTTTAATATATTTAGTAAAGGTGGAGTAATCCTGGGCATCGCAATGACTTCTCTCTTTGTTGCGACCTCATGTGTGGATGATCCGGACTCTTCTAACCTTTATGAAGAATCAACGAAGACAATCGAGGAGACTCTGGCATCTGATGCAGACCTCTCTGCCTTCAATGCAATACTTGAAAAGACAATATATGCCAAGACATTGTCTACTTGGGGTAACTACACTTGTTTCGCTCCAACAAACGATGGTGTTTCTGTATACCTCGACTCTCTTTACAATGACTCATCATGCGATGGTGTAAAGAAGGCATTGCATAATGGAATCCCAGAGACAGCAGGCTTTACATCACTCGATGTGATGTCAAAGGTAGATCTGCTGCCAAAAGACCTGTGTGTAGATCTTGCAAAGTATCATCTCTCTGGTGATGAATGCAGCATCTCAGAGATTTCGGGTTCGTCAGATTCATGGAGCACAATGCTCCTTGGACGTTATGTCCCAGTCTCAATCTGTACGTCGGGTGATCACAAGGGACAGACACAGCTCGGTCCTGACTCATATATCCTCGATGGCGACGTAGCTTGCTCCAATGGTCTCATACAGAAGATTGACAACATGATTCGCCGTGAGGACCGTCTCATCGCTGATCAGATTGCTGTTGATCCTGATTTCTCACTCTTCTCAGAGGCTCTTATTGCTACTGGTCTTGACGAGGCAATAGCTACAGAGGACAAGGGACTCACATACGATTATGCAGATACCAAACCAACTGACCGTGACGGTAACGTGCTTTACTGCCCTACGGAGTGTAGTGTGAAGTTCACAGTATTCGCTGAGACCAACGATGTTTTCAAGGAGGCTGGCATCAACAGTCTCGAAGACCTCGTGGAAAAATGTAAGGAGTGGTATGGCAACTGTTCAGAATGGTATGACTATATAAATGAGAAGGGCATCAACATCAGCACAGGTGACGACTACACAAATGAGTGGAACGTCCTCCACATGTTTGTTGCATACCATATCCTTCGTGCAGGTATGCCTGTAAATCAGATTGTATACGAGAAGACTTCTACCAACAGCGCTTACTGGAATGTATGTTTCGGTTATGAGCCACAGGAGTACTTCGAGACAATGCTCCCTAATACCCTCATGAAGGTTTGGGCTACTGACCCTGATGCTAATGATATGAATCCAAAGCTCTGGATCAACCGTTATCGTCAGAACAATACTCTTACTGATGAGTACGGCACCTTCGGTAGTGACGCCACTCATCCAATCGTGTTCCAGGGTATTCCTATCGACCGAACATATAACAAGGCTACCCTTAATGGATATATCCAGAAGATTGGTGGCATTCTGAAGTACGACCAGACAACAAAGAACTCTTTATATGAGCGCTTGCGTCTTGACTCTTCTACATTCCTTTACGAGCTCATCAATAACGGTATGCGTGGTGCTACACCAAGTCAGATATCTACAATGAATGGTGGTGGCAACGGTGACCGTATAGCATTCGATAACTCTTATTTCGATAATCTCGTATGCTATAACCCTAACACAGTGCTTCGTTTCAATGTGCTTGGTGCTTGGCGTGCTCATAACTCAGACCAGTTCCAGGGTTGGGATACTTACGACTTTGCAATCAAACTGCCACATGTTCCAACAGGTGAGTATGAGTTGCGTATCGTCTATCCTCCAATGGTTCGCGGTGGTCTGATGCAGTATTATCTCGGTGAGTCTTCTAAGCAGGCCGACATGGTACCACAGGGTATTCCATTCGATGCACGATCTAACCCTTATGAGGATGCAACCATCGGTTATGCTGATATCGATCCAGATAATGAGGACTATGGTATTGAGGGTGACCAGACAATGCATGTGCGTGGTTACATGCGTGCCCCAGCTTCATTCTCGCGTGCTACTTACAACACCATAACCAGCAAGCTCTATGTCACTGACTCTGATCCTTATGCTGCATGTAAGCAGATCACCGGTAGTACAAGCTGCCGTACAGAATCAGGTTATGGCACGATGATGCTTCGTCATGTCATCTGCACACAGACATTCAAACAGGGTACAGATTACTGGCTCCGCATCAAGAACCTCACAAGCAGTGACCCTAACCTCGGTTGGTCATTCGACTTCATTGAGCTCGTTCCAACAGGTATTGTCAACAGTCAGACAATGATGGAGGACTGGTACTAATCTCTTTGAGAAGTTAATAGTTAATAGTTAAAAGTTAATAGTTAATTGATAAGAGATAAACGGTTAAAAGAAAATCAATATGAAATATATAAATAAAATAGGTATGATGATAGCAGTAGGCGGTATGCTTGCTGCTACCTCATGCTCTGATTTCTCTGACTACAATACAGCCGATTATGACACAAGTGCCATGGCAGGCAAGACTTTGTGGCAGAATATTTCAGAGAATGAAAACCTTCAGAACTTTGCTGCTCTCGTAAAGAAGGCCGGCTTTGCTGATAACCTCAACAATCCTCGCTTCTATACAGTGTTCGCTCCACTTGACGGTACATACGATGCTGCTGCTCTCATGCAGGAGGACAGTGTTACCGTACTCAAGGAATTTGTAAAGCAGCATATTGTAGAGTATAATCACCCTGTATCAGGTAATGTGGACGAGAGTCTTCTCTCTCTCAATCTGAAGAGCCACCACTTCACCAATGATTCTTATGGTGAGTCATCAATCAATACTGCCAACCTTCCTGCTACTAATGGTGTCATGCACATCTTGAATGCTTCGGATACTTATTACAGCAGTATCTATGAGTATGTCAGCAAGATTCAGGGATGTGACTCGTTGAAGAGCTATATCCAGAATTACGACGTCAACTACATTGATGAGAGTAATTCCATCCTTGGTCCTATCGTGAACGGTGAACAGACTTATGAACATATCGAGTACATAACACGAAACACTGTCATTAACAACATTCTTAATGCTGATATCGACAATGAGGACAGTACATACACCATGCTCTTCCCTACAGATCAGGCTTGGAATGCATCTTATTCACGAATCAATCCTGACTATAACTACATAGCAAAGGTGACTTATATGGACTTGAGCTCTGTAACAGCAACGACAGAGGCAAGCAGCATTGCAGCGACAATAGGTAAGAAGGACTTAACTGTCAGTGCACCCGAGTTCCTTCAGGATTCGCTTACTACACGTTCAATGGTAAGAAACCTCGCATTCTCCGACGGCTATCCACAGAACAAAGCTCTTATTGCCGGTGGAGGAACAGAGACTGATACACTCATTTCTTCTTCAAGAAAGGAATTGCCAAGTGCACTCTATGTAGACCAGCATACTCTTTCCACAAACAAGATGAGTAATGGTTACGTACGTGTCGTTGACTCTATTCCTTTCCATCCTTGGGATACATTCGAGCCTGTAATCAGAACCCGTTCGGTAGGCCGTGCCCTTAAGTGTACAGCAACGTCAAACTCCGTTACCAAGAAGTCTCTTGCTGATAGGGATTCATTGTTCAGCCTCGTTCCTGAGTTCATTTATGAGCGTATTATGGGTGACAAGTCAGAGAGTGAGGACAACTTCAGATATACAATGTCTTCAAGCATCACTGCTACTTCTGCAAAACCAGAGTTTAATTTCCCAATCGAAAATGTGCTCTCTACTAAATATCATATTTATGTAGTTACGGTTCCTGAGCAGATAGATGATACTACGGCAACAGCAAAGCCATATTATCTCAATTTCTATCTCAACTATACCAATGCCTCAAATACTCAGGTAAAGACTCAGCTCAATTTGAGTTCCTCTGCTGATCCTTCTTGGGGGCCTCAGGCTGTTACTTCCAAGATAGGAACAAAGAACGTTACTTCTATCGTTACTGTCGGTGGTAAGGTAAATGTCATCGACCTTGGTGAGTTCACATTCCCTATCTGTTATTATGGTCTTGACGCATATCCAACTCTCATGATGTGTCATACTCAGTCTTATGCCTCTTCCTCAAATCGTGAAAAGTACGAGCGCTACATGCGTGTGGCAGGTGTATATCTTTTCCCTGTCGAGGCTGATACTTACTTTAAGAACAAATAAAAGCTATGAATAGTACTATATTAAACATTTTGCAGCGTCAGGGTCTACGACTTTCGCTCTGCGCCATTGCATTGTCAACAGGTACAATGGCTTTTGCACAGGACGACGCTGAAGACGAGACAGTGGTGGAGCAGATAAAGGCTCCTAAGCGTAAGGTCGTCAAGAACAATATTCCTACTGTCCGCGTACATGGTGTGGTAAAGGATAGGGCTACAGGTAAGCCTGTTGCCGGTGTCCGTCTGCAGGTTCTCTCTGACAACCGCTTTGCTGCCATGACAGATGAGGAGGGCAGATTCCTTATTACTGTTCCTGATTTCTCTACCTCTCTCTTTGTGCAGGCACCTAAATATATCTCTCAGCAGGTAGCCATACGTGCCAATGATGAGAAGCAGGACGTACAGGTCTATATGTTGAGCGATGCCTTCGCGTCTATGTATGACAACGGAACAACCATTACAGCACAGAATTCCTTTACTGCTGATGGTTCCGGCCTCGTAATCGATGGTGCGATAGGTTCAAATCTCGGTGCTGACGTTCGCACTATCCAGCGTTCGGGTACTGATGTGCAGGGAGCAATGATGCAGATTCGTGGTATCAGCTCTCTTAACTCAAATACCCAGCCACTCGTTATACTCGATGGCGTAGAGCTCGATATGCAGCGTGACCGTTATTCTCTCCATCAGGGAGACTACTTCAATATGCTCTCCACCATATCTCCAGAAGATATCGACAAGGTGACGGTACTCAAGAATGCTACAGCCCTTTATGGTGCCCGCGGCGCAAATGGCGTAATCATCATTGATACTAAGCGCGGTCATTCCATGGCTACACGCATTGATGCCAAGATCTCTGCCGGAGTATCGCTTATGCCTTCATTGCCAACAATGATGAATGCAAGTCAGTATCGTAACTATGCTGTAGAGCAGCTTGGTACTATATCTGATCTGAAGACATACCAGTCAACGACAGGCAGCATCCTGAACTTCAACTTCCTTAATGATGATCCTACGGGATATTACTATCCTACTTATCACAACGACACTGACTGGTCTGACTACGTATATCGCACAGCCGTAACCCAGAACTACAGTATCAATGTCCAGGGTGGTGATGATGTCGGTATGTATAACCTCTCTGTCGGATACGTCAAGGCCCAGGAGAATGTCAAGTCTTCTGATTTCGACCGCGTTAATGTAAGATTCAATACTGACATCAGCATTCTGAGCTGTCTCAAGACGAAGTTCGACATGTCTTTCTCACGCACTAACCAGAAACTCTTTGACGATGGTTTCGCTGAGGATATGACACAGAGCACCATCACTTCTCCTACAATGCTCTCTCTGATCAAGAGCCCATTGCTCTATCCATATCAGTATAATAACAACGTTGGTGGATTCACTTCACTCCTCAGCAGTGCTGACGATCTCTATTCGTCACTTGGTAATGAGTACTCTCTTGCCAACCCTGTAGCTCTTATGCAGAATGGTAACGGTGACCGTAAGAACAAGAATGAGAATACATTCTTCAATGTTGCTATCGCTCCTACATGGCAGATCAATGATCACTTGAGCGCAACCACACATTTCAGTTACTACCTCAATCGTAACTCGCAGGCTTACTATCGTCCAAACGTAGGTGTTCCTTCATTCTATGTAGAGGGTCTTGGTACTGTTTACTGTAAGGTGGCTTCTATCTTTGCTAAGGAGCAGAACTTCATCAGTAATACTCACATCGACTGGAACAATAAGTACGGTGCTCACAATATCGACGTAACAGGAGGTTTCCGCTTCACATATTTCTCTTATGACAGCAGCGACCTTTCCTGTCAGTATGATAACTCTCTTCCTGACGATAAGAACCCTTCTTTCAGTGTTTCGGATAATGCTACCATCGCTGGTGCAAACGATATATGGAAGAATATGCAGTGGTATGCAAATGCAGACTACAGTTATAAGAACCGCTACTTCGCTACCCTCTCACTCCTTGCTGAGGCAAACAGCCGATTCGGTAGCAACCTCGATAGTGGTGTGAAGCTTTGTGGAACATACTGGGGAATCTTCCCAAGCATACAGCTCGGTTGGGTTCTTACTAACGAAGACTGGTTCCCTAAGACAGATGCCATCAATTACCTCCGCCTTCACGCAGGCTTTGACGTAAGTGGTAATGATGATATCGATAACTATGCAGCACGCACTTCCTTCTCTACCGTACGCTTTAACAGCTCAGAGATTGGTGCTCAGCTTACCAATGTAGGTAACGACAAGATCAAGTGGGAGACTGTTTACAAGTGGAATCTTGGTTTCAAGGCTAATATGCTTTCCAACTGCCTCTCTTTGGGTGCAGACTTCTATATCCACAAGACTACAGACCTTCTTACCCGTAAGAACTTCGAGAACCCTATCGGCGGTATCAATAACTACTGGACCAATGACGGTTCTCTCGTAAACAGAGGTTTCGAGATTAATATCTCCGGCAAGCCTGTCGTTTCGAAGGACTGGCATCTTGAGCTCGGCGCTACTGTAGGCCACTATGAGAGTGAGGTGAAGAATCTTGCCAATGGTTCTTACACCACTTCTGCTTATGGTGACAACAACATCATTACCAAGGAAGGAAGCCCTGTAGCTCTGTTCTATGGCTATCAGACAAACGGCGTGTTCGCTTCTACTGCAGATGCACAGGCTGCAGGTGTGGCGCATGTCAATAGTGATGGTTATACCACAACAAACCTTTACATGGTAGATGAGACAGGTGCCAAGGTGGATTTCGAAGCTGGTGACGTTCACTTCGTTGACCAGAATGGTGATGGCATTATTGATGAGAATGACAAGGTTGTCATCGGTAATCCTAATCCTGATATCTATGGTAACATCTTCACCAGCCTGTCATGGAAGAACCTCCGTCTGGATGTCAACTTCAAGTACAGCCTCGGCAACGATGTGTATAACTACCAGCGTTCCATCATCGAAGGTGCCAACACCACGTACAACCAGTCAACTGCCGTGCTGCGCCGCTGGTCATACGAGGGTCAGCAGACCGATATGCCCAAGGCTTGCTACGAGAGCAGCGACGACTGGCGTAACAACGAGCGTATGTCTGACCGCTGGATTGAGGATGGAAGCTATCTGAAACTCAAGAACCTGCGTCTCACCTACAAGCTCCCCGTTCACACCACATGGCTCCAGGGCCTGAAGGTATGGGGTGAGGCCAACAACCTGTTCACCCTGACCAAGTACTTAGGTACCGATCCCGAGATGAGCTGCCGCAACAGCGCACTCTATCAGGGCGTGGATACAGGCTTGATTCCC
>R06__coassemble_285_pt1 | contig 19284 bp, 14 predicted proteins | sample R06__metabat2_high_PE_030 | metagenome-assembled genome bin R06 | reverse complement strand
GTTGCAAATGGGGCTCTTTTACTTGCTAACAGGGCTTAGTTTACTTTTTAAAATGCGCGCTTTTGGGTTGCGATTTGGGGGTGATTGCGGGGGAATGAGGGGTGATTTTGTAAAACAAAATCAAACGGTGGCTTGCAAATGCTTTGATTATCAATAACTTGGGGGAAAGCTCGGAAGTCGCTTTTTATCGCGCTGGGGGAATAGAATCCGAGAATTTTCGATTCTCGTGGCTTTAGATTAAAGATGCTAAAGCTGTTTTTGTTACATGTTTGATTATGACATGAATGATCTTTCTTTCACCGTAAATACTCCGTGAATTAATCCGTGAATTTACCGTGACCCTTTTTCTTTTACCTTAAATTCTCCGTTAATTAAACCCTGATTTTTATTTGTAAATATGATTCATGAGCATTTATGAGAGTATCCATAAAATATCAATTGGAAATAAAATGAGTCCTAAATTTTGGCATTGTAAATATTTTTATTATCTTTGCATTGTAAAAGTTGCGAAAAATTCCCAACTTAATACTTTTTTTGTTATAATGCATTGAAACTCAACATAATAAATGGTGTTGAGGGAAATATGTCATTTTCTTAACTCAAGATTAGTAAAAATCTAATATTTCCATAAATTCATCAGATTATGAAGACAGACAATGTAAAGATTGCTGTTGCTGGCACAGGTTATGTGGGATTGAGCATAGCCACTCTGCTATCACAACATCATCAGGTTACGGCAGTAGATGTCATTCCTGAGAAGGTGGATCTTATCAATAAAGGTAAGTCACCCATTCAAGATGATTATATAGAAGCGTATCTTGCAGGCTATAAGGCAAAGGACGACGACGATATAAAAGCTTTCCGTGCAGGTGAAGAACCTCGAGAAAAAGTAAAGCTCCAGCTTACTGCTACCCTTGACGGACGCAAGGCCTATGCCGATGCCGACTTTGTAGTAATAGCTGCGCCAACCAACTATGACCCGGTAAAGAACTATTTCGACACGAGTCATGTGGAAGAGGTCATTGACCTCGTGCTTGATGTTAATCCAGAGGCAACGATGGTCATAAAGAGTACTATTCCAGTGGGCTATACACGTTCGCTGTATGCAAAATATGCAAGAAAGTTCAAGGAGGAAGGCAAGGACTCTTCATGCAAGCTTCGCCTTCTCTTCTCGCCAGAGTTTCTGCGTGAGTCAAAGGCACTTTATGATAACCTTTATCCGTCCCGTATCATAGTGGGTTATCCTAAGCTTATTGTTTCTGCCGACGGAGAGTTTGATGAAGAGAACGAAGCCATCAAGACAATAGCAGGCAACCATCTTAAGGAGGCCGCCGAAACATTCGCATCGCTACTTAAGGAAGGTGCAGTTAAGGAAGATATAGATACCCTTTTCATGGGAATGAAAGAGGCAGAGGCAGTCAAGCTCTTTGCCAATACATATCTGGCACTCAGGGTAAGTTATTTCAACGAGCTCGATACTTATGCCGAAGTCAAGGGACTTAATGCTAAGGCTATCATTCAAGGCGTAGGTCTTGATCCTCGCATCGGTTCCCACTACAACAATCCTTCATTCGGTTACGGAGGCTACTGTCTGCCTAAGGACACAAAGCAGTTGCTTGCCAACTATCAGCATGTGCCACAGAACATGATGACCGCCATAGTGGAATCAAACAGAACAAGAAAGGACTATATCGCAGATGCAGTATTGCGCAAGGCTGGATGGTATGACTATTCAACGAAGAACGTGTATGCTCCAGTTGGAGACAAGCAGCCGGAGCCTACTGTCATAGGCGTATATCGTCTGACGATGAAGAGTAACTCCGATAATTTCCGTCAGTCAGCCATACAGGGAATTATGAAGCGTATCAAGGCAAAGGGTGCAACAGTCATCATCTATGAGCCGACGCTTGATGACGGTACCACATTCTTTGGCAGTAAGGTCGTCAATAATCTTGAGGAGTTCAAGAAGCAGGCACAGGCAATAATCGCTAATCGTTATGATGCATGCCTTGACGATGTAGAGGAGAAAGTATACACACGAGACATCTTCCGCAGAGACTAACTTTTACAAACAGGATAAATATTTAAAAAAATACAATTTTATGTGTGGAATAGTAGGATATATAGGAAAGCGTGATGCTTATCCAATCTTGATAAAGGGACTTCACCGACTTGAGTATCGCGGCTATGATTCTGCCGGTTGTGCTCTCATCAGTGCAGAGAATGACAAGCTCAATATATATAAGGCAAAGGGTAACGTTGCTGACCTTGAGAAGGCAGCAGAGGGCAAGGACATAAGCGGTTCGCTTGGCATAGCCCACACCCGCTGGGCAACGCATGGTGTTCCTTCTGAGACCAATGCTCATCCTCATGTGAGCGAGAGCGGTAATCTTACACTTGTTCACAATGGCATCATCGAGAACTATGGTACTCTTCGTGAGCAGTTGAAGAAGCGTGGATACTCCTTCAAGTCAGAGACAGACACCGAGGTTCTTGTTCAGTTGATAGAATACGTGATGTCAGTACGCAATGACGACCTCGCAACATCGGTCCGTATAGCCCTGAAGCAAGTGTTTGGTGCTTATGCGATAGCCGTTATTGACAAGCGTCATCCAGAGCAGCTTGTTGCAGCACGAAAGTCAAGTCCGTTGGCAGTCGGCGTAGTCGAAGACAACAGCGAATTCTTCCTTGCGAGTGACGCATCTCCTATAGCAGAATATACCAAGCAGATAGTCTACCTTGACGACGAGCAGATGGCAGTGATAGAGCGTGGCAAGGAACTTAAGGTGTATGACCTTGACGGTGCAGAGACAGATGCTGAAGTAAAGGAAGTGGACCTTGACCTGAGTATGCTTGACAAGGGAGGTTTCCCGCACTTCATGCTCAAGGAGATCTTCGACCAGCCTAATGTGCTGAAGGACTGCATGCGTGGTCGTATTGTTGACAATGTTTTCTCCGGTACTCATTCTGCTCAGGTAGTACTGAGTGCGGTGACGCAGCACAGACGTGAGCTTCTCAAGGCGCACCGCATCGTCATCGTCAGTTGTGGCACGTCATGGCATGCAGGTCTGATAGGTAAGCAGTTGCTTGAGCACTTCTGCCGCATACCGGTAGAGGTTGCTTATGCTTCAGAGTTCCGCTACAGTGATCCTGTGATAGAAAGTGACGATGTAGTGATGGCGATATCTCAGAGCGGTGAGACTGCAGATACACTTGCAGCCATACAGTTGGCTAAGGAGAAGGGAGCTCTCGTATTCGGCATTGTCAATGGCGTAGGTTCATCCATAGCCCGTGAGTCGGATACAGGTACATATATCCATGTCGGTCCAGAGATAGGTGTCGCATCGACAAAGGCTTTCACTGGTCAGGTGACCGTTCTCGTAATGCTCTCTCTTGCCCTTGGTATGGCGAAGGGAACCGTTAGTCAGGAGGAGTATGAGCAGACAATCAATGAGCTTCAGCTTATCCCATCCAAGATAGAGAAGATACTGGAGCAGAATGATAAGATAAAGAAGCTTGCATCCACATTTACCTATGCACACAACTTCCTTTACCTTGGACGTGGCTGGAACTATCCGGTTGCACTCGAAGGAGCACTGAAGCTGAAGGAGATAAGCTATATCCATGCAGAGGGCTATCCTGCAGCAGAGATGAAGCATGGCCCTATTGCTCTGGTTGACGCTGAGATGCCGGTGGTCTTCATTGCTACTCATCACAAGCTGTATCAGAAGATTATCTCTAACATGCAGGAGGTCATCTCGCGTCATGGTCGTATCATCGCGGTTGTTACTGAGGGTGATGAGCAGGTTAAGGCTATGGTTGACAATGTCATAGAGATACCGGAGACACTATCTTGCCTCGTTCCTCTGCTTACGGTTATTCCTCTTCAGCTGTTGAGCTACCATGTTGCGGTTTCCAAGGGACTTAACGTTGACCAGCCTCGTAATTTGGCTAAGTCGGTTACCGTTGAATAGTTGAATGTTGAATGTTGAATGTTTAATGTTTAATGTTTAATGTTGAGTGTTTAATGTTTAATGTTGAATGTTGAGTGTTGAGTGTTTAATGTTTAATGTTGAATGTTTAATGTTTAATGTTGAATGTTTAATGTTTAATGTTGAGTGTTTAATGTTGAATGTTGAGTGTTTAATGTTTAATGTTGAATGTTGAGTGTTTAATGTTTAATGTTGAATGTTTAATGTTCTTCTCCAACTTGTTTAAAAAGAAATTCGTAAACGATAAAAATGTTTTTCTTTAATTCGTCAGTCTGTATCTCAGAAAGCGGCATACTGAATAACTATACTGACCACCATTGTCATCTCCTTCCGGGGGTTGATGATGGTGTTCAGCATATAGAAGAGACTCTTGCCCTTCTCCAACTTATGGAGCAGCAGGGAGTCAGTAATGTGTGGTTCACTCCCCATGTGATGGAGGATATCCCAAACACTCCGGATCGACTTCAGAAAAGGTTTGCTGAGGTCGGTTACGATGGAGGCATCCATCTGCATCTTGGTTCAGAGAATATGCTTGACACAAAGTTCTCTATTGACAATGCCAAGACACTTGGACTGCCTGGCAACCATATCCTTGTGGAGACAAGCTATTTCACTGCTCCTTATAATTTCAAGAAGGTGCTGCGCGAGATACAGTCAAGAGGTATTTATCCAATGCTGGCGCATCCATGCCGCTATCAGTACATGGACCTTGATGACTATGAGGAACTTAAGGATATGGGAATCCATTTCCAACTTAACCTTCCTGCAATAATGGGAATGTACGGGCCTGGCGTACAGAAAAAAGCATATTGGCTTCTTGACAATGAATTCTATAGCATAACCGGCACGGATACACATCGTCTGAGTCAATACAAGCGCTTCATTGATGCCAAGGTGCCTCGCAAGCGTATACGTCAGGTAGAGGAACTTCTTGGAACTGCGAAATAAGGAATTAATTGTTTTGTTGTTCTGTTATTCTATAGTTTGGCTATTTTGAACAAATAAAGAAGCAGAATTGATTTTTTTGATTAATCATTCAAATAACCAAATAACCAAACAACCAAATAACCAAACAACAAAACAACCGGACAACCAAACAACAAAACAACAAAAAAAATAGATGAAAGAGTTAAGAGCGTTATTGGTTTGCATTCTTGCATTTGCATTTTCTATGATTGCCAATGCACAGTTGACAGATGCGCAGGTAAGAGATTATGTGTCCTCACGTACGGCAGCAGGAATGTCGAGTGATAAGATTCTGAAGAATCTGGTCAACCGTGGTGCAACTTTGCAGCAGATCCAAAATTTGGATGCTGACATTACAAAGTCTGCATCATCAGATGACACCCCGAATGCTTCGCAATTCTCAAGAGACAGAGAGGTAACAGGCGAGACACAGCCAGATACTACCGGCACATCATACTATTCCAAAACAAAGAAAGTATTCGGTCGTGATATTTTCCGTGCCAAGGCTCTTTCTTTCCAGTCAAGCACAGCAATTCCTACACCGCAGAACTATAACCTTGGTGCAGGTGACGAACTGATTGTTGATGTCTATGGTGCATCGCAGTCAAGCAACAAATACAAGATAGGCCCAGACGGAACAGTAACGATTCCACGTATCGGACCAGTTGCCGTATCAGGCATGACCGTGGAGCAGGCACAGGCACGTGTCCGTAAGGCTATGGGTGTCCATTATCAGAATTCTACAATCAAGGTTACTGTGGGACAGACACGCAGCATTACAATTAATGTGATGGGTGAGGTACGTACCCCGGGCACTTATACCCTTTCTGCTTTCGCTACCGTATTCAATGCGTTGTACATGGCAGGAGGTATCAATGATCTTGGAACACTTCGTGATATCAAGGTTGCGCGTAACGGACGTGTAATCTCCGTGGTCGACATATACCAGTACATTCTCAACGGACGTCTTGCGGGTAATGTGATGCTCCATGACAATGACGTCATCATAGTTGGCACGTACGATAACCTCGTTAATATCTCTGGTAACATAAAGCGCCCGATGTGGTATGAGATGAAGAAGAATGAGTCACTCAACTCTCTTCTCAAGTATGCCGGAGGATTCACAGGAGATGCTTATACTAAAAATGTACGCGTAGAGAGACGTGCGGGTGATAAGCTTTCTGTATATAATGTAGAAGAGTTTGACTTCAACTCATTCATGCTCGCTGATGGCGACAATGTAAGTATTGATGAGAATGAGCAGAAATATGAGAATCTTGTTGTCCTTGAAGGAGCAGTGCTCCGACCTGGCCATTTTGAACTTAATGCAGTAAATACGGTAAGGGGACTTATCGAGGCTGCAGGAGGCCTTTCGGATGATGCACAGACCAACCGTGCAGTACTTGTCCGAATGAATCCAGATCATACCCGTCGCACTATAACGGTAGATCTTTTCGGTATCATGGACGGTTCGAAACCGGATATGAAGCTGGAGAATGAGGATGTGCTGACCATTGCCAGCGTAGAGAAGTTGCGTGGTGACCAGATAGTGAACATCGAGGGCGAGGTATACAACCCAGGTACCTTCCCTTATGCAGAGAACACCACTATAGAAGATCTTATAACCAAGGCAGGCGGCTTGACCGAGTCCGCCTCACTGCTTAATGTGGAGGTTGCACGCAGAATAGTTGACAAAGGCGCGAGCACCGATTCTGACAGACTTTGTGAGACTTTCACCTTTAATCTCGCTTCCGGTCTTGAAGTTGACAAGAGCAACAGTTTCACTCTTATGCCTTACGATCATGTGTATGTAAGACGTTCGCCAGTATACAATGAGCAGAAGAGCGTAAAGATAAAGGGCGAGGTGATGTTTGCCGGTAACTATGTGCTTGATGATCAAGATACCCGCATCTCCGATGTAGTGAAGCGTGCCGGCGGTCTGAAGAGTAAAGCCAGCATCCATGATGCCCGACTCGTTCGTAAGATGGACTCAAATGAACTTGCCCAGCGTAAGATTCTTCTGAAGAAAGCAAGCGAGGATGGTGATCCTGATAAAGTTGATGCAGATGATAAGTACAAGTCAGAAGATGCGCAGTACAAGATTGAGGCAGATACGACATATACCGTTGGTTTTGACCTGCAGAAGGCAATGGACAAGCCTGGAAGCAGTGACGACGTGGTGCTTCGTGACGGTGACATAATCGTCATACCTGAATACAACAGTACGGTGAAGATCAATGGTGAGGTGTTCCATGCCAATACCGTCTCTTACAAGGAAGGCAAGCGACTAAGCTACTATATCAATGAAGCCGGTGGCTATACGAAGAAGGCACAGAGTCGCAAGACATATATCATATATGCCAACGGACAGGTAAGCCGTGCGTCAAAGGGAAAGGTGGAGCCTGGCTGTGAAATCGTGGTGCCGGCAAAGCCTGAGAAAAAGAGCAATGCAGAGAATGTTACCCGTTATGTGTCAATCATAACTGCCGTAGCAACTTTAGGTGCGGTGCTTGTGTCTATATTTAAGTAGTTATTTTTCGGAGATGCCCGCATGGCATTTCTGAAGGCAGAACAAACTAAATTTCCGATACACGAATGAATAAGAACGAATTCGGTGAATTGCTTGAAGAGTATCTCATGGTGGATGAGAAGGGAAGCGGTTTCAAAGATCTGATAAAGAGAAGTGCGCACACTATATGGAGAAAGAAGTGGTACCTCTGTGTGTCACTGGGAATAACACTTGTCATCTCCGCCATATTCTCATACAACAGACCAGACTATTATCATGTGAAAGTGAAGATCGTGCCAGAGTTGTCTTCTGGTTCGAGCAGCAGTTCCGGTGTCGGAGGACTTCTCAAGTCTCTTTCTTCAAATGCCGGTGGTTCGGAAGAAGATGCGATAGAACCAATACTGTATCCTGATCTGATGGATTCGAAGAAGTTCCTTGTGAGCATGTTCAATGTTCCTGTTGTCAGCAGGGATGAGAAGATAAACACAACTTACTATGAGTATCTGTCCAAATTCCAGAAGTCATCGCTTTGGAACCGCATGATAGGCGGCATGGCGAATGCAGTAGGTTCGTGGTTCACTTCTGAAAAGAAAGTTTCAAAGAAAAGCAATACATCGGGTGCGTTTGCTCCTACTGCCCAGCAGGCAGGTGTGATGTCGCTCATTTCTTCAAGGGTGAAGAGTGATATGGATAAGAAGTCCGGTGTCATTACCATTCAGGTGACCGATCAGGATCCTATCATCTGCGCTACCATTGCAGATACTGCTTGCGTGCATCTTCAGCAGTTCATTACGGAGTATCGTACGAAGAAAGCGCGTCAGGAACTTGCCAATATAGAGAAGCAGTATCAGAAGGCGCGCAAAGAGTACGAAGCGTCCAAGGCAGACCTTGAGTCCTACAGTGATTCCAATTGGGACCTTGTGGATGAGGACTTCCTTGTGGAGAAGCAGGCATTACAGAATGAGATGCAGCTTAAGTTCTCCACTCTTTCGGCATTCAATACACAGTTGCTTGCTGCCCGCACCAAGCTGGAGAGTTCGCAACCCGTATATACAGTGCTTGACGGCTCGAGTGTACCGCTGAAGCCAAGTGGACCAAGAAAGACTCTGATGGTAATCATGTGGCTATTTATAATAGGTGTGCTGCATTCTTTGTGGCTTGTCAGGAAAGACATTGCCGGTGCTTGAGCAACAGTTGACTGTCTTTACACTGTTTTAATGCTTCACGCATAATGTTGGTTCTCATTATCCTTCTGCTGGTATCAGTCGTGTTTTATGCTTTTGCTCCGGAATTCATGGAAAAGGGTTTCATGTTTCTGGACATTTGTCTGATGCTGGTTTCATTAGGATATTTCTTATATAAGTGCAGGCGTACGAATTCACCACAGCTATCAAGGGTACATCTCCGGCATTCAGTTTTCTTTATAATTTGTTTTCTGATTGTTTTTTATCAGAGATATGTTGACTATCTTGTCGGATTATTGGACCTTGATGCTACTGTATGCAGAAGTCTTTGGATAGATACATCGGTTGTTGCCAAAGCTCTTTCTTTGTCAACGATGTCACTGATATCTTTCTTCTGTGGGTATGTCGTTGTGCTCAACCGTAAATACCTGCGGGAATATCATATCCGGAAGTTTCTGTTTCACCTCAATCTCAGCAGCATAAGAGACAGTATCGATGGTAAATTTCTGAAAAGGGTAGGGGATGATATAAAGGGTGTAAGCATGACGGGACATAGACGATGTCTCAATGTAGATCTCCTCATTTATCTTGCTTATGCACTGCTTGCTGTATATGTCTGTACTGTAGACAAGAATTATCTCTTCGGTGGCTACGGAAAAGTTTCGGGAACTAACATATCGATTCTCATTATGCTGCAGTCCAGCATTATTGCCATGCTGGTGGTGTATAGCTGCAAGTATCGCAATCTGGGAGTCTTCAGCAATGCTTCATTCCTGCGTTTCTTCTCCAAGCCATTGTGTTTCATCATGCTGTATACTGCAGTGGAACTTATCACAGGCAGACGAACAGAGATTGTCAGGATTATATGCCTGGTGCTTTTTGCCTATTTATATTCAACTAACAGAAAAGCGAACTATGTGAAGTTAGGCATTGCTGCATTGCTGGTTGCTGTTATCTTCACTTTCATAGGAATTGTCAGAAGAACGGCGGTACCGGAACTTGGCTCTGGCATGGAGGAAATGATGAACATGGACTCTGTTTCTCCCTTCACAGCTGAATTGGCAAACAGCGTGAACACGTTGCATGTAGCGATGCTGTATTTTCCTGACGATATAGGATATACTTATGGTCTTACTTTCTTTCCGCACTTCCTGATAGCTTTTCCTTTTGGAATGCAGATTGTCAATTCGCTGATACCACAGGATATCCCGATTTATTCTGATGCCATCATTACCCTTTTGGGGTTAGGAACAGATGAGTCTTATGGTATGGGTTCGTCATGTATGGCTGATACTTATATCGCCTTTGGACCTGCAGGTACTTGCGTGGTTTTCTTCTTGTTCGGCATCTTCCTGAATTATCTTGAGACAGGAACATTCGTGCGCAAGGCGTCTCCTTACTTCCTGACACTCTCTTTCGGCTGTTATTCTCAGTTTCCTTATATGTCGCGTTGCGGCATTCCGATTATTTTCCTCAGTTTAGGTTATGCTTTGATACAGGTCGCAATATTCGTTATTCCGATATTACGAAGTAGGGGAAATAAAGTTTGCGTCGAACCTGCAGAACTGGTATAAGCGATTTCAGACTACGGAACATCTTCCATGCTATTAGAATCTTGACTTTCGCATTTGATCAAGTCTATGAGGTTTAAGGTTTTAATGTGATAAGTTAATAAGGTTAAGTTTGCTTTTTATTGGAAAATTTCCGGTATTCCCAGCATTCTTTCCTTAAGACCTTATAAGCGGAGCGACCTTAAAACCTGATGACCTCTCTGCTTTAGCTAAATGCTAAAGCTGAATTAATATCGCTGGACAAAAATTATGCAAGAGATCTCAGTAAACAAGCGTATTGCTAAGAATACCTTATTCTTATATATGCGTATGTTTGTGATGATGATAATACAATTGTATACAGCGAGGATAGTGCTGGAAGCATTAGGAGTCGAAGATTTTGGTATATTCAACCTTGTTGGTGGTATTATAGTTCTCTTTGCCTTCATCAACAATGCGATGTCGAGTGCTTCGCAGAGATTTATTTCATATTCGCTGGGCAAGCGAGACGATGAGATTGTAAAGGATACTTTCAATTCGAGTGTCGTATGTCATATTGTGATTGCCATCGTGGTCCTGATATTGTCAGAGACGTTTGGGCTATGGCTGCTGAATGAGAAGTTGGATATTCCTGTCATAAGGCAGCATGCTGCGTTTTGGGTATATCAGTTTACTGTATTGTCAGCAGTTGTCAATATATTGCGGGTGCCATATAATGCGATGATAATCTCTTACGAGAGGATGTCTTTCTATGCCTACTCAACGATATTGGAGGCATTGTTAAAACTTCTGATTGTATTCCTTCTGATATATTTCTTTTCAGATAAACTGGTGGCGTATGCTTTCCTGCTGTCATTGATATCTGTATTATTGCTCGGAATATATTTCATTTATTGTCGTTGCAGATTTGCAACGTGCAGATTCTGCAGGTGCACAAGTTTGTCCTTACCGAAAGAGATGCTTTCTTATTCTGGATGGCAAATGGTGTCGAGTGCTGTGACCGGTGGCAATCAGCAGGGCGGAAATATGTTGCTGAACGTATTCTTCGGTGTTGCATGTAATGCAGCATATGGCATTGCCAGTCAGGTCAGCAACGCGATATATCTCTTTGCATCTAATTTCCAGTTGGCATTCCAGCCGCAGGTAGTTAAGCAGTATGCTGCAGGGGAGCATGAGAGTCTGAGATTGTTGGTATACAGATCTTCTGTCTTGTCTTACTATCTTCTTCTTGTCATCTCTGTACCTTTCATGGTGGAGGCAGATTGGATTTTGGGAGTATGGTTGGGTACGGTTCCACTGCATTCAAGTCTTTTCTGTGTCTTACTTGTTGCTTACTTTATGATTGATGCATTGCAGGCACCGTTGTGGATGGTTATCGGTGCATCAGGCAGGGTTAGGAACTATACGATTTGGAATGCATCCATATCAGTACTTAATCTTCCCGTAGTATATCTGATTCTTGTGAATGGTGGTGGAGTGATATGGGTATTTCTCATAAGGGTATTGCTTAATATTGTGTGTTCGGCAATTCGTATACCATATGTGAACAAGTTTATTGATCTGCAGGTATGCAAATATCTTGTGCATGTAATACTGCCAACTGCGTTGACAACCATTGTGGCATTCTTTGCTGCATTTATTATAAAAGATGTGACGGATATTCACTCTGTTTCAGTTGTTTTGATATTATTATCAACATTTACAGTCGTATTTGTAGTCGGTCTTAGGAAAGAAGAGAAAGCATTCCTTTACAATTCAGTAAGAAGGAAACTGGGCAGAAGTAATTGAAAAGCAAGGAAGTGATGGACGGTAAGGAACCGGTTGTTTCGGTCATAATGAGTATCTACAAGGAACCTGTTGATTGGATACAGAAGTCAATAGATTCTATTCTCCACCAGACTTACGGCGATTTTGAATTCTTGATTGTCGATGATAATCCTGGGCGTAGGGAGAATGAGTTGTTGCTTCGCGAATATGTTCAGAGTGATCCTCGTGTGAAGGCGATACGTAATGATTCCAATATCGGTTTGACAAAGTCACTGAACAAGGCTATAGGGATGGCCCGCGGATTCTATATTGCCCGCATGGATGCAGACGACGTGTCCTATCCTGAAAGATTCCGTAAGCAGATAGAGGTATTCAATCAAGACAGGAGTATAGGAATATGCGGTTGTGCATATAATAAGATAGGCGGACAGACTGGTGTAGTGTTGCCTCCGGAGTTTGATGCGGGAGCGACGCTGTGCATAGAAAACTGTTTTGCCCATTCCTCCGTCATGTTCAGACGCGACCTGTTCAAAGACGCGTGTGTATACGACGAATCATGTGTCTGTGCTCAGGATTATGAGTTATGGTCACGATTGTACAGGCAAGGTGTGAAGTTCTATAATATCCAGGAACCACTGCTTGACTATCGTGTGACAGAGAACCAAATCTCGAAGACGCGAATGCAAAATGACGTGGCAAGAAGATCCCGCAGGCTATGTCTTGATTATATGCTTGAGAAAGTTGGTGCTGATTTCAGACTCGGACAGTCAACTGTGGATTATGGAATAATACATCGTATAGACAAATGTGAGGGTATTGCGCAAAAAACGAGGCAGGAACTCGTATACTATATGTTTTTGAGTATTGGAGGGAATTTGATGAAGAAAGTATCCAATATGATTCCATATTGGAGTACTCTGTCCATATCTCAAATGGTGCACATCATATACCATCACATCAGAAAGACAGAAATAGCCAAATACTAAAATCATGGTATGCAGATAATTGATGCATACGGAAATAACTAACCTAAATTAAGATATTTATGGAAACCAACAAACATGCGTATCTCATTATCTCACATAATGAGCCAGAGATATTGCAGGCACTTTTTGACTTGATTGATGATGAGCGGAATGACGTCTTTCTTGTTGTTGACAGCAAGTCGGACATAAGCCAGTTTACTTATCTTCGCATAAAGAAGAGCCACTTCTATCTTGTGCCGTCAGTCAATCATCGATGGGGAAGCGTACTTCAGATAAAGACCGAATTTGCACTTTTTGAATATGCAATGTCAAAAGGCAATTATTCATATCTCCACCTTCTTTCAGGTGTTGATCTTCCTCTTAAGTCTCAGGATTATATTCATGATTTCCTTGACAAGCAGGAAGTGAAGAAAGAGTTTGTTGGATTTTGTCATACAGCGAATGAGCGTAAGCGACTCATGGAGAAGGTTCGCTATTTCTATCCATTCCATACACATTTCCGTCCGAGAGGAAAGCATGCCAGAATGTTTTGGAGAATGCTTCGTAAGCCACTCATGTTCGTGCAAAAGATGTTGTGTGTGAACCGTATGCGCAATGATATAGAATACCAGTGCGGTACTAACTGGATATCCATTACGGGTGACTTCTGCAAGTATCTGATAGAGCACAAGGACGAAATGCTCAGAATGTATGACCATACTCTCTGTGCTGATGAGATATTTGTTCAGACAGCACTGTATAATTCAGAATTTCGTGACCGGATATATGATTTTGATGCAGACCGTAATGAAGGATGTCTGCGTAAGATAGACTGGACGCGCGGGCATCCTTATGTATGGCGTAAGGAAGATCTTGATGAGTTACTCAAGTCAAAGGCACTTTTCGCGCGCAAGTTTTCTTCTATTGATATGGAAGTAGTCAATAAGGTGAAGGAAAGCATATTGGGATGAAGTTTGTCTTTACGTCTCATACATACGCACCCTATAAGGATGGCGTGCAGGCAGTCAACAAATATCTTCTTGAAGGTATTGCTGCCAGAGGGCATGAAGTGGTGCTCTTTACTGCTACGCATCCCGATGCACCCGAAGAGGAAACTCTCAATGGAGTACATATATTCAGATTGCCGATTTACTGCATCCATTGTATCCGACATGGTGACAAGGAAGAGTATCGCAGACGTATAATAGAACAGACAAATGATGCAGATTCACTGATAAACATTGCTGTGCAGATACCATGGACGGACTGGTGCTATGGTATTCTTGACGATATCCGTTGCCGTAAAGTGCTCTACCTGCATGGGATGTTTGATTTCAGTTGGCAACGCGTCAACTTCCTCTCTTTCGGAACATTTGCTCACAAGGTGTACAACCAGTTGAGATGGAGACTCTATTACTTGGGAGCCAAGCGGATATTCAGGAAGTATGACGAAGTAACCTTTCTGCACCAGGAAGATGTCTCGCTCCATTATTTCAAAGAACGGTTTGGCATCAGCGGACAGGTAATAGAGAATGCTGCTGATTATGAATTCTTCCAACCGGCAGACTTCAGCATAGATATCGACGCGCCTAAAAAATATGGCGTTTTTGTAGGGAACTATCTGCGTGACAAGAATCAGGAATTTATCCTCAATGCTTTCTATCGGAGTGATTTGCCAGATGATTTCTCACTTATCTTCATCGGTTCTTCTGCAACTCATTATTTTGAACGGTTGAAAAGCTGCAATGAGAAACTTGAGCGAAGGTATGGAAAACGTGATGTGCGTTTTCTTATTTCCGTGCCGCGTGAAGAGACACGTGAATATATTAAGCGTGCTTCGATGTGCCTTGTAGGTAGCATGCATGAGGTGTATCCTATGTCTGTTGTGGAGAGTATGGCTTCAGGAGTCCCATTCATCTCAACGCCTGTTGGTTGTGTCGGCTATCTCCCGGGAGGCGTGATTGTGAAATCAGAGCGTCAGATGGCTCTTTGGATGAAGATATTGCATGATAATCCTGAATGTGCTCAACAGCTTGGAAAAGCAGGACGTTGTTATGCTGTTAATAATCAGTCAATAGATGTCAGCGTAGACAGACTGCTTGACGTGATATCATGATTTGTTAAGTACGCAACATCGCTCGGCACTTGTGATGCTTTTTTATAAAAAAATACTTTCAATTTTAAATATTTAAGTTTCGTAAGTACTTAACTCCTTGAAACTGTAGCAAGTGCGAACTTGCGAAAGTTGAGAAAAATTACTTTCAATTTTAAATATTTAAGTTTCGTAAGTACTCAACTTATTTTATATAATCAAAGGGGAAAAAATGTTGCCATGCGTTCAAATAGATAAAAAGCTTCAGCAGAACTTTGAACCGTGACTTCTTATTGAGAAAACAATAGCTTGCTTATGAAAGAGAAACCGTTAGTAACTGTAGTAATACCGATATATAATGCAGAGCCGTATCTGGATAATGCTATTCGCTCTGTCATTAATCAGACATATACAAATTGGGAACTCATGCTCCTTGACGACGGCAGTACGGATGGTTCCCTGGCTATCGCTCAGCGATATGCAGATAAGGATGACCGTATCACGGTGTATTCCGATGGAGAGAATAAAGGTCTCGTACCACGACTTAATCAGTCCATAGAAATGGCAAATGGTGATTATTATGCCAGAATGGATGCTGACGATATCATGTATGTAACTCGATTAGAGAAGCAGGTTGCTGTCCTTGAGTCAAACCCGATGGCGGATTTGGTTTTCTCTTCATTCATGACAATAGATAAGGACAACAATATAATAGGTTCCGGATATCTGGAGAGTGGAAAGCAACCTTTTCCTCACCCCACGATAATGGCATGCATGGATTGGTTCCGCGTTTATAATTATGATGAATGGGCTGTAAGGGCTGAAGACTTTGAACTTTGGTGCCGAACTTCCGCCAAGAGTAATTTTATGGTAATTAAAGAACCTCTGTTCTTCTACCGCGAGTTTGGAGTTCAGACTATTGGCAATATCCTGCATTCATATAATACTCAGCGTAAAATATATGCACACTTTAGTGACTATGGACGTACGTTCTTCTGGTGCTTGATCCACACGTTGTCGTTGCTTGCAAAGATGCTGATATGCATTTGTTATAGCATGACGGGAAATTTGGATAAGTTCATTGCGTTGCGTCGTCGTAAGCCTGTGCCGGAAAATATGTGCCTTTCTGCTCAGGATCTTATGGACAGTATAAAATAACAGGTCATGGGTTTTGGACTGAATAATCGTACTGTAATGACTATACTGTTTGCGAGTATGATATATATATAATAGGTGTGAAAGTCCATGCCTGTTATGAACGCTGCTATATGTCAGTGATGTAACCACAATCATTTGAAAAATAAAAACGAAGTCGTCGAGTAATATCTTAAACTGTATGACAAAGGAAAATACAGCATTGATAGCACTCCTTCGTCTGGCCGTAGGCAATGCAGACGATGCGGTGCTTCCTACTGATCTTAATTGGGAAAGATTGATAGAGACAGCCAGGGAACAGCATGTTTCCGTCATAGCCTTTGATGGCTTGGATATACTTTATACCAAACATCCCGAACGCCATATCCCAATCGACTTGCCGGATATGGAGTCAGTGAAGATGGACTGGTACAATGATATAAATGTTCTCGAGACGGCATATGCCCGTCATGAACGTATGATAGGCAAAATAGCTGCTAAATTCAGAAAGGCCGGTATACGCACCATGCTCATGAAGGGATATGGCTTAAGCTTGAATTATCCCTTCCCTCCTCATCGCCCTGTAGGGGATATTGACATATATTTGTATGATGACAAGGAAAAAGGTGATGAGATTGTTCGTGGGACAGGTGTTCGTGTGAATGATGTCAACCGTCATCACAGTTCATTTGTCTTGCGGGGGATTGTTGTTGAGAACCACCGTACTTTCCTTGACGTAGACATGCATCCATCAAATGCCCGCTTGGAGAAGATACTGACATCTTTAGTTGATGATAACAATACTGCAGAAATAGCTGGTGAGACAGTATATCTGCCAAGTCCGACGCTAAATGCAATATATCTGCTTCGTCATGCCGGTGAGCATTTCGTATCGGACTGCATACAGTTACGGCATATTCTTGATCTTGCTCTGTTCTTTGAAAATAACAGAACTAATATAGACTGGAAACTTGTTCTCAACCTATATGAGTTGGAAAGTATGATGCCATTTTATAATGCTATTGCGACTTTCTGTGTCACTTATCTGGGGTTCAGCAAAGATGTGTTCCAGGGGATGACAATGGTTCCGGATATGGCAGGGCGTATGATTGCTGATACCTTTCGGACAACAGCAACTGGGAAATGTCCCAAGCGCAGTAAGATAATGTCATATGGAATATTCAAGACGCGAATGTGGTGGCATAACAGATGGAAACATTCTATGGTTTATCGTGAGTCCCTGATTTCATCTTACCTTGCATTGTCGAAGAAAAGGCTTGGTGAGGAACTCGTATTAAGAAAATGATCAGCACTTCTCAGAAGTTATATATTTTGCTCGTAAAGAGAACTTTGGGATTCCTGGGGGCACTGGTGGCTATTGTGATCCTCTCTCCTGTGTTCTTTGTGCTTGCATGTGTCCTGCATTATGCTAACAAAGGAGCAGGAATCTTTTTCAGTCAGGCTCGAATCGGCAGGGGTGAGAAAGTCTTTTATGCTTATAAGTTCAAGACGATGACGGATGAGCATGATGCCTTGGGCAGACTTCTTCCTGATGCGGAGCGCCTGACACCCATAGGACGTTTTATGCGTTCTACGAGCATTGACGAACTGCCGCAACTTTTCAATATACTTAAGGGTGACATGGCATTCATTGGTCCACGACCACTGTTGCGCCAGTACCTCCCATTGTATAATGAGAGGCAACATCACAGGCACGATGTGAAGCCAGGCATAAGTGGCTGGGCTCAGATACATGGTCGTAACAATATTACATGGCAGCATCGCTTTGAACTTGATCTTTGGTATGTAGAGCATGTGTCGTTCTTGACTGACGTGTATATATTTTTCAGTACAATATATAAGGTTTTTGCCCGTAAGGATATCAATCAGGTTGATGGTACTTGGGCCACGATGGAACCGTTTAATGGGAATAACTAAAACACAGCTTTAGCTTTATTCCACTTCCTTATTTAGGAAAACATAGAGGAGGCAATATTATGAACATATTACTAACATCCGCAGGAAAGAGAGTATCACTGGTGAGGTATCTCCAGCGCGCACTCAAGTCAAGGTTCCCTGAAGCAAAGGTGCTGACGACAGACATGGATCCTGATATGGCACCGGCATGCTATGTAAGCGATGGGAGCTTTAAGGCACCACGCGTAACAGCGGCAGAGTATCCCCAATACCTTCAAAAACTTTGCCAGGAGAATGATGTGAAGATGGTTATACCGACCATAGACACAGAGTTGTACGTTCTCACCGATCTGAAGGAAAGTTTCTCTAAGCAAGGCATAAATGTTGTTGTCAGCGACCGGCCATTCATTGCCGTATGTCGTGATAAGCGCAATACCGGAGATTTCTTCAAAAGTCATGGCATAAAAGTACCTAAACCGGTCGACAAGAATAATCCTGTCTTCCCTCTGTTCGCAAAACCTTATGATGGTTCTCTTAGCAGTAATGTACATTATATACATAATGCTTTCGAACTGACTGGTGAGATACTTTACGATCCCAAACTCATCTTTATGGAGTGCATAGACAAGAAAATCTATAAAGAGTTTTCAGTGGATATCTATTATGGACGCGATAGTCATGTAAAATGCATTATACCCCGTGAGCGTATCGCAGTCCGTGCTGGCGAAATAAATAAGGGACGTACAGTGAAGAATGCTCTTGTCGATTTCGTTCTTCAGCATTTGGGGTATATACCTGGTTGCGTGGGATGCATATGTGGACAGTTCTTCTACAATCCTCATAATGATGATATTATAGGCATAGAGATAAATCCGCGGTTCGGCGGCGGCTTCCCATTAAGTTGTGAGGCGGGAGGTGACTATACTGATTATCTGGTACGTGAGTATCTGCTTGATGAGACCATAGAGTATAATGACTCTTGGACCGACAATAAGCTGATGCTCCGATATGACGACGCTATATATGTCTAAAGTTGTGGTTTTTGACCTTGATGATACCCTCTACAAGGAAATTGATTTTCTGCGTTCCGGATATCATGCATTGGCGGATGACATCGGAAGCAGATTCTCTTTGGATGTCTCTGAGATAGAGGCTAATCTTCATAGATGGAGGAATAAGGGATTCAATCCTTTTGCTATGCTCATCTA
>R06__coassemble_235_pt1 | contig 21102 bp, 17 predicted proteins | sample R06__metabat2_high_PE_030 | metagenome-assembled genome bin R06 | reverse complement strand
ATGCGGGAACACTCATTCCTGTGTTCTCATTGAGAACAGACGGGAGTTTCGGCGTCGGAGACTTCGGTGACCTGAAGAAGATGATTGACTGGATTGCATATACCGGGCAGAAGATTCTGCAGATTCTTCCCGTAAATGACACGACATCAACTAAGACATGGACTGATTCCTACCCTTATTCCTGCATCAGCATCTTTGCTCTTCACCCTCAATATATGGACCTCCGTCAGCTACCTGCTTTTAAAGAAAGTGAGAAAGCAAATGCCTATGAACAAAAAAGGAGAGCACTCAATGCTCTCCAACAAATAGACTACGAGGAAGTAAACAAGGCGAAAGAGGAATACCTCCATGACATCTATCTACAGGAAGGCAGAGCCTTACTGCAGACAGAAGAGTTCCACTCATGGTTCAACGAAGAACAGCACTGGCTTATCCCTTATGCGCAGTATTGCTACTTACGTGACAAGGAGGGTACCGCCGACTTCACGAAGTGGAAAGGGCACGAATCATGGAATGAAGAAGAACGAGAGCCCCTTTATCTCTCTGCAATGTCAAAGCAGACTGGCAAGGACAGTGATGGACTGTCATACTACTACTTCGTGCAGTATCTGTTGGCAAAACAGATGAAAGAAGTACACGAATATGCGAGACAGAAGCATGTTGTTCTTAAGGGCGACATCCCTATAGGTGTAGACCGTCATGGATGCGACGTATGGCAATATCCGCACTATTTCAATCTCAACGTCCAGGCAGGTGCACCACCAGATGCTTTTTCAGCAACAGGACAGAACTGGGGCTTCCCTACATACAATTGGGAAGTGATGTATCAGGACGGATGCAGATGGTGGAGAGACCGTTTCAAGAACATGGCAAAGTATTTCGATGCATACCGCATTGACCATGTACTCGGCTTCTTCCGCATATGGGAAATACCAATCCAGTACAAAGACGGTCTCCTCGGTCAGTTCCAGCCATCACTTGGTTTCACAAGAACAGAGATAGAGAGTTATGGCCTTCATTTTCAGGAAGGGCGCTTCTGTCGTCCGAACACAGCAAGTTCGCTTTTTCTGCATGACCACAAGGATCCCGAACTGTTTCACCCACGCATATCAGTCCAATACGATCCGATATACGACGAACTGTCAGAAGCAGAGAAAGAAGCATTCAATCATCTGTACGATGATTACTTCTACCATCGTAACACTCACTTCTGGTACAATGAGGCTATGAGGAAACTGCCACTTCTGATAGATGCCACGAGGATGCTTGTATGTGCAGAAGACCTTGGGATGGTGCCAGACTGCGTGCCATGGGTAATGAATGACCTGCAGATATTGTCACTTGAGTTGCAGTCCATGCCGAAACAGCCGGGAATGGAATTCGGAAGGACAGAAAGGTACCCTTATCTGTCTGTCTGCACCATTGATTCGCATGATATGCCAACGCTGCGTATGTGGTGGGATGAGGACGAAGAACGTGCAGACCATTTCTACCACGACGTTCTACACCGCCGGGACCAGGTGCCCCACCCTATGCCAGGATGGTTAGCACGTGACATCATCCTTCGCAACCTCCAGTGTCCTTCGATGTTCTGCATCCTGTCGCTGCAGGACTGGTTGGGTACAGATGAGACCGTTCGCCTTGCAGATGCGAATGCTGAACGCATCAACATTCCAGCCGACACACATCACTATTGGCGCTACCGCATGCACGTCAATATCGAAGACCTGCTCAAGAACCAACGCTTCTGTGATGACATAATGGAGATGATCCAGCAGAGTGGTAGGTAAAGAGTGTGGAGTGAGTCCAAGAAAAAGAGGGCTAAAGAAAGAGAGCAGAAGAAAGAGAGCAGAAGAAAGAGCGCAGAAGAAAGGCTCCGCCCGATCTAAAAAAGATCAAGCGGAGCCCTGCCATATTCAAGGAGGCTATGCCTATGTGATTGCAATTCAATATCGCCAAAGCCGGAATCTTCGCCACACCATGCGCCACATGGTAAAAGTGGGAAGCCACAGAGCTTCATGAGGATAATATCGTCCCAACTGCCAACTGCGCTTCAGTTTATGGGCGAACTTCTGCAGATGGCTGCCATTGTTATGAATCTCTGCTCCTCCATCTGCACACCCGAAGTTACCTGCTGTCATTATCTCATCAAGAAGTATACGACCACGTACTTCGTCCACAGGACATAGCAGCATCGCATCCGGCATGTCCAAAGCCTCACGCATGACATACATCACCGCCCCGGCAAAACTATCCAAGCCCAGTTCGCGGAGTGTCTCCATTACAGAAGAGCGTGAAGGAACGGAAGTCTGACCATGTAATTGTGTCTCTTCATTAGCAGAAAGGTATTCCCTCAGTACAAAGTAATAGTCTATCAATTGGCGTATTCCGGCACCAGCCTCATACAGATGCCTATAGATGTGCAGCAACTGATACACCACATTGAAACCGATTGGCGCAACAGGAAATGAGTTTACCTCTGAAGTTCCATCTGATTTACTCTCTAAACTTGCGACGACACTTTCACGATGTAGATATGTCCATTTATCAAGTTTCCTGTTACGGAATGGTGAAGATAGCCACCCTAATCTGAAATGAGCCTCAACCTCCGTTTTACCAATAGGTTCCATCTCTACGTGATGATATAGCACCTCACATCCTTCGCGTTCACCATCACTGTACTTGATTATATTACTTACAGGATCTTTTACCTTCTCGTCATGATGCCATAACCAGACATCGATATCTCCAGAATTACGATAAGATCGCAAATGTTCAGGGTAATACATAAGGTTGGCTTGTCCCTTAAGCACACACACGCCGAAACCATCCTTCTGCAGTCGTCGGGTTACTCTTACACATTTACGGTTGACATCAGCATTCTTCGCAGATATATTTTCTGCCACCCACTGCCACATGGACTGCATATCAGCACGAGGGCGCTGTTCCTGCGGCAATCGCATTATGCCAGCATACCCTAAACCAAGCACAGCCTGCTGTTTACATGTTGCATACAAAGAGTCCCACTCTGCATCAGTAAGTGCAAGAGACATTTTCTCACGGCTGCCTATAGCGACCTGAAGCAGTTGGAAGAAAGCAATCCGAATATTATTCATAATCCGAACATTTGTTTAATAAAGGTAAAAAGGGGTATATCCATCTTTAATGGATTGCACACTTGAAGACAACAAAAGAACAAAAAGAGGGTGCACCGGAACATATTGTTCCGATACACCCCCTTCATCCGACAGAGCTTATTACGATTGAGCCCAGCATCATATCTTCTTATATTTCCATCTTTGGAAGAAATTGCCTTCGTTTCCCTCAATAAACACCTCACATACGATCTGTGATATGGTTTCGAAATCAGAATCAGAGAGGTCACGGAATGTCTTGTTTGTCTTATCCGCGTACCTCACCAGCATCTTCAGGTGCTCCATCTTACCCGTATACTCATAGAAGTGCACACCAATAATAGCAGTACCACCTATTGCAGCGTTAGCGCGCTTCACAACCTGATGCAACTGATAACCATTGAGGGAATTGCCTATTTCATAAAGTGAATAAAGGGCATTGTCTCTTCGGTAAATCTTATCACCAATCTCCCTACCTGTATGCTCTATTATTTCAAACTTATCATTCTCTTTATCATTCAATATACTATCATATATATCAGCAACCTGGCGTGCGATTACATCCCAATTATATTTACTCAAATCATAGTCGACGCGCTTCAATGGTTGTGAACATATATTCTTCAACTTATCAGTCAAAGCCTCTACATCACCGACCTCATGATAGCAGTCCTCTGGCAACCCTACTTCAAGATTGGCTGGGATGGACGATGTTATCACAGGCAAACCATAACTCATGGCTTCAAGGAGCGCTATAGGCAGTCCCTCATGCGAGGAAGGAAGCGAATAGCACATTGCGTTTGTCAGGAGTGAATGTAGTTTGGTACCTCTGACAAACCCCGTCAGTACAACGCCATTATCACGCGCTGACTTCTTCAAGGCAACTGAATAATCGTCTTCAAAGTCTGAGTCACCGGCAAGAACAAGCTTTACCGGCAGTTCCTCACCAGTTGACTCCTTCCGCTCCGCCTTCAACTTGCAGTAAGCCTCAACGAGATCATGCAAGTGTTTCTCTGGAACAAAGCGGCACATGCCAAGGATATACTTTCCCTCTTCTATGCCAAGTTCACTGAAATATTCAGGTTCATGACAGATATCAGGAGCAGGTACACCATTATATATAAGGTGTACGTTCTTTGTACGGCCGTACTTCTGCTTGATGCTCTCACGTATCACGTCACTGATTACAATGACATGGTCAGCATAGCGGCAACCGAGACGCTCTCCAATACGAAGCACGAACTTTGCAAAAGTTCCCCATTTGTCGCGTTCATAGTCTGGACCATGATGAGTAAAGACAACATTCATGTTGAGCATCTTGGCGATTGGAATCGTCAGTGCCGGACCGATTGCATGGATATGAAGTATACGTGCCTGCATCCATCTCGACATTATCACACCTTTGAGTGTATGCACGAATGCTTCAAAAGCCTTATGCCGTGGAGTGGTAAGATCAACAACTCTCACTCCTTTCCATCTACCGTCGACCACTCCAGCTTCTGTTTCCTTCGCATGATTTACATAGGAATTACGACGGAATATGGTGATATGGTATCCCATCGAAGCAAGACGTGGAAACAACTCTTCACAATGAGTTTCCACACCTCCCATTATATTAGGAATGCCGCGGGTGCCAGTTACGATTATCTTATTCTTCATTTTATTTCAATGTCACGATCTGTCTCTGCCTTTGTTGCTTCATATCCCTGTGATGAGACATCAGCATTGACAATATCCTCGCCGCGCTTGCCTTTCAGTGCCTCAACAGAGTCCGCAGAGAGGCCGTTGTTGATCTGAGCATGAAGGTCACAGGTAGAGCACTTGTCGAGTTCCTCCTTTGTCACCTTGCCATCACGGTACTTGCAGCATATCTCCTGTTCATACATGGAATACTTCATACCCAGCATCGACTTCAGCTTATGTCCTACTACCCAAGGGATAACCTTGAGGATATACTTATGCATGGCAGGAGACACCGAGCCAATCATCCAGCAATCACGGTCGCAGCAGCGCACCTTCTTTCTGACAGCCTCTGCTTCCGGTGAAGCCCACAGTTCATCCCAAGACTGGCGGTTAAGGTTGCCCATCACCTCCTTGTCTTTCGTTCCGTTGCAAGGCATCACGTCCCCATAAGGATCAATGAAGAAAGTGTCGAAACTCATGTCACAAGGCAACAAGCGCTTCTGACCATAGATATAATTAATAAGTCCATGGTTGAAGTAAGCACGGAACCACTTCTTCGGGCTCCAGGACTTAAGCAAAGCATTGACAAGTTTTTCAAAGTTCTTTGCCACCATCGGACGGTCATGAATGATATTCTTAGCCTCAACGAAGTAGAAGGAGTTATGAAGAGAGGCCGTGGCGAACTCCATTCCCATCTCATTGGAGATATTATATAGCGGCACAAGGTCGGGCGCATTCTTATCCTGCACCGTCATACCAAAGCCCACATCCTTCATACCCATCTCGCGCAGCTTCTTCAGAGTAGTGTAACCACGCTGATAACCATCATTGAGACCACGTATCTCATTGTTCGTCTTCTCCAGTCCCTCAATGGAGATACGAATACCTATCTGCGGAAATTCCTTGCACAGATCGATAATACGATCCGTAAAGAAACCATTGGTAGAGATGACAATGCGGTCACTCTTCTTATAAAGTTCGCGCACCACATCCTTGAGGTCTGTACGTATGAAAGGTTCACCGCCTGTGATGTTGGTAAAATACATCTTCGGCAGTTTCTTGATAGTCTCAATAGAAATTTCCTCCTCAGCCTTTGAAGGCGCCTTGTACCTGTTGCACATTGAGCAACGGGCATTGCAACGATACGTCACGATTACCGTGCCGTTCAGTTTTTTTTCAGTCATAATATGCCTTTGTAGTTTTTTAATCTGCTCAATATACTGTAGCAGACTGTTCAATCAAATAATCTTATTATCCTTGGTTCGCACCATCTCTTCCACATCCATGCAAAGATTACAGCAAGAGAAAGAACGAGTCCGAAGGTCACATAATAATTAATATCATTGTCCCCTATATTCTTTTCTAAATGTAATTTTTCTACTATCCTGAACATCATCATGTGGCAAAGATATACCTCCATGGAAACATTACTTAAGAAGTGCATGACGGAATTGTTCAGGAATGTGTTCTTTCGCAAAGAATTGATTTCGCAAACTGCATAGATCAACCATAATGAATACATCAGACAATTTGCAAAGGTGAATCTGCATTCCGGACATATATAGAAAAATGCAGTATAGCATATCGTAAATATTCCAAGAGCAGTATGCGTCAAACGATTTTCCGTCAGTTTCTTTAATTCCATCCTATAAAGATAAATCAGTCCACCACACATAAAGAAAGGAGCACAGCATATCATATTTGTATTTCCAAACGAAACACCTTTGGAAGGAACAAAATATTCTTCTGCACAAAAATACAATCCTATTATTACTGCCAGTGAGATCCATGCGCTCCGCTTTGTTTGCAGCATGAAAGTGAAGAACGGATAGAATACATAAAAGAGGAAGATAATACCAAGAAACCATCCCACGCCAACAACTTCTATCCCATTGCCTGGCAATAATCCGAACATCAACGTCGCATCAGCAAAACTCTCGAACAGTTCTCCCTTCATGGCTTCTGTAAAAGCGAAATGCTCTTGCCCTGCGGTCTTTAGAATGTCTATCAGAATCAATAGCAGGAAAAATGGAAGGATGCGTATGTAGCGCTTACGATAAAAGTCTGACATCGAAATCGTCTTGTCCTTGAAGCGATGATAATAGCCGCAATTCAAAGCAAAAGCCGAGACCATCATAAACATCAGGACAAAATTCCACGAGAAACCAATTACGCTCGCCGTCCACCAGTTTTCAGTTGGAGCGGTTGCCATATTAGCCTGCACATGCATTGCCACAATGCCAATACATGCCAATGCGCGTAAACCATCCAACGCATTATATCGTTCTTTCTGTGAATTATTCACTTTCTCCGGCATTATCTATATCTGGACTTTATATCACTTCTTCCGAGCAAGAAATCCCTTGAACATCTCAAGGTCATCTTGCGTAGTAAGCTTTATGTTCTTGTCGCTACCCGCCGCGAAGTTTAGTCTGACACCAAGTTCCACCATCATTGTGTTAGTATAATGCGAGCCATAGATTCCGATTTCCTTTTCGAAAGCCTCATGATATTTTTCATCCAGCAAACCGAACTTATACGCCTGCGGTGTGGCAACCCTGCGGAGTGTCTCACGAGGAATGAACTGCGTCGTTGTCATCTCATCATCCTCACTGACAACAAATATCTGCTCATTATAAGGCATTGACGTGACAGCATTGCCAAGCAACTGTGCCTTATTGATAACATCAGTAAGGACCTCTTCCTCTATGAGCGGTCGGATACCATCATGCACAATGATAACGTCCTCCGAGGTAGCAATGCCTTCAAGGTTATATACGCCATTACGTATAGACTCCTGTCCGGAATTGCCACCCTTGACGATCCATTTCAGTTTGGATATGTTATACTGCTTGGCATACGACCATACTACATTCTCCCATCCATCAATGCATACAACCTCGATAGCATCAACCATAGGATGTTTTTGGAAGCCCTCAAGGGTATACATCAAGACAGGCTTGTCATATACGTTTATGAACTGCTTCGGAATATTCTGTCCCATACGGGCACCTACTCCACCTGCTATAATAATGGCTATATTCATCTATATTGATATTTTGTTTAGATTCTACGTGATTGATGTAGGTTTATTCCCTTTGGCTTACCTGAATTCATTAACAAGCCGAACGACCTCTGCGACTTCTTCCATTGCTATTGCGGGACCAATGGGCAAACTTAATTCTTCATTGGCAAGCTGCTCCGTGGCAGGAAGATTCAGCACAGGACTGTTCCACTCCTCTTTACTGTAGCATTCCTGCTTATGAGGTGGAATAGGATAATGGCACACTGTACCGACACCATTACGCTCTAAATAGTCATGAAGGCGATCACGATTGCCTTCGCCCTTTACGAGAACAGGGAACAGATGATACACATTCTGTCCGTCAGGAAGTAAGTCAGGAAGGCAGATAATAGGATTATCGATATGCTCGTAATAATAGTGAGCCACGACTTGCCGTTTTGCATTATCCGCAACGAGATATTTGAGCTTCACATCAAGAACGGCAGCCTGAATCTCATCGAGACGACTATTACGACCTGCATACTTGAATACGTATTTCTTTTGCGACCCGTAATTGGCAAGTGCACGTATGGCTGCAGCCAATTCCTGATCATCAGTAGTCACTGCACCTCCATCTCCAAGAGCACCAAGATTCTTACCTGGATAGAAAGAATGCCCCGCAGCATCACCTATTGAACCGGTCACACGACCATCAGCGAACTTACAACCATGACTCTGAGCGCAGTCTTCTATGAGCTTCAGATTATATTTTTTGCAGAGTTGACCTATCTTGTCTGTATAAGCGACACGCCCATACAGGTGCACAATAGCAATTGCCTTTGTCTTGGGAGTAATAGCAGCTTCTATCAACTCATCGTCAATCTCTAAAGTGTTAGCTTTGGGTTCAATGCAAACAGGAACAAGTCCATTTTCCGTAATGGAGAGAAGAGTGGCAATATAAGTATTAGCCGGTACAATGACCTCATCGCCTGGTCGCATAACTCCCATCTCAATATATGCACGGAATATCAAGATGAGCGAATCAAGACCATTAGCACATCCCACGGTATATTTTGTTCCTATAAAGCGAGAATAATTCTTCTCGAACCGTTCATTCTCGGCGCCTTGTAGATACCATCCACCATTGACGACCCGGTGCACGGCCTCATTGATCTCATCGCAATGGAGAGTGGTTACGTCTTTTAGGGAAAGAAATGGAATCTTTTTCATATTTCGCAGGAAACGAGCTTCTAATATTGTCAATCGATTCTATTGTCCGCAGTAAATTTCCATCAACTTCTTATAGTAAGTCTCGCTGGAATATTTTTCAACTGCATCCTTAGCAATAGACTCATAGTCAAATTCTGCCTCCCACATCTTTACAATCTTATCTCTGAGATCATCTACATCACCAGAAGCGAATGTCATACCATTAACATTCTCGTCTATCAATTCCGGTATTCCACCTATACGGGCTCCGAGTACAGGAGTACCAAGACTCTGAGACTCTATTACAGTCAATGGATTATTCTCCGACCATTCAGCAGGGAGCACCATAAACTTGGCGCCTTCAAGGATTGGTCGGAACTCATCCCAGTCCTTCTGGCCAAGGAACAATATATTGCTATTGGCATAAGTTACACGAAGTTCCTCGAGAATATCTCCTCCACCTATCACAACAAGTTTGTAAGGAAGCTTTGCTGCTGCCTCACAAAGAGTCCTGACGCCTTTAACCTCCGTAACACGACCAAGAAAGCAATAGTAATTCTCACCAATAGAAAGGAAATTCTCTAATTCATGAGTTCTCGCCCCTTTAATAAATGAAGGATTACTTACCTTATCGACATCTATAAAGTTGCAAAGCACACGGAATTTGTTCTGAGGGAATCCACCTGCAATGCAAGTATCAGCCATAAATTGAGATGGAGGTAAGAACAAATCGGTATATTTACAAAGCTTCCTTATGTTCCATTTCCTCTGTTCTAAGTATCCAATAACAGCCCCAGGAATGCTGCCAGGCATACAACGATGCTTTATTACTGCAGTCTTGTCAGTAAAACATTCTGTGCACCACTTACCGTTGCGGGTACATGTATAGCAAGGACAAACAAGTTTCGTATCGTGCAAAGTCCAAACAACACGAATACCACGCTCATGAGCAAGTTGTGCAATAACAGGAGAAAGCTGAGTATGTATATTCTGAAGATGAACGACATCAGGTCTGAAATCATCTATCAATTTAGAGAATCCCTTACGAACTTCAGCATCGCCGAAAGGACGCGTAAAAGCCTTCACTGCAGACATATTGGAAGGCCAATACTTACTCCATTCCGATTCTACATTATCAGGATAGTTCATAGCATAGACAGCCACCTCATGACCATGTTCCTTAAGCATTCGCTCAAGGTTCATTGTAACTATACAATCGCCACCTCTTCTGTAATAGAACTTATTTGCTAAGAGTATTCGCATAAATATAACTACAGATGATATTATGCTTTATTTAGTAAATTAGTGAATTGATAGCCTGCATATGCTCCTCAACACTTTTTTCTATGCTATAATATCTTGACTTTTCTTGTAAATACTTTGAATATTCTGTATTATCAGCATAATAGCATTTCTCAACACAAGCCAACAGTGATTTCGCATCACCAGGTTCTGCCAAATACCCAGAATACTTTTCACCCAGAAATTCTTGCGCGGCCCCACTGCCCCAAGTTGAAACAATAGGAGTTCCAAAAGCAGCAGCTTCATTTACCACTAATCCCCAACATTCCTGACGTGATGGTAATAACAACATTGAGCAGTGCTGATACTCTTTTTCTAATTCATATTTCTGCAAGAAAGGCACCACCTCTATATTTTCTGGAATTTGTCCCATTTCAGTTATAAACATCTCGGTACGACTTCCCATACCTACAAACTTATATCTTATCTTATGATTTAAGTCTGCCACTTTAAAAGCGACATCCATTCCTTTATATTCAAAATACTGTCCAACTACAAGAACATATCTGTCTCTTTCGACGGTCTCTGTCCCCATAGTTTTAATTTCCTCGTCAGTTAATGAACTGAAATAATATGGATACACTTTTGATTTTTCTCCTAAAACTTTTTTCAAGTTATTAGCACTCTCACGTCCTGCTGTTAAATACGCAGATGCTCCTTTTAAGAAAAATTTCTTTAATAAACCCTTTATTCCATTGCCTATAAATGGCTCGCCATCAAGAGAAATAATAAACGGGATTCTATTATATCTCATATACAATACAGCCATCATCTGAACGTAACTATTATAACAGCCAATAATAATAGCATCCCATCCACGATTTATCACCTTTATTATATCAAAAGAAAAAGAGTTTTCATTGCCAACATCCTTTCCATTCAAATATTCTTTATGAAAATGCAGTTTTACACTGGACGTCCATAAGGCATCGCGATTTGAAGATTTATTTCTTTCATATAAAACTGTCAAATCACATTTTTCTGCTAACTGATTAAAGAAAGCAACACGATACGGCACCTCTATATTTGATATATACAATACCCGCTTCATCATCTAAGTCAAATCTCAAACATCTAATTTAAGAATATTGCTTTACAAATTCATTTAGGATATTAGCGAGTAACGATCTCATGCCCTTAAAACCTTAATTTGAAATAAAATGGAAGTTGAGCATTTGCATAATTCCTACTATTCCCCTAAAAAAAGTCTATATTTACTTAAATATTCGTTTGCAGTTATTTGAACATCAAATTTATCAAATGCGTATTCATATGCCGCATCAGTATTCAAATTTAGTTTTCCACATATTATATTCTCAAGCACTCGAACTAAATCATAGACTTCACCAGTTTTAAAAGTATATGCATATTTTCCATTATCAGTTATTTCCATAGGACCTTCCTGATCTGATACCAATGTAGGAACCTTGGCTGCAATAGCCTCTACAACAGTTAATCCAAATCCCTCTACACGCGATGGCTGTACAAACAAGTCATAATCACAAAGATGATTCTTTATATATGTTTGTTCTTTCGAGCCAAGAAGATTTATATTATCTCGCAAACCATAATCGTGAATTTTTTCTTTCAAGAAATCTAACGATGGGCCATCACCAATAATGTCAAAAGTATAGTTTTTTATTTGCCTTTCTTTTAACTTGTTGCAAGCCTCAATCATCAAATCTTGCCCTTTCTTGTTATGTATCAGTCTACCAACTTGTAGAATTCTCAAATGCTCATTTTTCGAACTCTTCTTTTTAAATTCATCAAAAACAATTCCATTATAAACAACAGTTGACTTAAATCCATATTTTTCCAAACTCTGCTTAACTGAATTTGAAATTGCATAGATTGTCTTAAATTGAGGTATAAAAGGCAAATCTTGTGGTTGAGGAATATCATGCATTGTAAAAACAATTTTACTTTTAAAACATGATTTCAGCAAAATCCTAATGAGACCGGGGTGGTGTATATGAATAATATCCGCATTAAGTCTGGCAAGAATAATGTTTAGTTTAATTATTGGAAATATGCTTTTACTACCAATTTTTCTACCTACATTTATAAATGTTACTCTTTTGTCAAGTTTTTCTAAAATTGAAGATTCAAATTTATTATTTAGAATTACTATACTAACATGTTCCTGATTGCATTGAATATTGGCGATATTCACTAACATTGTCTCTATCCCGCCATAATCAAGAGTATAAGTTAAATGAACTATTTTCATTCACATTTGCTTTAAAACCAGTGTACGTTATTTAGACGTTTCATTTCCTACAAGGCACAATACAATAACAGAGTCCTCGCCGTAAAAAAGGAAATGCTTGTAACCAAATATCAATTTAGAACTTAGGACTTAAGCAAAGAATACTTAATCCAAAGAAATACACATAACAACCTTCTATAGAATTCACCCAACCTTAGGTAGTATACTACTTTAAAGAAGATTCTCTTTTTTCATTTACATATGGGTTATTTATATTTTTTTGACAATATCATATTTAGAAAAAAGGAGTCCATCATCTATCACTTCTTCCGAATTGTATGAATACATGCAATACAATGCATTATTCAACAATTCTTCTCCAAAAAGAGCTATCATCATTTCAGAAGCTTTAAGTTTTCTTTCGATGTAGTTTTTATTCGTCCTCAACATTTCTTTGCTAACACTATCATTTCGGCATCTTTCTCTAACAGAAACGACTTCATTAGTAAAAAGAATTGTTTGTGCCTCTTTATAAAACTTTAGGAAAAACAGAAATTCATGTATTCTGTGCCACCATTTTCAAGCCACAAAAAAAATATGCAATACCTTCATAATTTTATATTTGATTATTCGAAAGGAATTAGTTTAATATCCTCAATGCCAATTCTCTTTAAACGAGAGACCTCTATATCACGGATCTTTTCTCTACTCAGGAAATTTCGCTTGATAAACCTCTTCAAATCAATGGTAAGCATCCATAATTCTAATTTCAATGTCACAAGAGCATTTTTCTCCAGGCCCCTTATCTTTAATGATTCACGCTGCGAACGCTTATAGTTAGTATTGGAAGTTCCATGACAACAATCAAAATTTGCCAATACAACTGGAATATATTGAAATTTCACTTTATCGGCCATATATGCATGATAAAAGAAATTATAGTCAGCAGAAGACCGGTACCGTAAATCGAACAGATGAGACTTATGATAATTCATTTTAGTCAAAGCGGCTTGATGGAACACAGTCATAAACTTCGACATGTTAGATATATCAGCTGGCTCTGAACGATACTGATACCCCATGCCAACTTTAATTATGTCTCCATATGCAATAATTGTATCAACCTCTATATTTCGAACAAAAGATTCCAAAGCATTGTCAGAATAAAAAGAATCTCCACCATTCATGAATATTACCCATTCCCCAGAAGCGCGCTGCAGTCCTTTGTTCATTGCATCATATATGCCTTTATCTGGATTTGATTCGTATTTTACATCTGCATTGGGATATTCTTCAAGAACATTTTCAATAACAGCCTGCGTGCCATCACTGCTGTTACCATCTACAATAACATACTCAACACAAGGATATGTCTGTGTAAGAACAGAACGTAATGTGCGTTCGATTTCATTAACAATATTGTAGGATATTGTAATTACTGATATCTTAGGATTCATTTGCTCTAATTCAATATATTCTGCTCTCTCCTATAAATACTGACAATCGCAACTGCCAAAAGAATAGACGTAACCATTGTTACACGGCCTATCGCCTCACTATTAAAGGTTCCCGTATAACTTCCTATCGAACTACATGCATAAACAATGAAAATAACATTCTTGCTGTTCTTGACTAAAGGAAGGCTCTGCTTTATATAATAATAATATAATAAGGTAAATAAGAACACTCCAACAAGTCCAAAGTGCATTATTATTCCTATCCATACGATATCAGCAGAAGAAAGCATTGTAGTTTTTGCTGTGCCATCCTCCATTTTTGTAATAGTTCCATAATCAAATTTAAATCTATTCTTTGGAGAATCCTCATGAATACAGCCTACACCTTGCAATAAATATTGAGGATGTTCAATCAAGTACGCAATACGCTCTTCATAAATAGATATACGGAAAACGAATGTTCCTTCATCTGAACTACCTGTATATATCTTGTAAACACTTAATGGATTTTGTACTACCAGTTTAATTTCGTCTGCCGTACTAAGTTCATAATCTTTCTCTCGCATGGAGAACATTGGGACTACTACAAGTTGGTAAGCAACTATACCAACAATCAAATAAAGAATATCTTTTGCCTTTAGCTGAAATACAAAATATATCCCACAAGCCACAAACAAGGAAATCAAGCCACCACGCATCTGGCCTACAATAGGCATCATTCCCCAAAAGACAATATTTAATACCCTTTTGAATATCGAAACATCATTTTTAATAATAAAATATATAAAAAAGAAAAATGAAAAAGAAGGGTAATTCCCAAATCTATGGCTTAAAATGGATTCACCCTCTTCCAAAGTAGCACCATATCCTGACAAAATCCCAGTAACACCGACCAACTGCAGATAAAAGAATATTCCTTGTATAATGCTCAGCTTAAGGACCATCTTGAAATATTGGTCCATGTCATCCATCGTGAGCTTCCTAAGTAAGAAATAAGATGGAAGAAGAAGATATACACGATACATCTTAAAAGCAAACAACCAAGAATCCTGTCCAAAGACTCCCGTTCCTAAAAACACAAGGAACGTCCAAATCAAGCACCATGTAAGAATACGACCAAACGAATCATTCTTTAAAGAAAAGAATTGTTTATCTCGCCGATATTCAATGTAAAAGCAAACATAGAGTGCTATTAACATGAAATCCTGAACTTTAATTGGAGAATCACCAAATGCAAGACTAAATCCAAATAGACCGTTTACAATTGCTGTAAGACACAGAAGCATCTTAGGATATTTCCGTTTCGAACAGTAATTGATCATCAACAGTGCCAATAAAGTATATACTATTGTCATCTTATTGGTCTATCAGCAGTTTGGTACTTTCTTTATGAACTTAGCAGGGTTTCCTCCCCAGATCTCACCTTCAGGAACATTACAGGTTACTACGCTTCCAGCAGCAATCACGCTCTTGTCACCAATAGTAACACCTTTCATTATAATGCACCGTGCGCCTATAAAAACATAATTCCCTATATGTACAGGTGCTATCTTTCTCTTAGATATATCCAAAGCTCTATCTTCTCTATCACGCCAATCTATACTATGAAAATCTGTATCAAATATCATTGTGCCAGCTCCAATATTCACATAGTCTCCAATTGTAATCTCTCGATGACAATTAATACAAGTAGAGGCCATACCAGATTGCCGACCAATATAAAGACTTGCTCCGCTGCGTACAGTAATCGAAGTCTCACGCCCATAATCTATAGTGTCAACCGAGCGGCAGATAAATCCATCCCCTATTCTGACATTGCAATCTTTACCTATATCAAATCGGCAAATCCCAAAGAAATTGACTTTATTTGGGGAAAATTCAACTCGCTTATATTTTAAATAGTCAATAATAAGATATTGATACAACTTATTCTTAAGAGAATTCCACTTTCTCAACAAAGCAAGCAGGAAAAAGGATATATATATATGTAATTTAGAAAACATGGAACCCATAAGTCAATAAGCAATATAGCGAAAGCATCTCTATTTTGCATACAATGAGAGTACTATACATTCATTAGTTCAATGCCATCAATACACAAACCGACTTTCACAGCATCTGGTGCAGAAAATTCATTTGGGACTCTGTCCATGCCGTCAACCAAACGATTTATTATAATCTTGCAACTCTTTTTAAATTGGCTCATCAATCCCGGCTTATGTTCACCACACATAACATAAGGCACTTTCCTTACTTTGAGATGCTTATAATAAATGAATATTCCTAAAGACCACTCACCAAGATAGCCTATCATACGCTTCTGTCTTGCATATCCATGTAGTTTCGCTTTCTTCTCCATTTCAAATAGCACAGGAAAGATAAACTCACAATATGCATTATATAATTCCTTCTTTGCAATAAACATAGAAAACGGAAAACTCTCATTACTATTATAGCAGAAATGCAATAAAGATTTCTTTATGTCAGGATACTGAGATAGTAACTCATCAATAAACAACCAGGCATCCTCCATGCTTGTCATTTTTGCCAAATCATCAATGCGCGAGTTTTTATGAACATTTGAACTCTTGACCGCTATAATATCATAGCCTTCCAACAATTTATCAATATTGTTTTCATTGATATCCATGTCAAAATAGCGACGATAATGATTAAGTCCAAGATATTCTACGTTATCAATGTTCTTCCACCCCCAATATAAAGCGGTCCATTCACACCAATATGGATTTCTTTCACTTATATTATCCCCAATATTATCGCAAATATAACCTAAGTCCACGTCTGAATGCAGTGCCTTACCGACCTGGATAGGAGTAAACACACCACCATTGCGAGTATTATCGTCTGCCTTATGGGCACAAACCAATATTTGTAGTTTTTTCATCAGCAATATTCTCTATCAAATAATGAATCATGAAATCTAATAGCTCAACTTTCCCACCTCAATTATATTGATGAAAAAGCTTACGCTAACATTAATTTGAACATTAATTATGACATTAATAAACTTCTCAAGAGAAAAATTAGCGTCTCAATTAACGTCCTAATTAATGTTTAGGACGATGCCCATTAATATACAATTTATTACATGTATCCCAAAGGTGGGAAACTTCAGTTATATTATTTAGCTATAAATAAACATCTTGCACAAGCAAGCTACCATAGGTTCAATTTTATATGCCTAGAAGCCATTTGGCAAATTCAGATGCATTATAACTAATGTCAAGATAGAAAGTGCCGTTTTATAAGTCCCAACTCACAATGGAGTCTATACAGGAATCGAGATATTGATTCCTTCGGATAAAGTACACGTTCCTGGTTATATTGCTTTATAATAAACTTAAAACGTTTCCAATCATTTCTGAAGGAGTGTTCCATTGCAAAATAATGAACTATTTCATCATTATTAACACCAAAATTAGCCAGCCGTATGATGTTGCCAAGTACGATTCCCTGCGACTTCACCGCAACCTTTTCATCATACAAAGGAAAATCATTTACAGGCATTCCCAACTGCTTACATAGAATTCCCCCGAAGCCTTGCCATGCATACAATGAACTGTAAGTTTTCAAATCATGATGTAAAAGGTCAATGTCTACTTTTTCTGATGAGAAATGCAGTAATAATGCCCAATCTATGAATTGTCTTAGCCCAACACCTTCATATAAATAATGCTTGGACAAATGATCAAAAATGAATAGTAAGTTATACTGGGGAGCAGGAACTGGTATTTCTTCTCCATTGATTATGACTTTGGCATTCTTTTCTTGCTGCAGCCAATTCTTTGCCCAGGAATTAAATTTCTCATACTTTGAGCCTATGGAAGCCTCTGCAGCCTTCTTATGCACTTCAAAGGCAATATCCCCATTATGCACCTCATAGTGCAAGTCTCTCGCATATATATCAACTTCTTCATCCTTAACTCCGCAAATTCCGTTAATCAGAGAGCATGCCTTCTCAAACTCTTCCTCACCCACATAGATATCTATGTCACCGCAGCCTCGCATCATTGGATTTGGATAGAGGGTGGCTAAGCCCTGACCTTTGAGGAGGACGGGATGACAGCCGGCGGCTTCCAGTTTCTTGAAGGCATCGACTAAGGCGATGTTGAGTTGGTTGTGGGTCTTGATATTTGAGGCTACATACCACATGATGTACCTCTTCTGCTCTTTCGTTGGGCGGCGGTCTTCTGGGAGCGAGAGCATCTTATCTGCTACGACACCGAGGAGAGCATGGTCAGCGTATGCCTGGATAAGTGTCTGCCACTGGAAACCGACGGGGATCTCCACGTCAATCTCCTTCTGCCATATACTGGCACGTATCACGCTGAAGAATATGTCTTGTTCCTGCTTGGTCATTCTCCCCTGAATAATTTACTATAATATCCATCAACCAACATTCCTTTATAACACATAGAATGATGGCATCATGCATTATTGCCAATCTTCGATTTTTATATTCTCTTTTCTACTGAAGTGCTTAAGATTATGAGTAACAAGAGTATAGCCACCATGCAATGCAACAGATGCGATAAAAAGATCCATTAAGTCTACAGGCGTTCCTTTCTGCTTAAGTAACAATCGTATTTTGGCAAATTCCAAGGAAGAAGGATTGATATACTCTTCCGCAAACAACCTCCTAATCAATTCTACATCTGCATAATTTTCCTTCCTATTGCCTTTCAATGCACCATAAAGCAACTCGGCAATCGTTATCTCACAAAACACAACAATTCATTATACCAACAGGATAGGTATGATTAATTACGGATACATAGCCATGCAACATCTCTATAATAACATTCGTATCCAATAAATAGTGCATGTCAGTTCTCTATGTCAATTGTATTCACACCATCTCCACGCAACATCTTACAGTATTCCTCTGTAGGGATTCCATTTCCCCAGTCACCACTGAAACAATGCATTAGATCAACATCCTTATTTTCTTCAACTTGAATATCACTATGCACAAGTGCCAAAGAAAGAAGATGAATCAGTTCAACCTTAACACTGTCAGGCAAATATTGAAGTCCCTTCATATATGATGCTGCACAAGGCTTAGCATCAGTATTTACATTTCCTGTATTAGTATTAATCATATTATCAAAAACTAATAAAATTAATTCTATCTTTACTAAATTTTCCCACACTTTGAAAGGTGGGGAACTTTAGTATTTTATACCATACTATTACAACAACACTCTAGATAAGAGAGTGTCTCCATGTCAGAGAAGCATTATATCACGCAGTTAAGTAACACTGGAAGTATAGAAATCCGAAAAAGATGGGAGATGTGCTTTTGCTGGTCATTGTTTCTCGAATATTAGTTCATATTACATACTTTCTTTGCATCAAGAACGACAAATTTTCATTCACGTAACTTTATGTTACTGAATGTCAAAGCTTTAGAATCCCCACATGGACAAGTTGGGAAAAATCGTCCAACTAATCCTTTTGCAAAAATACAATTTATATTTTAAATAATCGAATATTTATCAAAAAAAAATGCCAATTCTGAAGAATTAGCATTTTTCTTTGACCGAATAGGCAACTGTTTTTTTTACTTTTCTGGCATGCATGTGCCAGTAATATCATTGCACTTAGGCATCTTACCATCTAATACCTATCATTACACTGTGAATTCGCTAGCGAATTCACTGTAATCTCAATGCTTTCATTCAAAATTCGCTAGCGAATTTTGAGTGAAAGGAATGCTATTGTCAGGCAAGAAGATACCGTTGCCACAAAGAAAGAGGTTGGGTTCGCTTTGTTTTTGCGGTTATATAACTCAGCTTTAGCATTTGGCTAAAGCTGAGAGGTCATAAGGTTTTAAGGTCGCTTCGCTTGTAAGGTTTTAAGGTAAGAATGCTGGATATTCCGTGAATTTTCCTGTGAAAAAGCTAACTTAACCTCATTAACTTATAACCTTAGAACCTTAAACCTCATCGACTTGAACAAATGCGAAAGTCGAGTTATATAATAGAGACTTAATTCCGCACATAATCTACGAAGGCATAGTTCTGATTATGCTTTTCGTCCTTCACATGGTCCTCTCGCACCGATTCTTTCCATTCGGTGTATTCAGGAAAGAAGGCATCTGCACTGGCTGGTGTGTCGTCAATCTCCGTGAGGCACAGTCTTGTGGCTATCGGCATCGCCTGTCGATAGACCGTCTCCCCACCTATTATATATATGTCCTCATCCGCTGCAGTGTGAGCCAGAGCCTCCTCAAGGGAAGGATAGACTTCACATCCTGGCAGTTCGGTCACGGTATGTGAGAGGACTACATTACGGCGGTTAGGCAACGCTCCCTTCGGAAGAGAGTCGAAGGTCTTGCGTCCCATTATTATCGTGTGGCCGGTAGTCAACTGCTTGAAGCGCTTCAAGTCGTTAGGGAGCCAGTAAAGGAGCTTGTTCTGATAGCCGATAGCTCTGTTCTTGGCTACTGCTGCTATTATTGATATTTCCATTTTCTTATTCTAAGTTCTTTAGTGAATCTATGTGCCCTGGATATTCTATACGCTCACCTCAGCCTTGATATGTGGCCATGGATCATAGTCTACCAGTTCGAAGTCCTCATACTGGAAGGAGAAGAGGTCCTTCACATCCGGGTTCAGTTTCATCTTCGGCAGCGGTCTCGGTGTACGCGTGAGCTGAAGCTTTGCCTGGTCGAGATGATTGAGATAGAGATGTGTGTCACCTGTGGTGTGAACGAAATCGCCACACTCAAGCCCTGTCACCTGTGCCATCATCTGAAGGAGGAGTGCATAGCTCGCAATATTAAACGGAACACCGAGGAAAGTGTCTGCGCTGCGCTGGTATAGTTGAAGCGACAGTTTCCCGTCTGCTACATAGAACTGGAACAGACAATGGCAAGGAGGCAGTGCCATCTGATCCACCTCAGCCGGGTTCCAGGCAGAGACAAGCATGCGACGTGAGTCCGGATGATTCTTTATAAGATCGAGCACCTGCTGTATCTGATCTATCGTGCCCCCCTTGTAGTCAGGCCATGAACGCCACTGATGCCCATAGACAAGCCCCAGTTCGCCATTCTCGTCTGCCCATTCATTCCATATACGC
>R06__coassemble_173_pt1 | contig 24350 bp, 11 predicted proteins | sample R06__metabat2_high_PE_030 | metagenome-assembled genome bin R06 | reverse complement strand
CCACAGCCACTGAATTTCCGCGGAATTCGCGTTGTATCAAAAGAAACTTATTCTTCCGCTACATATTCTTCACATTCTGTAAACATTTGCTTTACTAATTTAAGTTTCGCAAGTTCGCACTTGCCACAGTTCCAAGGAGTTAAGTAGATAAAGAGTTAAAGGAGTCCTTGCTGCTGGCAAGCGGAAAAGCCGAGCGAAGACAATGCTCCTGTCTTCTCAAATGGAACTTTAACGGGAAAGACATTCGTCTTAACTCCTTAACTCCATTCAACTCCTTAACTCCATTTAACTCCTTAACTCCAAAGAAAATTGAGTACTCACGAAACTTAAATTAATAAAAGGAAGAGTCGTCATTTTACCGAATGACAGCCAACACATCTTCAACAATCTGCTCATCGAGAAGGCGATTGTCACGATATAGTTCTGTGAGGTCGTAACGGTCATAGAGATTCTTCTTTATACCGCCCACGATGACCTTCATATCGGATGTGGCGTAGTATGCTGCAATGCGCTCTCCGAAACCACCATCTTTCTGTCCGTCTTCGAGTGTAACGATGATGTTGTGGTCAGCCTTAAGCATCTCCAGACAATCAGCATCAACATCGTTGAGATAACGAGGATTGACGAGTGTGGCGTCAATGCCTTTCTCCTTCAGCAGAGCCACTACGTTCTCACCCTTTTGGTAGAACGAACCAGCAGCAATAACGGCAACCTCAGAACCTTCCTTCGTCACCTTATACTTCGGTGTGAAGCTGTACTCCTTCTGCTGTGGTTCGTCGGTGTGTATGACGGCGAGTGGCTGACGCAGGGCAACGGGTTTCTTGTCTTGACGGATGGCCCATTGTAGCATACTGAAATACTCCTCGCATGTTGTCGGCGCAAGGTATATGAGATTAGGTATGCTGGTGAGCATCGGTATGTCAAAGAGGCAGACGTGGGTAATGTCGTTCATCATTCCGGCACCGCCCCATACCACATTGACAACGGCAGGGTTAGAGTTGACGCAGAGGTCCTGCATCAGTTGGTCGTAAGTGCGCTGCACGAAGGTTGAGAACACCGTCCACACAGGGTGCAAGCCACCCTTTGCCATGCCACTGGCCATGGCGCAGGCCTGTTCCTCGGCAATACCCATGTCGAGATACTGGCTGCCAGCCTTCTGACGTTTCTCTGGCGTAAAGCCATCGGCACCCGGTGTAGCGGCAGTGATGGCGATGAGGGTCTTGTCTTGCTTCATCTCCCGTAGCATCCAGTCAGAGAAGAGTCCCTGGTATGACTCACCGCTGAAGTTATGGAGCGGTTCGCCTGTCGTAGGATTGAACGGCGCACCATAGTGCCATGCCTCCTTATGGTCAACGGCAGGTTGGAAACCGCAACCCTTCAGTGTATGGATATGTACTACGGTAGGCTTCGTGGTGCCCTTCACCTTCTGGAACACCTCGATGAGCCGCTCCACGTCGTTGCCTTCCTCGCAGTAGTAATAGTCGAAGCCCCACGCCTTGAACCAGTTGTTAGGGTATTCACCGTTTGTCTCGCGCAACTGGCGCAGGTTCTTATATATGCCGCCATGGTTCTCAGCAATGGACATCTCGTTGTCGTTGACCACGATGATGATGCCCGTGCCCAACTCCGATGCCTCATCAAGACCCTCGAATGCCTCACCGCCAGAGAGGGAACCGTCACCGATGATGGCAATGATATTCTCGTCGGTGCCCTTCACGTCGCGCGCCTTCTGCAGACCTGTAGCAAGGCTCACAGAGGTAGAGGTGTGTCCGACCTCGAAGTTGTCATACACAGGACTCTCGGCAGGTGAAGAGTAACCGCTGATGGCGTTCATATCATCCACGTTGCCCAGGAAACCTGCAGCACGTCCAGTGAGCACCTTGTGGGGATAACACTGGTGAGAGATGTCGAAGACGAACTTATCCTTCGGGGCGTCAAAGACATAGTGGAGAGCCACTGTAGCTTCTACGAAGCCCATGTTAGGTCCCACATGACCGCCATGCTTGCTGACGCGGTTCAGAACTGCTGCACGTGTCTCGTCACATACAGTGCGGAGTGCCTCTATTCCCAGCTCTTTAAGGTCGGCTGGCGACTGAATCTTTTCTATATACATATTATCTTAATTATATTAAATGTTTTGTTATGTCTTTACTTATTATCTGCCTCATTCCACCTTCTTGGATCATTACGCCATTGTGTTTCAATGCAGTAAACACGCGTCAACGTTTTGATGATTCAATATGAGCGGTAAAGATAAGAATAATAGAAATTATTACTGTCCGGTAAAATATTGTAATATGAAGTAAGGTCTGAATATATCACCTTAACAGGCAAGACGCAATCTGTCACTTCTCTTTTGAAAGAGACTCGCAGAATTACAAGGAAACGCATTAAGAGGTTTATGTCGCCAACTTTTTTCAAGTAAATTCCCGCAATTTGCAGTATATTTCAAACATACAACTTTAATTCATGAAATCAGTAAAGAAACTAAATGCCGGTCTCTAAAAAGGAGACCGGCATTATTATATTAAACAAGATACGGCTTAACAAATATCAGAGCTACTTACTCTGTAATCTTCACAGTAGCACGGCGGTTGTAGGACACTGGCGAAAGAGCGTCCACGCCACCCTCTGCTACAGCCGTGATATTATCGCGCGACACACCCATCTCAACGAGCTTATCAGCGATATTGTTGGCACGAGCCTCTGACAACTTCTTGTTGTACTCAGGCGAACCAGTAGCCGAGTCAGCATAACCGGTTACCGTAACCTTACCATTTATCTCCTTTGCCATGTCAGCAAGATCCTTAAGGTTCACAAGATCCTTATTGGATGCAGGAGTAGACTTATTGATATTGAAGAAGACAGAGATAGGAGCAGAAACGATTTCACGTATTTTCTTTGTCTCTGGCTCAGGACGGCGCTGCGCCTCAAGAAGGAGTTGCTTCAAGCGATAGTTCTCTGCATTAGCATCCTCAAGTTGCTCATTGAGCGCATCAATCTGTGACTGGTGGAGAGCGTTGACAGCCTCAAGGTCAACAGTCTTGTCCCATCCAACGCGCTTACCAAAGTTGTAAGCGATGCCTACTTCCGCATAGAACTTCTTATCATTATTTGTCCAATATGTCTTGCCGGCATAATCAAAGCCATCGGCATCACCATTGGCAAAGATCATACCACCTTCAGCATAGATATCAATAACCTTTGTGATGTGCCACACAGAGTTGATGGCAGCAGTATAGTCAAATGCCCAAGCATCACGGTCTGAAGTGCAATGCGTAGTACCAGCACCAGCAACAAAGCTGAGATTCCAGAGACGTGTTGGATTGTATCCGTAAATAAGGTTGCTCAGATTGAAGAGCACCTGTGCCTGAAGATCATACTGAGTGATTTTCTCTGTCTTTCTGGCATTATCCCAAGTATCAGCATTATGCCAACGGCCAGTACCTTCCTGCCACTGGGTATGATCGTCATTCCATGTTTCAGAACCAGCATTGATATCAGAATACATCTTTTCACCGATACCAACTCTTCTTCCCCATATTCCACTGCCTTTTATGCGAACGCCTATACCTGGAGTGAACCACTTACCCACGCCCAAGCTTATACCGGCAGCGCCGCGCTTTGAGCTGAATGTTCCAATCTCAGACAAAGTATTAGGACCCGTCTTTTCGTTATCGGTCTCCTGATCGGAGAAGAACAAACCATAGTTGCCACCCAACTGGACGAACCAGTTCGACCAGAAGCTATTGGTCTGTACACTGTGCTTCTTTGTAGGCACCTCTTCCATGTATTGTGCAAAAGAAGAAAGCGAAATGCCCGCCAAAGCAAAAGCGATTAAAATTTTTCTCATAACAGTCGTATTTTATTCTTGTTTTTTGTTTTCGAAAATGATTTCGAATCAATTTGAAGTTTCCTACTTATCTTCAGCGTACAAAATTAATAATATTTTTTTTATTACGATAATTTTTGTAAGAAAAATGACAATATAGCCTAAGAAAAGTTAGAAAATGCCTGTTTTTTATCTTTTGTTAACACAAAATCGGTTCAAAAATCAGAATTTTGAATGAATTTCAGCATCACTAATCAGTGCAAGTATTGCTTTACCGTCTGGGGTGTAACGATAACTATCACAGGCAAATAGAGCATCAACCAAACTCGTCATTTCCTTCAACGACAGGACTTCCCCATAAGGTGTTGCTGCTTTCTGTGCCAACTCTGTAGCAAGAATGGAGTTAACCCCATCCACAACGTCGGAACCATATTCAACAGCTGCTGTAACAAGGTCCTGTACGAGAGTCAGAGGATTGAGTCCGTCAAGCCCGCCAGGTATACCCGTTATCACATATTTCCCGCCTTCGCCTTGTTCTATTCCGAATCCCATCTCTTTCATCTGGGTCAGTATCACAGGCAGGAAATTATCATAGGAAGGTGGAAACTGCACCTCTTCCGGGAAGAGGATGGTCTGCACATGAGCCGTGCGCGTCTTAAGCTGCTGCATATAGTCCTCAAACCTTACGCGCACATCCGCCCTGTGCTGGTCAACAAGCAATATGCCCCCCTTACACTGCAGCATTATATACTTGCCGCAATATTGGAGCATTTCCTCTGAACGCTCAAGGAATTCAGAACCTTTCGCCTCTTCTGCTTCATTAATGACAGACGAGAAAAATTCCTGTTCCGGTGCCTTATTTGCATCAGAGCGTGCTTTCTGTTCAAGTCCCGAATAAAGTTCCTGCCAGTTATCAGTATTCGCACGGTTGCCAGTGCCCAATCCAAGTGAAGACCCTAAAAACGCAGAAGTCCCGCGGGAGTTACCAGACGTATCGAGGAGTCCGCCAGACTTCCCTGAAGCGCCAGAATGAGCAGAATGCGCATCAGAACGTTTATTCTCCGAGAACGGGTTATACTGCGGATTGAAATCTATGCGTGGAGCCGTTACGCCAAGATCTCCATTCGGATTGTACGTTGGAATATCGGGCATTCCTTCCGTGTCGAAGTCAATCTCCGTAGTACTAGAGAAGCGTCCGACCGCATCACGCACTGCAGCCTGGACGATCTGCCAGATTGCCTGTTCGTTTTCAAACTTTATCTCCGTCTTTACCGGATGAATATTGACGTCTATATTTTCCGGATCAACATCGAAATAAAGGAAGTAAGGCACTTGTTCTCCTGCAGGGACAAGTCGGTCATAAGCCATCATGATAGCCTTATGGAAATAAGGATGTTTCATGAAGCGTCCATTTACGAAGAGATACTGATGTGCACCTTTTTTCTTCGCTGATTCCGGTTTCCCCACGAATCCCGTTATCTTGCAAAGTGTAGTATTTGCCTCTACAGGAAGAAGTGCCTCATTGATTCTCTTGCCGAAGAGGTCAACAATACGTCTCTTCAGTGTGGTAGCAGGAAGAGAGAGCACCTCCTGCCCATTATGGCAGAGGGTGAATGATATTTCTGGATATACGAGTACAATACGTTCGAAAGCCTGCGTTATGTTCGACATTTCTGTCGAATTAGACTTGAGGAACCTTCTGCGGGCAGGTACATTATAGAACAGGTTCTCTATCATGAAGTTGGAGCCAGCAGCACATGCCGCCGGTTCCTGAGACTCTATCCTGGAACCTGAGATATGTAATTCTGTACCAACGTCATCAGAAGCCTGACGCGTGATAAGAGTAACCTGTGCCACGGCAGCAATAGAAGCAAGCGCCTCACCACGGAAGCCCATTGTATGCAATGCGAACAGATCCTCCGGCTTGCGTATCTTGGATGTAGCATGGCGTTCGAAGGACAGGCGGGCATCAGTATCCGACATTCCCTTTCCGTCATCCACGACCTGTATGGAAGTCTTGCCTGCATCAACTACAAGGACCTTTATCGTCTTAGCCCCCGCATCAATGCTGTTCTCCACAAGTTCCTTGATGACCGACGCCGGGCGCTGAATCACCTCACCGGCAGCAATCTGGTTTGCTACGCTATCAGGAAGAAGTTGTATTATGTCCATTTGCTAATTAGTCAGTTTTATAGTCGGAGCAGCCCGTCGTTTTTCCTCCTTAAGAGCCTGTTCCTTATTCTTTCCTCTCCACAGGAAGATGTCATCCTTATTTAATGGCCGGATATAATCAAACCATGCGAAGTTGGGAAGTTGTCTTCTGTTTGGCGGCACCTGAGTAAGAGGATACCATGTACCCTTAGACTTATTCGCCCATATTTTCTCCAGTTTTCTGTCGGCCGAGACATACATCTTGAGAGTATCCGTCTCAAGGTAGTTGAGACTTATTATCGTAGTATCCGCATTATCTATCGGGTAATATATCACCTGAACATTTCCGACCGACCAGGACTCTCGCGGTTTGCCATCAACAAAATACGCCCGCATCTCCTTTGATGCAATCTGGTTGAAATGAGCCGAATCCTCCTTCTCTACGCTCAGTGCCTGTCCAATAACGTCAGCATACCTCACGGTAGAGTCGTTCATATATGCATGTATGACTTCCCCAAGCACCTGGCGCCCCATGTTCCATACTATGGGGTCCTTATACATTGTGAGGCAAGAGTCAAGGGAATTGAAGACAAGAGAGTCGCATACAGCCTGTACATCATTTCTGTAAGCACGCACATGTCTATACGCGTGTACCTTTCTATATATAGAGTCCGTATTCATATTGAAAGAATACATCTTTATAGAGTCAGCATGCATCCACAGGGTATCCTTCTGTGAGAAATCGATGACGACAGCCGAATCCGTGGCGAAGCCGTATCCTTTCGCCTCATCATAATATATATGATTGCCAAGGAAGCGGTTCTTGTTCTTCTTATCCTCATACACGACATTTCCGAAGCCTTCGTTCGCCTTTGTCTTGTTGTTGGAGAAGATCCGGTCAGCGGTTATTGTCTTCTCGCCATTGACGACAGTAGAGCGTGAATACAACTCTGACCGTTCCGTTGATGTGTTGTAATAACCATCTGTAGTATGGATCACATTGTCCTTGTTGGTTATGACTGACGGTCCGGTGACATGAGCTTTTGAGGATCTGTTGTCATAATGCAGGGTGTCCGACGTTATAAGAAAGTCCTTGTTTCTGAGTCTCACATTGTAGAAGAAGTCGGATTTACGAGTCTCCGTACTGTACTGTCCCCAGTCCGATGTCAGGGTATTCCCTTTATCAACAAGTTTTCCGCCTTCAAAGAAGTAAGCCATGCCATACATACGGTCATAATCCAGAGAGTCACAATACAGCTTTGACTTTCTGTGAGTCAATATGACATCATTACGCTTTTTCTGTCCTGGAGCACATGAACGTGCCTCAGCCACCTCATCATCACCATTATAATATATGTATTCCGCAGCGAGAGTCAGCGTATCCCCCTGTCTGAGGTTGACATGTCCGAAAGCCTCAAACGAATTAGACTCCTGATAATAGTACGCACTGTCGCAGGTAAGTATGGCACCCATATGGCGGAACTTCACCTTACCCTTTGAACCTTTGGCAAACGTGCGGGCAATCTGAGCGTCAGGATGCGCACCATACATATCATACTGCAGTTCGTCGGCATGGTCAAGATATATGCGGGTATCCGTACGGACCTTTTTCCTTGCACGGCGATGCGGTTTGACCGAATAAGCCAGACTCAAGCCAAAAAGGCACAGAACCATCATGACGATGATTCTATGCCAATTTATATTTCTGAATGAATTGCTATCCATTATTTTATCTTACCCAACCTTCGTATTCGAAATCACAGTTTTTGTATCTATCATCCATACGAACATAAGTCTCGCCTATCTTCTTCTTCACCCACTCACGGATGAGTTTGTCGCGTTCCTTTGCCAGTACTACATTCTTCATGACCTGGAAGTCCTCGGTTATTGTTGCCTTGTGTCCTTCAGTGCGCGACTTCAGTTTTACGATGGCGCACACCGTTTTACCACGCTGGTTTACCATAGAGAAAGCCTTTGAGACCTCTCCCACCTTCAAGGTGTCAACCACGCGTGCCACCTCTGTAGGGAGATCCTTCATCTGGAACTTTGACGTACGACCTTCATCATTGAAATTCGACATCAGTCCATGGTTGTTACGGGTATCCTTATCGTCAGAGACGAATGTAGCACACTCATCGAACGTGAACTTGTTCGCGCGCAAGTCGTCACCGATAGAGTCAAGGCGTTCAATGCCAGCCTGTATTGCTTCATACGACACATGCGGCTTGCGAAGTATGTGGCGGCACTTAATCTTATCGCCTCGCTTGTCGATCAACTGGATGATATGGTATCCGAACTCTGACTCCACAATCTTGCTTATCTTCTTTGGATCAGTAAGATTGAAAGCCACATTGGCGAAAGCAGGATCAAGATATCCTCTTCCGGTATAGTCCAGTTCTCCGCCCTGACGTGCAGTACCCGGATCCTCAGAATACAGTCGGGCGAGAGTAGCGAACGACGTCTGACCTTCCGTAACGCGCTTGGTGTAGTCACGGAGATCATCCTTCACCTTATTTATCTCCTCCACAGGGATACGTGGCTGATTGGTTATGATCTGCACCTCCACCTCTGTAGGAACAAAAGGAAGAGAATCTGCAGGTAGGTCGCGGAAATAATTACGTACATCTGCCGGACTGACCTTCACATCCTCCACCAATTTCTCGCGCTCACGCTGTACGAGTTGTCGGTTCTTGAATTCATCGTGCAGTTCCTGCTTCATCTGGGCGATTGTTTCCTTACGGTACTCCTCAAGTCGTTCTTTGGAACCGACCATCTGAATCCACGCATTAATCTGCTGGTCGATACCAGAGCTCACCTCCGACTCACTGACCTCTATACTGTCGAGGGCAGCCTGATGGAGGAACAGTTTCTGCACCGCGAGCTGTTCCGGAATGCGGCAATCCGGATCTCCTCCGAAGTCCAAACCTTCCTGCTCAGCCTGCATACGCATCATTTCTATGTCGGAGCGCAGAATTGCCTCATCACCAACCACCCACACCACTTCATCAAGATAATGCGGATTAGTGATGGAGTCCTTCTTCTCCACCTTTACCGTATCCTTTGTATCGTCCATCTCATCATCACCGCCAGCACGATAGCCTGCAAGCGTATGGGCTCCAGCTGTAATGGCAAGGAGCAAGAGAGAGGCGAATGCATATTTTGTCTTATTCATCTGTCTGAAAATACGACCGTTATATTATATTAATGGTTGTTCACTGTCTTCAATACATCTGCATCAACATGGAAGCTGTATTTATCCCTGAGTACAGCTATCCATCCTTTCTCAAGATAGTCCTGATAGTCAGCCACGACCTGTGAACGGACATCATCCATCTCCTGAGGAGCACTGATGACAGTACCGAAAGTACCGTCGTAAGGGTAGCCCTTCATTGGCTTCGGCTCTACGTTCTCACCGAACTGCTCAAGGTCAACGAGTTTGTTATCACCCTTCTTGAACACGCCTTTCTCCACACGGATACGGAGCACGGAGTCAGAGTTGAATGTAGAGCGGAGAATCTCTGCCCACTTGTCAAATTTCTTACCCTTCACGCTCTTCTTCACAGCCTCTACATCGGCCTGTTCCTTTGTATGGAAGGCAATGCCTTTGAAACGTGGAGCATCCCACTTGTAGTTTTTCTTGTTCTTCTTGAAGTATGCCTGAAGCCCCTTCTCGTCCTTGCTTGCCTTTTCCCATACCTCACGGTTGCTTATCTCATAGAGCAGAAGACCGTCATGATACTCTTGGAAAAGATATTTCGAGTCTTGATCAACAGCAGCAAGAGAGTCAGCGCGCTCATCCATCACCTCTTCCTTTGTCTTGCCCGTTGTCTTCACAATCTCATCAAGTTTCTTGTTGATGATAGACTCACGGATACTGCGGGCATCAATAAAGCGATGTATGTCCTCACGCAGGGAGTCGTAAGGCAGGAACTGCTCATGAGCAACAGTCTTAATGATGTGATAGCCTACAGGTGAGAGAACCGGCTGCGACACCTGGCCGTCAGCCTGTGCAAATGCAACATCCTCAAACTCCTTGAGTGTCTGTCCCTTTGCAATCTGACCTATAGCACCTCCCCGCTTTGCCGAGCCAGGATCCTCACTTACCTTACGGGCAAGGTCTTCGAAATTGGCACCGGAAAGTATTGCATTGTACACAGAGTCTGCGCGTGACTTTGCCTTCTGCATCGCAGCATTGTCAGCATTCTGAGGAAGGCGGATAAGAATATGCTCCGCCCTGACAAGACCATCAGGTCCAATTTTCTCCTTGGTATCAAAGTAAATCTTCTGTGCTTCTGCCTCCACATCAGCCTCATTGATAAGTGTCGGACGGACCTGCTGGTCACGGTAGCCGGTATACTCAGTCTTGTAGGAAGTGAGTGTATCAAGATTGGCATCAATAGCAGCCTGAACCTTCAGCTTATAATTAATAAAGAGGTCCACGTAGTCCTCAACGGACTTTTTGTCAATGACACCATCCGTATTGTTCTTGTTGTACGAATATTCGAACTCAGAGCGAAGAACATCCTGATTATTAATCGTCATGATGACAGGATCATCCGTCTGTGCCTGTGCCTCGAAGCAGAGAGCACTCGCAAAAAGAGCGGCACCAAAGAGATACTTATTCATTTTTTCTGTGTACTATATTTCACTTTTAGTCCCGAACATCCAGTCTTCATCCTGAATCGCACTAAGTCAAAGATGGATCTGGAAGTTCGGGATTATGTTTTTTTGTATTTCCTTTATTTACTGTGGACGGCTGTAGTTAGGCGCCTCACTTGTGATGATAACCTCATGAGGATGTGATTCAAGCATACCAGCATTGGTAATACGCACGAACTTTGCATCATGAAGTTTCTCTATCGTTGGCGCACCACAATATCCCATGCCAGAGCGGAGACCACCGACGAGCTGATAGATAACCTCCTGTACGGTTCCCTTATAAGGTACACGTCCTGCGATTCCTTCCGGTACAAGTTTCTTGGCTTCTTTAACACCACCCTGGAAATAGCGGTCAGCAGAACCCTTCTCCATTGCCTCAAGGGATCCCATGCCACGATAAGACTTGAACTTACGTCCATTGAAGAGGATTGTCTCGCCTGGAGCTTCCTCTGTGCCGGCAACAAGCGAACCCACCATTACACAATAGCCGCCAGCTGCAAGAGCCTTAACGACGTCACCGGAATAGCGGAGACCACCATCAGCGATCAAAGGCACGCCTGTGCCCTCAAGAGCTTTCGCAACGTCATATACAGCCGAAAGCTGTGGTACGCCGACACCGGCAACGACACGTGTGGTACAGATGGAACCAGGACCGATACCTACTTTTATAGAGTCAGCGCCAGCCTCAACAAGCATCTTCGCTGCAGCTCCAGTTGCCACATTACCTACAACGATATCCACCTCTGGGAAGTTCTGCTTAGCCTCACGCACCTTGTCGATAACCCCCTTGGAATGTCCGTGAGCGGTATCGATAACGATAGCATCTACTCCAGCCTTCACCAAAGCTTCCATACGCTGGAAAGTGTCAGCAGTAACGCCCACACCAGCAGCAACGCGGAGACGTCCCTTAGCATCCTTGCAGGCCATTGGCTTATCCTTTGCCTTTGTAATATCCTTATATGTAATAAGACCAATGAGATGGTTCTCATCATCCACTACTGGAAGTTTCTCAATCTTATGTTCAAGAAGAATACGGCTGGCACTCTCAAGATCAGCCTGCTGATGAGTAACCACAAGGTTCTCCTTTGTCATTACGTCATCTATCTTGCGAGACATATCAGTCTGGAAGCGAAGGTCACGGTTGGTAACGATGCCGACGAGCTTATTGTCTGCATCAACAACAGGAATACCACCGATATGATACTCTGCCATCATGTCCAAGGCATCCTGCACTGTCTTGCCGCGCATTATCGTAACAGGATCATAGATCATACCATTCTCTGCACGCTTTACTATTGCCACCTGTCGAGCCTGATCCTCAATAGACATATTCTTATGTATTACTCCGATACCGCCCTCACGAGCAATAGCGATAGCCATAGGAGCTTCGGTAACAGTATCCATAGCTGCTGTCACGAACGGAATGTTCAGTTTGATGTTACGAGAAAACTTGGTACCGAGAGATACCTCACGTGGAAGAACTTCTGAGTATGCTGGAACGAGCAATACATCATCGAAGGTAATACCTTCCATCACTACTTTGTCTGCAATAAATGATGCCATAACTATTATCTGATAATTTTATTGCGTGCAAATTTACCACTTTTTTTTCACATTAGCACCATCTGCACTGATTTTTCTTTTCAGTTTAATGCTATTTAACGTCAAACCATCTTTTTTAAACGACCGACAATGGTGAGCGGGTGATGGCGGAAAGTTGAATGTTGAAAGTTGAATGTTGAAAGTTGAAAGTGAAAAGTGAAAAATACATTATAGCCTTTTCACCGAAAGGTCAATCACAAAAAGCTAATCTGTATTTTTCACATTCAACACTCAACTTTCAACATCAAACACCCAACACTCAACATTCAACACTCAACTTTCAACATTCAACTTTCAACTTTCAACATCAAACACCCAACACTCAACATTCAACTTTCAACTTTCAACATTCAACACTCCATCAGCGCCCAACCAGTTATAACACAGGATGATAGCAAAATTCGATTGATTTACATCAATAATTTATCTTATCCCAAAAGAAAATACAAAAAATATTTGGTGTGTCCGCAAACAATATGTAATTTTGCAACGTCTCAAGAAATTAGGCTTTTACACAATTAAGGTAAATAAGATTTATTCAATGGGTAAAATGAGTTGACAGAGACTCTAACAGAAACAATGTAATAGCAAATTAACTGAAGTTCCAATCACTGTAGTATTAGTAGTAGGTAAAAAAGATTTTGCTGGTTATGAATGACCAGTTTCATCTCATTAGGGGTTTCTTTTTTAAAGGTAAAAGGTTGCTCAAGGGTAGATTTACTTGCTTTATTTTTATCATCAGACTTCTTCACGAATTCTTTTATTGTGGCGCAATGTATGTTGTGACACCTTCCTTATATTATAACGTAGGCAGTCAATTCTTCTATCCATAACTGTTTACGCAAACAACAACTGTCATTTTTATCCAGGAACCCAGAGAAACATAACAAGGATGTTTCTTGTCCATAAAGGAAAAATTGTGTACCTTTGCACACAATAAATAAAAAGATGACGACAGCAAGAAGATTAATCCATCACATACAGGAAACATTCAGCAAGGAAAAGACCGACAACTTACTGGCGGGAATACGCGAGGGAAAGTCAATGACCACAGGCGACAAAGCCAACCTTATCGCCCAACTTGCCATACCTTCCATTCTTGCCCAGGTGACCCACATACTAATGTTCTTCATCGATGCAGCAATGGTAGGTCACCTTGGAGCTGGTCCTTCAGCAGCCATCGGTCTTGTTGAATCCACTACATGGTTATTGGGAAGTCTTACAGGAGCAATATCCACAGGTTTCTCAGTCCAGATAGCGCATGCCGTTGGTGCCAACGACATGGAAAGGGCGCGCACTATTTTCCGCCATGCCCTAATATGCGCCATCACTGCAAGCTTAATGATACTAATCCTCGGCGTTTCATGCGCAGGGCACCTGCCTTATTGGTTGGGTGGCACCGACGAGATTGCGCACGATGCATCCCTGTATTTCATGATTTGGGTAATGGCAATGCCGATATTTCAGATAGCCAACCTGTGCGGAGCATCGTTGAAGAGTTCCGGCGACATGCGCACCCCAAGTACCGGCAGCATCATGATGTGCATACTCGACGTCGTGTTCAACTACCTCTTTATCTTCCAACTCAACATGGGAGTATGCGGTGCAGCGATAGGCACAGCACTTGCCATCTTCTTCAACGCTTCTTTCCAAGCCTATAATGCAGCATTCCGGAACAGCATCCTGGCATTCCGCCACATGCAAGAAAGATTCCGTTGGAACAGCAAGATCATCACCAACGCCATAAAGATTTCCCTTCCCATGGCGCTACAGTCTTTCTTGCTCAGCGGTGCACAGATAGTAAGCACCATGATCGTAGCACCCCTCGGCGTCATTGCGATAGCCTCCAACACTTTTTCCATAACGGCAGAGTCACTATGCTACATGCCGGGCTACGGCATAGGCGATGCAGCAACGACTCTTGTAGGCCAAAGTACGGGAGCACGCCGTAAGGACCTCTGCTGGTCATTCGCCATCATGTCGGTGAGCGGTGCAATGATGGTGATGGCCCTCATGGGAGTTATAATGTACGTCTTTGCCCCGGAAATGATTGCGTTGCTTTCACCTATTCCTGAGATACAGGCACTGGGCACCGAGGTCCTACGCATCGAGGCATGGGCCGAACCGATGTTTGCCGCATCCATCGTATGCTATTCATGCATGGTCGGTGCAGGCGACACCATACGTCCGGCAGCAATAAATCTCGCCAGCATGTGGTGCGTACGTCTTTCACTTGCATATTTCCTTGCCAAAGACTACGGGCTCTGCGGTGTATGGACTGCCATGGCAATAGAATTATCCGTTCGCGGAACACTGTTTCTGATAAGGCTTTGCAAAAAGAATTGGATAAAAAACTGATTGAGCACAATATTTTTCGCGTGCGTGCGTTATTATATCGGCACCACAATTCAGTGATGCAATAATAAAAGGAAGATCATATGATAGAATATATCAAAGGCGAGCTCACGGAGATAACACCAGCACTTGCAGTCATTGAAGCGCATGGCGTGGGCTATGCCGTCAACATTTCACTCAATACATACACAGCCATTCAGACAAAGAAGGAAGTAAAGCTGTACATCCACGAAGCCCTGATGACAGGCGGACGCGACGACTCATATACCCTCTATGGCTTTGCATCAAAGCAGGAGCGTGAGATTTATCGCATGCTCATCACCGTCAGTGGCGTAGGCAGCAATACCGCCCGCATGATTCTTTCTGCCACAACGCCATCCGACCTCATCAACGTCATCTCCACAGGCAATGAGAAGATGCTGAAGAGCGTCAAGGGCATCGGCTTGCGTACCGCACAGCGCATCATCGTCGACCTTCGCGATAAGATGGCAGCCAGCGGACTCATTGCCGACCTTGAGTCAAGCGCCAACGCAAACAACGGTCCTGCAGTCAATACAGAGGTACGCGATGAGGCTGTCAGCGCCCTCACCATGCTCGGTTTCTCCCCAGCCCCAAGTTCCAAGGTTGTCACCGACATCCTCAAGTCCAGTCCTGAGCTCACCGTCGAGAAAGTCATCAAGCAGGCTCTCAAGCTCATCAAGTAATTTCCCATCATTCCGACACGCAAATTGAATAAGCTCACAAAAATACTCTTTATCCTTCTCATCGTCATGCCAACGATGATATGGGCTACTGCATACCTGCAGGACGACAAGACAAGACGCAGAACGCAGAAGACAGAGCAGGGAAACGAAGCGAAAAGTGACACTGCGAAAAGTCCCGTCAATGACGCCACGAAGAAGAAGCGAAACATAAGAAAACAGATAGCTTCCGTGGAAGACACCATTCCTGACAGCCTCCTGCATCCACGTTGGAAGATACAGAAGACCATCCCCGTCACATTCGATGACCTTGAGCAAGGCACTGCAGACCTCAAGCGCCCTGACAATATCAAGCAGGATGTGGAATACAACGACACCATCGACCGCTACGTCATCGGCACGCGCATGGGCAAGACGTGGCTCACACCGCCTGTCATGATGACCATGACGGAGTATCTCGCATGGAGTCAGAAGCAGAAGATGTACGACTTCTTCCACTCAAAGAACGAAGAGACCTTCCAGCAGAAAGGCAAAGAGAAATTCGACTTCACCGACATGCACTTCGACCTCGGACCTGCGGAGAAGATATTCGGTCCTGGCGGTGTACGTCTGAAGACACAGGGAAGCGCAGAACTCAAGCTCGGTGCGACACTGAAGAACATCGACAATCCTTCACTCCCTATCCGAAGCCGCAAGACCACAAACATCGATTTCGACGAGAAGATAAACGTCAATCTCAACGGTAAGGTCGGCGACAAGGTCAACATGAACCTCAATTACAACACTGATGCCACCTTCGACTTCGATACACAGAACATGAAGCTGAAGTATGAAGGCAAAGAGGACGAGATCATCACACTCGTCGAAGGCGGAAACGTATCCTTCCCGTCTAACTCTTCCCTTGTAACGGGAGCATCATCCCTTTTCGGCATACGCACAGACATGCAGTTCGGCAAGCTGAAACTGCAGACCGTAGTATCACAGAAGAAATCCGACTCAAAGTCCGTCAGTTCGAAGGGAGGCACTCAGTTCACACCTTTTGAAATCGACGTGGCTAACTATGAGGAGAACCGTCACTTCTTCCTCTCCCACTATTTCCGCAGCATATACGACAATGCCATGCAGAGCCTGCCTAATCTCACCACAGGCGTCAACATAACACGCGTGGAAATATGGGTAACCAACAAGACCGGCCAGACCAACAATACACGTGACATCATCGCCCTCACCGACCTTGGCGAGAGCGCACCGAAAAACAGTGTGTGGGGCGGCAACGGTGCCGGTTACATACCGAGCAACAGTGCCAACACCGAATACTCCACGATGGTCACCTCATATGCCGAAGCACGCAATAGCGACCAGGCTACGACAATCCTTGACGGAGCCGGACTAACCGGAGGCACCGACTACGAGAAACTGGCCAATGCCCGACTACTCACCTCCTCCGAATACACTGTCAACACTGCACTCGGATACGTATCGCTCAAATCTACGCTTCAGACCGACCAGGTCCTTGCCGTAGCTTACGAATACACATACAACGGACAGACGTACCAGGTGGGTGAATTCTCTTCTTCCATCACTGATGCCAACAGCGCCCTTTTCGTAAAGTCACTCAAGAACACGGCAAGCATACCTGACCAGGGTAACTGGGACCTGATGATGAAGAACGTCTATTACCTCGCTTCTACCGTAGAGAAGGAGAAATTCCGCCTCGACATCAAGTTCCAGAACGACACCTCCGGAGTCTACGTCAGTTACATACCGGAGTCTCAGGTAAAAGACCTCACGCTCCTCAAGGTTATGGGTGCCGACCGCCTCGACAACAACAACAAGGCACACTCCAACGGCTATTTCGACTATGTCGACGGCTACACCGTCAGCAACGGTCGCGTATTCCTCCCTACAGCCGAACCATTCGGACAGCACCTCTACGACTACCTCATCTCCAAGGGCATCTCAGAGGAAACAGCCAGCAAATACTGCTTCTTCGAACTCTACGACAACATAAAGAGCACTGCGCAGAATGCCACCGACAAGGACAAGTATATCCTGCAGGGACAGTTCAAGGGAACTGCCGCAAATGTCATCTCCCTCGGAGCATACAACGTACCGCAGGGTTCCGTCGTCGTGACGGCTGGCGGAGTGACGCTCACCGAAGGCTCCGACTACTCCGTCGACTACTCCGCCGGAGAGGTGACTATCCTCAATCAGAGCATCATCGACGCGGGCACCAATGTCAATGTCTCCCTCGAGAGCGACAGTGACTACGGACAGCAGCGCAAGACCATGTTCGGTCTCAACTGGGAATATGACTTCACCAAGGACTTCATGCTCAGCGGTACTTTCCAGCATCTCTCCGAGCAGAGTCTGACAACAAAGGTCGCCATGGGTTCCGAACCAGTAAGCAACACACTCGTGGGGCTCAACATGAGTTGGAAGAAAGAGAGTCAGTGGCTCACCAACATGCTCAACAAGATACCTTTCCTCCATGTCACTGCACCTTCACAGATCCAGTTCAATGCTGAGTTTGCAAAGCTCTTTGCGGGCACGGCAAGCGGCACGCAGGACAATGCCTCCTATATTGACGACTTCGAGGATACGAAGAATGGCATCGATGTAAGTACACCTACTTCATGGACCCTGTGCAGCGTACCGAGCATGTTCCCGGACTACAACGACAAGACTTCACTCAAGAGCGGCTACAACCGCGCACGTCTGGCATGGTACACCATCGACCCGCTCTTCACGCGCCGTTCCTCTTCACTCACCCCAAGTCACATCAAGAGTGACCTGGAGCAACTGTCCAACCACTACGTACGCGAAGTGTACGTAAAGGAACTGTACCCTAACCGCGACCAGGGCACATACAACGGAGCCACAAGCACAATCTCCATTCTCAACCTTGCCTACTATCCACAGGAGCGCGGTCCTTACAACTTCAACACCGACCTCAATGCCAACGGAACGCTGACTACCCCACAGTCATCATGGGGCGGCATGATGCGTAAGCTTGACACCAACGACTTCGAACAGGCTAACGTGGAATATATCGAGTTCTGGATGCTCGACCCGTTCATATACACCCGCCAGCAGGGTACTGCCGCAGAATATGGCGGTGACCTGTATTTCAACCTCGGCGAGGTGTCGGAGGATATCCTCTGCGACGGAAAGAAGTTCTCCGAGAGCAGCATGAACCAGGACAACACCACAACCGTGCCTACCACGCAGTGGGGTAAAGTTCCGCAGCAGAGCATCGTGAACTATGCCTTCACTACCACCAGCGGTTCACGCGAGAAGCAGGACGTCGGTTTCAACGGACTCACCGATGAAGAGGAGAGCACCTTCTACAGCGACTATATCAGCAGCATCACAGGCAAGGTGTCGCAGTCTTTCCTCGACTCTGTCAAGGCTGACCCTGCAGGCGACGACTACCATTATTTCCGCGGTTCTGACTGGGACCGTAACGAGACACCTATCCTTCAGCGATACAAGTTCATCAACAATCCTCAGGGCAACTCACCCGACAGTGACTCACGCTCCGAGAGCTACGACACATCCTACAAGACGACACCTGACGTAGAAGATATCAACCAGGACTACACACTCAACGAATACGAGCGCTACTGGCAGTACAAGGTATCGATACGTCCAGAAGACCTTGTCGTCGGCAGAAACTATATCGTCGACAAGCGCGTCACCACTCCTAAGCTGCGCAACGGCAAGGAAGAGGAGGCCACATGGTATCAGTTCCGCATACCGCTGAAGCAGACATCAGAGAATGCCGACAAGCACGGCAATATCAGCGACTTCTCAAGCATACGCTTCATGCGCATGTTCCTCACCAACTTCAAGAACCCTATCGTACTGCGCATGGCAAGCCTCGACCTCGTCTATGGCACATGGCGCGCTTACGAGCAGAACCTCAACACCACATCGGCCAATACTGCCGAGATGTCGGTCAGTGCAGTCAATATCGAAGAGAACAACGACAAGGAGCCTGTCAACTACGTACTGCCTCCTGGCATCTCACGCGTCGTTGACCCATCACAGCCACAGCTCACGGAGAACAACGAGCAGGCCATGAACTTCGTTGTCACCAATATGTCCACGGGCGACGCCAAGGCCGTCTACAAGACCACTTCACTCGATGTCCGCCAGTACAAACACATGCAGATGTTCGTGCATGCCAATGCGCTCAACCCTAACAGCACCAACCTTCAGGATGACCAACTCGCACTCTTCGTCCGACTCGGTTCCGACTACAAGAGCAACTATTATGAATACGAGATACCTCTCAAGCTTACAGCACCCGGAACATACTCCACTTACTCCAGCACCGACTGCAAGGCTGTATGGCCAGAGGACAACATGCTCGACATCAAACTCTCTCTGCTCACGGCACTGAAGAAGGAACGCAACATAGCCAAGGGCGAGGGACGCGCGTCATACAGCGAGGCATTCTATAAGTACGATGACGACAATCCGAAAAACAAGATAACCATCATGGGTAACCCTTCACTGGGCGAGATAAAGACCATGATGATCGGTGTGCGCAACAACTCCGGCTCAATGAAGAGCGGTGAGGTGTGGGTCAACGAACTCCGACTGCGCGACGCCGAGAGTGAAGGCGGATGGGCAGCACAGGGTAACCTCAATATCCAGCTTTCCGACTTCGGCAGTGTCAATGCCACAGGCAAGTACATCAGCGAGGGCTTCGGAGGACTGGAAGATGGCGTCAGCGCCCGAACAACCGATAATTTCTCCACCTACAGCGTCACCACAAACCTCGAACTGGGTAAGTTCTTCCCCGACAAGGCTAAGGTGCAGGCACCTATTTATTATAGTTACACGCGCGAGCGCACGTCGCCTAAATACAATCCACTTGACACCGACATGCGCCTCGACGATGCATTGGAGGCTGCCGTCACCGAGCACGAGAAAGACTCCATCAAGAGCATTGCCATCACGCAGTCCGTGCAGAGCAACTTCTCCCTCTCCGGGGTGAAAGTAGGCATTGCCACTAAGCGCCACCCTATGCCTTACGACCCAGCCAACTTCACCTTCTCATACTCACACTCGCACAATCACTCCGACGGTGAGACGACGGTGTATGAGAACGAAGACCAGTGGCACGGTTCACTGGCATACTCATGGACACCTGTCTACAAAGCCTTCGAACCTTTCAAGAAGCTTATCAAGAGCAAGTCAAAGTATTTCGACATACTCAAGCGCTTCGCAATCAACTGGCTCCCACAGAACGTGGCATTCAATACTGATATCACTCGCAGCTACTACGAACTGCAGGAACGCGACCTCGAGGACCTCGGCAACGAGGCAAGCCTCCCTGTCACCTTCTCCTCACAGTTTCTCTGGAACCGCGACTTCACACTTCGCTGGGACCTCACGAAGAATCTCCACATGACCTTCAAGAGTGCTACCGACGCAGAGATAGAGGAACCTTACACCCCTATCAACAAAGACCTCTACCCTGACCGCTACAACGCATGGAAAGACTCTGTCTGGACAAGCATCAAGCACATGGGCACGCCGCTCGACTACCAGCAGTCGTTCACTGCCTCTTACCAGCTTCCGCTCAATCTCATCCCTATCTTCGACTGGCTGAACAGCGACGCTTCCTATAACTCTTCATACAATTGGAAACGCGGCACTGAGCAGGAGGACGGTTCTTCACTCGGCAATACCATCGGCACCAACCGCACCATCAGTCTCAATGGCACCTTCAAATTCGAGACACTCTACAATCACGTACCATTCCTCAAGGCAGCCAACGAACGCTTCAGCAAGACGAAGAAGAAGGACAGTGCCTCTTCCAAGAAAAAGGACGATGCGAAGAAGAAAGGCAAGGACGATGACGACAGCAAGGATGGTAAGGATCTTGCCAAGGACGGAAAAGGCAATGCTAAGAATGGCAGGAACGGTCAGGACAGCAAGAAGAAGGACCTTCCGAAGAACGCCAAGACTTTCGAACGCGAGATTACAGTCAAGGCCGACACATCCATCGTCATCACTCACGGCAAGAAGTCAAAACGCCTCGTCGTCGTTGCACATGACTCGGACGGAAAGGTCATCCCTGTGAAATACAAGTCGGTTGATCTCAACAAGATAAAGATCATCAACAGTACCGACTCGGCGATGAAGATGAAGATCTCCGTTACTGCCAAGGAACCGCTCGATGACAAACCGTGGTACCGTACCGCACAGTCCGTAGCGCGATTCCTCATGATGGTGCGCAACGCAAGCTTCACGTACCGTAACCAGTATTCTCTCTCCGTGCCGGGCTTCATGCCAAGTGTAGGTGACATGTTCGGACAGAAGAGGGGCACCAATGCCATGGCACCGGGTCTTGACTTCGCCTTCGGCTTCGTTGGCGACTCGTACCTCGACAAGGCACGTGAGAACGGATGGCTGCTCGACACCCTCTCGGTTGCTACTCCCGCCACCTCCAACAAGACGGAGGATCTGCAGTTGAAAATGACACTCGAGCCTGTCCGTAACCTCAAGATTGACCTCAACGCTTCACGCACTCAGACCACTGCGCGCTCCGTGCAGTATATGTATGCCGGCAACCCGACCACACAGAGCGGCACGTTCACCATGACGACCATCTCCATCGGTTCGGCATTCGAGAGCACAGGCAACTCCAACAACGGATACCACTCCGCTACCTTCGAGAAGTTCTGCAACTCGCTCGCATCCTACCGCGAACGCATACAGGCACGCTATGAGGGCGCCACCTATCCTGCCGGAGCAGGAGAGTATGCCGGACGCACATTCGACAGCAACATCGCAGGAGTGAGCCAGTACAGTGCTGACGTCATGGTACCTGCATTCCTCAATGCCTACACCGGCATGAAGGGCACAAGCATCTTCCCGGCCTTGAGCAAGCTGCTGCCTAACTGGACGATAAAGTACAACGGACTGAGCAATCTCCCATGGTTCCAGGACCACTTCAAGAGCGTGAACCTCAGCCATTCCTATAAGAGTGTCTACGCAGTAGGTTCCTACAGCAGTTACTCTACCTTCATGGAGTACATGGGCAACGACCTCGGATTCATCGAAGATGCCACAAGCGGCACTACACTGCCTGTTCCTAACAGTATGTACAATATCTCGCAGGTGAGCATCAATGAGGCTTTCTCACCTCTTCTTGGCGTCGACGTCACCCTGCTCAACAATATGACGATGAAGTTAGAGTACCGTTCCACCCGCGTGCTCAACCTCTCCATGACAAGCATCCAGATCAATGAGACAACGTCAAAGGACTGGGTCTTCGGCATGGGTTACAAGCTCAATGACTTCAACCTCTTCGGCGGTACCAAGTCACGCACCATCAAAGGAGCGAAGAAGGGCAACAAAGGAGGCAGCGATGACAAGAACGACAGTGCGAAGAAGAGCACTTCCGCCAAGTCGGGAAAGAAGGAGTTCAACCACGACCTCAACCTGCGCCTCGACTTCAGTCTGCGCAAGCAGGCGGCTCTCACGCGCGACATCGCCTCGATGACGAGTGCGGCAAGCAGCGGCAACACAGCCCTGAAGCTCAGTCTCTCAGCCGACTACACCCTGTCACGCCTGCTCACCATGAGTTTCTACTATGACCGTCAGACCAATACCCCTCTGATGACGTCAAGCAGTTACCCTACCACCACGCAGGACTTCGGACTGTCAATCAAATTCACACTCACAAGATAAAAACAACAAAACAACGAAACAACAAAACAACGTTTTAACATAATATATTATGATCTATAAATACGATTTTCTCATTATCGGTTCTGGTGTTGCCGGAATGAGTTACGCCCTCAAGATAGCGAGGGCACACAAGGTCAAGATATGTCTTATATGCAAGACTGCACTCGACGAGGCCAACACTTCCTTCGCACAGGGTGGTGTAGCTTCTGTCACCAACATAGCCGTCGACGACTTTGAAAAGCATATTGAGGACACAATGATAGCGGGAGACTATATCTCCGACGTCGCTGCCGTCAACCAGGTGGTACGCATGGCACCTAAGCAGATAGAGGAACTGGTGCAGTGGGGAGTCAACTTCGACAAGAAGAAAGACGGAGAGTTCGACCTTCACCGCGAGGGCGGCCACTCCGAGTTCCGCATCCTCCACCATGCCGACGACACTGGAGCTGAGATACAGCGCGGTCTCATCGAGGCTGTGCGCAGCAATCCCGATATCGAGATAAAGGAGAACCACTTTGCTGTGGAGATCATCACGCAGCACCACCTCGGCATTACCGTGACACGTCACTCTAAGGACATCGAGTGCTACGGTGCCTATGTCCTCAATCCCGAAACAGAGAAGGTCGACACCTACCTCTCCAAGGTCACTCTCATGTGTACCGGCGGCTGCGGTGCAGTGTATCAGACTACAACTAATCCTGTCATCGCCACCGGTGACGGCGAAGCAATGGTTTACCGTGCCAAGGGAACCGTTGCCGACATGGAGTTCGTACAGTTCCATCCTACCGCTCTCTACCACCCTGGCGAGACGCATCCTGCCTTCCTCATCACTGAGGCTATGCGCGGCTACGGCGGTATCCTCCGCCTTCCTAACGGCAAGACGTTCATGGAGAAATACGACGAACGTCTGTCACTCGCTCCACGCGATATCGTGGCACGCGCCATCGACAAGGAGATGAAGATCCACGGTCTCGACCATGTATGCCTCGACGTCACTCATAAGAATGCAGAAGAGACTCGACGCCACTTCCCTAATATCTACCAGAAGTGCCTCAGCATAGGTATCGACATAACAACCGACTATATCCCTGTGCGCCCAGCAGCGCATTATATGTGCGGCGGCATAAAGGTGGACCTCAACGGATGTTCAAGCATTAAGCGCCTGTACGCCATCGGAGAGTGCTCCTGCACCGGTCTTCACGGCGGCAACCGACTGGCCTCCAACTCTCTCATCGAAGCAGTGGTCTATGCTGAGACAGCAGCGCGCCACAGTCTTGAACATGTTGACGAATACAGCTTCAACACCCTCGTACCGGAATGGAACGATGAGGGCACAC
>R06__coassemble_153_pt1 | contig 26316 bp, 19 predicted proteins | sample R06__metabat2_high_PE_030 | metagenome-assembled genome bin R06 | reverse complement strand
TCCCTACCCTGCTGCATTATCCATGGACGCTGCTCATCGACCTCATAGCCGGTCTCAACTATCATCACGTCACAGCCGTACTTCTTCGCCACCTTACGGACATTCCTTGTACACTCTATAATTGTCTGAGGAGCATTGGACTCCTTACCGGACTGCATTGCCCAATAAGGATAGAGCGACATGCCTATCATATCCCATCTTGCACCGTTCTCCTTGAGAATATCAAGGTTCCGGTTGTAGAGTGCATTGTCGAAGCCATTATCGAGATGAACTATGACCTTGGCATCAGGGAACACACCTTTCACTGCATCATAGCCGGCAGCAATGAATCCTGCATATTGCTTCGGATTCTGGTCTATATGCCCCATTGCCTTTGTTATGGTAACATTCCCATTGGCATCCTTCTTCTCAAAACCTGTCACCGGGTCCATCTCTACCGACCAAAGCATACCGTTGCTGGTCTCGTTGCCTACCTGCACCCACTTGGGCGTGATGCCGTTGTCCTTTAGCATTGTGAGAACTTCGGCAGTATGGTCAGAAAGAGCCGTGAGCATCTTCTTATATGACAGTTTTGACCATGACTCCGGAATATTCTGCTTGGAAGGATCTGCCCACCAGTCACTGTAATGGAAGTCGATCATTATGTCCATACCGAGTTCCTTGGCACGCAGAGCCTTCTTAAGTACATCTTCCTTTGAACACCAGTTGCCATGTTTCGACGGGTCCACCCATACGCGGATCCGAACTGCATCCATACCCATTTCCTTCATCAGGGCTGTGCACTCACGCTCCTCTCCCTTCCAGTTGTAGAGCTTCTGACCTTTCTGTTCCATCTCTGTAGAGAAGCCAAGGTCTGCTCCGAGAGTAAATTCCTGTGCTGAAGCCGAACAGAGACTGGACAACAAGGTTGCTAACAATAAGATTTGTTTTTTCATTGTCTGTTATAACGTGATTTAGTTGAATACTGCAAAATTAGGCATTATTCCCCAAAGCGCCAAACTTACTCTGCAAATTTTAAGTTTATTCGCCTTTCCGATTACTAATTCTTACATTTTGGTATATTATTTGCAGAGAAACAAATATAAAACGCACTACCTATATATGGAAGAAAAGACACAAAACAGGAAAAGCGGCAATGCGCAAGAGAAACTTGGCGCACTGGATGCATTGAAGAAAATGTTCAAGAAACTTGGTGTCGGTCTTGACGAGCTGGAAGACGGACGGCTGGGATTTCACTATGGCGACAAGGACCAAGACGAATACCTTGTTGTCATAGCGAGCAATGACAATATAATGATCAACATACTGGACTACGGCTGGTATGAACTGAACAAATGGGACATAGAGGCTGTAGCAGATATACAGAAGAAGATAAACAACGTCAATTTCGGATCACGTGCAAAGGTGGTATACACCTACAATGATGAAGACAAGATGATCCTGACGTCAATTATCTCCATGCCTTTCTCTGAAGACATCCCTGGACTTGAGTCATACTTCAATGCCCAGTTGGAAGCGCTCCTCAACACTCACCTTATCATTGAAACACCAGCTGACGAGGAGAATGTGAATATTGACAACGGAGAAAACCAAGAAAAGGAGGGAGAGAAATGAGCAGCATTCCGATTAACGATATTATTTTCATTGTCACCATTACTACCATCAACATCTTTATAATATTCTTTCGGAAGAAAAATAAACATAAGGAAGAATTGTCTGAAAAAGCACATGAAGGAGAAACTCTTAACAAACCACTGCGTGACACAGACATAATAATCTGCAGTGCACTCCGCGAACTGCAATGTGAACCGGAAGTAAAGAAAATAGACGAAACAACCTATCATATTACCTTTGATTTCCAAACGGAGAATTTTGTCATCGTATGTAATAAGACGAACCGGTTTATCCAACTATACGACGTTTGGTGGTACAACTTCAGTCTGGAGGACATCGACCAACTGGCTAAGGTAAAGCGAATAATCAATGAACTGAACTGGGAGAGCGGTGCCAATGTCAGCTACGAAGTGAAGGAGGACAAGAAAATGGTATGTGTAAACATCTCGCGTGGTATGGTCTGCCTCGATGAAATAAACTTCAAGGAATATCTCCGATCAACGATGTTCGAAATCTTTACTACACATTACATGTTCTTCAAAAAGATGGCCGAGAGCAAATAGAAAGTACCTCTATTGCAGTACAAGCAAAGACAGACATTTCGCAAAATAAAAGTACGCAGGCAACAAGACAGGTGGTATATGAACCATATTACATGATAAAAGCATTGGTATTAACACACCAATGCTTTTATCTTTCTTACATAAACAACGTGATTCTACTTATTACAGCAAGAGCGGCCACACTTACCTCCACATCCATCGCAGCAGCTCTTGTGCCTGTTGCCTTTGATGAAATAAAAGTAAGCCACATAGCAGAAGGCTGCTATCACAATGACAAGGAGTATGATGCTTATAAGATTCATAATATCGAACTGAAAACCAAGTACGTGAAGAATGCCATAATGTAAGCAATAGTACACTGCCCTACGACCACTCCTATGGCATAGCGCGTACCAAGTTCCCTGCGGATGGATGCAATGGCAGCGACGCAAGGTGTGTATAGCAGACAAAATACGAGAAGAGACAGTGTGGATGCAGTAGTCAAGATACTGGCAAGTGACGAACCAGTACCGCAAAGCACGCTCAAGGTGCTCACCACACTCTCCTTGGCAAGAAATCCCCCAACGAGGGATGTACATACACGCCAGTCATCAAATCCAAGCGGAGAGAAGACAGGTGACACCAGATTGGCTATTACGCCAAGGATACTGTCATTGGCATCATCTACCTGCTGGAGATGGAAACTGAACGTCTGAAAGAACCATATCACGATAGTCGCCATAAAGATGACGGTGAAGGCGCGCTGAAGGAAGTCACGCGTCTTGTCCCAAAGGAGCATCAGAGTGGAACGGCCGGATGGCATACGGTAGTTAGGAAGCTCCATTACGAAAGGAACCGGATTGCCCTTGAGGAACGTACGATTGTAGATAAGGGCTGCAATGATGCCTACAACGACGCCAAGTATGTAGAGTCCTAACATCACCCACATGGCATTATCAGGAAAGAACACAGCACAGAAAAATGCATAAATAGGAAGTTTTGCGGTGCAGGACATGAAAGGTGTAAGCATAACTGTCAGACGGCGGTCGCGCATGGAAGGCAGTGTACGACTCGACATTACGGCCGGCACGGAACATCCGAAACCGATAAGCAGCGGTACAATGGAACGACCGGAGAGTCCGAGCTTACGCAGTGGGCGGTCCATTACGAAGGCTATACGTGCCATATAGCCCGAATCCTCGAGCATTGATAGGAAGAAGAACAGCGTCACGATGATAGGCACGAAGGAAGCCACACTTCCCACACCTGCATATACACCGTCGATAATCAATGATCTCACTACATCATTCACCTGCCATGACTGCATTGCGGAGTCAGAAAGTTCAGTAAACCAGTCGATGCCTGCTTCAAGCAACTCCTGCATCGTACCACCGATAACATCAAAGGTGAGCCAGAAGATAAGGGCCATGATGCCTATGAAAGCAGGAATGGCTGTATGCTTTCCTGTAAGAACGGAGTCGATCCGCTCTGAACGCTTATGCTCTTTGCTCTGACGTGGATGCTTTACGGCCTTGCCGCAGAGCGCCATAATGAAAGAGAAGCGCATGTCTGCCATTGCGGCAGCACGGTCGAGCCCGCGTTCTTCCTCCAACTGGCAGAGGATATGTTCAATGGTCTCTTTCTCATTCTGTGAGAGTTGGAGTGCCTGGATGACAAGTGAGTCGCCTTCCACAAGTTTGGAAGTGGCGAAACGGATAGGTATCTGAGCACGCTTTGCATGATCCTCAATGAGATGCATGATGGCATGAAGACAGCGGTGTACGGCACCTCCGTGGTCTTCCGGTGAACAGAAGTCCTGTATTGCCGGCACTTCCTGATAGCGGGCGATGTGCACAGCATGCTCTACAAGTTCGGAAATACCCTCATTCTTAATGGCGGATACCGGTACTACAGGCAGTCCGAGCATCTGTTCCATCACATTGACATCTATCGAACCGCCATTGCCTTCAAGTTCGTCCATCATGTTCAGGGCAAGAACTGTCGGCACTCCGAGTTCCATGAGCTGCATGGTAAGGTAGAGGTTTCGCTCTATATTTGTAGCATCGACGATATTGATGATGCATCGTGGCTTCTCGTCAAGGATGAACTGTCGGCTTACTATTTCCTCACTCGTATAAGGCGAGAGACTGTAAATACCTGGCAGATCGGTCACTTCTGTATTCTGCTGGCCACGTATCTGACCACTTTTACGGTCGACCGTGACGCCGGGGAAGTTTCCTACATGCTGATTTGCACCTGTAAGCTGATTGAAAAGGGTTGTTTTTCCGCAGTTCTGGTTGCCCACAAGGGCAAAAGTAAGCTTAGCGGAAGAGTCTAAAGGATGCTCATGCTTCGGGTCATGATAGACGCCCGGTTCACCGATTCCCGGATGAAAGTGGTTATACTGAGTGCTGATTTCATCCTCTCTTTCATCTTGAATGAAACCATCATCTACAGCAGAACCTTCAACCATTTCCACATCTATCTTCTCGGCGTCTGCAAGACGCAGGGTAAGTTCGTAGCCATGTATAAACAACTGCATCGGGTCACCCATAGGGGCAAACTTGCGAAGCGTCACCACAGCACCGGGGATAACACCCATATCGAGGAAGTGCTGGCGAAGCGCGCCCTCACCTCCTACGCTGATAATGCAGGCCGACTGACCTATTTTCAATTCACGTAGTGTCATTGTAATAATCTTTTCGACCGCAAAATTAGCAAAAATAGTTTGCAACCGAGTCGCAATGCCATAAAAACCTTGCCCAATACCTAAAAATGATGATATAAAAAGGTTAAATCAGTAATTCACAAAGGCAAAATACCTCAAAATAATGACAGAGCGGGAAGAAAAAGGGATGCATAGTTTGGAATTACGGGATAAATTAGTAATTTTGCAGCCACTAATCAATAACGAAAAAAATGGAAAAGCTTATCATCAACTCCTACGAGGAGTTTGCAAAGTATGAGGGTCAGGTACTCGGTACTTCTGACTATGTAGAACTCACTCAGGAGCGTATCAACCTCTTCGCTGACGCTACTCTCGATCATCAGTGGATACACGTTGACACCGAGCGCGCAAAGACAGAGAGCCAGTTTGGCACTACAATAGCTCACGGTTACCTCACACTCTCCGTTCTCCCATATCTCTGGGGACAGATCGTTGACGTGCGCAATGTAAAGATGCTCGTCAACTACGGTATCGACAAGATGAAGTTCGGACAGCCGGTTCTCTCTGGCCAGAGTCTTAATCTCACCACCAAGCTTCAGAGCATCGCTAATCTCCGTGGTGCTGTAAAGACAGAGGTAAAGTTCACTATGAACGTCAAAGAGACAGGCAAAAAGGCCATTGAGGGTGTTGCTATCTTCATCTATTACTTCAATGACTAATAAATCGGGCAAACAGAACTTATGAATCAGACAGCGACTGATTACTAAGGACTGGGTGTTTACATGCCAATCAAATAAAATTCGCTAGCGAATTCATCGTAATATCAATCATATTGCAATGAATTCGCTAGCGAATTTTTCGTTATTTGCATGCTTTTGCTAAACGATCAATAACAGCTTGACTGACAAAGCTTAGGGTAAAGCACAACGAAATGCTGTAAAACAAGCCACAAAACGAGTGGAAACTATATACTTCAAGGCCGGTTACAATGCAAGCTGATAGCAGATAGTTCAAAAACGCGCCACAGACACGGCACAAGACAAGAAAAAAAGGTAAAGTCATACAACTTTACCTTTTTTATATTAGGAGCGCTCAGAAGCGCTAAAAACAGCATATTCCAGATAATCAAATATCTTAGTATGCAGTCTGATCAATATTAGTCAGCGAGCTTTGCCTTGATATACTCACGGTTAAGGCGAGCGATGTTGGCAATAGACTCGTTCTTTGGACATACAGCCTCACAAGCACGTGTGTTAGTACAGTTACCGAAGCCGAGCTCATCCATCTTGGCAATCATAGCCTTAGCACGCTTTGCTGCCTCTGGACGACCCTGTGGGAGGAGAGCGAGCTGTGACACCTTAGAAGAAAGGAACAGCATAGCTGAACCATTCTTACAAGCAGCGACACAAGCACCGCAACCGATGCATGTAGCGCAGTCCATTGCCTCGTCAGCATTCTGCTTAGGGATAAGTACTGCATTAGCATCCTGTGCCTGACCTGTACGGATAGTGTTGTAGCCACCTGCAGCGATAATCTTATCAAATGCCGAACGGTCTACCATACAGTCCTTGATAACTGGGAAACCAGCAGAACGCCATGGCTCAACAGTGATGGTGTCGCCATCGTTGAACTTACGCATATAGAGCTGACATGTAGTAGCTCCACGCTCTGTCTTTCCGTGTGGAGTACCATTAATATAAAGTGAGCACATGCCGCAGATACCCTCACGACAGTCGTGATCAAATACGAAAGGCTCCTTGCCGTTGTTGATAAGCTGCTCGTTCATCATATCGAGCATCTCGAGGAATGAAGTGTCATCAGGAATGTTCTTCATCACCTCTTCATCAAAATGACCCTGTGCCTTAGGTCCTGCCTGCTTCCAGAATCTTACTGTTACAGATATATTCTTAGCCATTTTTTCTATAGGTTTTGAGGTTTAAAGGTTGTGAGGTTGTGAGGATATTAGTTCGAACGCTTATATATAAGTGACAATAACATTTTATTAACCTCTGTATTAAGATTGTCAATTATATGAAAATCTTCTGCAGACAAATAATTCTCGTTTTTAGATATTATCAATTGTGTATCTAGTTCATTGGAAGAACCAAGAGAAATATAAAGAAAATGTATCACATCAGCGTTTGTAGATCTACCATAACCTTCTGCTATATTTGATGGTATCGAAACCGCCGCACGTCGCATCTGACTTACAAGTCCAAACAGTTCATCCCTTGGGAAGAGTTTCGTTACTCTATAAATCTCAGTGGTAAGTTCTATTGACTTCTGCCACACCAAAAGATTTTTATGCGGACCCATCATTATGGTAGTATCTTCCTAATAACCTTATAACCTGTTAACCTTATAACCTAATTATTAATTCTTGTAGTTACGTGTCTGTACCTTAATTATCTCATACTCGAGTGGCTCCTTGCTGAGTTCTGGTGCAGCATCGTCGCTACCCATGTACTCCCAAGCGCCAACGTAGAAGAAGTTCTCGTCGTCACGCTTTGCCTCGCCTTCCTCTGTCTGGTGCTCCTCACGGAAGTGACCACCACATGACTCCTCACGATGGAGTGCGTCGTATGCGATGAGCTCACCCATGATGATGAAGTCACGGAGGTGAATAGCCTTATCAAGCTCTGTATTGAGACCTTCTTTTGAACCTGGTACGAAGAGGTTAGTGTTGAACTCGTTGCGGATAGCCTTGAGAAGCTTGAGACCTTCCTCAAGACCTTCCTTGGTACGACCCATACCAACGTGCTCCCACATGATGTGACCGAGCTCCTTATGGATAGAGTCAACAGAACGCTTACCCTGGATGCCCATGATGCGGTCAATCTCCTTGTTGACACCTGCCTCTGCCTCGTCAAACTCTGCACGGTCTGTTGGAACCTTTGGCCAGATAGCCTGATCAGCAAGATAGTTCTGGATAGTATAAGGAAGAACGAAGTAACCGTCTGCAAGACCCTGCATAAGAGCAGAAGCACCAAGACGATTGGCACCATGGTCAGAGAAGTTACACTCACCGATTGCGAAGAGACCTGGGATTGTAGTCTGCAACTCATAGTCAACCCAGATACCACCCATTGTGTAGTGAATAGCAGGGAAGATCATCATTGGGTTGTAGTAGTCCATACCGTCCTTAGAGAGACGCTTCTCACCTGGGTTAACGTCAGTGATTTCCTCGTACATATCAAAGAGGTTGCCATAACGCTGACGAATCTCATCGATGCCGAGACGCTGAATTGACTCAGAGAAGTCAAGATATACAGCAAGACCAGTATTGTTTACGCCATAGCCCTTGTCACAACGCTCCTTAGCAGCACGCGAAGCAACGTCACGTGGTACGAGGTTACCGAATGCTGGATAACGACGCTCGAGGTAGTAGTCACGATCCTCCTCTGGAATCTCGTAGCCCTGCTTTGTTCCTGCCTGAAGTGCCTTGGCATCCTCAAGGTTCTTTGGTACCCAGATACGACCATCGTTACGGAGAGACTCTGACATAAGGGTAAGCTTAGACTGGTTGTCACCGTGTACAGGGATACATGTTGGGTGAATCTGTACATATGATGGATTAGCCATCATTGCACCCTTACGGTAGCACTGGATTGCTGCTGTGCAGTTACATCCCATCGCGTTTGTAGAGAGGAAGTAAGTGTTACCATAACCACCGGTAGCGATTACTACTGCATTTGCAGAGAAACGCTCAAGCTGACCGGAGATAAGGTTCTTTGCTATGATACCGCGAGCACGTCCGTCAACGATGACAACATCCTCCATCTCATAACGTGTATAGAGCTTCACCTTACCCTTGTTTACCTGACACATGAGTGAAGAGTAAGCACCGAGAAGAAGCTGCTGACCTGTCTGACCCTTTGCATAGAAAGTACGGGAAACCTGAGCACCACCGAATGAACGGTTAGCAAGCATGCCACCATACTCACGAGCGAAAGGTACACCCTGTGCAACGCACTGGTCGATGATGTTGTTACTTACCTCTGCGAGGCGATATACGTTAGCCTCACGAGCACGGTAGTCACCACCCTTTACTGTATCATAGAAGAGACGGTAAACAGAGTCACCATCATTCTGGTAGTTCTTTGCTGCATTGATACCTCCCTGTGCAGCAATAGAGTGTGCACGACGTGGGGAATCCTGAATGCAGAAGTTCAATACATTGAAGCCCATCTCGCCAAGTGAAGATGCAGCACTGGCACCAGCCAGACCTGTACCAACAACGATAACGTCAAGCTTCAGCTTATTCTTTGGGTTTACCAAACGCTGGTGTGCCTTAAAGTTAGTCCACTTCTCAGCTATTGGTCCCTCTGGTATTCTTGAATTTAATGTCTTAGCCATTTTTGTTTTGTTTTTTGTCATTTGGTTGTCATGCGGTTTCGTTGTTTAGTTAATGCTTTCTACAAAAAAACTAAACGACTAAACGACTTAACAACTAAAAAGATTAGCAGCAACCGCAGAGACTGCAGATAAAGTAAGCGATAACTACAATTGCAAAGCCGGCGAAGAGAAGGGAAGCATAAGCAATGCTGATAACCTTCCAACGGCAGAACCATGTCTTGCCATTCCAGCCGAGAGTCTGAAGAGCACTCCAGAAACCGTGTGTGAGGTGGAACCACAGAGCGCAGAGCCAAACGAGGTAGATAATCACGTAGATTGGGTTCTTGAATGTCTGCTGGATCCAGTAAACACCGTCAGTTGAATAAATAGTGTCACCACCAATGAGATCCTGGAACATCATGTGATACCAGAAGTTGAAGAGGTGAAGAATAAGACCTACAACGATAATGAGACCGAGAACAAGCATGTTCTGCGAAGCCCACTCTACCTTTGATGGCTTTTCTGTTACCGCATAACTGTCAGTACCACGAGCACTACGATTCTTTGCTGTCAAGATGAAAGCATAAAGAATGTGAATCACTGCCAATGCCGCAAGACCGCAAGTTGCTGCTACTGCGTACCAGTTGGCACCAAGCATCTCGCAGATCCAGTTGTAGCCCTCTCCTGAAATAAGAGCTACTACATTCATCGACATGTGGAACGTTAAGAACAGGATAAGGCAAATGCCAGTTACTGACATTACAACCTTTTTTCCAATTGATGAATTAAATAACCACATAAATGATTGTTGTTTAAAAAATAAAGTTATAAATTTTTGATTATAATATTCAGCCTAACCTTAATTATATATGGTTTTCGTCAGCAAAATTAATATAAATTAGTGATAAATCAAAGTTTTCTACACGAAATTTAAAAATTTCTTCTTACTTTTGCCGAAATTTTCAGAAAAATGCAAACTCTAAATTACGATGTCATTGTTGTCTGAGGCGGCCACGCTGGTTTCGAGGCGGCTCACGCGTCTGCCAAAATAGGTGCCAAGACACTTCTGATAACAATGGATATGAACAAGATCGGACAGATGTCGTGCAACCCTGCAATAGGCGGCATTGCAAAGGGACAGATAGTTCGTGAAATCGATGCCCTCGGCGGAGGGATGGGTATCGTCACTGATGCCACCGCTATTCAGTTCAGGATGCTCAATCTTTCAAAAGGGCCGGCAATGTGGAGTCCGCGTGCCCAATGCGACAGAGGACGTTACATTTGGAAATGGCGCGAAGTCCTTGACCACACTGACAATCTCGATATCTGGCAAGATCAGGTTTGCAAGCTCATCACAGAAGGCGACCACATCAAAGGCGTGGAAACAATTTGGGGCGTAACGATCCTTGCTCCAAGCGTCATCATCACGGCAGGAACTTTCCTCAACGGCCTTATGCACATCGGCAGAAGAATGGTACCTGGAGGACGATGTGCAGAACCGCACGTCACGGAACTTACAGAATGTATTAATGCCCTTGGCATCAAATCTGCAAGAATGAAAACCGGAACTCCTGTACGTATCGACAAACGTTCTGTTCACTTCGAAGACACAGCTCAGCAGGATGGTGACAATACTGGCAACAAGGAGACTGACGGATACTTCAGTTACCTCAACCCTAACGGCGACTTCACTGAAAACAGTTATTGCAAAGCAACGCGCGAGCAGTTCCTACCACAGTTACCATGCTGGACTTTCTACACAAACAAAGAGGTTCACGACACTCTGAATTCCGGACTTGCAGACTCACCTTTGTTTAATGGACAAATTCAATCTACTGGTCCTCGCTATTGTCCATCAATAGAGACAAAGCTCGTCACCTTCCCCGACAAAGACCAGCATCCACTCTTCCTTGAGCCTGAAGGAGTAGACACGAACGAGATGTATCTTAACGGGTTCTCTTCTTCAATGCCTATGGACATACAAATCGATGCGATCCACAAGATTCCTGCCTTGAGAGATGCGAAAGTATACCGTCCGGGCTATGCAATCGAATATGATTACTTCGACCCTACACAACTTGATCACTCTCTGATGAGCAAAAAAGTAAAGGGACTCTTCTTCGCCGGACAGGTCAACGGAACAACCGGATACGAAGAAGCTGCAGGTCAGGGATTAATGGCTGGTGTCAACGCAGCACTATACACTGGACACCATGGCAGTTCACTTTCATCAACAAGCTTCAATCCATTCATCCTTCATCGCGACGAAGCCTACATCGGAGTCCTAATCGACGACCTTGTTACTAAAGGCGTCGACGAGCCTTACCGAATGTTTACATCGAGAGCAGAATACAGAATTCTCCTTCGCCAGGACGATGCTGATGCAAGACTCACCGAAAAAAGTCACGCAATAGGTCTCGCCTCTAACGAAAGATTACAATGGTGGTTGACAAAGAAAAATCACATTAAGGATATCATAGACTTCTGCGAAACGACTAACATCAAGCCAAAGGAAGTAAACAATTACCTCGAAAGTATTGATTCCACCCCACTCCACTATGGATGTAAACTACAAGAATTAGTTGCACGTCCGGGAATTAAAATCGAATGCTTAGCAGAACATCTTCCACGACTGAAGTCTTTAACAGACTCTTTCGACAATCGAAAGAAGGAGATTATCGAAGCTTCCGAGGTCTTAGTCAAATACAGAGGATATATCGAACGAGAGAAACAAACAGCAGAAAAGATGCACAGACTCGAAAACATCCGCATTAAAGGGCACTTCCAATACGAAGAACTCAACGGCCTGTCTACAGAAGCTCGCCAAAAACTCAAGAAGATAAATCCAGAAACTCTTGCACAAGCATCTCGCATACCAGGCGTTTCCCCAAGCGATATTAACGTTTTGCTCGTTTTAATGGGTAGATAACAAACATAATAATACAAAAGTTTCACGTGAAACATAAATTAAACGTCCGTATATAATTAAAATTCAGACAATTATGAATAACGAAAAGCTCTTAAACAACCTTCGTTGTATCCAAGACTTCCCAAAGCCAGGAATACAATTTCAAGACGTCACTACACTCTTTATGAATCCTGAATGTCTAAGGATAATGAAGGACGAAACTGTTGATCTTTACAAAGAGAAAGGAATAACAAAAATAGTAGGAATAGAAAGTCGCGGTTTTATTTTAGCGTCATCGGTAGCATGTGAACTTAATGCTGGCGTGGTACTATGCAGAAAACCAGGAAAATTGCCAGGAGACACAATTCAAGAGACGTATACAAAAGAATACGGAACTGACATAATCGAGATCCACAAAGATTCGATAACAGAAAATGACGTAGTTCTCATCCACGACGACCTGTTAGCAACAGGAGGCTCAATGAAGGCTGCTTATGATCTTGTAAGCAAATTTCACCCAAAAAAAATATACATAAACTTTATAATAGAACTATGTATAGAAGGGCTACACGGAAGAGAACTGTTCAAAGATTGCGATACCGAAATAACGACATTACTTACAATAAAGTAAAGATGTACTAATAAGAGTCACACGAACCAAATTCGTGTGGCTCTTTAAATTAAGGGGCACATCAGAGCCATCGATAAGATTATTCTAAAGAAGTAGAAAATCAGATGGAACAGAACACGTTTCCTTCACATGATTTTGGTTAAAGAAACACTTTAAAGCTCACGCTAATTAACTTAAAATGAGCATACAAAAGAAGAAGAGTTTCACGTGAAACATTAAAGATAATTAATAAACGAACAATACACCAAGTACGACATGAATAAAGAAGAAAATGAAAAAAGAATTAAGAGATTAAAACAAATTGTATTGTCTTTACCAGAAAAGCCAGGGTCATATCAATATTACGACAAGGAAGGAACTATAATATATGTAGGCAAAGCCAAAAACTTAAAAAAGAGAGTATCATCTTACTTCCATAAAGAAGTAGACCGCTTTAAAACAAAGGTTCTCGTAAGCAAAATTTTCAACATAACATATACAGTAGTTAATTCGGAAGAAGATGCACTTTTGTTAGAGAATTCGTTAATAAAGAAATATAATCCCAGATATAATGTACTTTTAAAAGACGGGAAAACATATCCGAGTATATGCATAACAAAGGAACTATATCCACGGATATTCAGCACAAGACAGATAAACAAGAAAATAGGTGTATACTATGGACCGTATTCTCATCTCGGATCAATGTACGCAATACTTGAGTTAATCAACAAATTATATCATCCCCGAAGATGCAGATTACCTCTTTCAAAAGAAAAGATCAACGAAAAAAGATTCAAGACATGTCTGGAATTTCATATGGGTAACTGCGCTGCACCTTGTATAGGAAAGCAGACGCATGAAGAATATATGAAGGATATAGACATGGCTCGTGAGATATTAAAAGGTAATACACGACATTTGAGTCAGATAGTTTACGAAGAAATGATGAAGAAGGCAGAAGAATTGAAGTTTGAAGAAGCTGAGAATTTAAAACATAAATACATATTGATAGATCAATTCTGTGCTAAAAGCGAAGTTGTTAGTCATACTATAAATAATGTAGATGTATTTTCAATAGATGATGATGATAATAAGAGTAATGCATATATAAACTACATGCATGTAAACAACGGTACAATAAACCAAAGCTTTACATACGAATACAAGCGAAAATTAGATGAAACAGATGAAGAACTCTTACTTATAGCAATACCTGAAATAAGAGAAAGATTCAAATCTAACGCTAAAGAAATAATAGTTCCTTTCGAAATAGATTGGAACATACCTGAAGCCGTGTTTTTCGTTCCGCAAAGAGGAGATAAAAAACACCTTCTTGAACTTTCGCAGATGAACTGTAAACAATACAGATTTGACAGACTCAAGCAAGCTGACAAGCTGAATCCTGAGCAAAAATCTGTTCGTTTGATGAAAGAACTACAAGAAAAACTTGGTCTTAAGAAAATGCCATATCAAATAGAAGCATTCGACAACTCTAATATATCTGGAACGGATGCAGTGGCAGGATGCGTTGTTTTCAAAAAGATGAAGCCTTCTAAAAAAGACTATAGAAAATATAATATCAAAACAGTTGAAGGGCCAGACGACTACGCTTCAATGCAGGAAGTCGTACGAAGAAGATATACTCGTATCATAGAGGAGATGAAAGATAATCAAGGCGCAGAAGAAAAAAAGTTACCTGATCTGATTATATGCGATGGCGGTATAGGCCAGATGAACTGCGTTAGGGAAGTTATAGAAGACGAATTACATCTCAATATACCTATTGGTGGACTGGCTAAAGATGATAAGCACAGAACTAATGAATTACTTTTTGGATTTCCACCTAAGGTTATTCAGCTAAAAACGGATTCTGAATTATTCCATACTTTAACTCAGATACAGGATGAAGTGCATAGATTTGCTATAACATTTCACAGGAACAAGCGCTCAAAGAATGCATTAAAGTCGGAATTGGATAATATTAAGGGAATAGGACCAGCTACTAAAGACATACTTCTGAATGAATTCAAAAGCGTAAAAAGAATAAGAGAAAACGTATTAGATTCAACGAAAAAAGAAGAGATAATTAAGAAATTAGGCAATGCAAAATATCAGAAATTATTTGAATATTTTACTTTGCAAATAGAGAAATAATTAGTAACTTTGCAAACTATGCGAACAGTATTACAACGTGTCTCACACGCTTCAGTTACAATCAACGGCAAAATAAATGGAGAAATAGGTAAAGGACTTCTTATATTAGTCGGTATAGAGGCATCAGACACTGAAGAAGACATAGAATGGTTAGTGGGTAAGATAAGCAAAATGCGTATCTTCGACGACGAAAATGGTGTAATGAATAAGTCTGTCATGGACATAGATGGAGATTGCCTGGTGGTTTCACAATTTACTCTTATGGCAAGTTATAAGAAAGGGAATCGTCCATCTTGGCTGAGAGCAGCAACACATGATATATCTATTCCGCTATATGAGAAGTTCGTTAAGCGTCTGTCTGAAGCAACATCAAAACGTATTCCTACAGGAGAATTCGGTGCGGATATGAAGGTAGAACTGCTCAATGACGGACCTGTTACCATCTGCATGGATACACACAATAAGGAATAGTTCTTAGATATAATCTATTCCGAGTGATGAAATATCAAATAAAGTTGACAAAAAAGAAACAAAACAAATAAAAAATATGGATAAAAACGAAAAAAGCAAATACGAGCAGGTTTTGGAGAAGTATGACACAAACCTTAATGACGCGGATATACAAACTGCTGTACGCAAAATAATAGCAGAAAAAGTTCATGAGAATGACACTCTGGAAGTAAAGAAATTCCTCTTCGGAAGCATTGAATTAACAAGTCTCAAAACAACTGACAGCGATGAGAGTATCCTCGCGTTTACAGAGCGTGTAAATGACTTTGACAATGAATATCCGGATCTGCCACACGTAGCAACTATCTGTGTGTACCCTTGCTACGCTAAAATAGTAAGCGAATCACTGGAAGTCGAAGGAGTCGAAGTAGCATGTGTTTCAGGAAGTTTTCCGTCTTCGCAAGCCCTTATAGAAGTAAAAGTTGCTGAAACAGCATTAGCAGTGAAAGATGGTGCTACAGAAATAGACATAGTAATGACTGTAGGCAAATTTCTGAGCGGAGATTATGAATCTTTATCAGAAGATATTGCAGAACTCAAGTCCACATGTGGTGAAGATGTAAAGATGAAAGTAATTCTTGAAACCGGTGATTTGAAAACAGCAAGCAACATAAAAAAGGCATCAATTCTTTCAATGTATGCTGGTGCAGACTACATCAAAACAAGTACAGGCAAGGAAAAGATTAGCGCAACTCCTGAAGCAGCATATGTAATGTGCCTAGCGATAAAAGAATACTACGATAAGACTGGCATTCAGATAGGTTTTAAGCCTGCAGGCGGTCTTAATACAGTAATGGATGCGATGATTTATTATACGATAGTAAAAGAGGTTCTTGGAGAAAAATGGCTGACAAATAAATGGTTCAGATTAGGAACATCACGACTTGCCAACCTACTTCTTTCAGAATTAAAAGGAGAGGAAATCAAGTTCTTCTAAGTACCCCACTCTACTCCGCAATATGTGGAATCTTTTGAAGTACGAAAACATATCTGAATAGATAACCAAACAAAATACCGCTTATAGGATAGACTTCCATAAGCGGTATTTATGTGTATAATAATAATGAAGGGACGAATAAACTTATATGAACAAAACTACAAACTTCGTCCGATAACGTAATCTACATAAGCAATAAAAGAAGATCGAATTGCTGTATCATGAATATAATTGTCAATAAATAAAAGACAATCTTCACGTATATTCTCCATCTTCTGCTTAGCGTACTCTATTCCTCCATTCTTCTTGGTAAAATCCACAAGACGCGATATTTCATCAGCACTCACGTTACGTTGCTTTACCTTATGGGCAATAGCTGTCATTTCAGGGTTTTTAGAATTAAGAACAGCGTAAATGACAGGCAATGTGAGCTTTCCTTCAGCCATATCATTTCCTGTAGGTTTACCTATCTCTATAGAATCATAATAATCAAATATGTCGTCGCGAATCTGAAAAATAATACCCAACTGTTGACCGAATTTGCGAGCAGAAACAATTTGTTCCTCAGATGCACCTGCGCTCATAGCACCCATAGCACAACAAGCTTCAAATAAGGCAGCCGTCTTTTGCTTAATAACATCATAATAGACATCTTCTGAAATCTCTTCGCGGTCAATATTTGTCAACTGAAGTATTTCTCCATTAGCAAGTGTCTGACCAAGTCGAGCAAGATAACGAACTATCTCATGATTATTCGTCAAGGAAACATTAAGAAGAGCTGTTGAAAGTATATAATCTCCAACTAATACTGCAACTTTGTTATCATACAAAGCATTGACTGACTTTTGACCTCGACGCTCACTTGACTCATCAACGACATCATCATGAACAAGAGAAGCAGTATGTAAGAGTTCAAGACCTACAGCAGCACGCTGAGTGACCTCAGTTACTTCTCCAAAACACTTTGCCATCAATAATATGAGCATTGGACGCATTCGTTTACCCGCTTTATTACGTATATGGGATAAAACTTGCTCCAACATTCCATCACTGTGGGACAGAGAATCATTAAAGAGTGATATAAAATCCTGGATATCAGCCTCAATAGGTTTTCTTATGATAGATAAATAATCCATTTGTAAATGTATTTCGATACAAAATTACATAAATAATTTGGGTTTCAAATCATTTTAGTAAGTATTTTAAATTTTTATTAGTAATTTTGTGGCTTAAAAGGGTTTATAGTCTAAAAATAGGCTTACAGTAAGACCTTTTGAATTAAAATCAACAAAATTATTTATTAATGGAAAAACTTTTTCTTCTCGATGCATACGCACTAATCTATAGAGCATACTATGCCTTTTTCAAAGCGCCACGCATTAACTCAAAAGGTTTCAACACATCTACTATTTTAGGTTTCTGCAATACACTTAACGAGGTATTACAGAAAGAGAAACCAACACATATAGCCGTGGCATTCGATCATGGGAAAACTTTCCGCCATGAAGCATTCCCCGCTTATAAGGCGCAAAGAGAAGAAACACCAGAAGACATAAAAGCAAGCATACCTATCATAAAGGACATCCTAAAAGCTTATAACATCCCTACCCTACAAGTAGATGGGTTCGAGGCTGATGATATAATTGGTACTATAGCAACTGAAGCTGACAAGAAAGGCATTGACTGCTATATGGTAACTCCAGATAAGGACTATGCCCAACTGGTAACAGAACACGTTAAGATGTACCGTCCACAACATGGTGGCGGTTATCAAATAATGGGTCCTGAAGAAGTATGTGAGAAATACGGAATCGAAAACACAGATCAGGTAATAGACCTTCTTGGACTCATGGGTGACTCTGCAGATAACTTCCCTGGCTGTCCTGGAGTCGGAGAGAAAACTGCAGCAAAACTAATCAATCAGTTTGGTAGTATTGATAATCTTCTCAATTCAACTGATCAACTTAAAGGAAAGATGAAAGAAAAAGTTGAATCAGCAATTGAAGACATCAAGATGTCAAAGTACCTTGCCACCATCAGACGAGATGTACCGGTGGAAATAACTTTCGAAGAAATGAAAGTCGAAGAACCAAATGAAGAAAAACTTCACGAAATCTTCACTGAATTAGAATTTAAGAACTTAATTGACCGAGTTCTTAAAAAATCAGTACAAAAGCAAAAATCAGTTAATTTACAACTTGATTTATTTGCAGAAAATCCGACCGGAGGGCAAGAAAATTTCAAATTTTCAAATCTAGAGTCGTTTAAAACGAGTAATGCAAAGTACGTTCTCATTGAAAATGAAGGAGATGCAAAAAAACTTGCAGACTTACTTGTTACAACGGAAATTTTGAGTTTTGACACCGAAACAACTTCAATCAACTCAATTGACGCAGAATTAGTAGGTTTAAGCTTCTCAGTTAAAGAAAAAGAGGCTTTTTATGTCGTTATTCCAGAAAACTGTGAAGAAGCGAAAAAATATGTGAATATATTTAAAAATATATATGAAAGCGATAAAATCACAAAAGTAGGGCAAAACACAAAGTATGACATAGAAGTATTAAGCAAATATGGCATAAACGTATGTGAACCACTTTGGGATACAATGATTGCGAACTACCTAATCAATCCAGGTAGGGAAAACAACATGGACTCTATGGCAGAAGCACTACTCCACTATGAAACAATACATATAGAAGAACTCATAGGTCCAAAAGGTCCACATCAAAAAAACATGCGAGACGTACCACATGACCTGATATGCAACTATGCAGCAGAAGATGCCGACATTACATTACGTCTGAAGAACATACTCGAACCGAAACTTAAAGAAGCCGGAGTCGAGGAATTGTTCTACAACATAGAAATGCCACTTGTTCCAGTTCTCGCAGAAATGGAACTTAATGGAGTGTGCCTGGATACGAAAGCATTGGATGAGGTTCGCACGATTTTCAATGAGAGGATGAATAAATTAGAGAATGAAATCTACGAACTCGCTGGTGAATCGTTCAACATATCATCACCAAGGCAAGTAGGTGACATCCTTTTTGGTAAGATGCAAATAATTGACAAGCCCAAGAAAACGAAGACGGGACAATACCAAACGTCTGAAGAAATTCTCACGTCTCTAAAAAGCAAGAATCCAATTGTAGAAAAGATTCTAAACTATCGCGGATTGAAAAAGCTTATAGGAACTTACGTAGATTCACTTCCAAAGCTTATCAATAAGCGAACGGGACATATACACACATCGTTCAACCAATGCGTTACAACGACAGGTCGCTTGTCAAGTTCTGATCCTAACCTTCAAAACATACCAGTCAGAGGAGAAGACGGAAAAGAAATCCGAAAAACTATCATACCAGAAGAAGGACATGAATTCTTCTCTGCCGACTATTCTCAGATAGAACTGCGCGTTATGGCATCGATGTCTGAAGATGAAAATATGATAGAAGCATTCACATCAGATTCAGATATCCATGCAGCAACATCAGCTAAGATATTCCACAAGCCGATAGAAGAAGTTACACGTGATGAACGAACAAAAGCTAAAAGAGCAAACTTCGGCATCATATATGGCATATCGGTGTTCGGTCTGGCACAGAATATGGGCATAGAGCGCTCAGAAGCAAAGGAACTTATCGACGGATACTTTAAAACTTTCCCCGGAGTACAATGCTTTATGGAAAAAAGTAAGGAGACAGCCAGAGAAAAAGGATACGCCGAGACTCTTATGCATAGAAGAAGATATCTGCCTGACATTAACTCACACAACGGCACCGTACGTGCCATAGCAGAGCGTAATGCTATAAATGCGCCTATACAAGGTACAGCCGCTGACATTATCAAAATAGCAATGATACGTATCCATAAGCGTTTCAAAGCCGAAGGCATCAAGTCAAAAATGATACTTCAGGTTCATGACGAACTCAATTTCTCCGTTCTGCCGGAAGAGAAAGATAAAGTACAGCAAATTGTTATAGAAGAAATGCAAGGCGCATGTAAGCTCAGAGTACCACTTATCGCTGATTACGGATGGGGTAAGAATTGGCTTGAAGCACATTAAATGAAAAAGAATATTTATGATAATTCCTGCTATAATCAGGATAAGTAAGTATTCCATTGCAACAAAATGCATTAAAACATACATAATAAACAATGCGGTAATAAGGCATTAATTATAGAAAATGACGAACAAAAAACCCAGTGCCATCATATCTGCACTTCCATTGCTAACACTTGTTGCGATGGTAGCAATGTCGATAACCATCTTTGGGAGCGATGCTCTCAATGGAGCAAGTCAAGTCTCACTTATGATGGCCACAGCTGTATGCATATGTCTTGCGATGACTATATACAAAAAACCATGGAAGGAAATAGAAGACTGTATCACCGAAACAATAGGCAGTTCAAGCATATCCATCATAATACTTCTTCTGATAGGCATGATGTCAGGTACCTGGATGATTTCAGGCGTCGTACCCACACTCATATACTATGGCATACAAATAATGTCACCCGTATTCTTCCTTTTCTGCAGTTGCGCCATCTGTGCGATAGTAAGTATTATGACAGGTTCATCATGGACCACCGTTGCCACAATAGGCATAGCACTGCTTGGCATAGGCAATGCATTGGGAATACCGCATCCCTGGACTGCAGGAGCAATTATATCAGGTTCATACTTCGGTGACAAAATATCACCGCTGTCAGACACTACGGTTCTTGCTTCTAATTCAGCACGAGTAGATATATTTGAGCATATAAAGTACATGCTCCACACCACTGTTCCCACATTCACCATCACACTTGTCATATTCTTCATCGCAGGATTAGTCTTCGGCAGCAGTGGTAATACAGACGTCTATACATACACCGAGGGACTCAACAAGACATTCAACATCAACCTCTTGACACTCTTTGTACCGATATTTACCGGCATACTTATTTTCAAGAAGGTGCCATCACTCATAACACTATTCCTTTCTACCATAGCAGCCGCCATAACGGCTTTAGTCCTTCAGACTGATATCATTGCTATAATAGGCGGAACCCAAAATGACATGTCTGCCTATAATCTTATCAAGGGCACGATGATTACGATATTTACATCAACACATATCGATACTGGCAACGCCGCACTCAATGACCTTGTAGAAACGCACGGTATGGCAGGTATGCTCAATACCATCTGGCTCATCCTTTGTGCAATGACTTTCGGCGGTGCGATGGCCGCCACAGGTATGCTGGAAAGCATTACAAAAGTTATCTTATCACTTGTCAGAGGACGCACATCACTCGTTGCAGCAACAGCATGTACAGGTCTCTCACTTAATCTGATAACATCAGACCAATACATGAGCATCGTGCTAGCAGGAGATATGTACCGTGACATTTACAAGAAATACGGATTCAGACCACACCTGCTCAGCCGAACGACAGAAGACTCCACCACTGTAACATCCGTACTGATACCATGGAACACGTGCGGAATGACTCAATCAACAGTCCTCGGAGTGGCTACACTTGATTACCTCCCATACTGCTTTTTCAACTATCTCTCACCCATCATGACAATCCTTGTTGCCATTCTGCATAAGAGAGTAAAGAAAGCATAAACCGCTTATTTATGGTATTTTAAGTCCTAAATTTGCGAAATTCGATTATTTGTAGTAATTTTGCACTTTGATATTCAAAAACAATGCCCCCACGCAAGAGGGTAGAAATGGCAAAAAGATTGATGACAGCGAATCGCAAAAATATAGTTGACTCAATGAAGTCACGCATCCTCATCCTCGACGGAGCAACAGGTACATATCTGCAACAGCTCAAGCTGACAGAGGATGATTTCCGTGGTCAACGCTTCAACAACCATCCCTTACCACTCAAGGGATGCAACGACGTATTGTGTCTTACCCAACCTGACAAAATACGTGAAATGCATAAGGCATATATAGATGCCGGTGCCGACATCATTGAGACAAACTCCTTCAATGCTAACTGTTTCTCTCTTGCTGACTACGGTCTCGAAAATCTTGTCTACGAAATATCAAAAGAAGCTGCGAGCATAGCCCATGAGGCTACCCTCTCCTACCCTACCCGACAGATTTTCGTGGCTGGTTCCATGGGACCTTCCAACCGCACGGCATCCATGTCGGCAGATGTCAATAATCCTGCTGCACGCGAAGTTACCTTCCAAGAACTCGTAGATACCTATACAGAAGCTGTCAACGGACTCCTTGATGGTGGTGCCGACATCATTCTCGTAGAAACCATCTTCGATACACTAAATGCGAAAGCTGCACTCAAGGCTATAGACAATGTTGCCACTGAGCGCAACATCGATATTCCAGTAATGGCAAGCGGGACACTTGCTGATGCCTCTGGACGTACACTATCCGGTCAGACAGTGGAAGCCTATGTCGCTTCGCTCACTCATGCACCACTACTTAGTATCGGACTCAACTGTGCCTTCGGAGCAAAGCAACTCTATCCTTGGCTCAAGCGACTGGCCGACGTGGCACCATGCGCTGTAAGCGTACATCCTAATGCCGGACTTCCTAATGTAATGGGAGGATACGATGAGACTCCTGAGACATTCGCCTCTGCCGCACGTGAATTCATGGAGGCTGGCATCATCAATATATACGGTGGATGTTGTGGTACTACTCCAGCGCACATTAAGGCTGTTGCTGAAGTTTCCAAGGCATATCAGCCAAGACCTCTCAAGCCACTCAATCGTCCTTCGGACACATTCTCCCCAAGGGACAAGGGAAAAGCTACCACAGATTCCTCTACGCATATTCCTATTTGCACTCTTTCTGGTTTAGAACCTTTGGTCCTTGATAAAAATACAGGTTTCGTAAACATTGGCGAACGCACCAATGTTGCTGGTTCGGCTAAGTTCAAGAAGCTTATCCAGGCTGGCAATTATGAGGAAGCATTGTCTGTTGCCCGCGCACAGGTAGACGCCGGTGCACAGGTAATTGACGTCTGTATGGACGATGGTCTTATCGATGGTGTAAAGGCAATGACCACGTTTCTCAACCTCATTGCTTCCGAACCAGAGATTGCACGCGTTCCTATTATGATAGACTCTTCCAAGTGGGAAATCCTTCAAGCAGGTCTTCAGTGCGTTCAAGGCAAGAGTATCGTCAACTCAATATCTCTAAAAGAGGGCGAAGAGAAATTCCTAAAGAAGGCAAAATACATCCACTCCATGGGTGCAGCAGCGGTCGTTATGCTCTTTGATGAGAAAGGGCAGGCCGATACCTACGAACGAAAGGTTGACGTAGCTCGCCGTGCCTACAGACTTCTCATAGACATTGGCTTTCCTGGTGAGGACATCATCTTCGATCCTAATGTGCTCTCCGTAGCAACAGGAATGCCAGAGCACGATGACTATGGACGTGCCTTCATTGAGGCATGTCGCACTATACATAAGGAGATGCCGGAAGTACACATGTCCGGCGGCATAAGCAATCTTTCATTCTCTTTCCGCGGCAATAACACAGTGCGCCAGGCAATGCACTCTGTCTTCCTCTATCATGCAATGCAGGCAGGACTCGATATGAGTATTGTCAACCCTGCCATGCTCACTATCTACGACGATATTCCTGAGCCTTTGCGCACTTATGTTGAGGATGTTATTCTCAATAAGAAACCCCACACCTGTCCTTCGGACGTTCTCTCTCAAAAGAGTGAGGAGAATGATAGCCTTAATCCAGCCGAGAGACTCATCGAATTTGCAACAAAGTTAAAGGAAGAAGAGGATGTAAAGAAGGAGGCTAATGGCGGTAAGGCACCAGCAAAGGTCATCGAACTGCCCAAGAACCTCAAGGACCGTATATCCTTCGCAATGCTTAAAGGCATAGCTGATAATATTGAGACTGACACCATGGAGGCCTATAACGAGGCAGGTACACCACTTGGTGTCATCGATGGCTATCTCATGCCAGCAATGGAGCAAGTAGGCCAACTCTTCGGAGAGGGCAAGATGTTCCTTCCACAGGTTGTAAAGTCTGCCCGCGTTATGAAGAAGGCAGTGGCTGTTCTGGAACCTTATATGAAGGCTAAGACCCCCTCTAACTCCACGGGGGAAAAACTTTTAGATAGTCTTGATGCGTCTGGCCTATCTTTAGAAAAAGTAACTAAAGATTCCTCACCTCTGGAAGGCAAGGAGGGAACGCCAGTTCTCATGGCCACTGTAAAAGGAGATGTCCATGACATAGGAAAGAACATAGTATCTGTTGTCGTTCAGTGCAATGGATTCAATGTCAAGGATCTTGGCGTCATGGTTGAACCTGAGACCATTGTTGACGAGGCGCAAAAGTGCAATGCTGCCGTTATCGGACTTTCTGGTCTTATCACTCCTTCTCTGTCAGAGATGATAAACGTTGTAAAACTCCTCGAGAAACGAGGAATGACGACACCGGTTATCATTGGTGGTGCAACGACTTCCACCCTTCATACTGCCGTTAAGATTGCACCGGAATATCCCCACGGCATCGTCATCCGCGCTCATGCTGCCGCAGATAACCCAACTATCATACGCCGTCTGCTCTCTGATGACCGAGAGGAATATATCGCCGAACTTCGCGCTCAGCAACGTATTCTGCGCGACAACTACATCCGTCGTGAGGCAGACAAGTCGCTTCTCACCACTGAAGAGAGCCGTAAGCGTCGTTTCATCAAGACACAGAAACTTGTTGCTGTACCAAGAAGCACCGAGCAGGTATTCTTCTCTTCTGCTACTAACACTTCTGACACAACAAAGAAGATAAAGATCAGCGACCTTAAGGACCGTTTCTGCTGGCCTTTCTTCTATCAAGCATGGGGACTCAAAGGCGAAGCTCGTGACAGTGAGGAAGGTAAGAAGCTCCGACTTGATGCTGAGCAGATGCTAAAGGATATGGAAGAGAATAATCTCATCACTCTACAGGCCACGGCACGTATCCTTCCCGCCTACTCCACTGACGATGATGAGATAGTAATTACCAGTGATAGCAAGACCTATACCCTACCCTTCCCTCGCTCATTAAATGATGAGGAGCAGACACATTGTCTTGCTGACCACATCATGCGAAACTACAAGGCACGCATGATAAGCGCATGCCCTTGTTGCCAAGGTCAACATGCCACGGACTTTATCTGCCCATTTGTAGTTACTGCAGGCGTAGGATTGAAGGCACTTCAGGAGCAGTATCGCAAAGACAATGACGAGTACCACGCTATCATGGCAAAGCTACTCTGCGACCGTCTCGCCGAAGCACTCACAGACTATCTGCAAGACTATATGCAGAAGCATCTCTTCTGGGGTACTGACGGCATACGAATGGCATTCGGTTACGGTGCCTGTCCTGATCATGCTCTCAAGGTTCCAGTTCTTGATATGCTGAAAGCAAACGGCAAGATGGACATATCACTTACCGACACCAATATGATTAACCCAGGTGAAAGTATCTGCGGACTTATCTTCGCTAATACGCCTACTAAATATTTTGTGGTTTAGTTATTTGGTGGTTTGATTGTTTTGTTAACAGACTTTTGTATTCATCACAATCAACCAAACCACCAAACAACAAAACGACTTAACCACCAAACAACAATGAAAGTAATCGACATAATAAACCAAGCCAAGGAAAGCGGCAAGTCACGCTTCTCATTCGAACTCCTTCCTCCTCTCAAGGGAGATGGTCTTGACAAGATATTCGGAGCCATTGACTCATTGGTTCCTTTCGATCCTGCCTTCATCAACGTCACCTGCCACCGTGAGGAGATGAAGTATACAGAGCGTCCCGATGGTCTCATAGAGAAGCATATCGTGCGTCGTCGTCCAGGTACAGTAGGAGTGTCTGCCGCTATCAAGCAGAAATATGGTATACCTGTTGTTCCTCACGTCATCTGCGGAGGCCAGTCACGCTATGATATAGAAGACACACTCATCGACCTCGACTTTCTTGGCATAAACAACGTCCTTGCCCTACGCGGTGATGCTATGCACGGTGACAGTCGTTTCCGCCAGCATCCAGAAGG
>R06__coassemble_151_pt1 | contig 26582 bp, 15 predicted proteins | sample R06__metabat2_high_PE_030 | metagenome-assembled genome bin R06 | reverse complement strand
GGCAGGTGAAGGCAGCGCACCTAATGCTGCAGCTACAGCAGAGGTGACGCATCCTGTAAAACAAGGTCTTCTGCAAACTCTCGGAGTATTCACCGACACTCTCATTGTATGTTCGTGCACAGCATTCATCATATTGTGCTCTGGCATATACGATAATGGTCTGAACGGCATTGAACTGACACAGGTTGCACTATGCTCGCAGATAGGTGAAGCAGGAAAGAGTATCGTCGCCATTGCCATACTTTTCTTTGCATTCTCCAGCATCATAGGCAACTACTACTATGGCGAGAATAATATCCTGTTCCTTCTTCAAGGCAAACAGTGTAAAAGTGCAGTAATACTTTCATACAGACTCTTGCTGGGACTTCTGCTTGTCACAGGCTCGCTCACTACTATAGACCTGGTTTGGGCATCGGCTGATTTCTTCATGGTTATAATGACTGTCACTAACCTTGTAAGCATACTCCTATTGGGCAGATATGCTGTGCGTCTGCTTTATGACTACCAGCAACAGCGTGAAGAAGGTATTGATCCTAAGTTTACAAAGGACAAACTGCCAGAGGAGATACAGGAACAGATAGAATGCTGGTGACATGTACCACTGACACACCGTATATCATGGACTGCTCCGGCACAACCTTCAGAGCTACCTACAAGTATATGAAGATAGAAGCAGAATATGTTAGCTCGGAGTGTACACACACCTCATTCACCTCGCTGTCTGCATACGATGCGATGCAACATTTGCCACATTAGAGATGGGGGACAATGTGATACAGATAGATGATGCACCATGCGCAGACTATTCTGGAAGCTATGGCTATCAGATTTATTGCTTCACGGCTCCAAACAGCGGAAAACTCACAGTGCAGAGTAAAGGAGCTGCAGACACTTATGGAGCATTTTATAAAATAGATGGCAGCGAGATGGTGCATAATGATGATGGCGGCGAAGACAAGAACTTCTTGTATGACATTACGGTAAAGAAAGACGAAGCATACCTTATTGGCATACGTGCAAAGAATGGCAAAGCTTTCAGCGGTGATTACATAATAAGCATCACCGGCGACAGGACCATGGGCGTTGATGTGATGGAGGCAGACACCACATCACAGAGCGTAGTCTGCGACATCCTGGGACGACGCACTGCCACCATAAGTAAAGGAATCAACATAGTGCGTCAGTCAAACGGGAAAGCTGTCAAGGTGATAAGTAAGTAATCACTCTGCACTATTTGCGTAAAGCATTATTATCTCATTCTCAATTTGAAATATGATAGAATCGACGTTTGGATAATTTAGGTTGGAGTTGTTGATGATTACAGATTGGAATAAGAAGAAAATGATAATTGGGTTAAGCCAGCAGAAGCAGTCTTGTTGATGTCATTGCATGTTTTCCTTGCAAGATGCCTGCATCGGCTTCCAGAAAAACATTCAATGACATCAAACTCATAGTCTGACTGCCTAAGAAACAAAAGTTTTGAGGGAGTATGCCCCAAGATGATTGCTGTTAAGGGTAAGTACATCACCAAGATACTTTTCACCTTTGATCTTGTCGCCAAGACCGAAGTAACCGAGTGCGAGCATATAGTTGCAGTGTATGCGGTTGGTTTCGTCGAGATTTCCATTCCATACGAGCAAGTCTGGAAGCGAAACAGCGAAGTAGTCCATTGTGACATGATCGAAGATATGCTTCTCACCGTATGAGAGCAACTTATGGAAGAGTCCGCGAGCCTTGTCTTCCTCACCTAAAGCACGGTAGCAGAGCCCGGCATAGAAGATCTTGTCTGGTTTCGCATCATTATAGTAGAGCGCGGGAGCAGGTTCGATAGGACCGGCAGTACCTTTCTTCCACATCTCCTGTGCCTTGACAGTGTCTCCTTTAGCAGCGTATGCCTTGCCAAGGAAATAGTAGAAGTCATTATCCTGCGCTCCGTAAAGTTTTCCTTCACCGATATTATGCGGGAAGACGAGGCATTCCTCCAGCAAGCGTATAGCATCATCCAGAGTTCCTTCAGCCATACCGGCAAGTATCTTTTTCGCCATCTCAAGACGGCAGAGCTGATACTGACCGGACACCTTTCCTTCACCGCCCTCCCATACATGGAACATACGTGTTGCGAGCATCTCCTTTGCCTCGGCATAGCGACCAAGTTGATTATGAAGCGTAGCTACCTCAAGGACAAGGTCGTCACGCTTGCCGACCTCTTTAGGATGTGCCTGAAGCAACTTCAATCGCATCTCGCAAGGCTTCTGCAAACGCTTGTAGAGCTGGTCGAGTTCCATGAGGATGCGTGAGTCACTTTCATCGAGAGAATATGCTTTCTCCATCTCTGCAAGAGCCTTGCCAGTATCGCCTGCATTATTGAAGTATGCAAGGGCGAGATTACGATGAACTGTAGGGAAGTCCGGTTGCATCTGTGCAGACTTCTCCCAGAGGCTGCGAGCCACATCATACTGTCTGCGATCATAATAGAGGTTGCCGAGATAATAGCAGGCACGGGCATCATCAGCATATTTGCCAAGCGCGATGACTGCCTCTGCGCGGTTAGGGAAGCAGTAGTCGGGGGCCTCTGCCTTTGCTCTCTCATGATCTTTCTCGTCATTAGTCAGCCATGCCTTATAATAATAGGTCATAGGAGTCGTTGCTCCTTCCTCTATCGCAATGTCAAGGATACAGATTGCCTCTGTGTAAAGACCTGCCTGTGCATAGTCGAGGGCCAGTTCGTCGTAGTTGTTGGCGTCGCGTCGCATCAGCTCTTTCATCTCATCCTTACGGTTTTGTTCAAAGAGTACGCCGTAGTTGAAAGGATTGATGTCGAGAGATTCTGTGGCGAATGACTCAAGGTCACGGCCGAGCTTATTGAGCAGAGCTGCTTTGAGAGCACGAGCCTTATGGTTGTGCCAGCCGGAAACGAGCGACTTGTCAATGAGATAGAGCGCTTCCTCATAGTCCTTACGCATCGTTGCTATCTGAGCACAGAGAAGATAACCGGCCTGTTGCCAGGCAGCATTCCATGTTGACTTATATGCCCAGTCGTATGCTTCATCGAGAGTCCCGAGGTATTCTGTGCCCCTCGCCTTCTGCTCTTCGCTGATATATTTCAGACAGAGACCAAGGTTATAGATTGATTCGCCATCGTAAGGGTTAGGATTACGTTTCTGCAGCACCTTCACAGCAGTGCGGAAGTAAGGTTCTGCCTTAGTGAAGCGGCCACGGCGGAGGTACCATAGTCCAACGGCATTGTTGCATCTTGTGTCCATAGGGTCACGGTGCAGGGCTTCCTCATAATAGTCGAGTGCCGACCAGGTGGCATGGCGGTACTGCTCGAGGTGGAGACCAGTGAGGAAGAGCTGTTCGTTGGTCTTTATCTCGTCAGGCTTGAGAGCTGGTTCGGCAGAGTCGGGTATCGGCTTTATCTCATCGGGTTCTGCCTCCCATGAGAGGACAGTGCGTCCCTTGCGTATTATCTCCATGCAGAGGTCACGGAGTTCTTCCTTGCTCACTCCTACCGGTACGGTGAGGATGCTTTCCGGGGTGATGGTGTCCTCACAGTCGTAAAGTACCTTTCCGGTTACCTTATCTTTAAGGGTGACGCGGACTGTCTGACGGCTTGTAGCGAATATCTGAAGGCATTTCTCATCAATGTTCACAAGGAAGTCCTTGCTCGCATTCTTCACGATGCCAAGTTCACGATAAGGCATGAAGTACTGCACGAAACTCTTCTCCTCGTAAGGCATAAGCCAGGAGAAGTCGGGCTGGTTCTCTGTATATACGCCAGCCATCAGTTCGATGTACGGTCCGTCTTCGTCGGTCAGGGCTCGGTCCCATGCTCTTCCGAAGTCACCGTTGCCCCATGTCCACTGCTTCTTGCCTGGTGCTACGTGATGGTCTGCCACATGAAGCATGCCTGCGTGGGTGTCGTTCTCGTATCCGCCTTCGAAGTTATACTTTGACTTTGCCACCATATAGGAGGTTGGTACGAAGATATTCTTATAGTTGGATATATCTACACCGGCAGAATAGTCCATCTTATAATAGGTGCCGGTGGCGATAGGGAATGAGCTTACCGCTCGCTTGCCGTGGTCGAAGACGGCATTCACGTCGGGTGGGAAGACTGACTGGTAGGCGTCATTGACTGCAACGGCGGGGTTGGCCCACCAGAGGAAAGTCTGTGGTGTCTCTGTAGGGTTGTAGAGCCTGCCCTGAATCTCGAGATATGCGCACCCTTCGCGGAGGGTGAAGCCTGCCTGTCCCTGTTGGTGGAACATACGCTCGCGCTCGTTTACCCATACGGTGACGGAGTCCTTGCCCTCCACTATCTTGCAGTCTACTGGCATGAAAGTGGAAGGACGGTGATGCTGAGGCCAGTTGAACTCTATGCCGCCGCTTATCCAAGGTCCGGCAAGACCTACAAGGGCGGGTTTGATGACCTGATTATAATAGATGAAGTGACGCTGCTTTATCTTGTCGTATGCCATCTGAACGCGACCTCCCAGTTCTGGCAGTATCATCACCTTGATGTATTCATTCTCAAGATACACGGCATCGTAAGTGTGATCCGTCTTCTCATTGGCGATAGACTCTATCACAGGGTAAGGATACACAACACCGCTTGAACCCTGATAGACACGCTTCTCCAAGAAGATAGGATTCTTCTCCGGCTTACCAATTTCATAGGTGGGAATGACCACCTTTTCTTTCCATGCTTTTACCATAATATTTTATAAGAGACTGGTCTCCACTTACCTTACCTTCCAAGTAAGGAGGAAAAGTTTGTACTGAAGGCGAAAAGTCTACAGTTTTTATTCTTGTTTTCTTTTATTTCTTTTATTTGTTCCTTTTAAAAGAATCGCAAAGGTGCCGGGCACCTCTGCGATCTTCTGTCATCCTTAGTTAGTTATTCAATCTTCTGTTCTATTAACCTAATAACTATTACCCATTGGTTATCTTCACTTACATTGTGATTTAAACTTAAATCTTTACTTACTTATATATCATAAAACCTGCGAAAAAACAATCATGTCTATGAACCAAACCTTCCCATGGAGAAAGTTGATGCTGCTTTCCTAACTTAATGCTTTGCCCTTTGTCTCCGGACATGCTCTGAAAAGATAAACGAAAGCCAGGAGGCAGATGCCTGAGTAGATCCAGAATGAACCAGAACTGCCAAGGAAGGCATTCATGCTCGGGAAGGAGAAAGTCAGCGTACAGCAACCTACCCAGAGAGCAAAGGTACACGTACCCATTGCTACACCGCGAATGCGGGCTGGGAATATCTCTGAGAGCAGAACCCATGTGATAGGACCTAAGGTCATGGCATAGCAGGATATGGCCATTACTACGAGCACAACCATCATTACTCCTTCTACCTCCATGGCATAGCATGTGCCGAGAATGAGATATATAATACCCAGACCACTGGCTCCTATGAGCATCAATGTTCGTCTGCCGAGACGCTCAACGGTGAATATTGCCACGAAAGTGAAGATCACGTTGGCAATGCCTGTGATGACAATGTTGATAAACATGCCGTCTACGTCAAAGCCTGCTCCTACGAATATTTCCTGAGCATAGTTGAAGATGACGTTTGTACCGCACCACTGCTGGAATACTGCAATAACGAGTCCAAGGGTCATTATCCTTTTATATTGGGGTGACATCATCTCCTTTATCTCTGCCATGAGTGAAGGTTCGCTGGCTATAGTTTCCCAGTTTTTCCTTGCGAGGAACACAGGGCTCTCCGGAATGAAGAGGCTCATCACGAGAAACAGACTTGCAGGTAATCCCTCTGCCCAGAACATCCATCGCCAACCCCATTCGGTGTTCCATGCCTGTGATACTGTGTCTGCTGTATCACGAGCCAACAGCATGTTCACTATCTGGGCGAGCAGTATTCCTATTACGATTGTCATCTGGTTGAGGCTTACCATCCTGCCACGGATATCTGCCGGACTTACCTCTGCAATATACATGGGAGCCAAGGCGGAAGCTACGCCTATTCCGATGCCTCCTATGAACCTGGCTATGTTGAACATCGTGAAGTCATTGAACAATCCTGTAGCCACAGCGCTAACGGTGAACAGTACCGCTGACGTGAATAGTAATGGCTTGCGGCCATATTTATCTGCCAAAGCCCCGGCAACCATTGCACCTGCCAGGCAGCCTATCAGTGCTGTCGTCATTGCCAGGCCTTGCATCACCGGACTCTCTGTTATGCCGAAGAATATTTCGTAGAAAGGTTTGGCACCGCCTATGACTACCCAGTCGTAGCCAAAGAGCAGACCGCCAAGGGCGGATACGCAGCAGATGAAATATAGATAGGCTTTGTTCATTTTTTTAGTTCATTAGGAAATATCTGGGTGCAAAGGTACGTTGTTTTCGGTATAAAGGAAATAAAGGAAAACTTGTTTTTATATGGACAATGTTGCTTTTTTATGTTTTTTCTTTGCTTTGATGCGCTTTTTTGTCTATCTTTGCACCAGTGCTTATAGTGAAGGGAGTTAATGGAGTTAAGAAGTTAATGTAGTTATAGGAGTTAAGACAATAGCTTTGTAGATTATGAGCTTTGTCAAAAGTTCTCTTTGCATCAAAATACATATGTCTTAACTCCTATAACTTCTTAACTCCATTAACTCCACCAAAGATGATAAGAATAAAGGAAGGTTTTCAAGGTGAGCGTTCTGTCGTTGTGCCGCCATATATAAGGGAGAGACTCGGAAAGGATCCTTTCCTTTCCACCTTATATATTACTGATATAGGTCACTATCCTTTTGCCGAGCATCACTATGTCCGGCGCGAGGAGGCAATACGTGAGAACGTACTGCTCTATTGCATGAATGGTTGCGGCACTTACCGCATAGGCAACACTGCGTTGCAGTCGATCCATGAGAACCAGTATGTAATACTTCCGGCAGGAGCAGCCCATGAGTATGCTACTGACGATGATAATCCCTGGACTATCTACTGGTTGCACTTCTCAGGTACGCTCGCACCTTACTATGCCAATGGGGCTGACGTTCCGCAGGATGTGTTGCCTGGAATAAAGTCGCGCATCTCCAATCGCATAAACTTGTTTGAGGAGATATTAGGCGTGATGCAGTCGGAACTGACCGACGACAACTTGCATTATGCCAGCAGTATTCTACATCACTTCCTTGCCTCGCTGCGCTATCTGCAGTCATATCGCGATGCCAACAAGACGCAGGCAACGGATGTGATAGAAAGTGCCAAGCACTTTATGCAGGAGAACGTTGAGCGACACGTTACACTGCAACAGATAGCAGAATACACTGGCTTGTCCTCTTCCTATTTCTCACATCAGTTTAAGGAGGCAACGGGTGAAAGTCCGCTATCGTTTCTCACCAAACTGAAGATGCAGAAGGCCTGCGAACTGCTGACTTCTACTGACATGCCGATCAACAGGATAAGTTATAAGCTTGGCATAACCGACTCCCTCTATTTCTCTCGCCTGTTCTCAAAGACTATGGGTGTATCTCCTTCTGAATACCGGAGAAATCGGGAATGAACATATTTCTATTCAGTGACATTAAGTAGATGAGGAGTAAAAAGAGTTCATGCTGCTGATAAGCGGCAAAGCCGAGCGAAGACAATACTCCAGTCTTCTAAAGGGAAACTTTAATGGAAAAGGCATTTGCCTTAACTCCCCTTACCTTCTTGCCCCCATTAATTTCTTGACTCGTAAAAAGTTGGGTACTTACAAAACTTAAATTCGCTTAGCAAATGCAATGTTATTGCAATGTTGCAAGGCAGCGATGAATTACTCAAAGAAAAAGGGAGTTAACGTACACAGCACATTTTCTATACGATGCGATATTGAAAACGATTGAGTAAATAGTTCAGCAACCCTCTTTATATATTTATAAGGTATAAGGAGAAGTTATTTGGCGCAAATCAATTGGTATCTCTGCTTTGCAAAGCGTGTTAAACTAATTTAACATAAAAAATATAGATATCTATCAAAAAACATTTATCTTTGCACCCAATTATAAACTTGTGTGCGTACACGCACCAGGTGATGATAATCTTGTTGATGCTTTAAATCTATGTCTAAACAAAAACATAATGTTTCCGCGTAAGCATAATTGTTTCACTGTATTCCCTTGCAGGGAGAAGTATGTTCAGACACAGATGTGTTACTTGTAATTCTTGTTGCTCTGACCAAAGACGGAAAGGCTACAGTCTTAATATTATGAATTTCTATAATTAACTATTTAATAACTAAAAACAAATTCTATGTCTGAATTTAAAAAGAACGTGCGCTCAGCGCTCGTAGTAGTCCTGCTATTTTTTGCAGCAGCTGTTCAGGCTCAGACTATCAATGGTAATGTATCCGATGTGAATGGTGATCCAGTCATCGGTGCTACCGTCATGGAGAAGGGTACCAACAATGGTACTGTCACCGACATGGATGGTAACTTCATTATCAATCTGAAGAAGTCTGGCGATTTGAACATTTCTTATGTTGGTATGCAGACCAAGACAGTCGCTACCAAGGGTACAACAACAGTCAACGTCGTTCTCGACGACGATAACACAACTCTTAACGACGTTGTTGTAGTAGGTTACGGTACAATGAAGAAGAAGGACCTCACTGGTTCTGTCGCTTCGGTGAAGGCTGAGTCACTTGCAAAGGTTGCTGGCGCTAATGCCCTTCAGGCAATGCAGGCAGCTGTTCCTGGTGTTGATATCCAGCAGAGTGATGGTCAGGCTGGTTCCGGCGTATCTATCTTGCTTCGTGGTAACCGTTCTATCTTGGCAGGTAACAGTCCACTTATTCTCGTTGATGGTGTTGAGTATGGTTCTACTCTTGACATCCCAGCTTCGGAAATTGAGTCAATGGACGTACTTAAGGATGCTGCTTCAACAGCTATTTATGGTACAAAGGGTGCTAATGGTGTTATCCTTATCACTACAAAGCGCGGTAAGGCTGGTAAGACATCTGTAGGTTTCAATGCTTATCTCTCTTTCAATTCTCCAACAAAGGTTGTAAAGCCAATGTATGGCGATAAGGAAGTTCAGCGCCTTGTTGATGCTGCTAACTATCAGACTGCAGCAAGCAATGGTTGGGACTTTTCTACAGGCACTGCAACAGCAGAGAGCCTCTTAGGTGGTGCCGTTCACTCTTACAGTGGATTGAATCTTTATTCTGATATTATTTCGAATGGTTCTTACACCGACTGGCTGGACACAGTTCTTCAGAGCAGTGTATCTCAGAATTATGAGGTAAATGTCAGTGGTGGTTCAGAGAAGACAAACTTTAATGTTGCTCTCTCAATGATGGACGATAAGGGTATGATGAAGAACGATGAGTTCAAGCGTTATACAGGTCGTGCTAACATTGACCATCAGATCAATAAGCTCTTCAAGGTAGGTACTTCTCTCTCTTATGCTTACAAGACTAATGACAAGCGTAATAGTGGTGTTTACAATCTTGCTCTGAAGATGACCACAATCGCTCATGCTTATGATAATGACGGCAATCTGATTCAGAAGCCAAGCTACTTCTATGATGCTCACGGTAACCCTCTCCTTGATGAGGTTGATGGTGCTTATCAGCGTAATATTGAGACAACACGTTTCTTTGGTAGTGCATATGCTCAACTTACTCCTGTAAATGGTCTTAACATCAAGACTAATTTCAGTGTTGACCGCACTAACAGTCGTGATGGCTTGTATCAGGATATGTATAGCGTAGCACGCTTCCAGACTCCTACAACTTCTTATATCAGTCAGGAAAATGAATACAAGACCAAGTATGTATGGCAGAATACAGCCAACTACAATGTTAAGGCAGGTGAAGGTCATGATCTTTCGTTCCTTCTTGGTCACGAAATGACTCAGACTGTTACTGAAGCAAATGGTATCGCGGGTGATGCTGGTTCGGAGCACTATTTCACAAGTTCATTCTATGATGTAACTAAGATTTCCACTCCAAACGTTACTTCATCTTATGTGAAGTCATCTATGCTTTCATATTTCGCTCGTGTAAACTATTCTTATCTTGAGAAGTATCTCCTTCAGGCATCTCTTCGCGCGGATGGTTCTTCTGTACTTGCTGACGGTCACAAGTGGGGTTACTTCCCTTCAGTAAGTGCTGGTTGGCGTATTACAGAGGAAAAGTTCATGCATAGTTCAAAGAATTGGTTGGACAACTTGAAGCTCCGTCTATCTTATGGTCTCTCTGGTAATGCTGCTATTGATGAATATCAGACACTTGCCACAATCTCTGCTATCGTTCCTAACTCTACAAGTAAGGCTCCTATGACACTTGCTAATACAGAGCTTACATGGGAGAAAACAGCAGCATTTGATGTTGGTCTTGATTTCTCTTTCTTTGGCGGTCGTATTAATGGTAGTGTAGATTACTATACAAGTAGAACTTATGATCTTCTCTATTATATGACAGCTCCTGCTTCATCAGTATACACCTCTTCAATTGGTAACGTAGGTGAGACAAAGGGACATGGTTTGGAGGTTTCACTCAATGCTATTCCTGTGAAGACAGATGATTTCAAGTGGGATCTTGGTGCTTCTCTCACAATGTCTCATGATGAGGTTAGCAAGCTTCGTGATGGTGTAGATCAGGTTGTTGATGGTAACGATATCCTTAAGGTAGGTGAGCCTGTTTCTGCTTATTACCAGTATGAAATTCAGAATTGCTGGGGCATAGGTGAATATGATGCTTATGCAGCAGCATATAAGGAGAAGACTGGTAACGAGTTCACAAAGCCTTATGCTGACTATGGCAATCCAGGAACGCTTCGCGTAGTAGACCAGAATGAGGATGGTGTGATTGATAACGATGATAAGATTGTTTATCAGCGCACTCCAAAGGCAATCATAGGTATGACTAATACATTCTCTTACAAGGGCCTTTCACTCTCTGTTCAGATGATGGCTCGCCTTGGTGGTTACATGAACTATGGAGGTTATGCTCTCTATACTTATGATAACTCTAACTGGGGTGATCTTGACTATTGGACTCCTGAGAATACCAATACTATCATTCCTTCACCAGGTGCTTCTTCTACAGCAGCTGCTACTTATCAGAATGCAGTACGCATGGTTAAGGCTGACTACTTCAAGATTAAGGATATCACACTCGCTTATCAGTTCCCTAAGAGTCTGTTGAGCCATGCTTATATCCAGAATGCAAGAATCTACTGCTCATTGAAGAACTTTATCTCTTCAGGCAAGATTAGCGGTTACGACTCAGAGCGTGGTGGTGCTGTTACATTCCCACTCGCAAAGCAGGTTGTTGTTGGTGTTAACGTAACATTCTAAATTGCAATTACACAATGAAAAATTATATTAATATATTCCTCGTAGCTGCCGCATTGGGTTTGGGCGCTACATCCTGCTCTGATTATTTGGATGAGGATAATAAGACTGGCGAGACTGCAGACCTTGCTTACCAGACAGTTTCTGGTATAGACGGATTGGTTTCTTCCGCCTATGCTTACACCCGTGGATGGTGGGGTAAGGAACCTTCACTTGGACTTTCTGAAATGGGTTCAGACCTTTTCTATTATGGTTACGACAATAAGCAGAAGTCTTTGCTCTCTTATGATATTTCATCTGAGTGCTATGGCTTTACTTCTACTTCAGGAACTAATGCCGTAAACGATAACCATTGTCTTGACCAGTATTGGGAACTCTTCTATGCAGGCATTGACGTATGTAATAATACCATCAAGTATGTACCACTCTGCACTGCAATTACAAGTGATAAGCAGAATGCTTATTTAGGTGATGCTTATTTCCTTCGTGCCCTCTATTATTCACAGATGGTAGCACTTTGGGGACCTATTCCTTACAATTCAGAGGCCTTTGAGAAGACTAACCTGAATCCTGTACGTCAGCCTGAGGCTGTCGTTTATAAGAACATTCTCGATGATCTTAAGGCTTCAATGGATTATTTCAACAAGGGAAATGTGAAGAAGATAGCTGATGCTACTGGCACAGGTCGTGCTACCTATTACAGTGCTGAGGCTCTTTATGCTCGAGTTGCTCTTTATGCTGCATCATGGCTTGGAGCTAATTCTGTAGAGGGTTATGGTAACCTTTATCAAGAAGCTCTCAATGCATCAAAGGATGTAATCGCTAATTCTGGTGCTTCATTGTATTCTCGTTATACAGATACATGGAATCTTAACAATGAGGAGGCAACTGTTAATACAGAGAACCTTTTTGCTACTCATTACAGCAATACTATTACAAGCGGTTATGACAACTGTGTTCCTTACCGTTTTGCGGATAGTGGCACAGGTAATTATAACTCGCTTCTGACTCGTAAGGGTTATAGCAGCAATGGTGGTTCGGCTATGAACCTCATGTTTGTTAGCCTTTGGAACAATGGATGCTCAGACCTTGGTGGCTCTGGCAACAAGAATACCTGTGTATTCCAGCGTGTTACTACAGCAGCTAATGGTTTGATGCCTTCAAAAAAGACAGGTTCTTCTATTGATTGCTCTAAGTACTATTCTCCTTATGGACGTGGATTCACACGTTACGTACCTTCTCTTTACCTTTGGACTATTCTCGACGAAGTTAAGAATACTGACCAGCGTTACAATGGTACTTTGCTCACTGCATATAACTGCCCTGCAGATCTTGCAGAGAATCCTGTAAAATATCCAGAGATGAGCAGTCAGGAGGAGAAGTCTTATGATGAGGCTTATTCTGAGGATGGTAACTACTTCAATGGTGGTGTTCATGCTATCGTTTACTCTCTCCTTGATGGTGATTCTCCTGAGGGTCAGGCTCTTCAGGCTGAGGCTAAGAACAAGTATCGTTTGCAGTTTGCTTTTGGTGGTGATATACCTGTTTACACTTCAGGCGATATGGCTACTGCAAAGCCTACAGAGGGTGGTAAGGCTATCTCTGATGTGTACGGTGACAACCGTTATAGCGATGCTAAGATTGAGGGTCGTCGTTCGTTCCCTGGCATTAAGAAGTTCCTTGACGATCAGGTAAATGATGAATATCCTAATCTTACGTACGATATATCTCCTCGTGATATCATGGTTCTCCGTCTTGCTGAAATGTATCTCATTGAGGCAGAGGCAGAGATGCAGACAGGCGATGCTTCTGCAGCAACAGAGACTGTCAATAAGCTTCGTGCTGCTCGTGCTATCTCTGGTCAGGATAATTCACTGAGTGCCGTTTATGGAGAGTCGACATGTACCATTGAGACAATTCTCCGTGAGCGTGCTCTCGAGCTTTGCGGTGAGTTCCAGCGTTGGTTCGATTTGAAGCGTACACATACTCTCATTGACCATGTCAAGAAGTATAATGCTCAGGGTTCAGACAATATTGCTATTAAGCATTATTATCGTCCTCTCCCTGCAACAGAATTTGAGTCTGTTAAGAATGCTGGAGACATCACTGTTCAGCAGGATGCTAATGGTGTAATGCAGTACACAGAAGCTTCAGAATCATTCTGGCAGAACCCAGGCTATTAATAGATTAAAGTTGTTCTCTAATTAGAATAAACTACATAATTTAGTTTTAGTTTTTCTCCCCCACACTTTGCAACGGCATCGGGTGGGGGAGATTTTCGTTTTTTACAAAAATCAACGGGGATTATTTGGAGGATAGTACCAAATTTAGTACCTTTGCCAACAAATCTGATTTTTATGGGAAAGAAGGATAAATTGATAGATAGGTTTAAGACGCTTCCAAAAGATTTTACTTTTGACGAGGCAGTTACTCTCATGGGGGCCTTGGGATATTGTATTTATAATAAAGGAGCAACTTCTGGTTCGCGAATTCGCTTCAAGAATGAGAGTCTTAATATATATGTAGACTTACATAAACCCCACCCAGGCTCTATAATGAAGCAATGGATGATGAAGGAACTATTTAAACATCTGAAGTCAAACAATTTAATATAATCGGAGGAATATTATGGACTATTTAGAATATAAAGGATATAAAGGGAGTGTGGAATACAGTAAGGCTGATAACTGTCTTGTTGGTAAGGTTCTTGGAATGGGGCGCGACATGATTCTCTTTGAAGGGCAGAATATAGAAGAATTGTATGATGATTTCTGCAACGGCATCGACAGTTATCTTGAAGGCTGCAAACAGGATGGCATTGAACCTAAGAAACCTTATAGCGGTAAACTTGTTCTCCGTATGTCATCCGATCTTCATGAGAGAGTAGCTTATGCTGCAGCTTCCGAAGGATCTACGATAAACGACTTTATCAATCGTGCCATTACACGAGAGCTCTCCTATGTATAACAGATTTGAATTTCTCAATTTTAGTTTTTCTCCCCCACACTTTGCTGCGGCATCGGGTGGGGGAGATTTTCGTTCGCTTTTGAAGGAATAATATACCGGCAACATGCTCCTCGTGGGTATCAGTGACAACAAGACGAAGAAGCATGCTTGCAGGATAGAAAGCGTCACGAAATAGATTCGTTCTTCCTGCTACATGACCATGACTCAGCGAAAAGCTGCTGGATATTCCGATCTCATTTGCGTGCTGATGATATAGAGCTCAAAGAACTTGTCGCAGAGTTCGTATATTCCCTCGTTTGATGTAATTCGTAATCGACCATAAATATTATGTAGTTTAGCGTTCAGCTAAATACTTGTATGCGGAGTACATCTTTTCGTTTTGTAAACTCGATTTTGCAATAAATGATTCAATTTTACCCCTTTAAATGTAGAAAATTTAATATTTAACACTTTCCTTTTATATAAATTAACTAAATTGCATCCATGTTAGAATAAAAAAAGGTTAACTTTGCACCTAAATTCCTAAAACCATATCTGCCTGTACGGCTTCCTTTTAGTGTGGTCGGAAAGTGAGATGCAAAAAAGACGATGAAATAACGACGTACCTGAGTGAATGAAACTTACTTGTCACGAGACCTTAAATGTGATATGATTGAAAGTATTTGTCAGCACACTGACCGTGATGTTTCTAATTGTTTTTGAGCAGGGAAATAGGAATATACTCTGCACCCTATATTATATAATAAGGTGTTGCAAACCTGTAGACAATACAAATAAATATCAAAACTAACAATTTTAAATCTATGTCTGAAAAAATCAAAAACGTACGCTATGCACTTGTAGCTGTGCTGCTCTTCTTCTGTGCAGCCATACAGGCGCAGACTGTAAAGGGTGTCGTTAAGGACAGCAATGGAGAACCTGTTATTGGTGCTACTATCCAGGAGAAGGGTACCAAGAACATGGGTGTTACCGACTTTGATGGTAACTTCTCTATTAAGATGGCCTCTACGTCACACGAACTTACTTTCTCATACATCGGTATGAAGACTCAGAGTGTCAAGCCTGGTTCCCAGACTGAACTGACAGTCGTTCTTGAAGACGACAACTCATCGCTCGATGAAATTGTTGTTGTCGGTTATACCAGCGCTGCACGTAAGGACCTCACTGGTTCTGTAGGTTCTATCTCCGGTGCTAAGCTTGCTGCCGTTCCTGTAGCTTCTGCTGCAGAGGCTCTCGCAGGTAAGATTGCCGGTGTGCAGGTAACATCTGTCGATGGTCAGCCTGGTGCTGATATCAATATCCGCGTTCGTGGTGCGACGTCTGTTACACAGTCTAACGAACCTCTTTACATCGTGGACGGTTTCCAGCAGTCAAACATCAATGATATCCCACCATCAGATATCGCTTCTATCGATGTCTTGAAGGATGCTTCCCTCACAGCGATCTATGGTGCTAAGGGTGGTAACGGCGTTATCGTCGTAACTACAAAGTCAGCACAGCAGGGTAAGGTGCAGGTAGAGTTCAATGGTCGTCTGACTGTTGCTCATGCTGCAAAGCAGCTCGATCTGATGTCGACAAAAGACTTCGTTGAGTACACATGGGACCGTGCTCAGGGTGGTGTAAGCTACTCTTCTTCGTCTGCACGTAACTGGCGTGAGAACTTCGGTAACCCTGCTGATATGGATGTTTACGCTACTCTCGGCAATACCGACTGGCAGGATGAAGTGATGAATGAGACACCGCTCAACTATATGGCTAACGTAGCTATCGGTGGCGGTAATGAAAAGACAAAGTTCAAGCTCTCTCTCACACAGACAGAGGACAAGGGTACTATCCTCGGTTCTGGTGTTCGTCGTACCAACATCAACCTCAAGCTCAACACTGACCTCACTAAGAACCTTAAGTTCAACTACAGCCCAACGATGACTTACCGTCGTGATGAGGGTGCAGGTGGTGAAGGCGTAGGTACCGGTGGTATCATTGACGTACTCAAGTATGCTCCTACTAAGGGTTATACAGCAATGGCTACATATGGTTCACACTTCGTAAACGTAGACCAGGACAAATTGGCTGAGTGGGACGAGAACAACCCTGTGAACAACGTAGCTACCAACATACAGAAGAAGCACTCTTACAATGTGAACAACCGCATGTCCCTCACATGGACACCTGTAAAAGGTCTCACACTTCGTACAGAAGGTAACTTCTCCATCACATTCCGTGATACACAGCGCTACTACGGTTATCTCACATCTATGGGTAAGAAGTATAATTCACAGCCTGTAGCAACAGTGACAAACCGCACTACACAGTCATACACATGGACTAATACAGCATCTTACAGCACAAAGATGAATGAAGTTCACAACTGGTCATTCCTCCTTGGTCAGGAAATCTACAACTCACAGTACAAGGAGAGCACTCAGACCAACCGCTACTTCGACCGTTCTATCAGTGCTACCCGTGCATTCAACAATATGGGTCTGGGTGACCCTTACGTCTCTGAGACTTATCTCTCAACAGCTGACCGTACAGCATCATTCTTCGGTCAGGTATCTTACAATTACGATCATAAGTATCTTCTCTCCGCTACACTCCGTGCCGATGGCTCTACAAAGTTCGCCAAGGGTAATCAGTGGGGTTACTTCCCATCAATATCAGGTGCTTGGGACATGAAGCGTGAGAAGTTCCTCAAGGACGTGAAGTGGGTTGATCAGCTCAAGCTCCGTCTCGCATTCGGTCTTGCAGGTAACAATAATATCTCTGACGACCTCTGGCGCTATCGCTACACAGTATCTACAGAAGGTGGTCCTGGTTTCGGTGAGTCACGCCAGTATGGTGAGATGTACTATACCTCTCCTTCTACCTATCCTAATGAGAACATCAAGTGGGAGACAACCATCACACGTAACGTAGCCCTCGACGCACAGTTCTTCGGCGGACGTCTGACTATTACTCCTGAGGTCTATGTTAATACTACACGTGACCTCCTCTACTCTTCTACAATCTCTTCTACATCAGGTTATACCAAGCAGATGCAGAATATCGGTAAGGTGCAGAACTCTGGTTTCGAACTCACTGTAAACGGTGATTTCCTCCGTGGTAAGGACTATGTCCTCTCTGGCAACCTCACTCTCGGTCACAACAAGATGACTGTTAAGCAGCTCAACGCTACCGATGACGTGCTCTACAACTACTCAAGCCGCTTCTATTCATCAGGCCAGGATGACTACATCCTCCAGGTAGGTGGTGAGGTAGGTCTGTTCTACGGTTACGTTTATGACGGTCTCTACACTACCGACGACTTCGATCTCGATACATGGGCAAACAAGACAAAGTGGGTTCTTAAGGACGGTGTTCCTGAGATGACTACTGATGTACTTGGCGCTTCTACATCTGGTGACCCTTCTATGCCAGGTAAGATTAAGTTTAAGGATCTCGATGGCGATGGCAAGATAACAACAAAGGACCGTACCATTATCGGTAACACTAACCCAAGATGGCAGGGTGGTTTCGGAATCTCTGGCTCTTACAAGAAGTGGGACTTCGCAGCTAACTTCACTTACATGCTCAACTTCGACGTGTATAACGCTACTGCTTACGCCCTCTCTTCAAGCTCAAGTACTGCAACAACCTACACTAACGTGCTCGCAAAGTTCAGCCGTGATAACCGTTGGGTATACACCTCAAATACAGGCAGCCACGATGACTACACAACTACATCGGCTACCGTTCTTGACCAGGTTAACGATTACCTCGTGCTCAATGCTAACAAGTCTCTCTGGAATCCAGCAGATCTCGTTACCAACACTATCAACTCTTATTTTGTTGAGGATGGTTCATTCGTTCGTTGCAATGATATCACCATCGGTTACACCTTCGACAGCAAGTTGACAAAGAAAATCGGAGTCAGCAAGTTGCGTGCCTACGCTTCATGTGGTAACCTCTTCATCATCACCAGCTACTCTGGTTACGATCCTGAGGTTGACGTACAGTCAGGTCTCACTCCTTCAATGGACTACAACCGCTACCCACGTAGTCGCACCTTCTCTTTCGGTCTTAACGTAACATTCTAATTATCCGACTAAAGAAACTGAAAAAATATGAACATTAAAAATATATTAATCGGTGGACTCGGTGTGCTTGCAGTAACAGCCTGCAACGACTACCTCGATGTGGATACACCTTCAAAATACAGCATTGAAGATGTGTTCAGTTCACAGAAGGATGCCGGTCAGGCACTGAACGGTGTCTATGCCAGCATTCTCGCAAGCAACTGTTTCGGACAGGCTTACACCTACTCGCTCATCCTCAACACTGACGTTGACTACTGCAGCAACTCCAACGAGTCAAAGCAGTCCAACACGCCAAAGCGTTACGACAGCGATGCCAACGGCTCTACTGCCAGCAGCGTATGGAAAGCTACATATTCTGGTATTGAGAATGCTAACAACTTCATCTACAACCTCGGACAGAGCAGTATCTATGACACCTCAGACGGTGACATGACACAGATGATGGGTGAAGCGAAAGTGCTCCGCGCTATGCTCTATAACGAGCTTATGTGCTACTGGGGTGACGTTCCTTTCACTCTTGAGCCAACATCTTCTACTGAGAACTTCGCTCCTGCTGTCGTTTCACGTGACGTCATAGCAAAGGAAATCATTGAAGACCTTGCAGGTATCGCTCCAAAGATGAAATATGCTTCTGAAATCTCAGAAGGAATCGAACGCGCCTCAAAGGAAGCTTGCTGGGCTCTTATCTCACGTATAGCTCTCCAGGCTGCTGGTTATTCCCTCCGTCATGCAGACGGTGACCAGGTTTCCTATGGTTATATGGGCACTCCTTCTGACGACCTCAAGCAGTATTTCCTTGAGGCAGCACGTACATATGCTGACTCTGTTATCCAGAGTGGCACACACTCTCTGAAGAAGGGCTATCAAGAAGTGTTCTATGACGAGTGTAACATGTCGTTCAACAACGAGGATGATGCAATCTTCGAACTTCCTTTCGCCATCGAGTCTACTGGTAGCATAGGTTATCGCCAGGGACCTACATTCAGCTCTAATGGTGGTGAGACAAACTATACATGGGGTGAGTGTAGTGGTGCACAGTATGTAGAGTCATTCTACCGCTACAGCTTTGCTAAAGGCGACAGCCGTAAGTATGTGGGTGAAGGATTCTGGTACTATGACTACCAGGGCACCCCAGTACTCCGTGCTTCATATGGTCTCCACAACCTCAAGTGGTCTAAGATCTGGAACACAACCAGCGCTTACACCAATATCTCTACCTCTAACACTGGTATCAACTATCCATACCTCCGCTATGCTGACGTGCTGCTGATGTATGCAGAGGCTGATCTTAAGCTCACAGGTTCTGCAAGCCAGAAGGCAATCGACTGCGTCAACGAGGTACGTTCACGTGCCTTCGAAGGTGCTTCTGCTCCTGCTATAGAGACTGGTGACTCAGCTTCATTCCTCAAGACTATCCTCGATGAGCGTAAGTGGGAGTTTGCCGGTGAGAACATGCGTTGGAAAGACCTTGTTCGCAACAACCAGCTCGCAGAGACACTCTACTGGACCTTCATGCGTAACCTCGCTGTTGCTGAGGATGCAGGTGTAGGATGCTCTTGGTCTGATGACATTGAGGAGCACGATGGTGTGAAGTACTTCAATAACAACATGCTGCCTAACTATCTCTCTTACATCTGGATCAAGAATCCTGCTAAGTCAAAGATAGACCTCTCTTATTATCAGAACACAACTCTGCCTTGTCTCTATCTCTTGAACCCAGAGTCAGCTAATTCTGACCTGAAGACAACTGATGAAACAGGTTCGACACTTAGCTCTGCTACAGTCATCCGTAACAAGCCACAGCAGTGGTTCACAGATAAGGGACTCGACTACACTGCTATCAAGAAGCCAAACGATGAGTCTGCTTCTCTCGCATGGCAGGAGAACGCTGAGTTCTACACAAAGTGGTGGGACGAGAACGAAGGCGTTCCACAGGCTGCCGTTCGCTACTCTCTCTATGGATTTATCCACTGCGGTACTACATCTGGCAACTACTCCAACATCTACCTCGTGCGCAACGGTGTTGAGGAGCAGGTGAAGGAAGGACAGCATCCTGCAATGTCTGACCTGCCAGTAGTGCGCTACCTCCTCCCTATTCCACGTGAGGCACTGCAGCGCGGCGGATACCAGAACTACTATGGATATTAATCCACGGTCTACTTTACCACACCTTTAGTTTTATATTAAAGATAAAGAAAAAAATATATATGAAAAAGATTTTTCTATATGCAATGGCGCTGATATCAACCTTCGCTGTCTTCTCTTGTAGCGACAGCGATGACGTTGATGCTTCTGCCGACCGCCTGATGCGACCACAGTTCCGCACACGCTATACTGTATCGGCAGGCTCAAGCGACCCTGACCTCTGTGAGTGTCGCAACCTCAACAGCATTTTCCTCTCATGGAGTATGATCAATGATGCTGAGAGCTACGAGATAAAGATGTCTACACAGCAGAAGGTTTCCGGAGGTGAGGAATCTTGGGAGAACCCAGACAATATTCTCCTTGACACAATTGTGCCAGCCGGCGTCGATACTCTCATTCTTCGCAACCTCAGCTATTCCACTGGCTATCGTTTCGCTATCCGTGCCATCTCTAGTCGTGGAGCTGAGCACAACTCACAGTGGTGGGGTTATGGTGATGGCCAGCACTGGGCAGACTATCTCCATATCGATACAGAGTCACGTTACTCAACACCTGAAATCATAGAGAACAAGGCTAACATCACTAAGGATGGCTTCCGTATCTACCTCAACCGTAAGGTAAAGGATACAGATTCTGATTACAAGGAGTGGTGCGAGCACTTCACACAGGTTGACTCTGCTGACACAAAGGTATGGAAGTGTGACTACATCGTAGTGCAGGCTTCCGAGTCTTCTCCTAATGCATCAGTACCTGACGAGTGGAAGCATTACAACCTTACTGATGAAGACTTCGCACGTGGATATGTTGATGTAGCTGGTCTTGATTCCAACTCCGTTTACATCGTCGATGTAGCCGACAAGGACATCCCTCTCTTCGTTGATGCTGTCTACAACACTACATCTGTACGTACTAAGGGCACTCCTGGACCTCCTATCAAGGTCATTCCAGAGAACGGCTATGCTGAGGTCGACACTATGATTATCGACAATACAGTTTACTATTTCTCTAATTATACAGATATCTTAGGTTCTGGCTTCAAGGCTATACGTATCGATCAGGTACTTCATAACTTCATGAGCGATAACACCATGGCTGAGAACCAGGTATTCTATCTCGAAGGTGGAAAGACATACTTCTTCACGGCTAACCAGGACCTCTACAAGGGCTTCGTTCTGAAGACTGATCCTGATGACATCGCTGCTGGTAAGGGACGTGCTCGCGTTGTTGACCTGCGCTGTCTGCCAAGTTCTACAGGTTCTCCTTCATTCTTCATGCTCGGTCGTATGCCTATCGGTTCAGAGAATGCAAACATCGCTATTGATATTGATGAAGTCGTATTCGAAGAAATCAACTTTGACTGTCTCGGCGTACACAATTCAGCTGAAGGTAATGCAACTGGTAACTACTTCTTCAACCAGTATTCTGGCGGTATGGGTATCAACGTCAATAAGTTCGAAATTCTCAACTGCTCATTCCAGCGCATCGTTCGTGGCTTCGGTCGCACACAGTGTAAGTATGGTGAGTATATCGACAACTTCCTTGTTGAGGGTTGTGAGTTCTATAACTGTGGCGGTTACAGTGGCAATGGCTCAGGCTATAATTTCTTCACTGGCGACATGAACAATAAGGACTCTAACTGCTTCCACAACATGGTTTGGCGCAACAATACGTTCTATGACTGTCCAATCGGTAACTTCATCACTCACGGAACAGGTACAGGTAAGTGGGACGATCCTAATCTCGTCTTCAACATCACCATTGAGAACAATACGTTCGTCAACTGGAACACCTACCTCAACCGTCCATTGATTTCTATGCGTTCTATCCCTGCAGGTTCTACATTCAACATCACTAAGAACCTCTTCGTTCTGACTAAGTCGGATGGAGATGAGCGTGACCTCAACAATCAGGGTGCTGATGTCCGTACACTCAACGGTGCATGCCAGGGTATTACAGTATTCAACATTCACGACAATTACTCAACAAACGACAATATCACTACATCTTCTGGTGATATCTTCAGTGCAAGCGGCTTCAGCGCTGCAAAGAACTCGTTCGGTTCTACAACGTTCACTTCTAACAGTGATGTAAGCTATCCTGCAGGTGTTGATGAATTGCTCGTTAAGATTGCCGACATCAAGGCTACCGACCTGATGTACAGTCCTAACCCACCAACACCAGTTGTTGGCGCTGAGACAGCTCACAGCCATCACACTGGATGTATCGACGGTAACATGTACGATCTCCCTATCAACCACAGCATGGGTATCGTAAACCTCTACTTCAAGGACTTCAACAATGTTATCGTAGCAAATGGCATTGGTGCTTCTAAGTGGCGCACACAGTCATCTTCGGCAAAGCGCTCACGTGCACGTCGTCGTTAATCATTCTTTGATATATTCTTCTCTCCCACCACGGCAAGACAATGCTCTCCATGGTGGGAGAGTCGTTTGTTAAATAAACAATCTTTTTTAAGGAAACATTTTGTAATTCAGAAAATTAAGCGTAACTTTGCAGCGGTGAAGAATGCCTTTACCAAAGCAAAAGCCTTTGCTACCAGTAGGAACAACAAATTATTACAATAACATTCATAAACCAAAAAACTTAATTTTTATGAAGAAAATCTTTACTCTTATCGCTGCCGCTGTGGCTGCTCTCTCTGTCAATGCACAGGATTGGAACGCAACGAACTCCGGCTCACTCACAAAGGGCACTACACTGCTCGACAATGACTATGTAACTGTAACTACCGGTGTACAGGATTCTGAGGCTGCTTACATTAAGGACGAGAGCGAACAGAACGATCCAAAGACCTACGCTGGCTATACTTTCAAAAAGTATATCAACGTACGCGTTACTGATGCTCCTTCTTCTGACAACAATTGGGAAGGCTCAGAATATACAGATTGTACACCTGTAGGTATCTCTCTTATCGTTACTGCAAAGGTAAACACCGACATCACTTTCTACTATAAGCATGGTGATGGCAAGGTTCTCTCTGTTCTCGATCAGACACTTAACGAGAGCAAAGTAAACACAGAGACAGCTGTTGCCGATCTTGATGGTTACTACACTGGTACAGTGAAGATGCAGGGAGGTCACAAGTACACTATTTATGCAAAGGGTGGCACTGTAGGTATCAATGGTATCACAACTGCAGAGGGTACATACGTTGAGCCAACATCTAAGACCTATGGTTATACTGCTTCTACCAATGAGGTAACTTATGGTGACGGTGCTAAGATGGCTATTACAGGTAATACTTCTAAGAATTTTGGTAGTGCTGCTGCTATTAAAGGAATTACAAGTATTAAGAACTCAAATGGTGCACAGAATACTTTCTGGGCTCCTGAAGGTAAGTACGCTTCAAGCGTTACATTCTACTTTGCAGCTAATGCCGACGACACAGAGGCAAAGCTTTCTGAAATTAATGGAGTGCAGGACGAATATGCTTCTGCTGTAGGTAAGATTCACTCTAATCCTACATCATATACATATACATTTGAGTCACCAGTTTCTCAGTTTACATTTACTTTTAGCAATAAGCAGTGTAACTTTATCATGGAGGTTGCATACGCTGACGCTGCAGGTATCCAGAACATAGCTGCAACTACAGTTTCTGCAAAGGCTGTTAAGTATGTGAAGGACGGTCAGCTCGTTATCGAGACTGCAAAGGGCACATTCACAGCTGCTGGTGCTCGCCTTAAGTAATAAGGACCTTTTCTTGAATCAGAATTGATTCGAGACTGAATATATTCCCTCCAAGAATAACGATGTTCTTGGAGGGAATTTTATATCTGTGTGATCTATATTGATATTTTTTGACGCAAATATTTGTAGATAACGTAGAAAATATTTACTTTTGCATTCAACAATTGAAATTATGGTTCAAGAAACTACCGGTAATAAACGAGAACAATTTGAAAAGACAATTCTACGAAAAGAGAAGTTGTCTAATTTCTTATATGATATAGCTAAGGCATGTTTCACTCTTATGGTGCTGGCTGGTGTTGGCATATATTATACTGATGGTTTAACGTTATTCGTTATTGTATCTGTTTTTGCAGGATTGATTCTTACTATAATTTTAGCTTGGATTGCTAATAGGATTTTAATATATTAATAATTATGGGACCAGGAGTAGCTTTAATATTTGGCATGTTGGCAGTTTTTGCTGCAGCTTTCCTTGCATGGACCTACACAAAGCCAGGCAAGCGTTGGTTGAAGAATCTTTAGTAGTGTTGATGCGAAAATATATTTCAACAATTCGTAAAACAAGAATATATTCCCTCCAAGAATAACGATGTTCTTGGAGGGAATATTGCGTTTTTGCCTTGCACCTACTTTTCATTCAAATAATTTGGCAGTCTCAGATAAAACAATTATCTTTGAAGCGAATTTCAGTTTTTCATAGTTTTTAAGTGATGAAATATTCTATTGGAGTACAAGATTTTGAAGCCCTCATATCTGAAGGTTATACATATGTAGATAAGACAAAGTACCTATATGATTTGGCTCATACAGGAAAAATCTTCTTTCTGAACCGCCCCCGCAGGTTCGGGAAGTCCCTCCTTATTTCAACTCTTAAATACTATTTCGAGGGAAGGCGTGACCTGTTCAAGGGACTGGCGATAGACTCGCTTGAGAAAGAGTGGAAGCAATACCCCGTTATGCAACTGTCATTCTCTACCGGAGAGTACAGTAACGATGGCATCCTTAAGGAAACGATAGACGCATTCCTTTCTGAGCAGGAGGCAAAATACGGTGGCAGTCCCGAAGGAACATCATTCAGCCGCCGCTTCTATAATGTCATCATTGCCGCAAAGAAGAAGACTGGCATGCCAGTCGTTGTACTTGTGGACGAATACGACAAACCGCTTCTTGACACCCTTGAGCTCGACAAGATGGTGAAGGACGATGACGGCTATGAACTCCAGTTGGGAGAAAAGAACCGCACTATCCTCAAAGGGCTGTACTCAGTCTTCAAGGATATGGACGCGTATCTGAAGTTTGTCTTCCTCACGGGCGTCACCAAGTTCGGTCAGATAACAGTATTCAGCGGTTTCAACCAACCGCAGGACATAGGTTTCCATCCAAACTATGAAGCAATCTGCGGTATCTCAGAGTCAGAACTGTACGACGTGTTCAAGGAACGGATAGCGGAACTGGCACCGCAGTGGCATACAGACGTAGAGGGAGTGAAGGCGATGCTGAAGAAGAACTATGACGGTTACCACTTTACCTCTACCATGACAGATATCTATAATCCCTTCAGCATACTGAATGTCTTTTCCTCAGGAGTTATTATGGACTATTGGTTCAAGTCAGGTAATCCGGAGTATCTTATCCGCCTTCTGGCAAAGACAAAGGTAAATGTGCAGGATCTGGTAGGTAAGTTCTACACTGAGTCAGAGTTCGTGGAGTACAAGGCAGATGCCGAGAAACCGCTTCCGATGCTGTATCAGAGTGGATACCTTACATTCTCAGAATGCGATATGATGACCCATCAGTATCTTTTGGATTTCCCGAATGATGAGGTAGCAAGAGGATTCATTACCTTGATTGCCAATAATTATCTTAAGACAAAGCAGACGAATAATTCGTCTACCACTGTGGGTGATGTTGTCAGAGCTCTTGCTAAGAGCGACACCGATGCTGTGCGCGATATCCTTACAGCCTTCTTTGCCAGCATACCGTATACGGCATATCGCCGCCGCGGTCAGAAAGCAAAGGAGCAGCATTTCCATTATACCTTCTATCTCCTGCTCCGTCTGCTGAGCACTTACACCGTCTATACAGAGAAGTGTCAGAGTCAGGGTAGGGTAGACTGTGTGGTAGAGTTGGCAGACTATCTTTATATCTTCGAGTTCAAGCTCGATGGTTCTGCCGATGAAGCACTCCGTCAGATAGAGGATAAAGGATATGCCCGTGAATATCTTACCGACCAGCGTCCGCTGAAGCGTATAGGTTGTGTGTTCTCTTCCAAGTCCGGAACAATCTCAGACTGGAAAGTGGAGTGATAAAGTCTTTGTAAGTTCAAATAATTTGGCAGTCTCAGATAAAACAATTATCTTTGAAGCGAATTTCAGT
>R06__coassemble_138_pt1 | contig 28198 bp, 19 predicted proteins | sample R06__metabat2_high_PE_030 | metagenome-assembled genome bin R06 | reverse complement strand
TCATCAAGGTCATCGTAGTACCTAAGAAGATCATCAACATTGTCGTGAAGTAATTTAATGTTGAATGTTTAATGCTGAATGTTGAATGTTTAATGCTGAATGTTGAATGCTGATAATGTTGAATGTTTAATGCTGAATGTTGAAAATGGAAAGATATGATTACCTTTTTCCAATCAAGCCTTTCGCAAAACAACAGTCGACAAGGCTAATCATAATTTTCCATTCTCCATTTTCCATTCTCCATTCTCCATTTTAAATTCTCCATTCTGCAATAAAAGCAATCAATGCAAATGAGCAATAAGATAGTATTTGCAACTAACAATAAGAACAAGCTTACTGAGATCCGGGATATCCTCGGATCTCAGTTTGATATTGTTTCACTCGAAGACATTGGCTGTCACGATGATATCCCTGAGACAGGTGATACACTTCAGGCTAATGCCAAACAAAAGGCTGATTACGTTAGAGAGCATTATGGTCTCACATGCTTTGCTGATGACACTGGTCTCGAAGTGGAAGCACTCGGAGGAGAACCGGGAATATACAGCGCACGCTATGCTGCACTTGATGGAGCAGGGGAGAGTCATGACTCCGAAGCCAATATGACAAAACTTCTCAAGCGACTTGATGAAGCAGCACAGAAGAGTGGGGTAGACAACCGCAAGGCACGCTTCCGCACCGTCATCTCTTATATAAGCGACACGGAAGAAGTTCTTTTCGAAGGTATCGTGGAAGGTCACATAAGTCATGAGAGAAGCGGTGCTGAAGGCTTTGGATACGATCCTATTTTCGTTCCAGAAGGATACGACAAGTCATTTGCCGAACTTGGTAATGACATAAAAAATCAGATTTCACACAGAAGCCGTGCAGTAAAGAAACTTGCAGACTTCTTAGCAAAGAAAGCATAACACAGAAAGTCAAAACATACTCATATACCAATATTTCACATCATAAATTTGGTAATGTCATCTATTTTGACTACTTTTGCAAATTATTATTAACTCACATTTGAACTAAATGTCTTTTACATCAACAAGCAACGATATATTCCGTCGCGTAATCGCAGACTATCATATCAATGACAATGTAGACACCATCATGGCGAATCCTTTCGAACAGGGCTCTATCGACAGCATTCTCTACAAGAAGTGCTGGATTGATACTGTCCAGTGGCATCTTGAGGATATAATCCGTGACCCGGAGATTGACCCTGCCGAGGCATTGAAAATAAAGAGACGCATCGACAAGTCCAACCAGGACCGCACTGACATGGTAGAAGACATCGATACCTACTTCCGTGAGAAATACAAGGATGTAAAAATCCTTGACAATGCCACAATCAATACGGAGTCACCTGCATGGGCTATCGACCGCCTGTCTATCCTTGCACTCAAGATCTATCATATGGATGAGCAGGCAAACCGCAAGGATGCATCAGCAGAACATCTGGCTAAATGCAAGGCAAAACTGAATGTGCTCCTCGAACAGCAGGTGGACCTTTCCACTGCCATAGACCAACTCTTGGCAGACATAACAGAAGGAAGAAAGTACATGAAGGTCTATCGACAGATGAAGATGTACAATGATCCAAGTACAAACCCAATACTTTATAAAAAGTAACGGTACCTATAATTGACCTTTTATCTATTATTCTCACCAACACATTAAATGAAAACCCCACATATTCTCATAATAAGGTTCTCTGCTATAGGCGATGTAGCAATGTTAGTTCCTGTAGTTCATGCATTGGCTACAGCATATCCTGACATTCGCATCACGGTACTTTCAAGACCTTTTGCCAAACCTTTCTTTGAGAATATAGCGCCTAACGTGGGATTTATGGGTGCAGATCTGAAGAATGAATACAAAGGCATAAAAGGTCTCAATGCCCTTTACAGACGACTCACAGCAAAGCATTTCACTCATATAGCTGACATGCATGGCGTACTCAGGTCGCAATATATCCGTTTCCGCTTCGTATTGGGTAACTATAAAGTTGCCCATATCGACAAGCATCGTAAGGACAAGAAGAAACTTACCTGCGAAGACAAGACTGAATTCCACCAGCTGCCTACATCCTTCCAAAACTACGCCGACGTAATAGAAAGACTCGGATTCAATATCCAGCCGACTTTCAAGAGCATATTCGGTGACGGAAAAGGCAATTTCAGACTTATACAGGATAAGATAGAAGAAAAGAACAGCTTCGATAAGTGGATAGGAATAGCACCATACGCTGCCCATGAAGGTAAGATATATCCACTCGAAAAGATGGAAGAGGTAATAGATAAGCTTATCAGTGCTCATCCTAACTGCCGCATTTTCCTTTTCCACGGACGCGGAAAGGAAGCTGATAAAATGGCAGAGTGGGAGAGCAGATACCCACAGGTCACTTCTGCCTCCATACATCTTGAGAACATCAAAGAGGAACTTATTCTCATGTCGCACCTCAATGTCATGGTAAGCATGGACTCAAGCAACATGCACATAGCATCACTTGTCAACTGTCCTGTCGTCAGTATATGGGGAGCGACACATCGCTTTGCCGGTTTCCTCGGATGGAACCAGAAAGCAGACAATATAGTAGAGCTTGACCTACCTTGCCGCCCTTGCTCTGTTTACGGTAACCATGAGTGCAGATACGGAGATTACCATTGCATAAAGGATATTAAGCCTGAAACTATCATTGAAAAGGTAGAAAGAGTACTGAAAAGGGTGTAATAATACTTATAGAATATATCGCAGACATATATAATAAGCAATCAGCCTATGACCATGATGATCATAGGCTGATTTTTTTATTTTAGACTATAAGAAACAGTGACTGTCACCTTATAATAGTTACCTTAGTAACAGCACCTTTCTTACCTTCACTTGTGGCTATATTAATGATATACACACCTGAAGCAACCTTGTTGCCGTCTGTGTCTGTACCATACCATGTAAAAGAACCGCCATTAGAGCGTCCCTGAACCACTAATCTGCCACTTGTATTGGTAATCTTTACATCCGCATCAAAAGAGAGCCCACACACCGTTATCGGACCACTGTAATCTGGATATACAGGATTAGGGTATGCATAGATATCATCATCCGACATTTCTGACACTGGTGCTGTGGCATCACTGTGATATGAGCATATACCACTGGTAGTTCCGAAATACACTTCTCCTGTTGTATTATCGATTGCCATGCCAAGTACATTGTCAGAGAGCAACATAGAAGTGGAAGAGGTAAAGTTCTCCAATTGCGTAATATTATCTTTATCCACGAGATATACACCATTACCATCAGTACAGAACCACTTACGGTTGGCACCATCAACGGCAATGTCTGTTATATCCAGTCCTGCAAGAAGGTAGTCAGCATAGTTTGTTCCATCATTGCGAGGTACCTTCACCTGATTCCAAGTAACAGTGCCACCACTGGTTACATCATCACTTTCCAGCATCAGAGGACCTACATCGGTACCAATCCATAGGTTACCATCCGCATCCTCAGCTACGGATCGCACGTAACCGACAGAAACCGTAGTACCATCCTCATTTACAAAAGTGTCATAGCAATAAGCTATATCAGCAGACGGATCATATCCGCAGAGTGCAGGACGCTGCCAATGATTATTTACCCACCACAATATCCCTCTACTATCCTGCATCATATCCATAACATAGCCCATGGAAGCATTATTGTATGTCCATTTATCAGAATGATGTGAAGTCCAGATACCATCCTTATATGAAAGCAGCGACTGATTATCAATAGCCTGAGAAAGTACTGTCCAAAGCGTGCCGTCTTTTGCGTAGGTCAATGCAGAAGGTAACACATAATTCCTGTTACCCGATATTGCAGAAGTCATAGGGGTATTATCATTACTGAAATAATTCAGAGGAGTATCACCTGAAAATTCAAATATACCACCATGAGACCCTGCAAAAAAATGATTATCATTGTTTGGATCAGGTGCAATACACATAAAATCCCAATAAAAAATGCCGTCAGTATTGCTGAGAATGCTGCTCTTATTGTCACATACAGTCCATGAGTCATTTTCTGTATCATAAACCTGTGGAGTATCATCAACATTGTCATCCCACTTATTCTGCTCTGCCAAATATAATTTCTTATTAAGAAAGTGCAGACATCCCATGCGTGGATACTTGGGACCTGTAGGATAAAGATTCGCTATTGTTTCCCTTATAGAAGCAGGTACCGTCTCTTCTCCTATTGATATACCGCTGTTATCAGTTGTCCAGACGGCTGGATTTACGAGATTATCCGACACACCTGCCGACAACATTGTTCCATCAGAAACCAATGCATATATTCTGTCGCCTTTTATCATGACGTGCCTTATATCCTTACCAAGATTATACGAGTCACTTATCTCTGCCGCGGCAACATCAAGTTTCACGATACCGAAAGCAGTTGATAAGTATGCGAACTTACCATTTACATATATATCATTGATTGCCTTGCTGTAATTAGTGCTCTTCTGATAAAGATCAGGAACATTTACAACTGAACCATCAAGACTAAGAAGGTCTATGTTGCTGTTAGTATAGGCAAGTATCTGACACTTGGCAGTAGCATTCCATGCCATGGTAGCAATACCTGTACTTGTGAGTCCTGTAAGACGGTCATAAGTATTTACGCTTCCTTCCTGCGTGTTAACACTGTAAAGGTTACCCGATGAAAGAACGAAAATACATTTTGAACTTACAGAATCTACCTCACTTATATCCCTGTATGCAGAATATATCTTCCATGAACCTACGCCTGCAGCAAGCGAATATGCTGCAGAAGTAATAAACAATAATGATAATATAGCCTTCTTCATACTATGATAACGGATATTTTATATAATTTATTTTCTTTCAATGTCAATTATCCCTACAAAAATGGTATTCATAAGGAAATCATCTATCGTCATGAACTCATAACCTTTATATCCCCAATCGGTGCCCCATGAATTCTTCAATATAAAGTATACATTGCCTTTTGCATCATGAGCAAGGCCAACAATAGCCATCGCATGCTGATCAGTCACGCTGAAACTCTCAAAAGCCTTTTGACGCTCTTGCGCTATTTTTCCAATGACTGACGGAGAAATATTATATGGTGAGTAAACATGTACGGACTTATGTTTTCTGCGCTCCATGCCTCCTTCCCAATATACCGGGTGATGGTTACGTATGGAAGAGTATGTCAGCCGAAGCATTTCCTCTGGAGTAACGTTCATGAATGGCAGATGGTGCCTGTTGTCGGCAACCTCAAGTGCGAATGGCTGATGATACGGATGATGGGTATAACTCGTAATCCACTTGAAGTGCACACCGCTCAGTATGCTCATGCCAAATTCCATAGGTGTATAATGCATGGAATATAGATAAAATCCATCCTTCAAGTTGTGCGGAACAGGTGGCAGACATTCATCAGCAACTTTCAATACAGCAGAAATACCTTTTTGCGAGCGTATAGCAGCATTTATTCTGTTGGAAAGATTTCTCTCAAGTACAGCAGCATTGAGGTCTTCAGACGGCTTAAAATTACTCCACGGAACCATACCGTATTTTTGCATCAGAGCCTCAGCATCTGGGCCTACACCCCGTACGCTGATACTTGTACTTCCCTGCGATATATATCTTTCCACAGCCTGCTCTCTGAACATATTCACAAGTAGCCAGATAGGGGAGAGGTTAAGTGAATCACCATATTGTTCTATTCGCTCTGTTTCCACACATGCAAGATAAGCATATATCCAGCAGCTACTCTGCTTGCCTTGATTCTTTACAGGTGTAGTAGTGAGTTTTACATCTACTTTAACAGGACAAGGTTCATCTTCCCTTGGAGCAGGTCGGCCACAAGAGTTGAATAATTGGACGGTTGCGATGAAAAGTAATATGTAAAGGAAACGTCTCATTATCTTATCATTTCTAACAATTCCTTACCTGTGAGTTTCGAACTGATGTCGGTACCATCAAGAACATTTTCTGCAAGATCTTTCTTCTGCTCGTGCATTCTCTTTATCTTCTCCTCTATAGTGCCGGCAGAAAGCAGGTGATAGACGGTCACAGCATTATGCTGCCCCATACGATGTGCACGGTCAGTAGCCTGAGCCTCAATAGCAGGATTCCACCAAGGATCAAGATGGAATACATAATTGGCACGAGTAAGATTAAGTCCGAGACCGCCTGCCTTGAGTGAAATAATGAATACAGGGCACTCGCCATTCTGATATTTCTCCACAAGTTTCTGGCGTTCCTTCACACTTACTGCCCCATCTATATACAGATAAGGTATCTTTGCCTTAGTCAGAGCCTTCTTCACAATAGAGAGGAAAGAAGTAAACTGACTGAATACCAAGGCGAAATCGCCGCTCTCTACAATAGGTTCAAGTGCTTCTATCAGTGCATCTACCTTGGAAGATTTACCTTTCCAGTTAGGCTCCACAAGCTTTGCAGAACATGAAGCCTGACGCAGTCTTGTAATCTCTGCCAATGTGTTCATTGATATTTTGTCCGAACTTTCAGCATTGAGCATAGCTTCTGCCTTCTCACGTATAAGTTCGTACACTGCCATCTCTTCTTTCGACAGTTCGACGGTCTGGTATATCTCTGTCTTCTCTGGAAGTTCATTGAGCACATTATCCTTGGTACGGCGCAGCATGAATGGATGAACAAGTTTGTCAAGTCGCTTCTGGCTCTCCTTATCACCACCAAGTTCTATCGGAGTGATGAATCGGCGGCTGAAGTCTTCATAGCTACCAAGCAGTCCAGGATTAACAAACTGGAAGAGATTCCACAACTCACCGAGATGGTTCTGCACAGGAGTACCCGTAAGCATTATTCTGTATTTCGTCTTCAACTGCATGCATAAGGCAGAAGTCTTGGCACCACGGTTCTTTATTACGTGAGCCTCATCAAGCACTGCTGTAGTCCATTCCTTCTGTATCACAGCATCCTTCACATGCAGAAGGAGTCCGTATGTAGTGATAATAACATCGCCAGCCTTAGCATCTGCAATGGCAGTAGAGCGATTCTCGGCAAAATTGAGTATCTCCACATTAAGTGAAGGAGCGAACTTATCGAACTCGGTCTTCCAGTTTGGTGCCACGGATGCAGGTGCTATTACGATAGAAGGTCCTTCCTTAGCCTTGAAAAGGAGATAGGCAATAGTCTGCACTGTCTTACCAAGACCCATGTCGTCAGCAAGAAGCGCACCGGCTCCCCATGAGTTCAGTCGCGCAATCCATTGATATCCTTCTTTCTGATAATCACGAAGCTTTGCCTTAAGAGTTCTTGGTGTTTTCGGACTGTATTCGCTTGAATCAATGATATTCTGACGTACCTGCTTCAGTTCCGGGTCTACATCTATATGCATTTCACCATCCACGATACTTGAATCGAGCAATGCAGCAGAGAACTTTGACATCTGCAGTTTACCTCGCGAGCGTGAAGCAAGAGCATCAATAGTATTCAACTGACTGCGCAGGCGATCACTCAAAGCAAAGAATTCTCCTTCATCAAGACGAATGAAGCGATTCTTGCTCTGACCTATGAGATCAAGAAGTTTAGCCACACTTATCTTGGTGTCGTCGTCAAGCTGGACATCACCTTCCATCTCGAACCATCCATTCTTATTCTTCTTGATAGCAGCTGACCACTGCGTAGAAGTGGAATAATTACGAATCTTCAGTTTCTGTCCTTCTGGCCATTCTATTGAGTAACCTTCATTATGCTCGCGTACATAATCAAGGATAGAGAGAAGATCGAATGCATCAACTTCAAAGGTCTTTTCAGGTGGAACAGTTACATCCTCCACACCGTTTACCAAGTCATAATAGAGTTCACGCTCTTTATCGAGTTCTCGCTCTACGCATACTCTGTGGTCTCCCTGAACATCAAAGATAATGCTGTTACCTTCACCAGGCTCACATTGCGCACGTCCTCCTGCAAGTGGTCGGCAGAATATGCTTACCATATAAGCCTCCTTACCATTCGGACGCATCTGTAAGGTAATGGTAGAAGTACCCTTGACAGTCTCAAGTGTGGATCCACCCTTAATGAGTTCGGAATGAACCTCCACTTTACCTCTGAGGCCTTCAAGGAAATCTTTCAGAGCATCTTCTGCTTCAAGTGGGAACCGTTCGAGACTCAGCAACTGGCTGAAGAAAGGACGTAGTTCAGAAGTCATGTTGATGTAATTGATAGAAGAAGCACCACGCGATACTATGATTACTTCCTTATCTACTTCCATTACGTCGACATTACTCTTTATATTAAAGCCGGTATCAGTTGTCTCTATTATAAGATAGGGCATTTCCTCTTGTACAGTGACAAGGGTATAAGGTGCCCATTTACCAACGTAAAGACGAGATTCACCTGTCATTTCCGGCAAGACATTGGCCAAATGGACATAATTACTTGAATATCCTGGTGTGTATTTCTCCTTGTCTCTTATACGCATGTCGCCCTTTGTCATGGTCTCATCTGAAAGAGCGAGGAAAGTAGAGTGAGGCACACTCTTGCCGGCACTCCATGCACCACTCTTCAGTACTGACTGCATACGTACGTCACATACATTATCCGTAATGCTGCGCATAACGTAAGCAAGACGGTTTTGCTGTTTTGTCTCGTCTGATTTTGCTGCGCCTGCCCCCGACAACCGTTCAAGTACATACTCCCATTGCTGCTTTATATGCATGGATGTGAGAAGAGGATTATTACAAAATGCCTTCTCTGCAGTCTTTCTATCCTCTGCAGTCATAGAATCATAACGATCATATTCCATGGCAAGGCAAAGCCACTCTGGCTTGTATTTCGTCATTGCCGCATCAGTCAATATGTCATTACGCCCTAAGAAGTGAACGATAAGCACCATTATCTGCTTGGAAAGATAATCGAGTTCACTCATTTCCGTACGCAGGTAATTCACATACCCCTTTCTGTTAGTTAATGCCGCAGCAAGACAATAGCCAATGGTCATATCAGGAAAGTGATATCTCTCATACGTCACAAGATAGTTATTAAGAAGTTTATCACCACCATTCTGTTCTGTTCGCTTACAGCAAACCACATAATAGAAATTGGCTATAGAGTAGGGGAGAGCAAGCCCCGATGATTTGTTGGTTGAAAAAGTCTTATATAGAGTATGTGCATTTTTGAAGTTCTTCATAGCTTGAGCATAATCTCCTCTATAAGCTGAGATCATAGCATTCAAGATATGCACTTCTATCAAAGGACTTTTTATCTTTACTTCTGGTATAATTCCATCTGACAGGAAAGCATAAAGATTGAGAATGGCAAATACCGATTCCTTACAAGTAACAGTTTTGAACTTTCTGCTGTTAGCAAGTTTAAGAAGCATCTCTGCCTTACCTCTCACACCTTCTGAATACAGCCGGTGTAAGTAAATCTTCAGAACTTCAAGGAAGCAAACCTCTGTCAGATCGGTAAACAGTCCTGCAAACCGTTCATCATCAACTACAGGTATAAGGTAGCTTGCATCCGAACTGAATATTTTATGAGCCATAGTAGAGTCTTTGTATCCACTATGGATATAATCACATATTGCTGCTTGGACTGGAGTCTGGTCAAGTTCTACAAATTTGAAATACTTGGATATGATGATCAGGTATTCATGTCCCTCATCCGTATCGTAAAGCCATGTCAATACTTTCGACATCAGTAGAGGATTTATGGTGTACATAATCTCATGGAATATGAAATTGTATGAACCTCTTACAAGATAATCCAATGCGCAAAGGCTCTTATAAGTCGAACCACCTTTAAAGTCCTCATCTACACTACTCAAGTTCTCATAAATACCTTCATACAGTATGTTATTGGTATTCTGCATTGCATAGATACCAAGCAACAATTTCTGTGAATGAGTAAGTGAGCGCTTACTCAACAGATAATCTTCAAGAACTGATTCCTTTGTCAGAGACACCTTTTTTTTCTTCGCCAAAGTATGAAATTTGATTTTTCTGTAAAACTACTAAACCATCACATGCTTACTTCAAAGAGAAAGCAATAGCATATGCCTTCACCTGCTTTACCATGGCAAGCAGACCATTGGAACGGGTAGGGGAGAGATGGTCCTTCAAACCTATCTCCTCGATGAAGTAAAGGTCAGCATCGAGGATTTCCTGTGGCTTGTGACCACTTATTACACGAATGAGCAATGCTATTATACCCTTTACAATAAGTGCATCACTCTCAGCTGTAAACACAAGGTTTCCTTCTTCATCCTTATCACACTGAAGCCATACACGACTCTGGCATCCGTCGATAAGATTCTGGTCTGTCTTATATTTCTCATCAAGAGGTTCCTGCTCATTACCAAGATCTATGAGCAACTGATATTTGTCCATCCAGTCATCGAATGCGCTGAACTCCTCTATAACTTCATCCTGTATCTCGTTGATTGTCATGATTATCTATATTATAAAATTATATGTTAAATGAAAAATGAAAAGTTAAAAATGAAAAATGCATTATAGTTTTTACTGTTAATGAACACTTAGATTAAAGTGATAACTTCATTTCATAATTTTTCATTTTTAATTTAATTGCTAATTAACCTTTTCCAAAATGAACAACTTGTCAGAAGGACGTACCTTATCAGGCACGGCAATACTTATACGCTGTCCTTTCTTAGCTACCTCTACAGGCTTAAGGTCAAAGCGTATCTCACTGCAGTCCACATACATGGCACCTGTCGTAGGACCGGTGATAAGAAGTTTGTCACCCACCTTTATCTCGTGAGCCTCAACCTGAAACTCTGCCACACCTATCTTAGAGAAGTACTTGATAGTCTTGGCAGCATAAATCTTCTTCTCTGTCGCCTTGGAACCATAAGAGTCATTCCACTCTCCTATCTTCTGTCCCTGATAATATCCATCCCAGAAACCACGATTGAATACTCTTGAGAGTCTCTCATCCCAAACGTCCTTAGCTTCTTCCGTGAATTTCTTCTCTGCTGCATTCGCACCTGCTTCATTGTCAGCAAGCACAGCATTGATAGCCTCACGGTAGCAACGTACTACAGTATCCACATACTCTGGTCCACGGGCACGACCCTCTATCTTGAACACACGCACACCGGCATCCATCATCTTATCTATGAAGCGTATGGTCTTCAGGTCTTTCGGAGACATGATGTACTTATTGTCGATAAGCAGTTCGTTGCCTGTCTCTACATCCTTTGCCACATAGTTAGGTTCTACACTCTTCACGGCATAGCCTCTGCGACATATCTGCACACACTCCCCACGATTGGCAGAGCGATTGGCATTATGGAGAGAGAGGTAACACTTACCTGAAATAGCCATGCACAATGCTCCGTGGCAGAACATCTCAATGCGTATAGGCTTACCTGAAGGTCCACATATATTCTCCTTTACGGCCTGCTCATGAATAGCCTTCACCTGATCCATACGGAGTTCGCGGGCAAGAACTACGACATCAGCAAACTGTGCATAGAAGCGTAGTGCCTCTATGTTAGATATGTTCAACTGTGTGGAAAGGTGAACCTCCTGACCTACCTTAGCGCAGTACATCATTACAGAGACGTCAGAAGCTATGACAGCACTTATACCTGCTTCCTTTGCTGCATCGATAATCTCGTGCATCAGTTCGATGTCCTCACCATAGATGATAGTATTTACCGTAAGATAAGTCTTTATTCCATGCTCATCACAGGTTGCTGCTATCTCCCTCAAGTCGTCCGTAGTGAAAGTAGAAGCGGAATGAGCACGCATATTTAGTTTCTCAATGCCGAAGTAGATAGAATCTGCTCCGGCATTGATTGCTGCTGCCAAAGACTCTCGTGAGCCTACTGGCGCCATTATTTCAAATAATTCGTCCATGCTTAATTATTAAATGAAAAGTGAAAAATGAAAAGTGAAAAATACACTATAGTCGTTAAAACCAAAGTCGATAGCAAACAATGCTAACATGTATTTTTCATTGTTCACTTTTCATTTTTCATTAAACACTAAACTTTTATATTTTAACTTCACTAATTACACTTCCCAGACAGCACCGTCAGGCGTATCCTTGACAATGATGCCAGCACCGGAAAGTTCGTCACGAATCTTATCGGAAGTAGCCCAGTCCTTGTCTGCCTTAGCCTTTGCACGCATTTCAAGAACCATCTGCATAACTTTGTCGAGAGCTTTGTCCTTCTCACTGCTGTCACCTCCAGTAGCATTGGTAAGACCAAGGATATCCTCTGTGAATGTATGCATAATCTTTGAGAGCTTCTCAAGGTCATCCTTGCTTATCTTTGCCTTACGGTCAACAAGGAGATTCACCTGATGGCAAGCCTCAAACAGCTGCGAGATGACGACAGGAGTCTGCAGGTCATCATTCATAGCATCATAGAGTTTCTGCTCAAGTTCAGCTACAAACTTGCCTACCTCTGGCTGTGAACCCTTTGCCGGCTGAATACGCTTAAGGTCTTTAAGTCCCTGCATCAATCGTGCAAAGCCTTTCTCCGCAGCCTCAAGTGCCTCAGAAGAGAAGTCAACAGTGCCACGATAATGGGCAGAAAGGATGAAGAAGCGGATTGTCATTGGGGAGAATGGCTTTGTCAGCAACTCATGGTCACCCTTGAAGAACTGGTCGAGAGTGATGAAGTTGTTGTATGACTTGCCCATCTTCTGACCGTTGATGGTAATCATATTGTTGTGCATCCAGTAACGAACAGCAGGATGTCCCATAGATGCCTGTGCCTGAGCAATCTCACACTCATGATGCGGGAATACAAGATCCATGCCGCCACCATGAATATCAAACTCATCACCAAGATACTTTCTGCCCATAGCTGTGCACTCACAGTGCCATCCAGGGAAACCTATGCCAGGAACAGTACCATCAGTGCTGTATTCCTTGTTGTCCTTCATCAGCCAAGGCCAACGCATGATATGCTCTGGCTGTGCCTGCTTCCAAAGGGCAAAGTCAGCCTGGTTCTTCTTCTCTCCTACGCCGGCGAGAGTATCACGGCTTGCATCCTTGATGTTCTCAAGCGAACGGCCTGAGAGTATACCGTATTTATAATCCTTGTTGTACTTCTCAATGTCGAAATACACAGAACCCTTGCTTACATATGCATAGCCATTGTCAAGAATTTCCTGAACAAGTTGCTGCTGCTCAATAATATGACCAGTTGCATGTGGCTCGATAGAAGGTGGAAGAACGTTAAGCTTTTCCATTGCAGAGTTGAAGCGACGTGTATAGTACTGCGCTATCTCCATTGGCTCTACTTGTTCAAGGCGGGCTTTCTTTGCTATTTTATCCTCACCTTCGTCGGCATCATGCTCCAGGTGACCTACATCTGTAATGTTGCGAACATAGCGCACTTTATATCCGAGATGCTGAAGATAACGGAAAAGGATGTCGAAGGTGATGGCAGGACGGGCATGTCCAAGATGAGCATCACCATAAACTGTAGGACCGCACACGTACATTCCTACGTGTCCAGGATTTATTGACTTGAACGCTTCTTTCTTTCTTGTAAGCGTATTGTATATTAATAATGTCTGTTCCATTTTCTTTTTTAATTTTTTTTCTTTCTGCTAGAATATCTAGATTTTCTAGATAATATAGATATTATAGTTTTTCTAGAAGTTCTAGTCACTCAAGAAAAGCTATATAATATAGATTTAACTCAGCTCCAGCATCCTGTTGATAGGCTTCACGGCATCCACTGCAATGTCAGCAGGAACTTCCACCGTAGGCCATTCATACTTGAGCGTATTATAGAGTTTGAGGAGAGTATTCATCTTCATGTAGTTACACTCATTGCAAGAGCATCCTACACTGCCTTCGCTTATTTCTGGAGGCACTGGGATGAACTCTGTATCGGGACAGCAGCGCTGCAGTTCGTGCATGATGCCAACCTCTGTAGCAACGATATATTTGTTGGAAGGATTTGCCTTAACGTACTTCAGCATATCAGCTGTGCTGCCCTTCACATCAGCCATAGCGAGAACAGGGGCTTTACACTCAAGGTGCGCCATAACGACAGCATCAGGATTAGCCTCCTTCAACTTTGCTATCTCAGCTACAGAGAAACGTTCATGAACATGGCATCCACCATTCCATAGCTCCATCTGACGCCCAGTAACAGTATTGATATATGACCCAAGGTTATAGTCTGGCCCAAAAAGGATCTTTGCATCCTCAGGCAACTGATCTATTACCTTCTTTGCATTACCAGAAGTGACTACAACATCAGTCAAGGCCTTGGTAGCAGCAGTAGTGTTGACATACTGTACAACCATATATCCCGGATGCTCGTCCTTCCACTTCTTCAGGTCAGCAGCATTACATGAATCTGCCAATGAACAACCTGCATTGAGGTCTGGAGAAAGCACAAGTTTATCAGGCGAGAGTAGTTTGCATGTCTCTGCCATGAAATGCACGCCGCACATAACGATAATCTTTGCATCAGTCTCAGCTGCCTTACGGGCAAGAGCCAAAGAGTCACCAACGAAATCGGCTACATCCTGAATATCACCTGTGGTATAATAGTGTGCGAGTACCACTGCCTTCTTCTCCTCGCACATTTTACGAATCTCAGCCTTAAGGTCCACACCTGCCTTGGCAGGTTCGTCAATGTACCCGGCTTCCTTCCATTTGTTGTCCATATATGTATTTGCTTTTTCCCTTATATATAAGAGGTGTCATTTAATTTGTGCAAAATTACACATAAATATCAACACTGCAAAATTATTGCTGTAAATTTTTAGCTTTTATGCTCTTTGCTCTCCGATTCATCAGCTTATATATTTTATAATCCTTTTTTAAAAGAATAAAGATTGAATAATGAATGATGAGGATTAATATAGGGGTGTGGATATGTGGAAAAGCTGGTTATCGTATTGATTATCAATGAAGAGAGATTTGGATAAGTGTAATATATATACTTGTAAAACTTATTTGTAAGTGTTTTGTTATCCACAGGTCGTTGTTCGTATCTTTTTCTGTGTGGATAAAGTGTAAGTTATCCATTTAATGTAAACTGTGTTTCAACACGTTTTCCATACACTTATCCACTGGTTTTATCCACTTTCTGTTGATAACTCCGACATGAATGATATTTCCTGTGGGTAAAGAAAATGTGTTTATCTAAATAATTGAATATCAGTATAGTTGCCAAAGGACTGCTTTTACAGTAATTTCCATAGGAAAACTATTGTAATCTCAATGCTTTTAGAATGTAAAAGCATTGAGATTACAAGGTGAAAGCATTGCGATTATAAGGTAAAAGCATTGCGATTACCCGCTGACTATGTAAAAGTTTTGGTAGTTGACTTTTAATTTTTGTTCTGAGTTTGGGCCAAAGTGACTGTGAGTTTAGTCCATCAAACAACAAAACAACAAAATAACCAAACAACCAAATCACCCCACTATATTTCTCCCCAGATGGCTGTGCGCTTGAATTCTTCAGTCTTTACAACCCACGTACCGGCAATGAGATCTCCGAGCCTCTGCTGCTTCTTAGTGAAGAATATGCACAGTTCGCCTATGCCCATGGCAAAGATGATGTCGAATGGGAGCATGAGCCATCGCAGTATGAATGACGTTATCTTAGGTCCACCGCCGTCGAGGCTTATGACGCGTATTTTAAGACATCTCTTTCCTATTGTCTGACCATTCCAGAATATTTCGCAAAGGAGTGGATAGAAGAGAGGCAGAATGGACACTAAAAAAACTAAATGATCTTCTAAAAATTGAAACATTTGTGCACTTACCATTTCAAAAAATAGGAAATACGCGAGCAAGACAATAAAAAAGTCTATCAGGAAAGCAGCAAGGCGGGCAGCGAAACTTGCGGCAGCCTGTTCGATTCTTACTCCTTGCGATGATAATATATATGCCATAGTTGTACAATTTGTGGCAAAAGTAATAATTTTTTTTGTATTATCTTTGATTGAATAAATAAATTTGCTACTTTTGCATTGTTTTTATACAACCTAAGTTATGACGGAAGAACATTTTAAAGAGAGCAATCAATTAAATTGGGGGCTATATGAATATATGCTTGAATCATGGCGGGAACATACTCCAAATGAACTCGGACAAGCGTATCTTTCGGTATGCAGTGACCTCGCCTATGCTCAGAGTCACTATCCGGATACACCATTATGTCGTTATCTCAATGCTCTTGCTTTGCAGTTTCACCATATATTATACCGTCGCCAGCCACAGCGTTGGGCAGAATTGATACATTTCTTCTGTCATACAGTACCGATGTCATTTTATAAGAGTCGCAGGTATCTGCTGTTGAGTCTGATGCTCTTAGTGCTTGGTGAAGCAGTTGGCATTATATCTCAGAATCTGGATAAGGATTACTTTGAGTGGTTTTTTGGTTCTGAATATTATTCTGTGACAATGAGTAATATCAGAAAAGGTAACCCTATGGGGATATATGGTATGTGCTCGGAAGTAAGTATGTATTTTGATATTGCGTTCAACAACATAAAGGTAGGCATCATATATTTCATTAGTGGAATATTGACTCCATTCTATGTTGTATACCAGACTATTATGACAGGAGTGATGGATGGTTGTTTTACAACATTCTTCTTTCAGAACGGATGTGGAACAGAATCACTCGTAGCTCCTAATGAGCACGGTTCGCTTGAGATTCCGGCAATAATAGTGTGCAGTGCTGCTGGCATGAGATTAGGTATGGGATGGTTCTTTCCCGGTAAACTGACGCGTATGCGGGCATTGGTTAATTCGGCAGAGGAGTCATGCGTGATGATGCTGGCAATGATACCGGTATTTGCCGTGGCAGCCTTCATAGAGAGTTTCATAACCCGTCATCAGGAGTGGCCTATGTATGTGCGTCTGCTGTTTGTGTTTGGTGGACTTATGCTTTCTGTCTACTACATAGTCGTGCTACCACTGCAGATAAAAAGAAAGGAGGGCAAAAGAAAATGATACCTTTTATATATAAGTTGAGATATCGGGGGCAGTTTGTCAATGATGCTTGCCAATATATAGTAGAGCATATTAGACTGGCACTAAATACATGCATCATTCCGATGCTTTTCTTGGTTTTACTTGAGATTATCAATCTTCTTTTCATTCAGAGTTTCTTGATAACGGTAGGTGTTGCATTTCTCGCTCTTGTGCTGACTTACGTTCTGCCAAGTATTTTCATGTATATAACGGAGCATCCGGTTGAGTATGGATATCCTGACCGTATGCCGAAACTGCTTGAGGCGCGCGATTTATTCCTGCCATATACAGTAAAGGCAGTAATCATTATAGTCATAGGTGGTATTTTAACCATGCTGAGTATTTTCGTAATAATAGGACCTTTAATTATTCCGTTTGTAGCCATATTGGCATTGGTGAAGTATCAGCGCTGTAATGAATATGTTTCGTTCGCAGAAGATGAGGTATATACAGACGACAGTCTTTCCATTAGTGAGATATTCAGTATGGTGATCGACAATTTTGGAAATTTCATGCTTCTCGCACTTGGATCTTATATCATTATCGTCTCAATGATGTTTGGACCATCTTTGATGATTTTCTTGCTTTTTGAGTTTATTGATGCTTTCGTAAGTACTGAATTCTGCAAATTGATATATACATATTTAGGAGCAGATTTCATACAGAATATCTATATGATGTTCAGGGTTATTGGGGCAGTATTCTCTAATATGATAATTTTGGTCATCACGCACTTCTTCTATGGGCATTGTCAGACAACGTTGGCTGTATGAAGAGAATTAACTCAACTTTCGCAAGTGCGCACTTGCGAAAGTTTCAAGGAGTTAAGTAAATGAGGAGTTAAAGGAGTTCTTGCTGCTGTCAAGCTACAAAACCGAGCGAAGATAATACTCCAGTCTTCTCAAATGAAACTTTAAAGGAAAAGGCATTTGTCTTAACTCCTTAACTCCCTTTAACTCCTTAACTCCTAAAAAGTTGAGTACTTACGAAATTTAAATAATCAATATATAAAAGTTTTGAATCTTATCAACAACATATTGACCGTGCCGCCATACGATGACGAACTTCAGCGTTTGAGTAATTCTCAGAATGTTGATTTAGGTAAGGGAATAGGTGACTTTTTCCGTGATATTTTTAATTGCCACATATCAGAGCAGTTCCTTGGCCTTTTACAAATATTGATGTGGGTTGCACTTGCTGCATTAGTTCTTTATATAGCTTACATGGAATTGGGACTATATGACAGGAGTAGGACGTCTGATTCGTCAGAAGATATCGATCTGACGGATGTGAGCGGACTTGGTACAGCTGAAGATGCCGACATACGTGGACATAACTTCGTCAGGGAAATACAGACTGCCATAGCCAATAATGACTATGCCAAAGCTATCCATCTGCGTTATCTTATGACCATTCAGCATCTCGACATACAGCGACGTATAAAGTGGATGCCGGCCAAGACGCCTATGATGTATGTAGCCGAACTAAAGAACGAGCAGGACTTACTGCGTTCCATGACACTTACATTCCTATATATCAAATATGGTCATTATCCTGCTGTAGAACAGACATACAATGATGTCAGCGATATGTTTAAAGAGGTGTGCCATATTAAAGAAGGGAAAGGAGGTGAAGAATGATGTCACGTATTCTCTTGTACCTGAGCAAACACTATAAAGCAATATGCATAATTACTGGTGTGCTGCTTATCTGCATGCTTTTATTTCCTATTAGCAAGAATCTTTATAATCAGCGTATAAAGTATAAATGGAATAATTATGCCATTGCTGATACACTGAGTGAGGAACCTTTTGGTGATTATTACTTCAATCAGTATCTTGACAGTTTGTATGGCAAGCGCATAATGAAGAGGTCTGTCAACGACGAACTGCTGAAGCGTCCTTGCAATTATATAATAATAACCCAAAATGTAGCCGGATATGAGTATGATAACGAGACTGCGAAAATACTGTTAAAGTTCGTGCATTCAGCCTGTAGAGGAAGCAATTTCATAATAACAGGCAATGATCGTTATCTGCCTTTGTATCTCGGATGCGTGGTTTCTGATACTGATTATAATTATTTTGATGTTGAAGAAATTAAAAACAGTATTGATAGAAAAATATCAAAGGTAAAGCTTGACTTGAAAACGGACATTGACAGCAGTCTTATTGAATATCCATCAGTCAGTCTATGGGAAAACATGATATCCAGTACGTATCTGTATATTCCAGAAGATGCTGAGAAAAATAAGTTTTACATAGATTGCTATGATGGAGAGCCACATGGTTCATCATCATCACTCGTGTCATTGCAGTCGGGAGGTGACATAGCCCTGCGTCGTAATATAGGCAAGGGACATATCACTCTTGTTTCATGTACCTATCTCTTTACCAACTATGGCATAAGTTTCGATGACGGACGCACCGCTGTACGGCATATTCTTGACCGTACCATAGATTCACGTCTTCCCGTGGTTGTCATTTATGACAATCTTGAACAAACTAAAGAATACAATGCAGAGTCAAAAGGGAAATCAATGTTCTACGTCTTTCTTGAGCGCCCTGCAACAGCACTTTTTATATATTTGCTGTTAGGAACATTCATTCTTACGTTTATATTCAATTCTCGTCGTAGGCAGCGTGCAGAGAAATCAGTGAAGGTACCTTATAATTCTTCCATAACATACATACGACATCTGGTTACGCTTTATAAGAAATCTTCTGATTATAAGGAATTACTTCTGCTTGAACGCCGTAATCTCCTGTATGAACTTCGAAAGGAATACCGTTTCGATATAGATACGGATAAATTTACCCAGCCTTCTGAATTTGCATCCCGAATAGCTGAATCAAAGTCTTTGGATGAGAATAAGGTAATGGGAGTTCTTAAAGGACTCGACAGACTTTGTAATCAGGAGAGCAAGGTTGACGCTGAGTCTTACATGTATATGATGGATAGTCTGCAGACAATAAAGTAAGCTCGTAATAATGTGATAAAGAAATAACGTGATAATGAAATAACAAATAAAATTTAAAAATATATGGATTTTACATCTCGAATAGATTTAGCGCCTCTTAATGAGAAAGTCGATGCGCTGCGTGCTTCAGCAAATAAGATAATAAAAGGTCAGAATGAGATTCTCGAACTCCTCCTCACTTCTCTCATTGCTGATGGTCATGTACTGCTCGAAGGTGTGCCTGGGGTGGCAAAGACACTTATGGCACGCACACTTTCCCAACTCATAGGTGCAGACTTCAAGCGCCTGCAGTTTACACCGGACCTTATGCCAAGTGACGTGATAGGCACTTCCATCCTTAACAGTCAGCGCCAGGAGTTTACTTTCCGTAAGGGACCGGTCTTTACTCAGTTTCTTCTCGTGGATGAGATAAACCGTGCTCCTGCAAAGACTCAGGCTGCATTGTTTGAGTGCATGCAGGAGAAGCAAGTAACTTTTGACGGTATTACGTATCCTCTGCCTGATTTTTATATGGTGATGGCTACACAGAATCCGATAGACAATGAAGGTACTTACCGCCTTCCAGAGGCACAGATGGACCGCTTCCTCATGAAGATAAATGTGGGGTATCCTTCAGAAGATGCTGAACTTGCCATACTCAACGAATACCATCATGGCAACAGTCTTCATAAGATGATGATATCAGAACCGGTTCTTACCCTCGATGAACTGAAGTCGATGCGTGATTTGCTGCCAGAAGTTGTCGTGGACGATAACCTCATGAAGTATCTCTGTCGTCTTATAGGAGCAACGCGCACTTCCCCATACACATGGATAGGAGGATCACCACGCGCAAGTATAGCACTTCTGCAGAGTTCCAAGGCGCATGCTTTGCTGCAGGGCCGCGACTTCGTCACACCTGACGATGTGCATTTCCTTGCTCCATATATCCTTGCTCACCGTATCACACTCACGGCAGAGGCAGAACTTAATGGTATGACTATATCACAGCTTGTAAAGGATATCATTAATACGGTATCAGTAAATGCATAAAAGATGCTATATCTTCGGAAACCTTTTTATCTGACGGTCATTTGTCTTGCAGTTCTTTCAGGACTCGGTATATGGTTACCTCTACTATATAAGGTTGCCATATGGGCAATTATTGCCTTTTGCCTGATAGTAATCTTGGATGCTGCAGACCTTCTTGTCGTACGCCTCAAAGGTCAGAGAGAGATGTCTGCCAAAGTCGACCTTGGAGAAAAGAATAAGGTAAAGGTATCGTTCAATGTACTTCGCGGACGTATAAAGAAATGCTATCTTATAGAGGAATATCCTACAGAGTTTTTGCGAAACTTTGAAACTTTAAAGTTCGATATACTTTCCGACCGGTCTACTGATTTCATTAACTCATACGTTGCAGAGTTTTCCTTTTTTCCTACCAAGCGTGGACGATATGAACTGGGGCGAAGCCTTGTATACATATCAAACTTCGGTATTCTTGAACGACGCCTCACATTGGTGGAGAAAGGTGAAACGGTGGATGTGTATCCTTCCTTTTCACATCTCCGTGAGAAAGAGCAGCAGGTACGTTCACTTCAGACAATGCAGTTGGGGATGCACCATCGGCAGCTGCCGGCAAATCAGACAGAGTTTCGTGATATACGTGAATATGTGCCAGGTGATGACATACGCACTATTAACTGGAAGGCTACTGCCCGCACGCAGAAGCCTATGGTCAATGAGTATGAGGACGAGCGTTCACAGTATGTAATCAATATCATTGATTGCGGATTGACAATGCATAGGACATTCTCGGGCCTTACATTGCAAGACCATGCAATCAATACATCGCTGCTTGTCTCTTATTCAGCCTTAGAGACTGAGGATGACTGTGTGGGTGTAGGTTCTTTTGGTCCTGACGGTGTAAGTTATCTCCCACCTCGCTCAGGTAAGTCGCAGCTTGCCTCTATTATGCATCATCTTTATGATCTTACTACGAGTTATGGTAAGAGCGACATAGAGAGTCTTTGCATGCATATTGACCGTAGTGTAAAACGGCGCAGTCTCATAATCCTTTATACTGACTATTCCAATGTAGCTGCGCTTAATCGTGAACTTCCGTTCTTAAAGCGCATTTCTTCCCGGCATTGCCTGTTGGTTGTTATATGCAAGGACAATGAACTTGAAGATATGTCTGAGGAAGTAATGCCTTCAGCTGACAGTAAGGCATCACTTGGTAAATATATCCAGAAGAGTCTTGCGTCTGATATGGTAATTCAAAAACAGCTTATATATGATTCACTAACTCAAAATGGAATACATTGCCTTAATGTCAGTCCTTCTGATATTTCATTCTCTGTGTTGCAGAAGTATATAGAACTGAAAGCAAGACGTGCATGGTAGTTCGTATTGCTTGAGCAATTGAATAGACATAAATAAAAAAAGAAAACTCTCACGATCATTGCATTGCTGCATGTTCGTGAGAGTTCCTTTAGGGGGGATTCTGTTTTTCCCGGTCTACTGTGCTTTTCATGGTTACGATTTGTTGACTTACTTTTAAATTACCTAAAATAACCTTTTCTAATTACTACTAACAATGTTTTTATTTCTTGTGTTTATCAATGGTATAATTTAGAATGTGCATAATGTGTTGTGTTGCTTGTCTTCTGTTGATGGTATAGTTTATTATGGTTTTTATAATATGTGTTGATCAATGGTATAACTTAGATTACTGTGCGTATATTTGGACAAAAACTTATTTGCATAAATCTAAGGGTATTAATTATATAATGTGCGTGTTATAGTCATGTAAATAAATCAAAGAACTTGAAATCTTCAACCTCTTTTGTGGAGAGTGCTTGTTTCTGATTTCTGATGCAAAGGTAATATGATATTCATAATCCGTTAGGTACGATTTCGTCAACGTATGAGATATTTTCGTCAATGTGTGTTTTTTCTTCGTTTTTTGAAAGGATTTTCATAATTTGACTAAAATATCCAAATGGCATTTGCGGGAACGTGTACCTGTTTACTTATATTTTCCATTCTCCATTTCAGTTTTCAACTTTCAGCAGTAGGCTTTCAACATTCAACTTTCAACTTTCAACTTTCAGCAGTAGACTTTCTGATGTCTGTATTCACTTGGTGACATACCTGTTTCTGTTTTGAAGAGACGTGATAAGTGTCCAGGAGTAGTGAATCCACATTCTATTTCTATCTCTGTAATTGATTTCTCCGTTGTACTTAAAAGTTGTTTAGCCTTGATGATGCGGCGTGTACGGACGTATGTGGCTATAGGCATGCCTGTTATATTCTTTATCCTACGGTTGATTGTAGATACCGATGTACACATATAATCAGCAATATAGTTTGTGCTAATGTTGCCTGTTGTTATGTTATCTTCGATGCATTTGTTAACAGCGTTGATGAAGGTTTGCTCTTCTTCTGTCATCTGTGGCACAGCGCTCTTCTCTCTTTCTGCTTCAGTATTGGAGAAATACCGGCGCAGAACCTCACGTTGTCTGAGCATAGTGCTGATGCGCAGCAGTAGTTCCTCGGGGATGAAAGGTTTCGTGAGATATACCTCGGCACCGGCGCTTATACCTTCCATACGCTCGCTGTCCTCTACTCGTGCAGAAGCCACGATGATAGGCAGGTGGCACATAGTGTCATCATTACGGATGAGTCGCATCAGTTCCAGACCGTCCATTCTCGGCATGGCAACATCCGTGATGAGGAGGTCGGGTAATTCGTGTTGCAGCATTTCCAAAGCCTCCTTGCCGTCGATGGCACGTGTTACGTTGTATCCGTTTTCGCGGAGCAGACCGCACATCATCATTGCAACATCATCTGTGTCCTCTGCAAGAAGAATGCTTGGTTTGTCATTATTGTATGATGGCAGTGAAGACGTATCAATGCTCTCTGCTGCTGTAGTCGTAAAGACGGTAGGTATGGAAATGTCGCCCTGTTCATTAATAAGAGGTATGACTCCGGTTTTTGACATGCGTGCCAGTTGCATGATAAGTTCTTGCAGTTTGCGGCTTTGGCGCTTTGTTGCCTCCAAGTTCTGTATACCCACGACGTCGTCAGCAGGTATATGTTCTTTAAGTTGGTCTACCATGCCTGTAACGACAGTCATAGGTGTACGGAGCTGATGCGTCACGTTGCGTACGAAGAGCACTCTGTCCTCTTCGAGTTTATGCTTGCGTCGTCTGTAGAGCAGATATGTCAATATAGCGAAAGCTATAATCAATAGAATAGCAATGCTACTGAAGAGTACGTATTGAAAATGACTTTTGCTTTCAGTAGACTCAATGGTAAGTTCTGTATTTCGCATCTTTGCATCGAGTTCTACAAGTTCTTCGTTACGCAATTCGTGCATCAGACTGTCCTTTGCCATTTCCACAGAATCTTTCATTATAGTAGCATTTCGCCAGTCTCCAAGTGCTACATAGGCATCAGACTTGAGCATAGCACGGTCAATGGCAAGGCAGAGGTGTGGTATTTCGGCAAGAGCTTCTTTTGCCCTGTTTGTGCGTATGAGCCATCGTATCTTATAGAACAGGCGTGTGTCATAGCCATAGACGGATTCATACAGCTTATGGTGAATGACTTTTTGGTATGCCTGATCGAAGGCATTGGCATCTGCCTTGGAATTATAGGCATTATCCAGTTGGATGACGAATATTCGCAGTTCTTTTTCTGCAGGAAGGTTTTTTCCGTAGAATTTTCTTACATTTTGAAGATTTACTTCTGATTCCGAGTATTTATGCTCTTCGACTAAAGAACTTGCCAGTCTGAAGTACAGTCGTCCAAGTTCAGGACCAGTGTTGTTGTGCAGTTTCTTTACAATGTCAATAGCACTCTTATAATGATAGGTGGAAGACTGGAAGTCCTGCAGGATATACAGTGCAAGGTTGCCTTGCATCTCATGAGCCATGGCAAGACCGGGCATATATTTAAGGTGCTGGGCTTCCGTTATCATCTTTTGGCCTTGGAACAGGGCCTTTGCCGAATTTATATCTTGCTGATAGTCACAATATGTATAGAAGGCAAAGAAGTATTCTTCGTAGTCTTTGTTCTTTTTTGCCAGACTCTTCCATTTATCTATTTCACTGAGTGCATCCTCTATCTTTGACTCTCTATAGTACGTCTTTGCCTTAAGAGCATAGCCGAGGCAGCTTACCAGATAATTGCCATTGATTTCTCCAGCATTGATGAGTGAATCAGCACCCTTAATGGCTTTGTATGTATGGTCTTCGTCTATGACATAAAGGTTGTCGTAGACCTTCTTTGCATTTTTATAGTCCGACGAATTTGATTCCTTATGCTCGGCAAAGGACGCAGTGCATATAAAAGATGCTGCAAATATGAGGAGTATATAATATTTGTAACTAAGCATATATGTCAGAGTTTTGTGTTTTGGGCAGTGTGGAAAATATGGCGCATGTTTTTTTATTTCATTTCATGCGTTTTCTTCTTTTTTTTGCCTATATTCACTTGGTGACATTCCTGTCTCTGCTTTGAAGAGACGTGAGAAGTGTCCTGGAGTACTGAAACCGCAGAGCATTTCTATTTCTGTTATTGATTTTTCCGTAGTTCTGAGCAGTTGTTTTGCTTTGATGATACGCCGTGTTCGTGTGTATGTGGCAGCAGGCATGCCTGTGATATTCTTCATTTTACGGTTCAGCGTAGAAGTCGACATGCACATTTTTTCTGCAATATAGTTAATATTTATATCTCCCGACGTCATGTTGTCATCTATAAGTTTGTCTATAGTGTCAATGAATCGTTTTTCAGATCCACTCATTTGTGGTATTTCGGTTTCTGTCCTTTCCTCTTTCTTCTCAGGCTGAGTGTGGGAAAAACTGTGGCGCAGACGTCTGCGCTGTTCGAGCATAGTACTTATGTTCAGCAGCAGTTCCTCTGGTATGAATGGTTTAGTGAGATAAACTTCGGCACCGGCGCTGATACCTTCCATGCGCTCACTGTCCTCTACACGTGCAGAGGCAACGATGATAGGCAGGTGGCACATAGTATCGTCATTGCGGATGAATCGCATCAGTTCCAGACCGTCCATTCTTGGCATGGCTACATCCGTGATTAGGAGGTCAGGTAATTCGTGCTGCAGCATTTCTAAAGCCTCCTGACCGTCGATGGCACGTGTCACGGAGTAGTTGTTGTTCTCAAGCAGATGGCACATCATCATTGCTACGTCATCGGTATCTTCTGCTATTAAAATGGTTGGTTTGTCTGTGTCTGCAGTAAGTGCCGGTGTCTCTTTGTTTTCTTTCGGAGCTGTGGCAAAGGCAGGTACATTGGATGTATCTCCTTCTTTATTGACCAGTGGGATGATACCATTCTTCGACATGCGTGCCAGCTGCATGATTAGTTCCTGCAGTTTACGGCTCTGTCGCTTGGTAGCTTCAATATTCTGCTGTCCGACAGAGTCGTCAGCAGGGATATGTTCTTTCAGTTGATCCACCATGCCGGTGACGACAGTCATAGGTGTGCGGAGCTGATGCGTCACGTTGCGTACGAAGAGTTCGCGCTCGTTTTCAAGTTTACGCTTGCGGCGCATATAGAGTGAGTTGCCTATAGCAGCAAGAATGACAATGAAGATTGTCAATATGCTTCCGAAGAGTACATATTGTGATTGTGCCTTGTTGTCTGCCGCTTCGATGGCAAGTTCTGAATTATTCATTTCTGCATCGAGTTCTTTGAATTCCTCGTTTCGCATTTCGTGTATCAGACTATCCCTTGTTATGTCAGCTGAGTCTTTCATCATGTAGGAGTGATGCCAGTCTCCGAGAGATTCATAAGCATCAGCCTTAAGCGAATAGCGGTCTGTGGCTATGTCGAGCCGTGGTATATAAGCCAGTGCCTCAGTGCCTTTGTTGGTGCGTATAAGCCAGCGTATTTTATAGAAGAGCTGGTTGTATTTGTTGTTTACGACAGTAGTATATGCAGGGTGGCTGATGACTTTCTTATATATGTTGTCGAATGTAGCGGCATCAGCCTTTGTGTTATATGCGTTGTTTAATTGTATGATGAGTATATTCAGGTCTTGTTCAGAATTTGACGTGTTTGAATATACTTTTCTTACGAAAGAAAGAATTTTCTCTGATTCAGTGAATTTATGTTCTTCTCCAAGTGCATTTGCAAGTTTGATATACAGGCGCGGTAGTTTTGGACCTGTATTTTCTTTTGATTCCTTGATCAGACTTATGGCTTTCTCATAGTGATATGAGGCAGTGGGATAGTCTTGCAGAATATACAGTGCAAGGTTACCTTGTGTCTCATGTGCCCATGCGAGTCCCGGAATGTTCTTGCGTTGTCTGGCTTCTGCTATCATCTTCTGACTGGCGATAAGTGATTTTGCTGAATTTATGTATTTCTCATAGTCACAAAGATAGTAATATGCATTGAAGTACTGCTCATAGTTGTTGTTTTTTGCTGCGAGGTCTTTCCATAGTGTAATTTGGGCGACAGCATTTTCTATTTTGCCGAGTCTGTAGTACATATTGCCCTTAAGAGAGTGACCGAGGCAGGTGACCATATAGTTGCCATTAGTCTTTCCTGCATTTATAAGAGAATCAGCTCCATTAAGTGCTTTTCCTATGTTAGTGTCGTTTACATGGAGCAGAGTATTGAAGGTATTGCGTGCTTTTTCATAGTCAACAGAAGTATTGTCCTTATACTGTTGAGCATAAGAGAAATGACTTATGTATAGTGTTGTTAGTATGAGTAGGATATGTTTGCTGCTGAGCATATCTTTATTTTTAAATTTACACAGTTAAGGGAAACTAAAGTTGGTTTTGGTTATTTTACAGTATCAATCTTCTGCAAAGATAATGAAAAAAAATGGAAAACGGGGTGGAAAATATAAAAAAAACGAAATAAGTCAATGATTTTCCTGTATCTTTGACTTATTTCGTTTTATTTTATGTGTATATAGTGTATTACAACTGCTCTATCACGCACTCGTGGTGCTTTGTCTCTTTATCATAGTTGACGGCGACGAGGAGTATCTCCTTGTCGTAGCCTTGCAGCGCTCCGGTGTAGCGCTTCTCCTTTATCTGACGTATGGCGGTGTCGGCACTTTTGTCGTACTTCAGTTCAATGATCATCGCCGGGCGCTTCCCTGCGTTGGCGCGTGGGATGAGTGCGATGTCGGCAAAGCCCTTGCCTGACGGCAGTTCGCGGATGACGCTGTAGTATGCCGGGGCGGTGAAGTATGCCATCGTGATGGCGC